>Ga0209526_10001897_pt1 | contig 13996 bp, 13 predicted proteins | sample JacPinW_OM2H0_M1_FD_188566 | JGI IMG/M metagenome (GOLD analysis project Ga0209526, IMG submission 188566) | Forest soil microbial communities from Algoma, Ontario, Canada - Jack Pine, Ontario site 1_JW_OM2H0_M1 (SPAdes) (version 2) | ecosystem: Environmental > Terrestrial > Soil > Boreal... | reverse complement strand
GCCGCACGCGATTGGCAGGTTGATATCGACGGCGTGATGGCAGACGAGATTGAGCGGCGCGCTGCCGCCGGCGCCATAGACCGGAAAGTCCATCAGCCCGATGGCCTCGCTGTCGCGCAAACATCCGTCGGTCACGACTCCTGCGACGCCGCGCACTTTCAGTCTGGTCAGCAGGATGTTTCCGCCGGACGCGGCGCGCGTCTCGCGTCTGCAGTCCATGACCAGTACTTGCCCGGGAGGCACCGTTTCCACCGCTTTGCGCTGAGGATGCTCGGGATTCTCGAAGGCGCTTAGCAGATCGAGATCCTCTCTCGCGGGGATGTAACGCAAAGTAAACGCTTCGCCGACCATGTTTTCTTTAGCTGCACTCATGCGGCCAATGCCTTGGATGAAGACATTGCGCAGACCGCGTTTGAACAGCTGGGTGGTGAGCGTGGCGGTGCCCGCGTGCTTTAGGTGCTGCAGCGTTTCGGTCGAGATCATGTTGGAGCGATCGTGGCGTTAGTGTCAGACGGAGGACTACTGCATTGCGGAGGCCGCCATGATAACGTGAACCCGGAACGCGGCGCTGGCCTGCCCGAACGAGCTTGGGATTAGAATGTCAGATCCACGCTGGGATGAAAACCAGCCCTATCAATAACAACGATCATACCCGGCATGGACACCTCCCCCCCGTCGGCGCTGCGCCTGACCGACTTCAGTCACGGCGGCGGTTGCGGCTGCAAGATTTCACCCTCGGTGTTGCGCGACATCATTGCCAGATCGTCGCCGGGGATCGTTCCCCGAGATCTGCTGGTCGGAATCGAGACCGCCGATGACGCCGCGGTCTATCGCGTCAACGAGCGCCAGGCGATCGTCGCGACCACCGATTTTTTCATGCCCATTGTCGATGATCCATTCGACTTCGGAGCCATCGCAGCGGCCAATGCGCTGTCGGACGTATACGCCATGGGCGGCACCCCCTTGTTCGCCCTGGCGGTGGTCGGCATGCCGGTCGATCGCCTGCCGATCGACACCATCCGCCGCATTCTCGATGGCGGCGAGTCCTTGTGCGCCAAAGCCGGCGTTCCGGTCGCCGGCGGTCACACCATCGATTCCGTCGAGCCCATTTACGGCCTGGTCGCGATCGGTCTCGTCGACCCCGAGCACCTGAAACGCAATCGAGGTGCTCTTGCTGGCGACGCGTTGATTCTCGGCAAGCCTCTCGGCATCGGCATTTACAGCGCGGCCTTGAAAAAGCAGCAACTCCCCACGGGGCGGTACGAAACGATGCTCGCCACCGCGACCCAGCTCAATACTCCCGGCATGGCGCTCGGCCCCATGAAAGGCGTGCACGCGCTGACCGACGTCACCGGCTTCGGTCTGCTTGGACATTTGCTGGAGATCTGCCGCGCTTCCACCGTCGGCGCCAAGATCCAGTTCGAACGCGTGCCGCTACTGCCCGATGCGGCCACGCTGGCTCGCCTCGGCCTGGTCACCGGCGCATCGAGCCGCAACTGGTCAAGTTATGGCCACGATGTCGACGGCAACCTTGACGCTACGGAGCGTGCGCTGCTCACCGATCCGCAGACCTCGGGCGGACTCTTGGTCGCGTGTTCGCCCGACGCGGTCGACGACGTGTTGCACGCGTTCCACGCCGATGGCTTCGATCGCGCCACGGTGATTGGCAGGATTATCCCCGGAGAGCCGCGGGTCGTCGTCGATGCCGGACACGCGGCGCCGATCGCCGCTCACCGGCAAGCGACCGTCGCATGAACGATCGCTTGCCACTGCAGCAGGCGCATCGCGGAGGCTCGGTAAGGCAAGCGCCGGAGCGGATGTCGCCGATGCCAGCGAACTATCGGACGGTGCGCATCGCGACCGAACAACTTGCAGCCCCCTTATCGGCGGAGGATTGCACGATTCAGTCGATGTCCGACGCCAGTCCGGTCAAGTGGCATCTTGCGCATACGAGTTGGTTCTTCGAAACATTCGTTCTCGCGCCGCATCTGTCCGGGTACCGGCTGTTTAATCCAGCGTTTCGCGTGCTGTTCAACTCCTACTACAACGGTATCGGAGACAAGCATCCGCGCCCCCGGCGCGGTTTGTTGTCGCGGCCGTCGCTTGAAGAGGTCCACGCCTACCGGTTGCACATCGATGCGGCGATGGCGGAGCTCATGGACCGCGGCATGCTGCCATCAACCATCAGCGCGTTGATCGAACTGGGCTTGAATCACGAGCAGCAGCATCAGGAATTGATTCTCACCGATGTCTTGCACCTGCTTTCGTGCAATCCGCTGAAACCCGCGTATGAGCCGTTGCTCAGGGCTGCGGATGCCCCAATCGCCGACGCACCGCCTCTGGCGTGGATCGAATTTGGCGAAGGCATCGTCGACATCGGTCACGACGGCAGCGAGTTCGCGTTCGACAATGAGACGCCTCGCCATCGGCAATACCTCAACGGATTTTCGCTCGCAAGCCGCGCGGTGACCAATGGTGAATATCTCGCCTTCGTTGACGACGCGGGGTACCAACGGCCGGAATTGTGGCTCTCCGAAGGTTGGGACTGGCTGGCGGCGAACTCGATCGACGCGCCGCTTTATTGGCAGCGCGACGGACGCGGCTGGCTCGAATTCGGTTTGCACGGACTCCGCGCGGTACAAGCCAGCGCTCCCGTGTGCCACGTAAGCTTGTTCGAAGCGGATGCCTATGCCCGCTGGGCCGGCGCACGGCTGCCGAGCGAGGGCGAATGGGAGTTCGCCGCATCCGGACGTCTTGTCGAGGGCAACTTCATCGAATCCGGATCGCTTGAGCCGCGGGCCGCTGGCGCTGCAACGGTCACCCCGTCGCAGCTCTTTGGCGACGTCTGGGAGTGGACCCTAAGCGCCTACGCGCCCTACCCCGGCTATCGTCCGGCGACCGGCGCAATCGGGGAATACAACGGCAAGTTCATGTGCAACCAGTACGTTCTTCGCGGCGGCTCCTGCGTTTCACCTACGTCGCATCTTCGCGCGACCTACCGCAACTTTTTCCCCGCCGCGGCCCGCTGGCAATTCACGGGCATCCGGCTGGCTCGCGATTCCGGTTAGCTGGCGTAGAAGACCGCGAAATCTCCAGCATCGTCCTGCCATACCCGCAGCTCGGTAAATCCGGCACTGGCTAGCATATCCGCGAATTCGCCGGGATGGTATTTGTACGAATTCTCGGTGTGGATGCGCTCGCCTTCAACGAACACACGCTCACGGCCGCCGACGCGCACGCGCTGCAAGTGACGCGATTCGAGGTGCATTTCCACGCGCCCCTTGGTTGGTTCGTAAAACGCGACGTGAGCGAATCCCGTTGGCGTGAAGTCGCAATCGGCGAGAACGTTGACGTGATTGAGCACGTTCAAATTGAACGCTGCGGTAACGCCGAGCGCGTCGTTATACGCAGCGTCGAGACGCGCCTTGTCCTTCTTGGTATCGACTCCGATCAAAAGTCCGCTCTCGGGACCACAAAGATCGCGCACCCGACGCAGGAGGCTAAGAGCTTCGACCGGCGTGAAATTGCCGATGCTCGATCCCGGATAAAAGAAGGTGACCGGGCCGGCGTCGATGGCTCCTCCCAGGTCGAAGCGGCGCGAAAAATCCGTCACCACTCCCATGAACTCCACTCGGGGAAACACGGCGGTAAGCCGCGACAGTGCGGGCTCGATGGCTGCTGCGGCAATGTCCACCGCGACATAGCGGCGCGCATGCAGCGCAGGAAGAAGAAGCGCCGCTTTGGCACAATCTCCGGCGCCGAGGTCGACGAATTGGCGACCGGTTCCCACCACCTGAACGATGGAATCGCGATGCGTTGTAAGAATTGCGCGCTCGGTGCGCGTCGGATAGTACTCCGGCAACGAACAGATCGCCTCGAACAAGGTGCAACCGATCTCGTCGTAGAAATACTTGGGAGAAATGACCGCTGGAGCGGCAAACAGCCCCGCAACAAGCGCCCTGCGCTCATCGTCAGGATCGGTGTGGGCGTTGCGGCGGTCGATCAGGCGGACGCTGTCGCGCGCCGATCGCTCGGTGACGGTGTGCAGTGCGGTGGCCGGCTTGGACATGAACGCTCCGTCGAATATCGATCATACGTGTAGTCGAAAAAATGCAGAAAAGCTTACGGCGCTGGCCAAGGCCCGGCGTCTGCCGCACAATTCGCGCTGCCGACGCGGCAACATGCGCGATCCCGACAGCGCCGGCTGACCGCCTTCTTGTGACCCAGCCGCTTCCCATCCGTTCCGCTTTGGCTGCCGGAAATCTCGGCTTGTACGACGTCGGTAATTTTTTCATTACTACCGGACGCAGCGCGCTTCCGCTTGCCAGCGTCATATCTCAAGCGCTCTGGTACTTCGAGGACGAACCCATTGCGATCGCGCGGGCCGGTCTCCCGATCGCTGGCTTTGCTCGCGACGCGAGCGCGACCGAAGATGTCGCGGCGTGGGCCGCCCAGCATTCGATTGCAATGCCATTGGAATATCCCTCGCTGGTCTGGATCGCGGCGCCGGAAGTGATTCGTGGCGCGAGACTGGTCGCGAACGGTACATGCATCGAAGCGAACGGCAACACCTGGGCTTTCGACGTGGTTCCTAAAATCGCGCTCAACCGATCCTACTATGACCGGACGTCGATCGCTTTTCTCGCGATGCAGCCGCTGACGGTGCGCGGCACGCTGCGAGAAGAAACGTTTGTCGCACGGACGATCTGGCCCGAGGCTTTCAAGCTCGACGACTGCGCGCCGCCCCGGCACGTCGATGCGACTGCACAGAGCATTCGAATGCTGGTCCGGGAAGAGCCCGCCGGCGGCGCGCGAAGCGCGTTTGCGGCGATGACCCTGTGGGAGCGCGAGCCCGGCGTCGCGAGGCGATGGGAGGGAAAAGCCGTTCTCGCCGCGATGCTCAACGGCGCGCAGGGTGACGATGACGAAGCGCATGGCGGCCACTTCGCGATGGTCACTGGCCGTGTCGGTCCGGAAGGCGCCATGGGCAACTGGCTGGCAGATAATTTCTACACGCTCGACGCATTCAGCGAAAAAGGCATTGTCGCGGCGGTGGTGCCGCTCGACAATTATTTGACCGATCTCAACAGCGGCCAGGCGTGGTACCGGCCATCGTATCTGATCGTTGCTGTTCTCAAGGACGAGCGCACGGCGAGCCGGATTCAAGGTGCGCTTTGCCGTGTCTATAACCAGTTTTATCGTCACCAGCTCCCCTACGACCACGCCACGATGAACTGCGCGAGCATCAGCGTCGACGTACTGCGGGCAATCGGATGGGACGTGCGTTCACGCGGGCCAACCAACCGGCTGCTGGCGGCACTCGGCCTGCCCTATTTCGCGCTCCGGGACAGAAGCCTGGCCAAGGCGGCGAAGACGTTCAACTATCTGACCGAGGACCGGACGCGGCTGTTTCCGGCGATCGCCTTCGAGGAGATCGGCGCGGACCTGCTCCGCCTGGCGCGCCGGGAACCGGCACGGCGCGCCTCTGCGTTTGAGGCATTGCTGGCGGAAGATATCGAAGCGTTGGTCTTCCTGCGGGTGCCGCAACTCCCATCCAGCCGCGCATGGGGCGACTCCCCCATAGTCAGCGTGGACGAGTACCTGGCCCGCGTTCCGTCCGACCCGGCGCAGGCCAAGATCATCCCGGTGCCCACGCGGCCGTTTCCGGCGGCTCTGCGCGATCCCGACCTGCACCCGACGATACCTCGACGGGGGCAACGCGCGCTGACCTTATGGGCAGCAACGCTGATCGCTGTCCCGTGGATCCTCTGGCGCTTGCTTCGGCAAAAGGGGAGCAAGTCGAAATAGGCGCACGACTTGACCATGGCCGTTATTTCCATAATACTGGAAACATGGAATCTACGACCGCCGTGCGGGCGCTAAGCGCACTTGCCCAGGAAACGCGTCTGGCCATCTATCGGATGCTGGTCGGGTGCGGTCCCGCGGGCTCGGCCGCGGGGAAGATTGGAGACGCGCTCGCGCTTCCCCCGGCAACGCTCTCATTTCATCTGCGCGAGCTGTCGCATGCCGGCCTCGTTTGTGCAAGACAGCAGAGCCGGTTCATTTATTACAGCGCCGATTTCACCGTAATGAACGGACTGCTTGGCTACCTTGCAGCCAATTGCTGTCGCACGAACGATGCGTGTACGCCGGTGGGCGATACGCCCCGCCCTTTACCACAGGCGCCCGCGGAGCCACGGCGCATCGCGCCGTCAGGCCCAAAACCGGTAGTCCGTCCCAAAAGGAAAGTCGCATAAGGCGATTTCGCGTCCACCTCGCCGTGTCCGATCTCGACCCGCGCATTCGCTCCCCGTGCACGCTGCGGACGGTTACTGCATGAACCAGCCGTGACTGACGACCAGCGACTGGCCGGTCAGCGCATTCGACGGGAACGATGCGAAAAGGAGAGCGACCTCGGCAACGTCGGCGACGGTCGTGAACTCGCCGTCGACAGTGTCCTTGAGCATCACTTTCTTCACCACGTCTTGTTCGCTGATGCCAAGTGTTTTCGCCTGCTCGGGAATCTGTTTTTCGACCAGCGGCGTGCGCACGAAGCCGGGACAGATAACATTGGCGCGGACGCCATGCTTGGCCCCTTCCTTGGCGACGCCCTTCGCCAGGCCGATCAGCCCGTGCTTGGCAGTGACGTAAGGAGCCTTGAGCACTGACGCCTCCTTGGAATGCACCGATCCCATGTAGATGATGCTGCCGCCGCGGCCTGAGCCGTACATGTGGGGAAGGCACGCGCGGGTGGTCAGAAATGCGCCGTCGAGGTGTATGGCGAGCATCTTTTTCCATTCCTGGTAGCTGAACTCCTCGATCGGATGCACGATCTGAATGCCGGCATTGCTGACCAGCACATCGACGCCACCAAATGCTGCGACTACCGCGGCGACGCCGTCGTTGACTGCCTGCTCGCTGCTGACGTCCATCGCGACTCCGAGCGCCTGGCCGCCTGCGGCCCGGATCTCGCCCGCCGCCGCGTCGGCGGCGCCCTTGTCGAGATCTGCGACCGCGACCTTGGCGCCTTCACGCGCGTACGTTAACGCGATCTCCTTGCCGATGCCGCTTGCTGCGCCGGTCACGAGGGCCGTCTTGTCCTTGAGCTTCATGGGAACTCTCCAGATAGGGCGGCGGGAGCGATGGGATGTTCCACGCAATCATCGACGCCGGGGTTGAAAACAGGTTCATCGGGTCAGATCCACCACCTGGATACCCTGGCCGACGTTCTCGGGGCGCAAGCGCCGGCGATTGGCGACACCGCGGCGGACATCATCCAGACCTGCCTCCCACAATTCTTTGATCGTCGCCCGGGAGAACTCGTAGTCCTTCCACGTTGCGGAATTGGAAAGGCGACGATTGATGAGGTGGGCGATGGTGATATGCGCCGGCTTGCAGGTTTCGGTCAGGCGCCGGACGTCCGGATCGGACTTGAGCGCCGCTGGAAGCTTGCCAATCACCCGTTTCAGCGCCGCACGCATATCCTCCATTTCTTCCACGCGCGTGGTATTGGACCGTGTCTTGCTCGAATACTGGATGTCCTTGGCCCGCTCGAAAACCTCGTCGATATTTCGCGGCAGCTCCCCGCGGGCGTTGAAAAGATCGACCTGAATGACTAGCGCGTTCATTTGCGGCGAATCGTCGAGCACGTACCACAGCGGTGTGTTGGAAACGATGCCTCCGTCCCAATAGAATTCGCCGTCGATCGGCACCGGCGCAAACCCCGGCGGCAAAGCACCACTTGCCATCACGTGCTCGGGACGGATTCGAATGTCACGATTGTCGAAGTACAGCGAATTCCCGGTCCGAACGTTGACCGCGCCGAGCGACAATCGGACGTCCTTGTGGTTGATGAGGTCGAAATCGACCAGCTCCATGAGCGTCGCTTCGAGCGGGGCAGCGTCGTAAAAGCTCAGCGCGCCGAGGCTTCCCTCGGGGGCCAATAGTGGGGGAGGCAAGCGCGGGGCAAAAAATCCGGGCACGCCGAACGTTGCCGCGCCGGCCGCGCTCAGGCGGTTGAATGCCGGACGTACGGGATCGAACGCCGACGGCGGAATCAACGGCGCGGCAGACGAAACGCGATCCCAGAATTCGCGCAGGCGATCGAGCCTTTGCTGCGCCGGATTGCCGGCGATCAACGCGGCATTGATCGCGCCGATCGAGACCCCGGTGACCCAGTCAGGATCGACACCTGCCTCGGCCATGCCCTCGTAGACGCCTGCCTGATACGAGCCCAGCGCGCCGCCGCCCTGAAGCACAAGAACGGCATGATCGTGTCCGCCATTGGCGGCCCGGTGCGGGCTCTCGGTCTCGCTGCGCGCCGCTATCCGCCTCTGCTTCACTTTGGTCATCGTGCTCTGCTCGGACGGTCCGCATCGGATCATAACATCGACTCACGGCCCGGGCTTTGGTAGCGAATCGACACTGTCACACCGGGTAGAATGACCGCCGAAGTGGGACCCTGCGCGACGGCCGCGTCGGAGCGGCGAGATCGCTTTCTGATTCCGCGCGTCGGTCAAAAAAACGGACGCGACACTCGAGTGCCCGAACTTCTCTACGATCAGAAATTCTGGTTGAATGCCTTCTTCGCCGCGGAATGGGCGCTGCGGCTGGCGATGATCGTCATCGTGCCTTTCCGCCGCTCACCCGATGCGGCGAAGGGATGGCTGCTGTTGATTTTTTTCGAGCCGGTCGCCGGCCTGATCCTCTATCTCCTGATCGGACGTCCGACGCTACCCGTGTGGCGACTGGTGCGACATGCCGACTTCGAAGCACTGGCCAAGCCCACCTACGATCGCATGGCGAAGGACGCGAATATCTTTCACCCGGACGTCAGTCCCGAGCTGCAGCACGCGGTAACGCTGGCGGAAAATCTCGGCGATTTTCCGATTCTGGGCGGCAATTCCGCCGAAGTGCTGGCCGACTACCAGGTCACCGTCGACCGTCTGGTCGCCGACATCGACATGGCGTGCGACCACGTTCACCTTTTGTTCTACATCATCGCCGATGACGCCACCGCCGGGCGCGTAATTGCCGCGCTGGAGCGCGCGGTGGAGCGAGGCGTCGCATGTCGCGTGCTGGCGGATTCTCTCGGTTCGCGGCCGGAATTCCAGCGCATGCTGCCGCGACTGCTGCGCGCCGGGATCCTGGCCGAGGAAACCATGCGGGTGGGATTTTTTCGGAGACACACCGGCCGCATAGACTTGCGCAATCACCGCAAGATCGCTGTCATCGATGGCGACATCGGCTACATCGGGTCGCAAAACCTGATCGATTCGACCTTCAAGCGCGGGCTCACCTACGAGGAGCTCAACGTCCGGCTTTGCGGGCCGATCGTCCTCGAGCTCCAGGCAGTTTTCGCTGACGACTGGTACGTCGAGGTGGACGAATTTCTAGACGAGGCGCGCTACTTTCCCGATCCTCGGATCGCCGGCGACGTTCCGGCGCAGGCCATGCCGAGCGGCCCCGGCTATCCGCGCGAGAACAACCAACGGCTGGTCGTGTCGCTGATCCACGCGGCGACGCAGCGGATCGTGATCACCATGCCTTATCTGATTCCAGACGGTGCCCTGCTGCAGGCGCTGCAAACGTCGGTGCTGCGTGGGGTCGAGGTAACACTCGTGGTGCCGCTGCAGATGGACCAGGTCCTGGTCTGTCTGGGCCAGCGATCCTACTACGACGAGCTGCTGAGCTCGGGCGTACGCATCTGCCGCTACGGCAAGCATTTCCTGCACGCGAAACACATCACCTTCGATGGTCAGATCGCATGGATCGGATCCTCGAACCTCGACATTCGCTCCTTTTCGCTCAATGCGGAAATCGTGGTCCTGCTCTACGACAAAGGCGCGTGCAAGCGGCTGGGCGAAGAACAGGCGCGTTACCTGCGCGACGGGGAGATGCTGACCCTGGCGGGCTGGCGACAACGCTCGCCGCCGCTCAAGGTGATCGAAAACCTGGCGCGAATGTTGAGCCCCTTGCTGTAGTGAGAACGCCTTGATCCCTGGGTCGGGAATAAATGAGCCTGAAAGCCGGTAATACCGATCATGCCCTGATAGGCGTGGATGGAGGTTCGATTGCCTGACGGCGCTGCCCGATCGCGTTGCGCGGAGCTCGTGCTGCCGCACTTGAATTCGGCGTACAACCTTGCGCGGTGGCTGTCGCGCAACGATGCCGACGCCGAGGACATCGTGCAGGACGCGCTCGAGCGGGCGTTGAAATACGCGTCCGGGTTGCAGGGCACGAATGCCAAGGCCTGGTTTCTGACCATCGTGCGGCACGCCTGCTACGACTGGATCGGTCGTAACCGTCCGGCCGAGCTCGTGCGCGGAGACGTCACCGATGCCATCGAGGCCGCCGTCGACCCGCGGCCGACGACCGAAGAATCGATGATCGCCGACGCCGATGCGCAAGCGCTGGTGCGAGCGATCGCGACGCTGCCGGTCGGATTTCGCGAGGTGCTCCTGCTGCGCGAACAGGAAGACATGTCCTATCGCGACATAGCGCGCGTCGTCGACATTCCGATTGGCACGGTGATGTCGCGGCTGGCGCGGGCCCGCGGCTTGTTGCGACGATCGCCGCTGTTGCACTCGGTGCTCCCGCAATCGATGCGAACGGTGGGGAAATGAACGAGGACCTGAAAGATGATGGGTGGACAATGAGACGAGGTCGCAGATGAACTGCAATGAGGCCGCGCCGCTGCTGCCGACGTACGGCGACGGAGAGCTCGACCCGATGCAAAGCGCCGAGGTCGAAAAGCATCTGCTCACCTGCGCCGAATGCGCCGCCCGCCGCGACGAGCAGGTCGCGCTGAGCGCGCGCATCAAGCGCGACGTGCCCTATTTCGCGGCGCCACCCTCCCTGCGATCACGCATCGACGCCGTGCTGGCAGGTGCACCCGGCAGGACGCGTTCGCATCCGGTTCGCGATCGCTGGCGCTGGCTCGGTGCGGGTGCGTTTGCCGGAAGCATGGCGACGGTGTTGGCGTGGCTCATGGGCAGCGCCGTGCTCGAATGGCGCGATGGGACCGACGTCGCCGCCGAAGCCGTCGCGAATCATGTCCGCGCGACGCTGTCGAATCATCTCACTGACGTCGCGACATCGGATCGGCACACGGTCAAGCCGTGGCTCTCGGCGCGGCTCGACTATTCGCCGCCGGTGCAGGATCTGGGCAGCGAAGGCTTCGCGCTGACCGGCGCCCGCGTTGACTACCTCGAGAAGCGCGCCGTGGCGACGCTGGTCTATCGCTACCGCGATCACGTCGTCGACGTGTTCGTGCGACCGGGAGCGGGAGGAGCGGCGCGATCGGCGCAGTCTCCTGTAACTACGGTGCGCGGCTTCAATGTCGTGCGTACAAGTGGCACCGGAATGGATTGGTTGGCGGTCTCCGACACGAGCCCGGAAGTGCTGACGGCATTTGTCGCGCGGCTCGCGGGTGGCAACACGGCGCCCTGATAAGGTCGCGCGCGACCGAGTCGATCACGCCATTGCCAGCGAGCGGGCGAAGCCGCTGCCGGCTTTTCTTGCGCTTCGGCGCTCGGTCTTAAGCCTGCGCTCCTTCCACCAGGTGCCCCTCGGCGCGCCAGCGGACCATGCCGCCGGCGAGGTTCGCCACGTCGCCGAAGCCGGCCTTTTGCAGCAGCAAAGCCGCCTGAGCCGAGCGCGCTCCCGAGCGGCACACGGTAACTACGGGACGATCGCGCGAGAGTTCGTCGCTGCGTCTCGGCAATTCGGCCAGGGGCATCAGTGTTGCCCCGCGGATGCGCCCGAGCGGGCCGTCGAACTCGTGCCGCTCGCGCACGTCGACGACCTGCAATCGCGACGCGCATTCCTCCAGCGCGTCCGGCTGGATTTCCCAGAAGCCGGCAAAGGTGAAGGTCAGCGGCGCCCAGGAGGGCTCGGGCGGTAGTGTCGCGTCGGACTCCGGACGGCCACAACGTAAATTCGCGGGCACCGCGATGTCGATAAGCTTGGGGTGCGGCAGTCCGAGGTTGTCCATGTAGCCAACGAAATCCGCCTCGCCGATCGCGCCGCCCAAGCGCGGGTTGAAGCGCCGCTCCTCGGCGACGCTCGTCACCGTGAGGCCGCGATAGTCGTGCGCTGGATAGAGCAGGCAGTTTGGCGGCAGCGTAAGAATCCGGTCACGCACCGAATGGAACATCGCGTGCGCATCGCCCTGCTGGAAGTCGGTGCGCCCGCTGCCGCGGATCAGCAGACAATCGCCGGTGAAGGCTATGCTCGAATCGTCGAGCACAAAGGTGAGGCAGCTGTGGGTGTGGCCGGGAGTCGCGCGCACCCCGAGATGACGATCGCCGAAACTGACGCGATCGCCGTCCGCGAGGTATCGATCGGCACCTTCCGCGCCGCTCGCGGCGGCGAGCATGATGGCGCTCCCGAACTGGCGCTTGAGTAGCCACGCGCCGGTCACATGATCAGCGTGCACATGCGTCTCGAGCGAGGCCTTGAGCATGAGATCCAGTTCGCGCAGTAGCGCGGCGTCGCGACGGACGTGCTCGAACACCGGATCGATGAGCACCGCCTCGCGCGAGCGTCGCTCGCCCAGCAGGTACGAGTAGGTCGCCGATTGCGGGTCGAACATTTGGCGGAAGATCAACATCGCGGTCACGAGCTCTTGGCGTCCGGCATCGCTGAATCGGTGCGCGCACGATGGCGTTCGATCAGCTCGAAGGCGCCCATGCCGAGCAACATCGCCACCACGAATACCGCCGCCTTCGCATAGCCGGCGCCAAGTGCGACTATCGCCGGCCCGGGGCAGAATCCGGCGAGTCCCCAGCCGATGCCGAACACGAGGCTGCCGCCGACGAGTCGGGCATCGACGGTCCGCTGCGAGGGCAATTGCATCGGCAATCCCAGCGCACTCATGGTTCGTCGGCGGGCGAGCGCGAACGCGACGAGCCCCACGGCGATCGCGCCCACCATGACCAGCGCCAACGACGGATCCCACGTTCCGGCGATGTCGAGAAATCCGAGGATCTTGGCCGGATTGACCATGCCGGCGACGATCAGGCCGAGTCCGAATACCAAACCTGCAACGAAGGCGAAGACCGTTGCCATGGAATGCTTTAGGCGGGAATCGCGTGGCGGACGACGAAAACGGTAACGAAACCTGCTGCCATGAACGCAAGCGTCGCGACCAGCGAGCGCGGCGACAGGCGCGACAGTCCACAGACACCATGGCCGCTGGTGCATCCGCCGGCGAAACGCGTTCCGATTCCGACCAGCAATCCAGCCACGATCAAAACGGGATAGCTCGCGGCAATCGTTGCGGGTGCAGATGCGGCGACCATCGCATGGACCACGGGCGCAAGGAGGAGCCCGGCGACGAACGCGAGCCGCCATGCGAAGTCGTCTGCTCGCGGTTGTAGCATGCCACCGACAATCCCGCTGATCCCCGCCACCCGCCCATTGACGAGCACGAGCAGCGCGGCCGCGAGGCCAATGACGGCTCCGCCGATCGCGGCTGACCAAGGGGTGAAGTTGATCCAGTCGATGTTCATGGCGGAGGCCTCATCGGTGCTTGAAATCGGGCTTGCGTTTGTCGACAAACGCGCGCATCCCTTCCTTCTGGTCTTCCAATGCAAACGTCGAGTGAAACTCGCGCCGCTCGAACAGCAAGCCGTCCGAGAGCGCCGCCTCGTAGGCGCGGTTGATCGCCTCCTTGATCTTGAGCACCACGGGCAGTGAAAAGCCGGCGATGCGAGTCGCGACCGCAAGCGCTTCGTCGAACAGCTTGTCCGCTGGAACGACCCGCGCGACCAGGCCCGAGCGCTCCGCCTCGGCCGCGTCGATCATACGTCCGGTCAGGCACCAATCCATCGCCTTGGCCTTGCCTACGGCGCGCGGCAGGCGCTGCGTGCCACCCATTCCCGGCATGGTGCCGATGGTGATCTCCGGCTGGCCGAACTTCGCCGTGTCCGCCGCGATGATGATGTCGCACATCATCGCGAGCTCGCAGCCGCCGCCGAGCGCATAGCCGGCG
>Ga0209526_10001896_pt1 | contig 14005 bp, 14 predicted proteins | sample JacPinW_OM2H0_M1_FD_188566 | JGI IMG/M metagenome (GOLD analysis project Ga0209526, IMG submission 188566) | Forest soil microbial communities from Algoma, Ontario, Canada - Jack Pine, Ontario site 1_JW_OM2H0_M1 (SPAdes) (version 2) | ecosystem: Environmental > Terrestrial > Soil > Boreal... | reverse complement strand
AGCCCTAAGCCCGTTGGACCAGAGCCATACCTTGGGGCGCGTAACGCTCGCCGACGACTTCAATTTGGGCAAGACGTGCTTCGATGTGCTTCAAGTCACCTTGGCTCAAGCTCACGTTGAGCGCCGCCATGTTCTCTTCCAGGTAACGGAGGCGCTTTGTGCCGGGAATGGGCACTAGGTCGTTTCCCTGGGCGAGCACCCACGCGAGTGCCAATTGCGCCGGCGTAATGCCTTTTTCGCTGGCGAGCTCCTTCACTGCCGTCGCGAGTTTTAGATTGGCTTGCAGCGCTTGCTCTCCGAAGCGAGGCTGGTTTTCGCGGCGCCAATCGGACGGGTCCAGATCCTCCAGTTTCTGGATGGTACCCGTCAGAAACCCGCGGCCCAGCGGGCTGTAAGGAATAAACGTGATGCCCAGCTCGCGGCAGGTGGCCAGGACGCCATTCGTTTCCACGTCACGCGTCCAAAGCGAGTATTCGCTTTGCAATGCCGCTATGGGATGGACCTTCGCGGCTCGCCGCAGCGTCTCCGGTCCGGCTTCCGATAGACCGATGGTTTGGACCTTGCCGGCCGAAACAAGCTCGGCCATCGCGCCAATGGTTTCTTCGATCGGAACGTCCGGGTCAACGCGATGCAGATAGTAGAGGTCGATTGTCTCGATCCCGAGTCGATGGAGGCTGGCGTCGCAAACACGGCGGGCGTTTTCGGGCGAGCCATCGACGCCCCTAGAGCCGATGCGGAAGCCAAACTTGGTGGCAACAACGACACTGTCGCGCGGCACTTCGCGCAAGAAACGCCCAACGAGTTCCTCATTCTTATACGGGCCGTAGACTTCGGCGGTATCCAGAAAATTGCCGCCGAGCTCGAGATATCGGCGAAGAACTTGGAGTGATTCCTTTTCATCGGCGGGTCCATAGGCGTAGGACATACCCATACAACCAAGTCCCAGCGCGGACACTCGTGGTCCATTCTTTCCCAGCGTACGGTGCTCCATGTTTCCTCCTCGTTGTGGGCTTCTCTCTAAGATGTTCAGGACTTGGTGAACGGTACAGCGAACTAGAGGGTGAATTTAGAAACGCGAGGCGGCCAGCTTTGCGGCGTGGTAGCCGCACATGCCGTGGACGCCTCCACCCGGGGGAGTGGAAGAGGAACAGATGTAGATGTCGCGGGCTGGCGTGGCGTAATGGCGCCAAGTTGGACGGAAGAAGAATTGGCGGAGATCGACGGCGCCGCCGGAGATATCGCCTCCGATCAGGTTCGCGTCCATATCCTCGAGGGCGCGCGGAGGAAAAATGCGGCGGGCGAGAATGCAATCGCGGAAGCCGGGGGCGAACCGCTCGATTTGCGATTCGAGGGCTTGCAGCATATCGACATTGGAGCCGTTGGGCACGTGGCAATACGCCCAGGCAATGTGCTGCCCTGCTGGGGCGCGGGTGGGATCGAAGAGGCTGGGCTGCGAGAGCAGGACAAAGGGCTTCTCGGAGTGACGGCCGTGGCGCATGGCGTATTCGGACGCGGCGATTTCCTGAAGGCCGCCGCCGAGATGCACGGTGGCTGCTCGCGCGCAGTCTGCGGCTTTCCAAGGAATGGGGCTGCGGAGTGCGTAATCGACTTTGAAGACACCGGGGCCGTAGCGGTATTTCGCGAGACTGCGGGCGAATCGCGCGGGGAGACGGTTGCGTGCGATCCGCAGCAACTGGTGTGGGGTGACGTCGCAAAGGATGGCGTTGTAGTTTTCGAGAGTGGACAAGTGTTCAATGCGCGTGGACGTCTTGACCGTGCCTCCGAGAGATGTGAGGTGGGCGCAGAGAGCGTTTGTGATGGATTGCGCGCCGCCTCGCGGAATGGGCCAGCCGACCGCATGCGCGGCTGCGCCGAGAATCATGCCGAAGGCGGCGCTCAGCGGCTCGTCAAGGCTGAGGAAAGAATGCGCGGCGAGACCAGCGAAGAGGGCTTTCGTGCGTTCGCCGCGGAAGAGGTGCACGAGCGTTTTTGCCGGAAGGAATGCCGTGAGGCCGAAGCGCGCGAGCAAGAAGGGATGGGTCGTGAACATGTTCAGTGGGCGGAGGATTTCAGCGGAGAGAATGGGCCAGTGTTCGGCTAGCGGCTGCATCAGGCGGCGCCAGCGCTTGCCATCCGGCGCGAAAACAGATTCGGCGGCGCGCAAATCGCGCTCGAGGGTCACGGTGGTGCCGTCGTCAAAGGGATGCGCTAATGGGGCTGGCGAGTGAATCCACTCCAAGCCGTGAGAATGCAGGGGAAGGGAAGAAAAAAACGGGGAACCGGCGGCGAGTGGATGGACCGCGGAACCGAAGTCGTGGAGGAAGCCGGGCAGGGTGAGCTCGAGCGTGCGAGCGGCACCGCCTGGTTGCTGTTGCGCTTCGAAGACGTCGACATGAACACCTTTTTGCGCGAGGGTGATGGCGGCGGCGAGGCCGTTGGGCCCGGCACCGATTACGGCGGCTCGCCGATCTTGTTGTGATTTCGAGTTCATTGCCGGTGCGTCCTGACGGATTGGGACGCGTTAAAACGCTCCGCTACGACGCTTGCAGCGAAGGCCTCTATTAGCGTGGGAAGCCGCCCATCGTCAACGTCATTTCGCCACTGAGAATGATGTGCGCAGTTTCGGTTGTATGCGTGCGATCGGGATACGCCGCGTTCGGCGCGTCTTCCCATACGTACGTATGGCGGAAGCCTTCCTGTTCGTGGGCTCGTACCGGTTTCTTCTTGTCCATAAAATTATTGTAACGAACGCAAGCCGATTCCGGTGCTACAACGGCTGCGCCCTCCCTGCGGCATTGGGGGACACCGCAGGAAGGGCGCGTTCGTCTTCAGGAGAGAAGGCCGTTAGAAACTACAAGATCAGACACTCGGGCCCGGAGGCGGCGGCATATCGGCGGGCGCACCCGCGGGCGGAGCGCCGTGAAATCCGCGCCGATGACCGCCTGGCCCACCTTCTTTCACCGTGTAATCCGAAGGCACGGTGAACAGCGTCGCCGCAGGCTCCGCGCGCTGTAGATTTGTCAAAGCATATGTAGTGGTGCCAAAGCGCGGATCGCTGCGCGTGCTCTTCACCACAATTTGCAGGTCCGGCGAATACCAGCGCTCGAACACGATCTGAATTGGTTTGTCGTTTCCGATCTGACCCATTGGGATGGTGCGAGTGATGCGCGTGCCCTCCGCGTTCACGCCATTGATCGGTTGCGTGCCCAGCGATTCTTTTTTGATCTCGCCGGACGCTTCTTCTTTGGCCATGCGCTGCTGCATCTTTTGCTCGAACGCCTGGGCCTTCCCATCGGACAACACGTCGCCCTTGCCACCTTTGTGCGGAGTCATCTTGTGCGCCACTTTTTTCTCCGGGTCCAGGAAGTAATGCACATCAGCAACAGGATCCCCGATGGTGATCATCGTGTGCGGCTTCCCGGATGCCTGAAGCGGTCCGAACCCCGAAAGTGTGACTTCTCTTCGGACGCGGCCCTGACCGTCACGGTACAGTGTGCTCGATGTTGCGCGATGGATGGTGGTCCCGTCCTGCAATGTTTGCGTGGTATCCGAGTTCGCCGTGGCCGAAAAAGGCGCGCCCTTCACAATTTTTCCGGGATGCAGTCCTTCAAAGCCCAACAATTCAATGCGTTCGCCCAACGGGCCCGCAGGTTCGCCTCCGTCCGGCCCTTCCGCGTGAAATTCCAAACCTGGGGGAGGCGGCGGCTCTTGTCCACTCAGTGCTACGCCTGCAACCCCTAAAGCCCCGCCCAGAAGCGCACAGGCCCAAACGTTACGATTCATCGTTTCTTCTCCTCTTCTCTCCCGTTTCCTAAACTCGTGCCTCAAAAACTCAAATGCTCTTTATTGCGGCAACCGGACTGCTTTAGGCAGGCCGTCCTGGCCAACCAGCAAATCGACTTGAATCCAATCGCTCACGCGCTCTTCATTCACCTGAAAACCGAGCGCGCTTAGCGTGCCGCGCTGCATGCCTACGCGCACGATGGCGGAATCGTCCACCTCCTGCGGCAGGCTGCCCGGCAGCAGCGTAAAATCTCCCGCTTCGTTGTCGGCGACGAGGATCACCTCGTCGGACGTGTCGGTCGGCGCCACCGGCGAAGGCAGCGCGTTCGGCTGCACACTACTTCCAATCGAAACGGTGTTGCCCTGGCCTTGCGTGAGCCTCCAATTCCACCAGCTCACGCCGGCGAACAGCACGGCCGCCGTCGCAAGCGCCCAAGCTCCAAAAATCGCCGCGGCGCGCGCTTTCGCCGTACGGTGCCGCATGCCAAATTCGTGCCGCAGTCGCATTTCAACCCGCTGCGGCGTCACCGCGTCACGCGTCGTCTCACGCAAGGCTTGCAACGCGACGCGCGCCTCTTGCCACGAATCCTGCAGCGCCGCGCATCCTGGGCACCGAGCGGCGTGCGCCGCAGCGGCATCCTGCAAGGCCGCGTCCAGCTCGCCCATCCGAAGGCCCCTGCGCTCTAGGCCAATCGCTTCAAACTCTTCACACTTCATCACGCACTTCCTTCAGTTGCTTTTGCGTTGCTGCGGTGAAGCGCCTCGGCGCATCCCGCAGGATCTCCAGCTTGGCGAGCAGCAGAGCCCGCCCGCGATGCAGCCGCGAACGGATCGTACCGATCGGGCAACCGCTGAGCTGCGCCGCCTCTTCGTAGCTGAGCTCTTCCAGTTCGCACAGCACGACGGCCTCGCGGAACTCCGCGGGGAGGTCCAACACCGCGGCGCGTACACGCTGGGCGCGTTCCTGCTGCTCGGCCCAATGCGCCGGAGTAAACCCGTTAACGGCCGCCTCGCTCGCGCGTGTTCCGTTGCCGTTTGAGTCTTCCAGTGACAGCTCCCGCGGCAGCCGATCCAAATGCTTCATCACGCGATTCCGAGCGATCCCGAACAGATACGCACCCACGGGTCCTCGACTTGAGTCATACTTTTTAGGTTCGCGCATCAAGGTCATGAAGACGTCCTGCACTACTTCTTCGGCGGCCCAGGTGTTACCTGTCATGCGGAGCGCAAAACGGTACAGCCCAGCCTGGTGCCGGCGATAGAGCAAGGTAAACGATTCTTCGTCGCCCTTCGCGGCCCGCCGCAGCAGAACGTCGTCCCTGTCTTGCTCCGGAATACTCACCTCTCTTGGCACGGCGTCCGCGACGGGCAAGCATTTACCCGCGCTCTCTTATACTTCCCGAGGGCACAGAAAAAAGTTCCCGCGGGCCCGGCACATGGGGGCTTGAAGATCATTGTTATGGTTGTTGGACGTCAGGTGTTGCGGGCGCGTGTCAGCCAAGGTCACCTGCCGTGCCTTCAGGCCAGCTTGGCTGCGGGTGGGCGAAACATCTTGGCCGCGATGCGCGTGACGAACCGACGCGGCACCAAACGCTGCGCGTGCGCACCGAGGTAGTTCCCAGTGCCGGAAATCACATAGCTCTTGCCTGCCGCCAGCGCCTGCAATCCGACGTGCGCGACTTTCTCCGCGGTTTCCCGGTTCTTCATCGCGGCAACCAAACCCGACTGGCCGGCTACTTCCTGAAACTCCGTTTCTGTCGAGCCTGGGCACAGCGCGCAAACGCGAACGCCATACGGCCTCACCTCTTCCGCAAGGCCCTCTGCAAATAGCAAATCGAATGCTTTCGTGGCCGCGTATGTGGAAATGAAAGGCACAGCCTGGAAGGAGGCAGTCGAAGCCACAATCAGCACGTCTCCGCGGCGCCGCTTGAGCATTTGCGGCAGGTAGAGCCGCGTCAGGTGAACCACTGCGGTGCAATTCACCTGCACCATGTCGAGCAGGCGTTGCGTCTCTACTTCCGCAAAGGCTCCGTACGCGCCGAATCCGGCATTATTGACGAGCAGATCGACATCGACTTTTTTCGCCTGCGTGAACGCAAAAATTTGCTGCGGCGCCTCTGTTTGCGCCAGGTCCGCGGCAAACAGCTCCACGCGAACTTTGTGCGCTGCCGAAAGCTCCCGCGCCAATTGTTCCAATCGCTCTTGGCGCCGCGCCGTCAGAACCAAGTTCGCGCCGCCGGTCGCCAATTCGCGCGCCACTGCCACACCAATTCCCGCGCTCGCGCCAGTGACCAGCGCCCATTTCCCAGCCCACGGTCCGCTCATTTGCCTCTCCACACCCAGGCTCCGAGCCTACCACGCTAGGGCGCAGCCTATGCGCTTTGCGCTCGAGCCAAACCTGCGTCCTCCGCTGCAACTTGGCCAAGCACGGACCAGTCGCGCCGCTCATGCCCACGCGCCAAGGCCGTCACGAAGCGGTCGTGCAGAACGCTGGCGATTGGCATGGGCACTCTCCGCGCGTCGGCCGCTTGTATCACCAATCGTAGGTCTTTAAATCCGAGTGGTAGTGCAAAGCCGACGTGATCGTACTTGCCTTCGACGATCAGGCCGCCATACGTTTTGTAAATCGGCGCGTTGAAAAGCGTGCTGGTTAGAAATTCCAATAGCGTTGCCGCGTCAACGCCTGATTTGCGGGCGAACGCCAGAGCTTCCGCTAGCGTCTCTAGGACCGCTGCAATCATAAAATTCCCAGTCAGCTTGACCACGTTCGCCTTGGACTGCTGCTCGCCAATCACAAGCAGCTTCTGCCCCATCGCTTCCCACAAGGGCTTGTAGTGCTCGACCGCTGCTATTGGCCCTGCGGCGACGATGGCCAGCTTTCCCGCCTCGGCCGCGTCCGGACGGCCAAATACCGGCGCCGCGATGAACTCCAGCCCCGCGCGCGCGTGCTCCGACGCTAAGCGATCGCTCAACTCCACGCTGATGGTGCTTAGCGAAATATGTGCGCGTCCGCGCGCCAGCGACTCCAATATGCCGCTCTCACCGAATACGACGGCCTCGACCGCTGCGTCATCCGCCAACATGGTCAGTACCGCCTCGCCGCGGCACGCCTCCGCAACGGAAGCCGCGACGGTTGCGCCATCCTTGCGCAACGCCTCGGCGCGCTCACGCGTGCGGTTGTACACCGTCACCCGATGCCCCGCGCGCAGCAAACTTTTCGCGATTCCCGTGCCCATCCTGCCTAAACCAATCAATCCCACATCCATGGCTTCCTCCAATTCAGGGCTGGCGTCCTCGTGTCCACAGTATCCATTCTGGCACGAACCCACCGCTCCTTGTGCCGTCCTCGCGACACGGCCCGAGTATCAACGAAATTAATTCTCGGCCAGCGAATTGCAACCGACGCGCAGCCGTTCTCAGCTAGCCGGTGTGGCGCGCTTGGGTGCCGCTGGGGCAGGAGCAATCATGCGCCACGCGACTATCGCGCTCGCGGTCGATAACGCCACGCAGAAAAACTGAACCAGACGGAAGCCCGCGATAAAGGCCGTAGAAATCGCATGCCGGAGCTCCTCCATCGCATGAGCGTCGAGGCCCGAAGGCAGTTGCAAACCGGCAAGCTCGATTTCTTTCGAGCGAACGTTTTCGACGATGTCCGGCGGAAGCGAGAGTTTCGCGAGACCCTGATCCAGTTCGGAGCCAAAAGCTTTCACCATCACAACGCCCAATACAGCGATCGCCAGCACACCCGCGACTCGCGCAACTGCATTATTGATTCCTGACGCCGCGCCCACATGATCCGGATCGACCGAACTCATGACCACGGTCGTGAGCGGAGCGACCGTAACCGCCATTCCCAAGCCGAGCACCACCGATGCCGGAAAGAATGTTCTCCAATAGCTGCCTTCCGCAGGCAGAACCGCGAACATAAAAAAACCTGCGGCCCCTACAAGTGGTCCCACAATCAGCGGAATTTTCGCACCATACCGGCTAACGAGTCCGCCCGACCAGCGCGACAAAAAGAACATCAAAAGGATCATCGGAAGGACCGCGGCGCCAGTGGCCGTGGTCGAGTATCCGTCGAGTTGGATAAGATCCATGGGATACAAAAAGAAGAAAATGCCGATCGCGGCATACAGAAAGAGCGTAATGAGGTTCGCGCCACTAAAGGATCGCGACTTAAAGAGCACAAGAGGAAGCATGGGCGAAGACGAATGAGCCTCCACCGCGGCGAAAATAATAAGACAAGCCACGCCGCCGAGCATGCTTCCAAACACCAGTGGATTGCCCCAGCCTAATTTCACGGACTCCAGGAATGCCGTGACCACGCCGCCCAGGCCAGCCGTAGCTAACAGCGCCCCTAGCCAATCGATGTGCTGCCCACGGGAGCCGCGGCTCTCCGGCACGCGCCAAAACGAAATCGCCAGCACCGCGCCCGCAAGCGGAAGATTGAGAAAAAATGCCCAGCGCCATGAGGCATGCTCGATAAGCCATCCGCCAAGGACTGGACCGAGAGCAGTCGTAATCGCGGTAAACCCGGACCACGTGCCAATGGCCCTGCCTCGGGATTTCTCGTCAAAGGATGCGCTGATGATCGCGAGGCTTCCAGGAACCAACAGCGCCGCCCCGACACCTTGAATACAACGCGCCATCACAAGTTGCTGGATGCTAGAAGCCAGACCGCAAGCCGCGGAAGCTGCGGCGAAGATCCCTACGCCCATGAGGAACACCCGTCGCCGCCCGAACAAATCGCCAAGCGCACCGCCCGCAAGGATCAGCGAGGACAAGAAGAGTCCATAAGACTCGACGACCCATTGCACGTCAACCACGGTTGCATGGAATGCGGTCTGCAGTGTGGGTACGGCCACATTGACAACCGTCCCGTCGATGAAAGCCATGCTCGAGCCCAGGATCGTCGCCGTCAGAATCCACGGACCGGCTTCCGCCGTACACGGTAAGGTGTGCCCTCCCGATCGAATGAGAGTTTCGTCGCACGGCGCTCTCATAAGCCTTATGGATGCCTTGTTCTCTGATTTAGTTCAAGCAAGAAATCCGGAACGACGAGGATAGCGGAGAGGATTTGGACGATATCCCACGGTTGATTTCTCATAACTCATTGATTCAAAGAATGGACACGATTGAGAAAAACGGCAAAAACACCGATTCGAGGTACACCGCGGGTACGCGGAGACGGCAAGGCGCATCGTGTCTCGCACGGCATAGTTCGATTTATGACTCATAGGGATTAGTCATTGGACCGAGGATTTTCCATGCGCGATAGTGGGGATGAAAGGAGAAGTACAATGAACAAGAAACAAATCATCCGAATCGCTCAATTAACCCTTGCGGCTGTAGCCGCCTTCACATTAACTGGAGCTGCAGACGCGAGGAACCGTCCTTCCAACAAAATCATTCTCGTCCACCCAACAGAGCTTCCCGAACTGGCACGGGTGCCCGGTCAAGCGATGCTGCTCCACTATACAGGCGATGGAAAAACGCACCTCTTTATCGAGCAGGACCATGGCGCTCGGCTGGCTATCTTTGATGTGACCGACCCAGCCCATGTCAAAGAAGAGGGCTCGGCGCGCGTTGCCGCTCCCGGCGCGTTCGACTTTGTCTCCTCCCTTGGAGACTATGCAGAACTGGTTCGGTTCCGGAACGGACAGGGAGAGGCGGTTTTAAACTTGCACAAGGTAAAGGTTCCGACGTTGAGCACGATTCAAGGTCTGGACAGCCAGGCCTCGACGACTCGTCTGGGTGACGATGGACTTATAGTCGCTGATCAGCCTAATGTGCAATCTGACGCGAACGATCCAGACTATCAAGTTGTCGATCTCTCGAATCCACTCCACCCTAATCCCGTTGGTGACGTAAACAAGGTTCTTCAAAGGATTACGAATGACGAGACGGGTACCACTTTCCTGCTCGCGGCTGATGGCCTGTACCTTAGAAATCAAACTCGACACGCTGCGAGAGGTTCATATCACCAAATTGGGCATGCAACGAACTTTCGCGATTATCTATCCTCGGGGTCCCGAGCCTCGCGGGGCCGCGGGTGTATTTCTTCGTTTTCTCCGAGAAAAGCGTGATCAGGCACCCACAAAAAAAGGCCGGTGAGACTTCTCATCTCTAAGAGGAATTGCTCAGTCGTACGTATCTCCCACCGAGATCTGAGGGCTTAGAAGTGTGCAGCTAAGATTTGGGGTCGATCACGAAAATAAAAGAGAAATTATGGCGGAGAGGGTGGGATTTGAACCCACGGTAGGGTTCCCCCTACACTCGCTTTCGAGGCGAGCTCTTTCAACCGCTCAGACACCTCTCCGCGGCGGCTTTTGTAATCGTAACAGACGCTTCGTTTGCTCAGCAATGTATCCGTTCGCCTGTGACGTTCGCCCCCAACTTTTTTAGCGCGGTGGCGTTTACCGGCGAGCGGCAAAGAAGGATTGCAAGAGGGAGGCACATTCGTTTGCCAGGATGCCCGCCGTCACCTCGACCTGATGATTCAGCCGCGGGTGGGCAACGATCTCGAAGCAGGATCGAACGCCGCCGCCTTTAGGATCATCGCATCCGTAAACCAACCGCGGCACCCGCGCCTGAATAGTGGCACCGGCGCACATGCTGCAAGGCTCGACAGTTACGTATAGCGTGGTCCCCGCCAGACGATAATTGCCCAGCGCGCGGGAACCTTCGCGCAACACCACCATCTCCGCGTGCGCGGTGGGGTCGCAATCGCGAATCGTGCGATTGCCAGAGCGCGCGATGACTTGGCCCTCGTGCACTAGAATCGCGCCAATTGGAACTTCTCCGGCCGTCGCAGAGCCTCGCGCTTCGTCGAGCGCCCGCTCCATAAATTCAATGTCTGTGTCCATTGGCGTGAGCATACCACGCGCTTGCTTGACAATTCCGGCAGCGGCACAGAAACTACTCCGTCGTGACCGACAGGAAAACAACGACGCGGCAGAACGATTTTCTAGCGGCTTGTGAGGCATTGCCCTGGAATTCAAGTCCAGGCATGCTCTGCGCGTCGCGCGGTTCATACTAAAGAATCCCGCATGGAAATTAGACGAGATCCCATCACACAAAGCTGGGTCGTTCTAGGTCAGCGCGAGTCGCTGGGCGAATCTCCGCAACCGTGCCCCTTTGACCCGGGAACAGTGGAGAAGCGTCCCGCAATCTTAACCTGGCCCGCCGAGGGACCCTGGCAAGTGCGTGTGCTGCCGCATCCGGACCCGCTGTATCGCATCGAGGGCGACACTGGCCGCGTAGCCGAAGGCATGTACGACAAAATGGGCGCTATCGGCGCGCACGAAGTCGTGGTGGAAACTCCGCACCACGACAAAAAGATGTCGCTGCTCAGTGATGAAGAAATCGAGCGCGTTCTGTGGGTGTGGGCCTCGCGCATCGCCGACCTGAAGAAAGATCCCCGTTTCAAATATGTGGCTGTATTCAAAAATCAAGGACTCCTGGCGGGTGACGAATGGTCGCACGCACATTCGCAGATCACCGCCACAATCTTTGTCCCGCGGCGCGTTAAGTACGAGCTGAATTCTGCCAGCGAATGGTTTCGCGAGCGCGAGCGTTGCATTTTTTGCGACGTTGTGCGCCAGGACGAGAAGCAAGGCAAGCGCATCGTCGACGTGCAGGGCGACTATTACGCGCTATGCCCGTACTCCTCGCGTGTGCCGTATGAAGTTTGGGTTCTGCACCGCCGGCATAATCATCTATTCGAGCAACCCCGTCCCGGTTCGAATCGCCGGCAGCTCGCCGCCCTCTTGGGCCGCGTATTGCGCCGCCTGGAAAAAGTCGCTCCGGCGTATCACCTCGTCGTGCACACGGCGCCCAACACGCTTAGCAAAAAGGGCGAACTGGCAGGCTACTGGAAGACCCTGTCCGACGACTTCCACTGGCACATCGAAATTCTGCCGATCCTCGAAAAGCGCAGCAAGTCGTACAGCATCAAAGAGGTCTACTTCAATTCGGTGCTTCCCGAGCAGGCCGCAGAACAACTCCGCTCTCTGGATCCCAATACATGAGAAGGCGCGGCGGGCAGCGGAAAGACCCGTCGCAAACTGGCGGAGTTCTCTTCTCGCTGATTACGCTGTTGGTAGCTCTGTTCGCAGTGGCTGCGCTCTATCTGGCCCGGCATCCGATTTTTCGCTTGGTCGGTGAAGGCTGGGTAATCGAAGACATACTGGAGCGCTCCGACGCGATCTTTGTCCTCAGCGACGACAATTTTTATGCCGATCGCGCCACCCGTGCGTCACAAGTTTTCCGCCAGGGCCTCGCTCCGGTCGTTGTCGCCAGTGGCCGCCGCTTGCGTCCCTACGCCGGTGTTGCGGAACTGATCGAGCATGATTTGATTGAGCGCGGCGTGCCCAAAGACAAAATCCTGCGAGTGCCGCACGACGCCGATAGCACACGAGAAGAAGCGATAACCCTCGCGCAAGTAGCAAAGCAGAAGAAATGGCGCAGTGTGATCCTTGTGACTTCCAATTTTCACACCCGGCGCGCTCGCTACATTTTTTCGCACGTATTCCCTAAGGACACGAAAATCCGTATCACCGGGGCGCGCGACGGCGATTTCGATCCCGAGCGCTGGTGGGAAAAGCGCATATCTATCAAAGACTTGGTGAGAGAGATGGCCAGCATGGTCGTCGCGATTTGGGAGCAGCATGCCAGCTCGGATGTGATAGACAAATCGCAACTTATTGTGGACCCCGGTGCTCGGGACGCACTAGGTGTGGTGTAGTACGTAACGTCACACCCTAGATTTGCTACTAGGTATTTTGCTTTACACACCCCTAGTGCTGTACTATCTTCACCGTTCCAAGTCGCGACTCCCAACCAGCCGACGAAGAGCGACTTAGTGGTGTGAAAATCCTTCGTCGAGGTGTCTCGTGTGGAAGAAAGAAGACATTAAGTCTCAAGGACTTCCGGAAAATTCACCGGGGAATCCCACAGCCGTGCCCGTGCTGGTCGGCAATGCCCCACGCGAAACTGGTACTGGCCTTCCTGCTTCGTCCAAAGGATCCGCCTCCATCAGCCAAGGAATTCGCATCAAAGGCGAAGTCACCGGCAGCGAAGATCTTTTCGTCGACGGCCAGGTCGATGGCAAAGTGAATTTGAGCAACGGCTGCTTGACCGTCGGCCCCAACGGAGAAGTAAAGGCGGACATTTTCGCGCGCGAAGTGATCGTCCGCGGCCGCGTCGATGGAAAAATTGTCGGGCGCGAGAAGATTCAGCTCTGGAGCACAGGAAACGTAGCCGGGGACTTGCAAACGGAACGCCTCACCATCGAAGACGGCGCCGTGTTGCGCGGTCGCGTGGAAATCGAGACCGGAAAACCCGTCGATAAGCACACCGAAGCACGCGGCGCCGCTGCCGGCACTTCCAAGGGCGGTCCCGTCTCGGTGAGCTCCGGATCGGCGGCGGACTGATGAGCTTCCTCAATAAATTGGGCATTGGAGTAGGCGCAGGAGCGGGTGCCGCTCACGGCGCGCCGCGTGCGATGGGCAGTTCAGGCCGGCCCCGCACAAATGGTCCTGTGCCGGTCGCGGCCGTGGGCGCAGCGCGAGCGCCAGAACCGCACGAAGCCAATCGCATATCCAACGGATTGAAAGAATTCTTGTGGAACCTCGACGGCCTCGGTCGCGGCACCCTCCTGGACCTCGGCCCAGCGTGGCAAACCACATTGAGTTTCTTCATCGAGCGCGGATTTCGCGTTTCCTCGGAAGACATTCTCCGTGCGTGGAAAGATTTTCTGGTGGAGGAGGAGGGGAAACTGCGCGAAGCCACTGGGCGCGCGGCTCAGCACACCCTGGATGTGTCGCCCGCGGCACGCGCCATGCGTTTCCTCGAGGCCAACCTTCAATATCCGAACTCTTCCTTTGACGCCATTCTACTCTGGGACTTGCTCGATTACCTCGAACCCTTGGTGGCCAAGCAAATGGTCGCCAATCTAACCGAACTGCTGCGTCCAGGTGGCGTGGTTTTTGCCATGTTTCACAGCAAGAAGCCGGAAGGCTTCCAGCGTTACCGCGTTGTGGATCCGACGACGCTTCAAGTCATCTCCTCACCGGTCTTGTGCCCCGCACAGCGTGTCTATCAAAACCGTGAGATTCAGGATCTCTTCAGCCGCTACCGAACGGTGAAATCATTCGTCGGTCGCGACCAGCTTCGCGAATCACTTTTTATTAAGTAGCTTTCCATAACGTCCGTCTGCTCC
>Ga0209526_10001895_pt1 | contig 14015 bp, 10 predicted proteins | sample JacPinW_OM2H0_M1_FD_188566 | JGI IMG/M metagenome (GOLD analysis project Ga0209526, IMG submission 188566) | Forest soil microbial communities from Algoma, Ontario, Canada - Jack Pine, Ontario site 1_JW_OM2H0_M1 (SPAdes) (version 2) | ecosystem: Environmental > Terrestrial > Soil > Boreal... | reverse complement strand
CCTGCGCACGGTCTCGCCGAGATTCTCGATATCCGCCGCGGAGGCACCGCCAAGATTGATCAGGAAGTTACAGTGCAGCTCCGAGACCTGAGCATTGCCGAGCCGGAGCCCGCGGCAACCCGCTGCGTCGATGAGCTGCCATGCCTTCTGTCCAGGGGGATTCTTGAACGTCGAACCGCCCGTACGGCTCTTGATGGGCTGGGTCGCCTCGCGCGCCTCCGTGATCTTGTCCATCTCCGCGGCAATTCTCCCAGCATCGCCGCGAGCTCCCTGGAACAGCGCCTCGGTGAAGATGATGTCCTCGGAGATGCTGCAATGCCGATAGCTGTAGTTCATCTCGCTGTTTGCAAGCACGTGGCTGCGGCCCCGGCGATCGATCCCCCGCACTTCGACGACCACATCCTTGGTTTCCCTGCCGTAGGCGCCCCCGTTCATGCGCAACGCGCCGCCGATTGCGCCCGGAATGCCTCGGAAGAAGGCAAGCCCTGAAATGGCCGCCTCCTGGGCCGCCCGGCTGAGCTTCACGTCCGGTACCGCCGCGCCGGCACGCATGCGGCTGTCGCTCTCGAGCGTTATTTCGCCGAACCCCCGACCGAGCCGGATGACGACCCCCGGCACACCTGCGTCGCGCACGATGAGGTTCGAGCCCAGTCCGATGACGGTGACGGGCATGGGCTCGGGCAAGCCGGCGAGGAAATAGGCAAGATCTTCGTCATTCTCAGGGACGAAAAGAATTTGCGCGGCACCGCCCACGCGAAACCAGGTGAGCTCCGCCAGGGATTGATTCGCGAGCAGCTTTCCACGCAACCGTGGCAGCCGTGCGCGCAGCTCCTGGATCACGCAACGGCACCGAGCGCCGCAAGCTCGCCGGGAAGCGCATAGGCCCACTGCGTGATGCTGCCCGCGCCCAGGCACACGACGATGTCTCCCGGCATCGCGAGCCGCGCCAGCAGACGGGCAAGATCCTGTGGGCCATCAAGCGCAACCACTTGCCGGTGGCCGTGCGCGCGCAAGGCCTGTACCAGGCCGTCCCGGTCTATGCCCGGGATGGGCGCCTCGCCTGCGGCATACACATGGGCGACGATGACCGTATCGGCGTCGTTGAAGCAGGTCGAGAACTGCTCGAAGAGCGAGGCGAGCCGGGTGTAACGGTGAGGCTGCACGACGGCGATCACCTGGCCGGCACTGGTCTCGCGCGCGGCGCGCAGGACCGCGGCGATCTCGACCGGATGATGCCCGTAATCGTCGATGATGGGCACGCCGTTCCATGCGCCCGTGCGGGTGAAGCGCCGTCGCACCCCGCCGAATTCTGCAAGCGCTTTGCGGATCCGATCGTCGGCAACGCCAAGCTCGTGCGCGACCGCAATCGCCGCGGTGGCATTAAGCGCATTGTGCCGCCCCGGCATGGGCAGCCGCAAGCCGTCGATCTCGTGCATCGTCGCACCGGCCCGATCACGGAATACGACGGAGAAGCGGGACTCTCCCGCGGAATGATCAAGACCGACGAGACGCACGTCGGCCTGCGGATTCTCGCCGTAGGTGATGATGCGCCGGTCGGTGATCTGCCCGACCAGAAGCTGCACCACGGAATGATCCGTGCACATGACGGCAAAGCCGTAAAACGGCACGTTTTCCACAAACGCGTGAAAGGCTTCCTGCACCGCCTCGAAGGTCTTGAAATGATCGAGGTGCTCCGGATCGACATTGGTGACGATGGCAACGTCGGCAGGCAGCTTTAGAAAGGTACCGTCGGATTCGTCGGCTTCGACCACCATCCACTCACCCGCGCCCAGCCGCGCATTGGTCCCATATGCGTTGATGATGCCCCCGTTGATAACGGTCGGATCGAAGCCACCGGCATCGACCAGTGCCGCCACGAGCGAGGTGGTGGTTGTCTTTCCGTGCGTGCCGCCAATGGCGACGCAGCTTTTCAGCCGCATCAGCTCGGCCAGCATCTCCGCGCGCCGCACGACCGGCAGGCGCTTCGCTCGCGCAGCGATCAATTCCGGATTGTCGCGCTTGATCGCCGTGGACACGACTACCACGGCGGCATCGCCGAGCCCATTGGCGGTGTGCCCCACCGATATCCTTGCGCCCTTCTCGCGCAAGCGTTTGACATTCGCGCTCTCGGATGCGTCCGAGCCCTGCACGGTGTAGCCAAGATTGATCAGCACCTCGGCGATCCCGCTCATGCCGATCCCGCCGATGCCGATGAAATGGATCGGACCGATCGTGCTCGGCAGCTTCATGATGCACCCCGGGCCATGACGTCCCCTACCAGATCCGCCAGCCGCTCGGCCGCATCAAGGACCCCCTGCGAGCGCGCCGCCGCGGCCATTGCTACGAGCTTTTGCGGAGCGCTGGCAAGCGCGGAAATCTCGCCGGTCAGCCGCGCGGGCGTGAAATCGTCCTGCGCCAAGCGGATAGCTCCCCCTGCATGTTCCAGGACGCCAGCGTTGGCGGACTGGTCCTGGTCGAGCGCATGCGGAAGCGGCACAAGGATTGCAGGTCTACCAATCGCGGTCAGCTCCGCCACGGTCGAGGCGCCGGCGCGCGCAATGACGAGATGGGCGGCGGCAATGCGGGCGGGGAGATCGGCAAAGAACGGCGCGACTTCGGTCGCCACATTGGCATCCGTATAGGCTTGCTGCACCCGCGTGAGATCCTCGTCACGCGCCTGCTGCACAACCGCAAGCCGCCGTAGCAATTGCGCATCGAGGCGCCGTATCGCCGCGGGCACGATGTCCGCCATGATGCGCGCTCCCTGGCTGCCGCCGAACACGAGAAGCCGCAGCGTGTTGGCCGCGTCGGGGGCCGGATAAGGCGCAGCCGCGGCGGCAATTACTGCGGCACGCACAGGATTGCCGGTGCGCCGTGCTTTAGCGGCAAGCTTCGACTCGCTATCCAGCACGCCGGCAAAACTGATGGCGATCGCTGTCACCCTCGCGGCAAGCAGCCTATTGGCACGCCCGATCACGGCATTCTGCTCGTGAATGACCGTCGGAATGTTGCGCAGTGTTCCTGCCGCGACGGGCGGAATGGTGGGATATCCGCCGAACCCCACGATAGCTGCCGGCTTGATCCGGCCGAGAACGCGCAAGGCCTGGATGAGCCCCAGTCCGAGTCGCCCCGCCGCGCGGCCCAGCGAAAGGGGATCGCGGCCGCGCAAAGTTTCGCTTGCGATGATGTGCACTTGCCGCGCGGGAAATTTGCTGCCGTAACGCTCGGCGCGGTGGTCGGTCGCGAGATCGATGGTAATGCCTCGCCGCGTAAGCACCTCGGCCAGGGCTTCGGCGGGGAATAGATGGCCCCCGGTTCCGCCGGCCGCGAGCAACACGACTGGCCTGTGACTGATTTGCTCGGAGTGATCGGAGAACATGGCGAGCACTCCCGCGCGAGTGGAAACTACGCGTGCGCTGGCTCGCGGAGAGTGGCTAGCAGGACCGCGCGCGGGCGCCCGCGCGTCAAGGCCAACAGCATTCCCACGCCGTAGGCAAGCGAGATCATGGATGATCCGCCATACGAGATGAACGGCAGGGTCATGCCTTTGGCCGGCATGAGATGCAAATTGACTGCCATGTTGATCGCCGATTGCAGCCCCAGCAGGATGGCCAAGCCTGCCACGGCAAAACGAGTGAACGCATCGTCATTGGCTATGGCATGGCGCAGCGCGCGCATGACAATGAACCCGAATGTTGCCAGCAGCAGAAGACAGAGCACGATGCCGAACTCCTCGGCAGCGACCGCAAACACGAAATCCGTGTGGCTCTCGGGCAGGATGCGCTTGACCGTGCCCTCGCCCGGTCCGCGCCCAAACCAGCCGCCCCTCTGGAAGGATTCCAGCGCCTGATCGATGTTGAAACTGTCCCCGGAGGCGGGATCGAGGAAACGCTCGATGCGCCGCGCGACATAGGGAACGAGTAGATAGGCCGCAGCGAGTCCGACGGCGGCAGCCCCGCCGAGCCCTGCGACCCAGATGAGGCGCATCCCCGCCAGAAAGAAAAGCGCTCCCCAGACGAGCGCGATCAGCATGGTCTGCCCGAAATCCGGCTGCAGCACCAGGCCTGCAAGAGCAGCCGCGAGGAGGAGGAGCGCGAGCGTGTTCGCCGGCATTTCCGGCCGGCGCGCAGATTCGCCGAACAGCCACGCGATCAGAATGACAAGGGAGGGTTTGAGGAATTCTGAGGGTTGAAGGTTGACGCCGAGCAGCACGATCCAGCGCCGCGCGCCCTTGACCTCGGGGCCGAACTGCAGGGTGGCCGCGACAAGCGCAATGCTGAGGAGGAAGACGGCGAGCGCGAGACGCCGGACATGGCGCGGCGGCAGAAACGATGTTGCGAGGAGAACGATGATCGCCGGCACGACGTACAGGATGTGCCGGCCCACGAAGTAAAAGGGATCAAGCCCGAGCCGCGAAGCGACTGGCGGGCTCGCCGCGAGTGACAGCACGATGCCCGCGAGCATGAGCGCGAGCACCGCAACCAGCAGCGGCCGGTCCACGGTCCACCACCACTGGGCAAAGTGCGTACGCTCGAGCCGCGAGACCATCCACTCCCCCTTGCCCCAGTCGTGCCCGCGCGAGGTTGACAGGGCGTTAACACGATGATCGCCCAGGCAAACCGCGTCGCATCGAACACCTCGTGTTCGACGGTGCGCCGCTGCCGCGCGAAGGCATGGTCCGAACCGACCCCACCCGGCCGGGCCACGGCCTCACCTTCAAGCAGAAAGACCCAGAACGCTTCTTAGTCTGAACTGCCGCTCTGCTGACTCGCCGGTCAGTACACCCCGGTGACGCCCGGAATTGCCTGAACGAGCGCGCGGAAGGCGTCGCCCCGCACTTCGAAGTTGCGGTACTGGTCGAAGGAGGCGCAGGCGGGCGAGAGCAGCACGACGGGCTCCTCCGCATTCGACGCTTCCGCATCGTGCGCGGCCAGATCGACCGCGCGGTCGAGCGTGCCTGCGATAACATAGGGCACCTTCCCCCCGATCTGTCCGGCAAAATCGGCCGCTGCTTCGCCGATGAGATAGGCCTTGCACATGCGCGGAAAGAACGGGGCAAGCGAGGCTATCCCGCCGGACTTCGGCTTGCCGCCCGCAATCCAGTAAATGCCTGAAAAACAGGCGAGCGCCTGGGCAGCCGAATCGGCGTTCGTCGCCTTCGAATCATTGACAAACAGCACCCGGCCCTTGCGCCCGACCTGCTCCATCCTGTGCGCAAGCCCGGGAAACGAGTTCAGGCCTTTTTCGATCGAGGCCGCTGTGAGCCCGAGCGCCAGGGCGGCAGCCGCAGCGCAGGCTGCATTCTGCGCGTTGTGCACTCCACGAAGAGATCCGATGCCCGCCAGGCAAGCAACGGGAGTCCGGCTTCCACCTGCGGCCTGCGTTATTTTCTCCTTCTCCGCATAAACACCGTCTCGTAGCGGATGGCGCGCGGAGACCCGCACCACCCGCTTGCCCGCAGACGCGATACGGTCGGCAGCCGCAGCGCACCATGCGTCATCGACGCCGATGATGGCGGTCCCATCGTCCTGGACGCCGGCGACGAGCCGCTCCTTCACCGCCGCATAAGCGCCCATCGTGCCGTGCCGGTCGAGGTGGTCCGCGCTCAGGTTGATGAGAACGCCGACCGATGGATCGAGCGTGGGCGCGAGGTCGATCTGGTAGGAAGAGGCCTCGATCACGTGGATGCGCGCCGGCCCCGGCGGCTCGAGCGAGAGGATGGCCGTCCCGATGTTGCCGCCGACCTGGGCATCACAACCGGCACAGCGGAGGAGGTGGGCCACAAGGGCCGTGGTGGTTGATTTGCCGTTGGTTCCGGTGATGGCGACGAAAGGAGCCTCGGAGGTCTCGCGCCGCCGCTCGCGACAGAACAGCTCGACGTCGCCAATCACCTCGACCCCTGCCGCACGGGCAAGACACGCGGACCAGTGCGGCGCTGGATGGGTAAGCGGCACGCCGGGGGCGAGCACCAGCGCGGCAACACGCGACCAATCTGTATCGTGCAGGTCCGCGGTGGGGACGCCGGCGCTGGTCGCTTTGGCGACGACATCGGCGTCATCATCCCACCCGATCACGTCAGCGCCGCCGGCAAGAAGCGCGCTCGCGCTTGCCAGCCCGGAGCCTCCGAGTCCGAACACGGCAACTCTTGTGCCGGCAAAGGTAGTGACGCGGATCACTGGACTTGTCGCTTCAACCCGCAGCTCACCGCAGCTTGAGGGTGGAAAGCCCGGCAAGCGCCAGCACCACGGAGATGATCCAGAACCGGATCACGATCTGCGGCTCCGTCCAGCCGAGCTGCTCGAAGTGATGATGGATGGGCGCCATGCGGAACACGCGCTTACCCGTGAGCTTGTACGAGAGCACCTGTACGATCACCGAGATGGCTTCCAGGACGAAGAGCCCGCCGACGACCGCAAGCACGATCTCGTGCTTGGTGGCGACCGCGATGGCGCCGATCATGCCGCCGAGCGCGAGCGAGCCGGTATCGCCCATGAAGATCGAAGCCGGGGGCGCGTTGAACCAGAGGAATCCCAGCCCGGCGCCGATCACGGCACCGCAAAGGACGGCAAGCTCGCCAGCTCCGGCAACGTAATGAACGTTGAGGTAGTCGGCGAAAAACGAATTGCCGACGAGATAGGAAATGAACCCGAAGCTGAGCGCAACGATGATCACGGGCACGGTCGCCAGTCCGTCGAGCCCGTCCGTGAGGTTCACGGCATTCCCGGCACCGACAATGATGAAACTGCCGAAAATAAAGAAGAACCAGCCGAGCGGAATGACTAGCTCCTTGAAGAAGGGAACGGTGAGCGATGTTGCGAACGCTTGGCGCCCTATCGAGGCGATGAAGTAACACGCAAGTACCCCGACCAGCACCTCGAGGCCGAAGCGGAGTTTTCCAGAAACGCCGGCGTGGGTCTGCTTGGTCACCTTGAGATAATCGTCGTAGAAACCGATGGCACCGAACGTGATCGTCACCCCAAGGACGATCAGCACATACCGGTTCGCCGGGTTGGCCCACAGCAGGGTCGAAGCCACGATGCCGAACAGCATCATCAGGCCACCCATGGTGGGAGTGCCTTTTTTGGTGACAAGGTGAGATTGCGGGCCGTCGGTTCGGATCGGCTGGCCCTTGCCTTGCTTGAGCCGCAAGTGATCGATGATGGCGGGACCAAACAGAAAGACGAAAACGAGCGCCGTGATCATGGCTCCGCCCGTGCGGAACGTGATGTAGCGCAGGACATTGAGAGGACCGATCACGTCCGAGAATGCGGAAAGCCAATAGAGCATTGGTCAGCCACTCACGCTCAGGCCTGCAAACCCAAAGCAGCAGCGGGTTCGCGCCGATGATGTCTTTCGAGTGCTTTGACGATTCCCGCCATGCGGGAGCCCAGCGATCCCTTCACCATCACGCTGTCACCGGGCCTCGCGGCAGCAAGCACGTGGGCTTCGAGCTGCGTCGAGGTCGGCGCGTATCCGCCCCGCCGCTGCAGGGAAAGCGCCTCCCACAGGGATCGCATCAGCGGACCGCAGCAGAACACGAGGTCGATATCGTTTTGCTCGATGCTCACGGCGAGGCTGCGGTGCAGATCGCGCCCGCTCGGCCCCAGCTCCAGCATGTCGCCGAGCACCGCGATGCGCCGCCCGTGACTGGACCGCTTGGTCTGGCCAAGCACGGCGAGTGCCGCGCGCATGGATGCCGGATTGGCGTTATAGCTTTCGTCAATCAGCAGGATCTCGCCTCCGGGCGCGAGGAGCCTCAGGCGCGCTCCACGTCCGGGTCCCGCATTAAGCTCAGCCAGCGCCTGGGCGGCAAGCCTCACGTCGGCGCCGAGCAGCGCGGCCGCAGCCAGCACGGCCAGCGAATTGAGCACGAGGTGACGCCCGGGTGCGCCGAGGCGATAGCGCAAATTGGCCCCGAGGATTTGTGCGTCCACGAGGGAGCCCTCGGCCAGTAGCGTGCACGCGGTAAGCCGCGCATCAGCTTTGGGATCCTCGCCGAACGAGACAATTCGCTCGACGCCGGCGCGACCGGCGCTCGCTGCAAGTCGGTCGTATTGAGCATTGTCGCGATTGAGGACGGCGGCTCCGCCGCGCTCGAGCCCGAGAAAGATCTCGGCCTTGGCATCGGCAATTGCGGCAACGGAATGGAAAAACTCAAGATGCACCGGCTCGACCGCGGTGATAATCGCCACATGCGGTCGTACGAGCCGCGCGAGCGGCGCGATCTCGCCGGCATGGTTCATGCCGAGCTCGAAAACCGAATAGACTGCGCTCGCGGAACAGCGAGCGAGCGAAAGCGGCACGCCCCAATGGTTGTTGTAGGAAGCCGCCGAGGCGTGGGTTTGACCTTGTTTGCTCAGCGCAAGGTGCAGCGCCTCTTTCGTGCCGGTCTTTCCGACCGACCCCGTGACCGCAACGATCTTTGCTTGCGAGCGCGCACGCGCGGCACGCGCGAGATCCCGCAAAGCTTCCAGCACGTCAGAGACGAGAAGAAGGGGAGCGCCCGCAGGAAAGCGTTGCTGCTTCCCCGCGTCCACAACCGCAAGAGCCGCGCCGACCTCAAGTGCTGCTTCCACGAAATCATGACCGTCGCGGTTCTCCCCCGTGATGGCGAAGAACGCTTCCCCCGGCGCAACGGTGCGGCTGTCAATGGAGAGGCCCGGGACACCGGCCGGCAACGCGCCGGCGCGGCCAGCGCCCATCGCCGCGACCATAGCGTCGGTGGTCCAGAGGAGCGGGACGCTCATGCAAGGGGGCCAGAGATGACCGGTTGCGGGCGCGGGTAGCAGCGCCGCATCAACGAGGCCCTGCGCAAGACGGCGCGACTCGGGCCAAAAGATCGTACACGCGACATTACCGAGCGTTCCCCTCGAGTGCGGCGGCCACCGCCTCGTGGTCGCTGAATGGCAGCACCTGTTTGCCGATGATTTGGCCGGTTTCATGGCCCTTGCCGGCGATCAGCAGCACGTCCCCGGGACCGAGCCTGGCGATGCAAGCGCTGATCGCCTCGCGGCGGTCCGGGATCTCCTGCGCGCCAGGTGCCCCCTCGAGAATTGCGCTGCGAATGGCGGCGGGGTCTTCGCTGCGGGGATTGTCATCGGTGACGACGACGGCGTCCGCAAGCTGCGCGGCAGTCTTGCCCATCATGGGGCGCTTGCCCGCGTCGCGATCGCCGCCGCAACCAAACACGACCGTAAGCCGGTTGCCCGCATAGGGTCGCAAAGCCTCGAGGGCCTTCGCGAGCGCATCGGGCTTGTGGGCATAATCGACGAAAATGGGTGCGCCGCGTCTCTCGCCCACGAGCTCAAGCCGCCCCTTGGCGCCCTTGAGGTGAGCGAGCGCGGGGAACACCGCGGCGGGCTCGCTTCCGGTCGCGATCGCCAGCCCCGCTGCAACGAGCGCGTTCTCGACCTGAAAATAGCCAGGGAGCGGCAGCCGGACCGTGTGGTCGATCCCCGCATGCGAGAGCTTTACCATCTGGGCAAAACCATCGATCGCAAGGTCGCGCAGACGAATGTCCCCCCCTTGCCTCCCGACTTCAAAGAGCCGCAGGCCGCGCCGCTTCGCCGCCGCGATGACAGCTGTGGAATGCTCATTGTCGGCGCAAACGACCGCCGACCCTCCCGGCTCGATCAGCTCGCTGAACAGTCGCAGCTTGGCGCTGAGATACGCTTCCAGCGTGGGATGATAATCGAGATGGTCGCGACTGAGATTGGTGAATGCGCCCGCCGTCACCCGCAGCCCATCCAGGCGATGTTGATCGAGCCCGTGGGACGAGGCCTCGATCGCGAGATGGCTGACGCCTTCACGGGTGAGTTCATCCACCATTCGGTGCAGCGCGATCGGGTCGGGCGTGGTGAGCGAGCCGTAGATTTCCCGCTTGGGTGCGACCAGACCGACCGTCCCGATGCTTGCGGCTGTCTTGCCGAGAGCGGACCAGACCTGGCGCGTGAAGGCGGCCACCGAGGTCTTCCCGCTCGTACCAGTGACCGCGGCGGTCACCTCCGGCTGACGCGGAAAGAAGCGCGCCGCGGCGAGCGCCAGAGCCCGCCGCACGCTGTTGACCTTGATGAACGCCACTGCCGGCGGAAGCAAGTGCGCTGGCGCGCGCTCCGCCATCACCGCGGCTGCGCCGGAGGCGATCGCCTGGCCCACAAAGTGCAGGCCATCGTCCTTGAGGCCCGACACCGCGACAAACAGATCGCCTGGTTTGATCGAGCGGCTATCGGCGCTGATGCCGGCGAGCTCGATCGCGTCGAAACGCGGATCGCTGCTTGCGCTCACGCTCTGCAAATCCTGCACGAGGTCCTGAAGCTTCATTCCGACCTGATGCCCAAGCGCCGGACCAGGGCACCCCATTTCGCCTCTTCCTGCTCCATGTCGTTGGCCTGCTGATCCGGCGTGCCCGGGAGCGCCTCCCCGCCCTCTTCAGCAATTCGGGCCCGCACGTCGTCGTGGTTCAAGGCGGCGCGCAGCTTGGAATTGAGCCGGTCAACGATGGCCCGGTCTGTTCCTGCCGGCGCGACCATGCCGTAATGGATCACAGCCGTGTAGCCCGGCACGCCGGACGCGACGATGGTCGGCAGCTCCGGAAAAATCGAGGACCGCGTCTCGCCCGTCACCGCTATCGGACGCAAGAGGCCGCTGCGCAGCTGCCCGAAAACGGAGGGTAAGGTAGTGATCGCCATCTGGACGTGGCCGGCCATGAGGTCGCCCTGCATGGCGCCGGTGCCGCGGTATGGGATGTGGGCCAGCTTGAGGTCCTCCATCCCAGCGAGCAGCTCGGTCGAGACATGGGAACCGGAGCCGACGCCCGCCGTCGCATAGGTGATCTTGCCCGGCTCCTTCCTGGCAAGCGCGATCAGCTCTGTCACGCTGTGCACTGGCATCGACGGATGCACCACGAGAATCTGCTGGTAGGAGGCGATGAGCCCGATCGGTGCAAAATCCCGTCGCGGGTCGTAGCCGGGCTCCGCGTAGAGCGCCGGGGCAATGGCGAATACGCCGGAATGACCTACCATCAGCGTGTAGCCGTCAGGTGTGGCCTTTGCGACCGCCCTCGCCCCGATCGTGCCGCCGGCACCGGCGCGGTTCTCGATGACGAACGGCTGGCCAAGCGCCGATCCCATGTGCTGCGCGAGCAGGCGCGCCAGGATGTCATTGCCGCCACCCGCCGCAAACGGCACCACGATAGTGACCGGACGGGCCGGATAGACCTGCGCGCCCACGACGCTGATCGCACTCGCAATGACTTGCGCCGCCACGAACGCAGCAATGAATGTTCCGGTCGTTTGTCCCGACATACGCGCGAGCATGATACCAGTCTTGATTGCCGCACCCGTGCCGGACCCACTGCGCTGAAGCGAAGGGATTGGGGCGCGTGCCTGCTGAGGGGTTACTTCATCGCAACAGGCTCTGTACAGCGCCGATTGCGCTGTTTAGGTGTGGCCTCGCCTGCGCGTTGCGTCATTGCAAAGGGGACCATGAGTTCCGCCGAATTCCCGGACCGGGAACCCGACGTGCTCGTCATCGGGGCCGGCAATGCGGCCCTGTGTGCCGCAATCTCGGCGCACGACAATGGAGCGCGCGTTCAATGCTTGAAGCTGCGCCTTTCGAAGAGGGCGGCGGCAATTCGTATTTCACCGGCGGGGGCTTTCCGCTTCGCATTTGCGGGCATGGATGATCTCATCGCCGTGCTGCCGTCACTGGCGCAGGCGAATCTCGAGACCGTCGATTTCGCCCAACGGAACGGGGCTCATGTCGGGAGCAACATTCGGCCGACTCGCGGGACGCAGCGCGGCGCAATTTGCCGTGGCCGGCATCTGCGCGGCTGGCGATGCGCAGGTCTGACGCACTGCGCACCTCCTCCTAAATTCGAGCCTTCAAATTGATCTCTGCCAAACGCGAGAGTGGGTCAGGTCAGACGACTTCCCACTGTGACATGCTAGGCATCAACTCATGCCCTTCGCTCCACGATCCGCCTCCCCTATTCCGATCTCCTACAACTCTAACCATAGAGGCTCGTGTCCATGACCTCCGACGAACGCGCCATTCGTGATCTGATCACAGCCTGGATGACAGCAAGCCAGAGTGGCGATCTGGAAACTGTGCTGCGCCTGATGACCGATGATGCACTCTTCATGGTTCCTGGTCGCGAACCGTTCGGCAAGCGAGCATTTGCCGCATTATCCCAAGGAATGGAGAACGTGCGTATGCAAGGGACAAGCGACATCCGCGAGGTCAAGGTGCTGGGCGACTGGGCCTATCTGCGGAGCTATGTTACGGTCACGATGACCCGGCCCGACGGCGAGCCCGTGCGGCGCTCAGGCTACACGCTGACCATTCTGTGCAGAGAGCCCGACGGAAAATGGCGGCTCAGTCGTGACGCCAATCTGATGGCAAAGGACGGTGGGTAGGGACGACACAGTCGTGCTCGCTTGCAGCACCAAGACCCGGCAGCAGCGCGATATTGCAACGGCGCATACGCGATGGGCTGACTTACCGGAACGCCGTCCAAGAGCCTGATGCGTATGGCCTAATCGAAGTAGGTCCCGGGTCTCAGTGTGGGAATATCACCCAAGATAAGCAGTAGATGTGTGGAAACAGATTCAGCGCTAGTCATGCGTGGCCGCCGCCTGACGACCAAAGCTGGCCGCGCGTCGCCCTACCCTTCCTTTCTCAACTTCGTCGTCCAGGAGTGCGACGGAAGGGTGGTCGCAGTTGGCGCGTAAGCTGCACCTGCTGCGCATCGAATGCACATGATGCCCCCATACCACGCGGTGGTGAGGCCGCCCAGACATTGATTTTCTGAGCAATTTCTGTCTCTGCGGGGTTACGACGGCTCGCTCCGCAGCAGTGGCCCTCTCACGTTCTCGCCCCTTGACTGTCCTAATCTTGCCCATTGGCGGGGCTTAGATTCCTTTGGATCGTGGGGGACAAATGCAAGTCAACCATCAGCAGTGCTGGTCTTTCGCACCGTCGGGCGCGCGACAGTATGCCCCGGAGACAAGTACTAAATCTGGCGTGCTCCGACGCACACTGCGCCGTTTGGGCGGCCAGACCATCGTGTCAGCTTTCGTTCTCATCGATATCGCTGGCCTAGGGTTCGCGCTCGTTGCGTCCATTTGGCTTGCACCGTGGGTGGCGATAAATCTGACGGCGTTGGTGCTTGGGAGTTTAAGTTGGAGCGAGGATAGGAGAATACAGAGGGAAAGTACCACGGCGATACGGCGGCAAGGCGAAGAACTGCAGCGCGAGGCGGAGAGACAACAGCAAGCCCGATATTTGCGGGAAGCGGAGGAACTAAGAGAAGCTGAACGGCGTCAACGTGAGGAAGAGGACGAGCGCGAGGCGCAGAAATCACTGCAGGCCGCTCTACGCCAAGCGCAAGAACAATTGAGGGAAGCCGAACAGCGTCGATACCAGGAAGAGAAAGAGCGCGAGACGCAGAGACAACAAAGCGAGCAGGCCGAACGTTTACGCCAAGCGGAACAACAACGAAGAGAAGCGGAGCAGAGGCGGCGGCAAGCAGAGAAAGAACGCGAGGCGCAACGAAAACGACGACGAGAGCATAACCGGGCGGCCACACAGTTTCAGTCGGATTGGTGGATCGTGCTCGGCGTCGCACCGAGTGCAAGCAAAGACGAAATTGTGCGCAAATACCGGCACAAAATAAAGCAATGCCATCCTGATCGATTAGGAGGACTTGCCCCCGAGTTGCTGCAGCTCGCAGAAGAACAAGCAAAGGCATTGAACGGAGCGTATGCGAAGGCGATGCGTATCCGCCGATACGCACGACCTAATGATGCTGCCGCCTGACCTGTCGCCTTGAAACGCACAGACACGGCAGAGCGCTACCGTCGCGCGCACGACACCAGACCAAATTACCATTTATTGTGACCTAAATATCACGGTGGTGACAGAACTCGGCGTATTCGTCGTTCTCTTTTCAATACGGCCGCGATGGCGTCAAACCAGGCACCCACCATTGGCCGCAGCAACTTCGAATTCCAGTA
>Ga0209526_10001894_pt1 | contig 14018 bp, 12 predicted proteins | sample JacPinW_OM2H0_M1_FD_188566 | JGI IMG/M metagenome (GOLD analysis project Ga0209526, IMG submission 188566) | Forest soil microbial communities from Algoma, Ontario, Canada - Jack Pine, Ontario site 1_JW_OM2H0_M1 (SPAdes) (version 2) | ecosystem: Environmental > Terrestrial > Soil > Boreal... | reverse complement strand
CTGCGTGGGCGTTCGCCCTTTGCTTTGCCGCCATCACGGTTGTGAGCTGGAGATACCTCTTTATCCTACCCGTCGCTTTCTCAATCGTGATTACATTATGTTTGACTGCGGCGGCATGGCTTTCCGCGAAGCAGGTTTCCATGCCCCCATTGCGATAGTAAGGTGAGAGGATTCAAACTGCACCACTACCGTCCTTTCACACAATTTCCACGCGCTCGCCCTTTGGTGTAAAGTGGGGTGCTGACGTGGCTTTGCTGACCGCAGCTCTTTTGAGGTGTCCTTCATGGATTCTGCCCTTCCTACCACGCAGTCCAAAACCACGGATGCCCCTTCCTCGTCCCGCCGGGAAACGCTGACCATCACTGACAATCGCACGGGCAAAACATATGAAGTTCCCATCACCCACGACACCATACGCGCCATGGATCTGCGTCAGATAAAGGTCAACCCAACGGAATTCGGCATGATGAGCTACGATCCGGCATTCAATAACACTGCCGCCTGCATCAGCCGTATAACCTATATCGATGGCGATGCCGGCATTCTTCGGTATCGCGGCTACCCGATTGAGGAACTCGCCGAAAAATCTACCTATTTGGAAACCGCCTATCTACTCCTCAACGGAGAACTTCCCACCGAGGCGCAATTGAAGGAGTGGCAGTGGAACATCACGCATCACACGTTTATTCACGAGAGCATCAAGAAATTCCTGGATGGCTTCCACTACGACGCCCATCCCATGGGCATGGTGATCTCCACTATCGCGGCACTTTCCACTTTCTACAACGACGCCAAGGATATCTTTAACGCGGATTCCCGCCGCAAGCAGACTTATCGCCTGATCGGCAAAATGCCCACCATTGCGGCGTTCTCCTACCGACACACTTTGGGCATGCCGTATGTGTATCCGGACAACGACCTCAGCTATCCTGGAAATTTCCTGAACATGCTTTTCCGCACCAGTGAAACACGCTATCGCCCGAATCCCACACTCGAGCGCGCCCTGGATGTTCTTTTCATTTTGCACGCCGACCACGAACAGAACTGCTCCACCAACACGGTGCGCGGCGTCGGCAGTTCACACGTCGATCCGTATTCGGCGACTGCGGCGGCCATCGCGGCGCTTTACGGCCCGCTGCATGGAGGAGCCAACGAAGAAGTCGTTCGCATGCTCCATGAAATCGGTAGCGTCGAGAAGGTTCCGGATTTCATTAAGCGCGTCAAGGCCGGCGAAACGAAGCTGATGGGCTTCGGGCATCGCGTCTACAAGAATTATGACCCGCGTGCCCGCATCATCAAGAACGTCGCCTACGAAGTTTTTGACTTGATGGGAAAGAATCCGCTGCTGGAAATCGCTCTTGAATGCGAGCGCATTGCGCTTGAAGACGATTATTTCGTGAAGCGCAAGCTGTACCCGAACGTGGACTTCTATACCGGCCTCATTTACCAGTCGATGGGTTTCCCGACCACCATGTTCCCGGTACTTTTCGCCATCCCGCGGATGTCCGGTTGGATCGCGCAATGGCAGGAATTGCTTTTGGATCCGGAGCAAAAGATTGCGCGACCGCGACAGATATACCTAGGGCACGACACGCGCTCCTACGTACCCATAGATAATCGCGCCTAGCTCTCGAGACGTTCTCCTGGAAGACGCTGGCGCATACAGTTGAGTACACGTTTATCACATTCGCCCAGTATGCTTCTTTGTATACCCAAATTTCCTTCCCGCTCGACTTTCTCTGGCCTCGCGCTATATTGAAAGGTGCGAGGTTTTATGGGTCAGACTCCTAACGTTGTCTCAGGCTCGGGATCGCGTCGCCGGAGCCAGCGCGTTCTGATGCAGGTCGCCGTCCGCATTCGCGGCACGGATGCGGAAAACAAGAATTTCTCCGAGGAAACCGCCACGTTGGCGATCAACGCCCACGGCGCGCTCGTCCTGATGCAAGCGCGCATCACCAGCGGCAGCAAGGTTCATCTGTTTCACAACCGCACCTTGGAAGAGCAAGAGTGCCACGTTGTTTTTCTCGGGCCTGTGCGCGCGGGAAAATCCGAAGTTGGCCTGGAGTTTTCCTCTCCGTGTCCGAGTTTTTGGCGCGTCGCGTTTCCGCCAGAAGACTGGTCCCCGAAACATCCGGAAGCCAGAAACGTCATCTCCACAACGAAAAAGTAGCTGGTTCGACCGGCCCTTTGACTCTTCTGCTAAACTCCTTTCCCATGTTCCTCTGCATTTCTCTCGCGGCGCTTGCTTTCGCCGTTTTCAACCAGTGGTGGACCATACAAAACGGCGGTCTGGACAGCAATCTCCGGGGTGTCTCTGTGGTGATGGAAACCGCTATGGACACAAACACGATCGTCTGGGCCACTGGCTCTAATGGGGTTATTCTTCGATCCACGAATTCCGGCAAAAATTGGAAGCGCTTGCATATTCCTGACGGGGAATCGTTGGACTTCCGTGGCGTGCAGGCCTTCGATGAGAACAACGCTTATGTGATGGCCAGCGGTGAAGGCGAAAAATCGCGCATCTACAAGACAGAGGATGGTGGCAATACCTGGACCAAGCAAGTGAGCGATTTGCGGAAATCATTTTTCCTCGACACCATCGTCTGCGGCGACAAATCCCACTGCTTCGCCTTGAGCGACCCGGTGGACGGCAAATTCGTACTTTTGTCTACGGAAGACGGGCAACGCTGGCGGGAATTACCTGGTGACAACATGCCCGCGGCTCTGGCGAATGAAGGCGCTTTCGCCGCCAGCAATTCCGCTCTCATTCTTGAAGGAAAAAATCTTTACTTCGGCACGGGCGGACCCGCTGCGCGCGTGTTTCATTCTGCAGATCTCGGGCGAACCTGGACGGTCGCGGAGACGCCCATCTTCAGCGGTAAACCGTCCTCTGGAATTTTTTCTCTGGCTGCGGCCGACGATACGGTCGTCGCGGTTGGCGGCGACTATCAGTATCCCAAGCTCGCGCGAAACCTTGCTGCCTATTCCTACGATGCGGGCAAGACGTGGCGCCTGGCGGAAAAAATGCCCGCCGGTTATCGCTCTTCAGTCACCATACATGGTACGAGTTTCGTCGCCGCCGGTCCTACTGGCACCGAGATTAGTCACGACAACAACCGCTGGTTTTCCGTCGGCGCAAACAATTTCAACGCACTTGCGTCGCTCTATGGCGAGGTCTGGGCCGTCGGCCCCGATGGCACCATCGCCCGCTTCGTAGATCACACCAAAGCCCCGCTCTAATGTGCTGTTGTAATCTCCGATTAGAACTCGCCGCGGCCAACAGCGGCACCAGAGAGACAATTTATTCATAGCGTAGGGCTTCCACTGGATCCAGCTTTGCGGCTTTCATCGCCGGCCATACGCCGAACACCAGACCCACGCCGACGCTGAAGACAATGCCCGCAACCGCGGCCCACAGCGGCACCGCCCCTTCCCATTTCAAGGTGACACGAATCAGGAGCACCAACCCATTCACCAGCACCAGCGCGATGACCCCTCCGATGCCGGTTAACGTCATTGCTTCCAGCAGGAATTGCCAGGTGATATCGCCGCTCCTCGCGCCGATCGCCTTGCGTACTCCAATCTCGCGGGTGCGCTCGGTGACGCTGACCAGCATGATGTTCATCACGCCCACGCCGCCGATCAGCAATCCGATCGAGCTCAATACCATGGTTACAATGACCACCATCTGTACGATCTTGTGAAACTCTGCCACCTGTTGCTCGGCTGTCTCAATCGAAAAATTATCCTTCCCGTTGTACGGAACATTGCGCCGCCGCCGAAGCACTTCGGTCGTCTGATCCACGGCCTCGTTCAGCATGCCCGGATAGGCTTGCATCCGCATTTCCACTTCGTCCGCAGCTGGATAAGTTTTCCGGAAGGTGCCAATGGGGATAAGCACACGACGGTCTTCATCTCCCATCCCGAATCCGCCTTTGGGTTTTTCCACCACGCCGATTACGAGGAAATCGTTTCCGTCGATCATTACGTCTTTCCCAATGGGCTTTCCCTCGGGAAACAACACCGGCGCGACGTTTTCTCCCAGCATGACGACTTTTTCTTTGTGCAAATCGTCGCCTTCGCTGATGAACCGCCCTTCCTTCGTCGCCGCGTTTGCATAGACAATGCCAAAATTCGACTGCACCCCGCGAAAATCGACCCCCGTGACTTCTCCGGCCTTGGTCCGCACGCTATGTGCGTGTCCCCATCCGGTCTTGAGGAAGGTGGTCACGTTCTTCACCGCCGGACAACTCTCCTGAATTACCCTGGCGTCTTCCACGGTTAACGGTTTCCGCTGGATCTCTTCAAGCGGCGGCTCTCCGCCGTGCCGGCCCTGATCCCATTTGGTGATAAACGCGGTGTCCGAACCGAACTGTTTCATCTGTTCCTGCACGGCGTGATCGAAGCCAGAGATCAGCGCCGTTACCAGCATAATGACGCTCACACCCAGCACCACCCCGAACACGGTCAGCGCGCTTCGCAACTTGTGCGACTTCAGCGTGTCCAGTGCCTGCCTTAGATTTTCGCCGTGTGCCTGTGCCATCGCGCCCCGCTATCCGTCTGCCCGCAAAGCTTCAATCGGATCGAGCTTCGCCGCACGCATTGCCGGAAAAATACCGAAGAACAGCCCAACGCCCGTCGAGAGACAAAGAGCGAGGATTACCGCGCTGACAGGCGTCTCCATTGGGAACGAAAACGCGGCTTTGACCGCAAAAACAACTGCATAAGCGCCAATAATTCCAATTACGCCCCCCACCGCCGCCAGCACCGCCGATTCGGTCATAAATTGCATCAGAATGTGTTGCTTCCGCGCTCCCAGGGAACGCCGAAGGCCAATTTCGCGGGTCCGCTCTGTCACGCTGGCGAGCATGATGTTCATGATCACAATTCCGCCCACTACAAGAAACACGCTTACCAGCGCCACGGCCACAAACGCCAGATTTCCCGTCAAGTCATGCCATAGCGCCATGATCGATTCCGATCCAAGAATTGCGAAATTGTCCGGCGCATCGTTTGGCACATGCCGCCAAGCGCGAAAAAGCATGCGCGCTTCATCCTGGCTTGCGCTCATTAGCTCCGCTCCGGGCGCTTGCACGAAAATCGCCACCCAGTCGGTCGGTCGATGCCAGCCCTTCCGGTAGGTCATCAGTGGCACCATGAGGTAATTGTCTTGTGACTGGCCGAAGGCCGTGCCAATCGCCTCGGCAACCCCGATCACTTCATAGGTGTGCCCCTTCGCGCGAATCGTCTTGCCGACTGGATCGGAGTTCGGAAAGAACTTTTTTGCCAAGTCGGCTCCGATAAATGCAACTTCCGAACGGTGATCGTCGTCAGCGGTGGTCACAAAGCGCCCTTGCGCCACGTTGATATTGCGCACGTCCGCAAAGTTGGAGGTCACACCCATCACGCTGGTGTTCTCCATGATCAAATCGCGGTAGCGGACCTGTGCATTCTGATCCTCTTCCCCCGCCACCGCCGTCGCCAGCTTCATCGTGTCCCGAATACGCTGATAATCTTCCAGTGTGATCAGCGGCCGCTTCTGGGCTTTGACGAAGGCCTCCTCACTTGTGAGGATTCCGAAGCGGTCGATGATAAAAACGTTGGCGCCCAGGTTGGCGATGCGCGTCGCCACGTACATGTTCAATCCGGCGACAACGCTCATCACCGAGACCAAGGTCATAACCGCCAAGATCACTCCCAGTAGCGTAAGGAAGCTGCGTAGCTTGTGCGCACGCAACGCATCCAGAGACAGCTTGAGCGTCTCGGTAAACATTACCCACGTCCCGCGAAAGCCGCGGGTCCTGGCGGACGATAAGCCTGCCCCGGCCGACAGGGGCGGCACTGCAGTCAGCCCATCCATGGGAGTTACACTCACCACACTCTCCTTGGTCTCAAACATACGCGCAAGGTCGCGGAATCGTTCCTATATTAGACGCTGGCAGGTTGCCTTTGCTTTCACTCTCGCGTGCCGTGTACTCTGGGAACGTGGTTATTGTACCCTTCGGGGAGCACACACGCAGGACATGCTTTTAGCGCCCATGAATGGCCGGTTCAAGAACGATAAATCCCCAGAAAACTCAGTGCTTAGCTTCCTGATTTCAATAACTTACAAAACTCAGGGTCGTTGGTTTGTCGCCTCCTGTTTGTGGTGCCCAGCCCTCGTCGTGGTTTGTTCCTCTATTCTCTCCGTAGAGGGTTCGATCCAGACGCGGGAACCGAGGGTAAGCCCGTCCCCGGCGGTCGAGACCGATCCACCCGCTTCCCATCTTTTTCGCAGGGTTCTGGAAAATCAGAAACACAATGACCAGGAAATGGACCAGTTCGAGCACATCGAGCGCACCGAATTTCGCAAAGTTGGCAACAGCTCCGCCCCTGCCGAAGTCAAGGTCAATCGAGTCTTTCCCGTCGGTACAGGCATGGACAAGCTACCGCTGTCTCCCGACGCTAAACCGGTTAACGCTGAGAGCTATATCGCCGAGCTTGAGAAGCTCGAGAAAGCCCTCATTTGGGCGGCGCAACGAGGTCCCGCGCAACAGGAGGCCTACGCCAAGCTCGAACGCAAGCGCAAGGAGCGCCATGATTTGCTGGACGCCACCCACGAGGCCTTTATCTTCACGCGCGTCGGCGAAGAGTTCCGCGGCGATCACAAACTGGTCAAATTCACGCTGATGCCCAATCCCAGCTACAAACCCATCACGCGCAACACGATGATCTTTCCAAAGGTCCGGGGCACGGTCTGGATTGACGAAGCCTCTTCGGAACTCGCGCGCATCGAAGGCTACGTCACCGAGGACATCTCCATCGCTCTGTTTGTCGCGAAAGTCTATAAGGGCAGCCACTTCATGCAGGAGCGTTACGAATTCGAGCCTGGGCTCTGGTTACCGTCGTTTCAGCAGTACGATTTCGACGGTCGGAAATTTTTCCTTTCGATCGCGATTCACGAGCGTGCGTTCTTTACTAACTACAAGCGTGTTGGGCCTCCGAGCGAAGCGCTGGCCGCCGTACGTACCGAGTTGAGCAAATGGAAAGCCAGCCCCGCTGACCCCTGAAACTTCTTCCTCTATAGTGGGGTTGGTTCTAAGACCTTGTGGCGTTCGATCTTGTCGACGAAGCCCGCAAGAAGGGCGTTCTTCCCGGTGAATTGCGTTAGGAGCAGCCGATGAAAACTGTACAGCGCTCGATTCTGGCGTTCGCAATTCTCTTAGCATGGCTTCCATGCCTTGCCCAATCACAGGATTCAAGCGCAAGCACGCCTGCCAGCACAAAGCCCGCCCCGGGGCCAACCCCTGCGAAAACAACTCCTGCGAACACTGAAAAAAAGAAACCAAAAAAAGTTTGGACCAACGACGAAATCGGTTCCGTCCGGGGCACCATCTCGGTGGTCGGGGACGCGAACCAGGGTGATTCTTCCGCTGCACAGCGAAAGCCTGCAGCCCCGGGTTCAGATGATATTCGCCAGAAACAAATCAGCAGCTACCGCGACCAAATTCGGCAGTTGCAATCGCAGATCGATGCTGCAGACAAACGCATCGCTCAGTTGAAGAATTTCAAGGCAGAGGACAGTAGCCCCTCCGGCGGAATCAACATGGGTCAACGCTACAACATGGTGCCTGTCGAGGAACAGGTGAAGCAGCTCGAAGACAAGAAAAAACAGCTGCACGCCAAAATTGAGGATGTGGAGAACGAAGCCCGCAAAAACGGTATCGATTCGGGCAATCTTCGCTGATTGGCGGCGGCTATGCGGCTTGTTGTTGAGCCATGATCAGGAACAGGGTCAGATACCGCCTTAAATTCTGAGTAATCAGGAAATTTTCCTTCACGTGTTGATGCCCTTGTTCCGCCAGCCGCGCTGCAATTTCCGGATGTGAGAGCAGGAATCGGATCTGGTATGCCGTTCCTTCGATGGAATGAGACAACAGCCCAGTGTGATTGTGGATTATTTGTGTGGGAATTCCGCCGACCGCGGAAGCGACCACCGGCTTCTTCTTCCACAGTGCTTCCGATACCGTCAATCCAAATCCTTCCCGCAAGCTTTTCTGGATCACAATCGTGGATGCGCGCTGCAGCGCGTTCACTTCCAGCGGCGCCCAAGCCGGTAATTCCAGAATCTTGATGTCCGGATCGCCGGCAGCCACCTCTCGCACTTCCTTGAGCACCATCGCGCCTTCCGGATCGTCCGCGGCACCGCCGCCCGCAAGCACTAACTGGCAATCGAAATATCGCTTTACAATCCGGTAAGCGCGGACCACTCCCGCCGGATCTTTGAGCCGGTCGAACCTGGAGACCTGCGTCAAGATCGCCCTGTTTGGATCGATCCCATACTGTTCCAAGACCTGTTTTATAAAATCCGGCTCGAGTTCACGATTTTTCTCGCTGAGCGGATCGATAGCAGGATAAAGCAAGTACTGCGGAACGTTGAGTTGTTTGGCAAACTCCGGTGACGAAAATATAGCTCCGTCATACCGGCTGACATAGGCTTCGAGAAAGTCCCACACGGCGGGATGCGAGTGCGACAGATCAATATGGCATCGCCAAACCCAGTGATTGCCGTTCTTATGCCGCGTGTCAATTAGTCCGGCAGGTTGCGGATCGTGGATCACGACAAACTCGGCATCCAACCGAAGTCTTTTTCGATTTAGTTCGCTGTACGAGCGGAAAATGTCGAAGTCCGCTTCCTTGGCTTGATAAGGTTCTCCATGCAGGGCGTTGTGAAATGCCTTGGTTACTTGAAAAAAATCTTCTCCGCCGGACATGATCTCCCATTGAACGGGAATGCCAAGGTCATCCGCCAAGGGCACAAGGCGATTCAACATTTCCGCGACTCCCCCGCCCACGGCCGTCGAATTCACCATTTGCACTTTTCTGCCTTGCAAAGGCTTGGCCAGGGCGCGCAATTCCTGCAATTCTCCCGCGCCAATCACCTGCTCGTAATCATCGAGCGGAATAGGCCGCGACACGCTCGGGGGGGTCATTACTTCTCCTTTGGATATCGATCAATTGCAAGATCTTGGCTCGCGCGCCGTCCAGCGTATTCGTATAAATATCGATGCGGTCGATCTGTTCGGCGAGTGATTTCTGGCCTAAGCAGTTGGCCAACCAGTGTGAAAAATCATTCGTTCTCAGGTGCAACCGTAGCCGGGAAGAGAGAAAGTGAAAATGAAAGCTCGCGTGGCTGATCTTTGTAACTCCCGCTCGAAATTCATCCAGCGTTCTGGCAGTCACCCCAAACGGAAGCGTAATCTCCTGGCTTTCGCAGAAATAAAACCGCTCCAGAGCCTGCTGTTCCGCGAACTGCGGGTTTTGCTTCAAATATTCCTTTACCAGACGGCACAGCTCCCCACGCAGCGCCGCGATTTCTGTATATTCTCTGATGTCCAGCGCAGCCAGTTGTTCGGCGAGGGCGTCACGGTTCGCATCCGCCAGTACCCACTGCGCGAAATCATTGGAAAAGCCTTCCGTCAAATAATGATGGGTGCCCAGGGTCTGAAAGGTGTGATGAAAAATGGAGGCATCACTGCACTGTTCCAGCCCCTGCAAAAGTTCCGCCAAGTTTCCCGCAGATATATTGCAGATTTTCGTAAGGTAGGCCACCGTGAAGAATTCGAACTGCGCCGCCCCCGCGCTCACTGCAGAGCCTCCTCCAAACGGTAAAGCGCCTCGGTAACCTCCGCTGGCCCACGCAGCCTGAACTTTGCACGGGTCGGGCGCGGCTCGCCGACAAGCACCGGAACGCCGCGGCTAGCGGCCACAAATGCAGACTCGTCCGAATAGTCGTCGCCAAAAAAAACAGGGATGGTGCTTTGCTTACTGCCGGCTGCGAGGCATTTCCTCACCGCATCGCCTTTATTGCAGGCAGAGCGCGGCATAACCTCAAAATCGCGGATATTCTCCTGCAAGCGAAGGGTGCTCTGGAAGGTCCGCAGCACTCGCCTCACCGTCCTCTGAATCTTTCTTCTGTCCGCAGGCTTTGCTTCGCGGACGTGCACCGACAGGCTAAGCAACTTGGGCTCGATCCAGACACCAGGTATATCCACCAGTTTTTCGGCCAAGGCCACGCGCGCGCGCACCAGGTCAATCTGTTCTTCCAGGGACAGATGAACTGCCCCCCCTCTTTCCCAGCCGTACAAGCCCAGGTACACGACATGTTCTAATCCTATGAAGTGCTGGATTTCCTCGCGCCGCCTGCCGCTGATAATCACCACGCGAACTCGCTCGTTCCGCGACATTTTTTTCAGAATGCTTCGCGTTTCCGGCAGGAGTCTTACCTGATGGGGTCGCCTCTCGATGTTCACTAAAGTGCCGTCGAAATCAAGGAACACTGCCGCCGATCGGTGAGATTTCAGCTTCGCGGCAATGCGCGGCCAATTCAGAAAGAGATGCGGCAGGTGGTTCCCGTTGGTTTTCACTGGGGATAGGCCGCCTCGGCACGCTCAGGTGTTTCCACGCGAATTTCGCTCAAGTCGGAGATCATCGTCGCGGCCCATCGATAGACGTTGTACTCGAGCACGATCTTTCTCATCCGCCTCATCCGCGCAATTTCTTCGTCTTCGTTCATGGAGAGAGCTTGTTGGATCGCGTTAGCCACCTGATCGACGTCATAAGGATTCACTTGTAGCGCGTCGGTTAACTCCTGCGCCGCACCCGTGAACGTGCTGAGAATCAATATGCCCCGTTCATCGTCGCGGGAAGCGATAAATTCCTTAGCTACCAGATTCATACCGTCATGCAGCGAAGTAACCATGCATAACGTCGCTGCACGATAGAACCGATCAATCTCCTGGTGGGAATGATGTCTCTTCAGCAACACGATCGGTTTCCAGTTGCCGGTCTGGAACCGCGCGTTGATTCTGTCTGTCTCTGCCGACACTTCATCCAGGAACTGCTGGTATCGCGGGATTTGCGTCCTGCTCGGCGCTCCGATCTGGACAAAGGTGAATCGAGAAATATAAGCCGGATAGAGATCCAGGAATCGCTCCACGCCTCGAAGCCGCTCGATGATTCCCTTGGTGTAATCCATGCGGTCAACACCCAGCGCCAGGATCGAAGCTTCAATCCCAATTTCCGCGCATAGCGCCGCTAACTCTTCTCCCCGGCTGCGCCTCGGAGTCACACTCGGTCCAGGTTGTGAAAACGCGACGCTAATCGGGTAGGGCCGTACCCGGGTGAGGTGCCCCCGCCGAAGAACTTCAAACCGGTCCCAGTCCGTGAGCGCTTCCAGCGCGCGATCCACGGTGGCAAGAAAATTGTTGCAATGCGTTTGGGTATGAAAACCAACCATGTCTCCGCCTAGGAGACCGTCAACCAACTCCGATTGCCACGGGCAAATACCAAACACTTCCGGATTTGGCCAGGGGATATGCCAGAAAATCGCCACGCGCGCGTCCGGCCTGGCCTCTTTCACCATTTTTGGAAGAAGAGCGAAATGATAGTCCTGCACCAGCACCACGGGAGACGCCGTGTTCTCCATTTCCTGCAAGACTGCATCCGCGAAACGCCGGTTGATCCGCTGGTAGTAACTCCAATCTTCCGGGCGGAATACCGGGCGCGTGTGCGCGATATGGCAAAGCGGCCAGAGCCCTTCGTTCGAAAATCCTTCGTAGTAGCCATGTTCTTCTTCGGGGGTGACCCACACCCTGCGTAACAGATATTCCGGATGATCGGGCGGCACCATCAGATGATCCTTGTTATCCACGGTCAGCCGATCGCCGCTCCCGGAACCACTCGCTATCCAAATTCCATTGCAAGCGAGCAAAACAGGTTCTAGCGCCGTGACCAAGCCGCTCGCCGGCACAAGAACTTGAATGCTCCTGTCTTTTTCCTGAACCACATGCATGTAAGGCTCGCGGTTCGATACTACGAATAGGGATTTCTCCGCCAATTTGTTCCGCAAACTCACGCGCAAACGGTCCGCCGTCCACACGGTCGATTGAGAGTCGCGCAGATGCGCCTCTTCCTCGGCCGCAGCTCGGGCCGTGTGCAACGCATCGGCGAGTTGTTGCGCCTCGGAGTGGATCTCATCGAACAATTCCCCGCTCGGCAACGAAGGCCGCGTTTCCGCAGATCCGTTTTGCAGTGTCCGAAGCCACTTCACCGTGCGATCCAACGGCGCCGTAAACATCCAACGCACCAGTATGAAAGCTAGAGATACGATGAGCAGCGTCTGAATCGCCACCGTAACCAGAGAAGAACGCAAAACGTGCCAAATTCGGGCCTGGATGTAACTGGTGCTGTAAACAACCAGAAGCGTTCCTGTTACCTGATTGTCTTTGTGTAGAGGAAGCGCATAAACATGGAGAGGCGCTCCATGCAAATTGATAAAGCCGCCGAATCCCTGATTGGTCTGCGCAGCGCGCGCTGCCTGTGCCGGTCTCGTTGCGAAGTCGGCGGGCAAGGCGGAGGTCGTGGCGATGCTTTTTCCCGAGTCGTTGTACACGCCGACGCCGAGGAGTTGCTCCCTTTCCCCGTAGCGCTGGACGATTCGATTCAGGTTGGTGTCACCGATGTGTCCCGTGAAGGGCTCTAGACGCTCTTGAAGACTCTCGGCCAACACCGCCGAGCGACGCGACAGGTCATCACGCAAATTCTGGCGCTCCACGCGCACTTGATGCACGGTATAAAAAAGCGAAATGCAAATGACGCTGATTGCCAGCGGTAATATGAGCTGGAACGTCCTGCGCATCACCATTCCTCCTGAGCCTGAGGAAAATCGAAGAGCGGCGGCTTTAGCCTGGGCTTTCGCCCCGCCCCGCCGGCAAATTGGATCACATCGTATAGCAATTTACTTCTCGGCAGAGGGCGCCGCCGTCCGGTTATAGCGGCGCCCTCATATGTATCACACGGTTGCAAACCGTGCGCTTTATTTATTTACTGCGACCTCAGGCCGGACGAAGGCGTAACGATCACGTGAGTGGCAATGTTCTTGCCGCTGTCCAGTTTGAAATCGACGGTGGCTTGTGCTCCCACGCTTAGCCGACCATCCACTTTCGTGTTTCCGTCGATCAAGAAATGCATTTCTTTCTGATTGCGGTCTTTTCCGATGCTAATGGTGAACTCGGCGTCACCCACGGATGCGATTTTCCCGGAAGCCGATTGCGTTTCCGGTGGGTTCTCTGTTGCCTTAATTTCGTCTAGCGGACTTGACCACGCCGCGACGGTAAAGCAAAGAAGGAACATGGTTGCAAGCGTACATGCAGCGCGTAATTTCACGGTAATAGAACCTCCTTGATGCAGACGGCCAGGCTTATCTTTAGCCGCACGAAATTGGCCAAAAGAACAGGTTTATTGGTATAAGCTTGAAAACAAAGGCGATTGAAGGAGCAAACGGTGCGCAAATGATCACGCAAGTGTCCACTTTTCTCCAGGCTCGCTATGCAAATTTTGCTCAATTCCAAGGCCCGCTGGCGCCTAAGCTAGGGTAATACCAGTAGGACCATAAAAACTGTGCAGAATTGGTCTACAATCTCCCTGCTTCCCGAGAAAAATGTCCAATGGAAATAGCCGCAGGCGCTTTCTTCAGACCTCCGCACTGGTAAGTGCCGGTGGCATAGCCTGCGCCACGACCATAAATTTTGCCTCGCCTTATCTATTGCCGGAAAAATCCCAGTTCGAAGAAAATCGCAGTTTTTGGTCCGCTGAACTTCCACCAGCTAATCCCCCCTTGCAGCGTGATCTGGAGGTAGAGGTTGCCATTATCGGGGGCGGACTGACGGGGCTTTCCTCGGCCTTGTACCTTCGAAGAAATTCGCCCGGCCGAAGTGTGGTCGTGCTGGAAGCCTCGCGTTGCGGCAACGGCGCCTCGGGCCGAAATGGGGCTATGCTTCTTACCCTTACGGAAGATCGCTACATGCAATCCAGCTCGGACCCTGCCTTGGACAAACGGATTTATGATCTGACTGCCGATAACATCCGGCGCCTTCTAGAGTTTTCCGCTCGGTACGGGGTGGATGCGGAAATCGATCAGGACGGTGCGCTGCAGGTTTGCAACACCAGCGAACAAGCGGCTGAGGCGCGAACCTATT
>Ga0209526_10001893_pt1 | contig 14022 bp, 8 predicted proteins | sample JacPinW_OM2H0_M1_FD_188566 | JGI IMG/M metagenome (GOLD analysis project Ga0209526, IMG submission 188566) | Forest soil microbial communities from Algoma, Ontario, Canada - Jack Pine, Ontario site 1_JW_OM2H0_M1 (SPAdes) (version 2) | ecosystem: Environmental > Terrestrial > Soil > Boreal... | reverse complement strand
CGCAAGCCAGTTTGGCTCATTGTAGGACAGCCACACCTTGCCGTCGGCATCCTGCCAAACCAGCGCCTTCAACGGCAGATCGATGCCGATCGTCTGGTTGGCCTGCATGAGCGGGGTGCCAGCCTTGGCGTTGCCGAATAGGAGCACCTCGGTCGGCCGCAACGACAGGCCCGCCTGCGCGGCCCCGGCAGCGTGGTCGATGCGCGCGAACACGGTCATGCCCTTTGCCTTGATCTCGGCTTCGAGCCGATCCATGGTTTCCTTCGGCCCGTGGTCGCTCGCTATCGTCGTCAATCCATCTGCGGCCATCGCATACGCTCCCAAAAGATAAGTCCCGGCAACGATCGAGATGAGCTTGCTGATCGTCGATCCACCCACCATTGCAGCTCCCGTTGTTGGTCAGGTTCGTTCCTCAGCGCGGAAGTCACCCCAGCTCGAACGTGGTGACGCCGAACACGCGCTCGAGGCGGACGGGGCGGATCGCTCCAGTATACATCCGCGCGGTCTCGAATACCGGCGTAAGGCCGTGGTCGTGCGCCAGCGCGACCGCTTCACTATTGACACTTGGGACGTCGAGAAAAACTTCGCCCGCGCCATCCGCCGCGAGCAGCGCCGCGAACACGGCCTCGGCGGCGGCGCGGTCGTCGGCCACCAGCGGGCCGATCCTGCGGCCGCTCCGGCATGGGCGGATCACGCCCCAAGCAGCAAGGCTGCCGTCGCGCACGAGCGCGCGGCCGATATGCCCGCGCGCGCTGATCCATGCGCGCAGGAACGGCGCGCGCGGTGCCGGAAACACCGTGGCGTCGTCCGCCTCAACGGTCGCGAACGGCACGTCCGCGAGCGGCACGATCCCCGCCGGCGGCGCCGGACCAGCCGCGACGCTGCCGCCGTAGCGGATATTAGCGTATGCGAGCTGGAAGCCCGATTTGCGGTAGTTTTCCTGTTGCGCCACCACGCCGTCGAGACCGATGGTGCGCGCCCGCGCGTGCGCGATGGCCGCATTCCACATGCGCAACCCATAACCACGGCCGCGCACATCGCCTCGCACGATGTAGAAGCCGAGGAACGCGAACCGCTCGTCGTAATTGACGCAGGAGATGGTCGCGGCCGGCGCGCCGTCGAGTTCGCCGATGAAAAAGCCATCCGGGTCGACGGTGACAAAGCAGGCGGCGTCGTCGAGGCCGGGATTCCAGCCTTCCGCCGCCGCCCAATCGGCGGCAAGCGCGATCTCGTCGGGCCGCATCACGCGAATGCGCAGGTCATGTGCGCCCGTCATTTCGCTTGTCGGCCCTTCAAGCTCCCAAACCCCTGCCCTTCAGCGCGGCGCCGATCTCGTCCAGGATCGCGGGATCGTCGATCGTCGCCGGCATGGTCCAGGCCTCGCCGTCGGCGATCTTCTTCATGGTGCCGCGCAAGATTTTCCCCGAACGCGTCTTCGGCAGCCGGGCGACTGCAATCGCGAGCTTGAACGCCGCGACCGGCCCGATTTTTTCGCGCACGAGCGCGATGCATTCCTGCTCGATCTCGGCGACCGGCCGGTTGACGCCGGCCTTGAGCACGACGAAGCCGCAAGGGACCTCGCCCTTGAGTTCGTCGACGACCCCGATCACGGCGCATTCGGCGACATCCTTGTGCGCGGCCAGCACCTCCTCCATGCCGCCGGTCGAGAGCCGGTGGCCGGCGACGTTGATGATGTCGTCGGTGCGGCTCATGACGTGGATGTAGCCGTCCTCGTCCTTGAATCCGGCGTCCGCCGTCTTGTAGTAACCGGGGAATTCGGCCAAGTAGCTCTCTTTGAAGCGCTCATCCTGTTGCCACAGCGTCGGCAGGCACGCCGGCGGCAGCGGGAGCTTGATGACGATCGAGCCGATCTTGTTGGCCGCCACCGGTTTGCGCGCATCGTCCACGATGTCGATCTGATAGCCGGGCATGGCCACAGACGCCGAGCCGTACTTCACCGGCAGCTGCCCCAGGCCCACCGGATTGCCCGCGATCGCCCAGCCGGTCTCGGTCTGCCACCAGTGGTCGATCACCGGCACCCTGAGGAGCTTCTCCGCCCACTGCACCGTATCGGGATCGGCACGCTCGCCGGCCAGAAAGAGGGTGCGGAATTTGCTCAGATCGTATTGCGCGAGCAGCTTGCCTTGCGGATCCTCCTTCTTGATGGCACGAAAGGCGGTGGGCGCCGTGAACATGGCGATGCAGCCGTGCTCGGCGATCACGCGCCAGAACGCGCCGGCATCGGGCGTGCCCACCGGCTTGCCTTCGAACAGGATCGAGGTGCAGCCGTGCAGCAGCGGCGCATAGACGATGTAGCTGTGGCCGACCACCCAGCCGACGTCGGAGGCGGCCCAATAGACCTCACCCGGCTCGACGCCGTAGAGATTCTGCATCGACCATTTGAGCGCGACCATGTGACCGCCATTGTCGCGCACGACGCCCTTGGGTCGTCCGGTCGTTCCCGAGGTGTAGAGGATGTAGAGCGGATCGGTCGCCGCGACCGGCACGCAATCGTAGACCGAGCGCGCGAACACGATCGCCTCGTCGCGCAGCTTCGCCCAGTCGTGGTCGCGGCCGGGAACGAGCGCCGCCTCCTGCTGCGGGCGCTGCAGGATAAGACAAGCGTCAGGCTTGTGGCGGGCGAGCGCGATGGCCTCGTCGAGCAGCGGCTTGTATTTGACGATGCGGCCGACCTCGAGGCCGCAGCTCGCCGACAGGATCAGTTTCGGCTTGGCATCGTCGATGCGGGTCGCGAGCTCGTTCGCCGCGAAGCCGCCGAACACCACCGAGTGCACCGCTCCGATGCGCGCGCAAGCGAGCATGGCAATCACCGCTTCCGGCACCATCGGCATGTAGAGGACGACGCGATCGCCCTTCTCGACGCCGAGATTGCGCAGGATCGCGGCGAGCACCTGCGTCTCCACCTGCAGGCGGTGATAGCTGATGGTGCGCTTTTGACCCGCGAGCGGCGAATCGTAGATGATCGCCGCCTGCTCGCCGCGCCCGCGCAAGACGTGGCGGTCGACCGCGTTCCAGCAGGTGTTGCAGACGCCGCCGGTGAACCAGCGGCCGTAGACGCCGGCATTGGGATCGAACACCTGCTTGGGCGGCTCGATCCAGTCGATCTCCCGCGCCGCCTCACCCCAAAAGCCCTGCGGGTCGCGCTGCCAGCGGGCGTAGACGTCGTGATAGCGGCTCGTGCGGGCATCCATGGCGCTGCTCCCTCAGGCTGACGACCTCGTCCCGAGGAACGGCCGCACGCCGTGCGGGAGGAGGCCGGGCACATCGCCTGTCGTTTGGCGCTATTGTGAGCGCGCGCGTGGCGTTTGCAAGTCGCGCCGAGCGCACAACGCGGCTATGCGGCAAAGTGCTGGCGCACGCGGGGCAGCTGCGCTTTGATCCGAATCAACGCGAGCGTCTTCCCACTCGTCCCTTCCCAAGTCATCGCCGTGATCACCGATCCGCTGTTCTATCTGCTCGCGATTCCCGCCATCACCGCGCTCGGTCTCGGCAAGGGCGGCTTCGCGGGCGCGGGCATGATCTCGACCCCGCTGCTTGCGCTCACCATGCCGCCTTTGCAGGCGGCGGCGATCCTGCTGCCCATCCTGCTGTGCCAGGATGTGATCTCGGTGTGGATCTACCGCCGCCGATGGAGCGCCTGGAATCTCAAGGTACTGCTGCCGGGCTCGGTCGTCGGCGTCGGCGCGGCCTGGCTGTTCGCTGCGTATGTGCCGAACGCCTACGTGGAGATCGCGGTCGGCGTGACCGGCGTGTGCTTTGCGCTCTACAACAGCTTCGGCAAGGTGCCAGCGCAACCGCGCCGGCCGAGCGTGCCGGCCGGGATGTTCTGGGGTTCGCTCGCGGGCTTCACCTCGACCATCATTCAGGTCGGCGCGCCGCCCTACCAGGTGCACATTTTGCCGCAGCGGCTCGACAAGTTCACGCTGATCGGCACGACCATCATCTTCTTCGCCCTCGTCAACGTGATGAAGCTCGTGCCTTATTTTGCCCTTGGCCAGTTCTCGCCGCGGACGCTGGCGACATCGGCCGTGCTTCTGCCGTTCGCGGTCGCCACCAATTTTTTCGGCCTCTGGCTCGCGCGCAGGACGCCGACCGAGCTGTTCTACCGGATCACCTACCTGCTGATGTTTGTGATCTCGCTGGCCTTGATCTGGCAAGGCGCCAGCGCCATTCACGCGATGTGACGGCGTCACAATAGGTTCTCGCAGTTGTCGTAAGCATCGGCCGCTCGAGGCTGCGCCGCGAGCCTTAACGGAGCGCTTCCCATGGAGAAAATCATTGCGGCTGCAATCGTTATCGTCAGCGTGGTCCTATGTTCAGCGGCCGGCGCATTCGACCTGCAAGGCCATCGCGGCGCCCGCGGTCTGGCGCCGGAAAACACGCTGCCGGCCTTCGCGACCGCGCTGTCGATCGGCGTGACCACGCTCGAGCTCGATCTCGCCATGACCAGCGACGGGGTTCTCGTCGTCAGCCACGACAGCCGCCTCAACCCCGACCACACGCGCGGACCGGACGGCACGTTTCTCTCCGCCGAGGGGCCCGCGATCCGTTCGCTCACATTGGCGCAGCTGCAGCGCTATGACGTCGGACGCTTGAAGCCGGGCACGGCCTACGCCGCGGCCTTTCCGGAGCAACGCGGAATGGATGGCGTGCGCATCCCGACATTGATGGAGGTCTTCGATCTGGCACGGCAAGCGAAGGCCGACCATGTCCGCCTCAACATTGAAACCAAATTGACGCCGACGTCGGGGGCCAACACACCGGACCCGGAGACGTTTGCCGCCGCCGTAGCACGAGCGGTGCGCGAGGCGGAGCTCGCCGCGCGGGTCAGCATTCAATCCTTCGATTGGCGCACGCTTGCGATCATGCGCCGCATCGTCCCGGAGATCGAGCGCGTCTGCCTGAGCATCGATGGAGGTAGCGGCGACACCCTACGGCGCGGCCAGCCGGGCGCATCGCCATGGACGGCGGGACTGGACATCGATGATTTTGGCGGTTCGGCACCGCGGCTGGTCGCCGCGGCCGGCTGTTCGGTATGGTCGCCGCACCAGCGCAACGTGACGCCGGCATCGCTTGTCGAAGCACAGGCGCTCGGCCTCAAGGTCATCCCCTGGACCGTCAACGAGCGTCCCGACATGGAGCGGCTGATCCAAATGGGCGTCGCCGGCATCATCACGGATTATCCGGACCGCCTGCGCGCGGTGATGGCGGAGAGGGAAATCCCGTTGCCGCCGGCCGTGCCGATGCGCTGAAGGGCCGCTCCCGCCACGCAGCCTGCCGCGGATTGATTGCAAGGCTTACCATTCGTAAGCTTTGCGCGGCAGGCCAGACATGACGCCCTACGACATCGATCTCGACCGCAACCCCGCGAACTTCCAGCCGCTCACCCCCCTCACCTTCCTGGAGCGGGCGGCCGCCGTCTTTTCCGACCATACCGCCATCATTCACGGACCGCTGCGGCGCAGCTACGCCGAATTCTACGCGCGTGCGCGCCAGCTTGCGTCGTCGCTGGCCCGGCGCGGCATCAAGCGCGGCGACACGGTCTCGGTCTTGCTCGCCAACACACCCGCGATGCTCGAATGCCACTACGGCGTGCCCATGACCCCCGCGGTGCTCAACACCATCAACACGCGCCTCGACGCCGCCACCGTGGCTTTCCAGCTCGACCACGCCGAGTCGAAGGTGCTGATCGCCGACCGCGAGTTCTCCAAGCTGGCGAAAGAGGCGCTCGCGCTCGCCAAGGGCAAGCCGCTGGTCGTCGATTACGACGATCCCGAGTTCGCGGGCGCGGGCGAACGGCTGGGCGCGATCGAATACGAGGATTTTCTCGCCGCAGGCGATGCGGATTTTGCCTGGAAAATGCCCGACGACGAGTGGGATGCGATCTCGCTCAACTATACGTCCGGGACCACCGGTGATCCCAAGGGCGTGGTCTATCACCACCGTGGCGCTTATCTCCTCGCGATCGGCAACGTCCTCACCGGCAGCATGGACAAGCACAGCGTCTATCTCTGGACGCTGCCGATGTTCCACTGCAACGGCTGGTGCTTCCCATGGACGATTTCGGTGGTCGCCGGCACGCATGTGTGCCTGCGCCAAGTGCGCGCGCCGGCCATGTACGACGCTATCGCCAGCCACAAGGTCACGCATCTCTGCGGTGCGCCGATCGTAATGGCGACGCTGCTCAACGCGCCGGCCGAGGAGAAAAAGCCGCTGCCGCATGTGGTCGAATTCTTCACCGCGGCGGCGCCGCCGCCGGAAGCGGTGCTGGCGGCGATGAAGGCCGCCGGATTCAACGTCACCCATCTCTATGGGCTGACCGAGACCTATGGCCCCGCCGCCGTCAACGAATGGCGAAGCGGCTGGGACGCGCTGTCGCCGTCCGAGCAGGCGGCGATGAAGGCGCGCCAGGGCGTGCGCTACGTGCCGCTCGAGGCGCTCGACGTGCGCGACCCCGACACGCTCAAGGCGGTGCCGTGGGACGGCGAGAGCATGGGCGAGGTGATGTTCCGCGGCAACGTGGTGATGAAGGGTTATCTCAAGAACAAGTCGGCGACCGAGAAGGCGTTCGCCGGCGGCTGGTTTCATTCCGGCGACCTCGGCGTGATGCATCGCGACGGCTATATCCAGCTCAAGGACCGCTCCAAGGACCTCATCATCTCCGGGGGCGAGAACATTTCCTCAATCGAAGTGGAGGATGCGCTCTACAAGCACCCCGCGGTCGGAGCCGCCGCCGTGGTGGCCAAGCCCGACGACAAATGGGGCGAGACGCCGTGCGCCTTCATCGAGCTCAAGCCGGGAGAGAAGGCGACGCGGGACGATATCATCGCCTGGTGCCGCAAGAACCTCGCGGGCTACAAATGCCCGCGCTACGTGGTGTTCACCGAACTGCCGCGGACCTCGACCGGCAAAATCCAGAAGTTCAAGCTGCGCGACATGGCGAAAGCGGTGTGAGCGCCGCGCGCTCGGGCCATGGCAACCGGCGCCGGTATGACTGCATCGCGTCCGTCAGGCGCGCGGCACCGTCAGCGCGAGCAGGCCCGACACGTCGCTGCTGTTCTCCAACGTCCAGATCGCATCGATGAGCGGCTCGACGTCGTGGCCGGCACGCCAACTCGCGGCAATCGTGCGCAGCTTGTCTTCGATATCCTGGTCGCGCATCGGATTTGACGGGCTGCCGCGCGCGGCGGAGGTCGAAAGGCTGTGCGTGGTCCCATCGCGGGTCGAAAGCTCGACCGCCGCCGCGACCGTCGCGATCGCCGGATCGCGGATCACCTTGACCCTGCCGCGCATCGCGATCACCAGCGGATCGCGCACGCACTCGTCGCTGAATTGATCCAAGCCCGCCTCGCCATGCACGAGCGCGGCCGCGACGGCGTGTTGCAGGCTCACCTGCGATTCGCTGCCAGTCGAAACATCGGGCCGATCGGGGCGGTGGCTGAGCAGGGGATGGCCGCGCACGACCACCCGCTCGATCGCCTCGGTCGGGTGGTCGCGGCGCCAATCGAGCACGCAATCGAGAACGGGGTGGATCACGAAGCCGCAGGGATAAGGCTTGATCGAATTTCGCACGATCTCCCAGGTCTCGCCCAAACCTTCGGTCAAGGCTGACCAGTTCGGCGGCTCCGCCATCGCGCTGAGAAAGCCTTGCACACCGGCGATGGGCTCCGGCGGACCTTCGAACCCGCGTTCCGCGAGCAGCGCGGACCACAGCCCGTTGCGCGCGCTGTTGCCGACGCCGATGCTCTTGGCCGGCCATCCCAGACATTCACACAGGCCGCACGACTGCGTGGCCGCGTGTCCGAGCGCGGAGATCATGCGGCCCTCAGCGAGCCCCAGGAGCTTGCCGGCGGCCGTTGCCGCGCCGAACACGCCGCAGGTGGAGGTGATGTGCCAGCCCTTGGCGTAGTGGCCGGGAGAAATGGCACCGCCGATCCTGCATTCGATCTCGACGCCGAGAATGAACGCCAGCAGCAGTTCGACGCCGCTCACGCGGCGCAGTTGCGCCAACGCGAACAGCGCCGGCGCGATCGGAGCGGTCGGATGGATGACGGTCGGGACATGCGTGTCGCAAAAATCCAGGACGTTGGCGGCGGCCGCGTTGAGAAAGGCCGCGCTCAGCGCATCCATGCGTTCGCGGCGACCGATCAGGGTCGCCTGCTGGCGACCGGAAAACTCGGCGAGAGATTGTCGCGCGACCTCGACGGGAGGGGCGCGGCAGCCCGCGAGCGCGACTGCGAAGAAATTCATCAGCGCACGCTTGGCCTCGTGCCGCGCGGCGTCCGGCACGTCATCCCAGCGGGCTTCGACGGCAAAGCGGGCGAGGGTCTGCGTAACGGCGGGTGCGTGCTGCATGGAGCGTTCCCATGGTTCTATCGCAGCAAGCTAACCCGCGGTTTGCCTCGTGTCCCGGATGCGGTGCAGCACGAACAGCAGCGAAGCGGTGCAACGCTGATCCGAAACGCCACAGACCTGGAGCGATCCCGGGTCTGCAGCGCACCATTCGCATTCGCTCATGGTGCGCAGCGCCCGGGACCCGCAGACTCGATTTCTCCGATTGCTTGCTCGTCACTCCGCCGCGGTCTGCCGCAGGCCCAGATGGCGCAGCGAGCGGTCGATCCACAGCCGCGTGAGCTTTTCCTGCACGCCGTTCTGGTTGAGTCGCGCGCGCAGATTGTCGAAATCCACGCGGTCGAGGTCCTGGTCCTGGTTGAAGCAGGAGAACACCACGCTTTCGACGCCGCTTGCGGGGTCGCGATGCACCTGCAGGCACTGGGCGCAGATTTCCTTCATCATGCACTGCATCGGCGAGTTGATCGAGGCGATGGCCTTGTGCCCGGGTTTGAGATGCGGCGCCAGCATTCCCTGCCGCGCCTGGGAGACCGCCGCCATCATGCCGTCGGAGCCGATGGCGATCACGCGATCGACCTCGCCGAGCGGAATCGGCGCCTCGCCGAGCGCCCCCGATCCGTAGGCGTCGAGCGCCGCGACGATGTTGCCGACGAAGGCTTTGTCCTGCTCCCGCTCGGCGCGAAAGCCCGGCGGCTCGTCGCAGCACCACACGATGGCGTCGGCCGCCCGTTCGATCTCGTCGACCTTGTAACGGTCGACCGCGCGTTTGTAGCCGGCGAAATAGAGCACGCGGCTGCCGTTTTTTCGCAGCGCCTGCCCGATCGAGAACAGCACCGCGTTGCCCAGCCCGCCGCCGATCAGCAGCACGCTTTCGTCACCAGGCGTTTCAGTGGGGTGGCCGGTCGGGCCCATGAGAATGACCGGTTCACCCGGCGCAAGCTGCGCACACAGGTCGGACGAGCCGCCCATTTCGAGCACGATCGTCGACAGCAAGCCGCGCTCGCGATCCACCGCGGCGCCGGTCAGTGCGAGCCCCTCCTTGGTGAGGCGCGTGCCGTCGGCGTCGCGCGAGAACGTCTCATAGTTCTGCAGCCGGTAGAATTGCCCGGGCTCGAAGGCGCGCGCGGCCATCGGGGCGCGCACCACGACCTCGACGATGGTGGGCGTGAGCCGGTTGACCGCGTGCACAACGGGTCGCAGTTCGGCGTTGAGACGCGCGATCAACGTCGCCGGCAAAATGCCCAGTCCCTTTCGCCGCTCCAGCATCCGGCTGACCACGGGATAACCCTGCTTGGCGCTCGCCATCGCCTTGACCACGTTGCCGGCAAACGAGGGATGCAGATCGCCGAAGAAGCTGATGGCGCGACCGTCCGCACGCACGTTCATAAGCACATGGGCGGCGGACGGCTTGGTGATGCGCTCGGGGGTGACCTTGCAGCCGTTCTCGTCGAACGCCTGGAAATACTTGCCGTCGATCGCAAGGTGCTCCGGCTCCTCGCGGCCGAGCACGGTGTTTGGTTGCGTGCCGGCCGCGACCAGGATCGTGCGCGCGGGCAGAACCACGTCGACCGGCGCCGCGGTCGGATCGCTGTCGGCTTGAGCCTGAGACGAGAGGCGCAGCGCGCGGGCGCAGCCGAAGCGGTCGAGGAGCACCTCTTGCGGCGTCAACCGCTCGGCAAAGCCGATCCCTTCCTCCAGCGCCTTCGCAACCTCCTCGTGGTTGAGCGTGTAGCTCGGGGAATCGATCATGCGCCGCCGATAGACGATGGTAGCTCCGCCCCATCGGCGCATGAGCTCCACGAACCGCGGCTTGCGGCCTTCGCGCGCGGCCACCTCGCGCTCGGCGCGAAATTCGCGCGCGTGCTCGAGGAACTCCGATGCGGTTTCCGCGTCCTGGGCGGTCCAGTCGCCGCACACCGCCGCTTCCCCGCGCTCGGCGAGCAGCGTTTCGTAGCGAGCGAGGAACTTCTCCACTTGCAGCGGATAATAGGCGAGCGCCTCGGTCGCGGTATCGATGGCGGTGAGCCCGCCGCCGATGATGACGACCGGCAGGCGTACCTGCAGATTGGCGAGGCTGTCGGTCTTGGCGGCGCCGGTGAGCTGCAGCGCCATCAGGAAGTCGGAGGCCTGCCGGACGCCCGCGGCGAGCCCGTTCTTCATCGGCACGATGGTCGGCCGGCCGGCGCCGGCGCAGAGCGCGATATGGTCGAAGCCGAGCGCGAAGGCGCCGTCGATCGTGAGCGTGCCGCCGAAACGCACGCCGCCGAACATCGCGAATTCGCGCCGTCGTTCCAGCAGCAGGCGGATGAGCTTGAGGAAATTCTTGTCCCAGCGCACGGTGATGCCGTATTCGGCCACCCCGCCAAAGCCGGCCATGACGCGCGCATCGAGCGGCTCGCGCAATTCCGCGGCGTCACGGATCGGACGGAACCGCGTGCGGGTGCCGGCGACGTCGACGCCCGAAATATCGGCGTCGAGCGGCTCGATCTTGAGCCCGTCGACCGCGACGACGGCGTGACCGTCGTTCATGAGGTGATGGGCGAGCGTGAAGCCCGCGGGCCCGAGCCCCACAACCAGAACCTTGCGGCCGGTCGCGGGCTTCGGCAACGGCCGGCGCAGATTGAGCGGATTCCACCGCGTTAGCAAACCGTAGATCTCGAAGCCCCAGGGTAGGGCCAGAACTTCTTTGAGAACGCGCGTCTCGACCTGGGGAATATCGACCGGTTCCTGCTTCTGATAGATGCAGGCCTTCATGCAATCGTTGCAGATGCGGTGGCCGGTCGCGGCGCACATCGGGTTGTCGACGACCACGATGGCGAGCGCGCCGATCGTGTGGCCGCCGACCTCGACCAGATTCATCTCGGAGATTTTCTCGTCGAGCGGGCACCCTGCGAGCACGACGCCGAACGCACTCTTCTTGAACTCGCCGCTCTTCTCCTTGAGTCCCTTCGAGCAGGAATCCTTGCCTTGGTTGTGGCACCAGATGCAGTAGTTGGCGTGATCGAGCGCGCCGGTGAGATCGGTGCCGGGATCGGTGAGCGCGAAGCCGTCGCGCGCGCGGCGATGCTCGGGCGGCAGCTTGAGCATCGCGACGCCATCGACGACTTCGGTCTCGACCGGAATCAGATGGTGCGGATCGATCTTGTGCGGCACCTTGAACAGAACGCCGCCTTTATGCCGGTGCCGGCCCTGCGGCGTGTGTGTCGCCCAGGCGGCGTAGCGCGCCGCGAGATCGAGCGCAGCGGCGTGCTCGGCTTCCACCTTCATCCAGGCATCGACCCGCTGGGCGAAGCGTAATTCGGTGAGCTCGCCGCCGAGCAGCGGCTCGAGCTGCTCGCGCAAAGCTTGGCCATCGAATGTCGCGGCTTGATCGGGCCCGTACTTCTTGGCCGCGCGGCGCTGCACGAACAAACGCTTGACCGTGTAGAGCGGGGCCAGCGCATCATGGCGCGAGCGCAAGGCATCGACCTCGCGGGCGATGCCGAAGAGCGCGGCGATGAAGTCTTCGAGCTCGGGTGCAAGCTCGACGATGAGATCGGATTCCTCCTTGTCGGCGAGCCGGTCCGGGGCGGCGCGGGCAGCCATCAGCCGATTGTGCAGCCCGACGTTGCGACGTTTGAGGAAATCGACGAAGCAGCCGTCGAGGCGCACCAAGCCGTCGCGGCCGTACAAGTCCTCGAACCGCAGATCAAAAGCCAACGAGAGACTTGTGCTCATCAATCGAGACGTCCTCAACGCCTGGACATGCGCCCAACGGTAAGCGCTCCGCCAGACCTGCAATCGGGAATTTGCTGCACGAGAGAGCCTCTAAGCTGTGGCCCGAAACCGCGCGATGACCGCGGCTGGGATTGGCATGCCCTTCAACTTGACCGGATCGTCCGGGTCGCGCCCGGCCCATACCCGCGTCTCGCTGCCTTCGACGGCAAGCTCACCGCCAATCGAGATGCGATGCGCCACGTCGAAGCTCGAGCGCCGAAATTCGCTGACCTCGGAGGCGATATCCGCGACATCGTTGAACTTGGCGGGCTTGAGAAAGCGGGCCTTGGCGTCCACCAGCGGAATGCCCACGATGCCGAAGGCCGACCCCAGCTGGTTCGGCGGCACGCCCAGTGCCGTTTCGAACAGCAGCCAGACGCTCCAATCGAAAAACTCGAAGAAATGGCTGTTGAACACGATGCCGGCCGGGTCGCAATGACCCCATTCGACCGTAAATCGCCGGCGGTATACGAGATTGGCCATGCCTAGTCCGGTTTCCTTACAGGAGGCTTACTGGCGGCGGCAGAGAAACCCGCCTCTGCGCCCGATGTCAAATCCCACAGGCCTCTCCGCATGGGCGAAATCCGGACCGCTTTAAGCCGCAATTTCAAGGAACTAATTGCCTTCCCCAGCCAGTCCAGGGGAAACAACTGGCGGCCGGGGGCGGAACCTGTAATGGTTTCCGCGGGGGCATTTAAGCCGATTTGTCGACGTTCGGGTCGTATCGATGCGCGTAGCGGTCAGCGTATTGCGTGCGAACGGTTGGCCGCGCGTCGTCGTTGCGCGGGCCGCGATGCGCTGCATCCTTCGTTCGAGCGGTTCGGCCGCGGTCGTTGCCGCCGCTGTGAGCGCACTGCTGGTCGAGCCGGTGCGGGCGGAAACGCTGCCAGAAGCGCTGGTGCGTACCTATCAGAACAATCCGCAGCTCAATGCCGAACGCGCGCGCCAGCGCGGGACCGACGAAGGCGTCTCGCAGGCGCTTGCGGGATACCGCCCGCAACTCTTGCTCACCCTGACCGGCGGCCTCCAGCAGGTGCGGGTGCTGTTTTTCGACAACACCATTCAAACCCAGACGCTGCGCACCTGGACCATCGGGTTCACCGTGTCGCAAACCCTGTTCAACGGATTCAAGACCGCCAACACCGTTCGCCAGTCGGAGGCGCAGGTGCAGTCGGGGCGCGAAGCGCTGCGCAATACCGGCCAGGGCGTACTGCTCGACGCGGTGACCGCCTATACCAACGTGCTCGCCAACCAAAGCCTGGTCGAGGCCCAACGCATCAATGTGACGGCCCTGCGCGAGACGCTCGCCACCACGAAGACGCGTCTCGAGGGCGGCGACGTGACGCCGACGGACGTGGCGCAGGCGGAGGCACGGCTGAGCCGCGGCCTCGCCGATCTCAATGCCGCCGAGGTCGGGCTGGCGATCAGCCAAGCGCTTTACGCCCAGGTCATCGGCGTGCCGCCGGGCCGACTGGTGCCGGCTGAATCGATCGACCGGCTGCTGCCGCGCACGCGCGAGGAGGCGATTGCGATCAGCCGCAAGGAGCATCCCGCCATTCTCGCGGCGATGTACGACATCGATGTCGCCCAATTCGGCACCAAGATCGCGGAGAGCAGCTTGTTGCCGACCCTCTCGGTGCAGGGAAATCTCCAGCGCCAATGGGAGAACGATCCTACGCTCAGCGCCAAGGGCAACGATATCGCCTCGCTGCTGGGAACGGCGAGCGTGCCGATTTACGACGGCGGGCTAGCGGCCTCGCAGATCCGGCAGGCCAAGGAGATTGCGATGCAGGCCCGCATCGTGCTGGAGCTCATCCGCAGTCAGACCCAGACCGCGGTTCTGAGCGCCTGGGTCACTTTCGAGGGGGCGAAAATTGCGCTCACCGCCGCGGA
>Ga0209526_10001892_pt1 | contig 14028 bp, 14 predicted proteins | sample JacPinW_OM2H0_M1_FD_188566 | JGI IMG/M metagenome (GOLD analysis project Ga0209526, IMG submission 188566) | Forest soil microbial communities from Algoma, Ontario, Canada - Jack Pine, Ontario site 1_JW_OM2H0_M1 (SPAdes) (version 2) | ecosystem: Environmental > Terrestrial > Soil > Boreal... | reverse complement strand
GTGGTTCATTAATCTTCGTGACCCGTCCCTGCACCGTGGTGCCGACGGGAATTACAGTTTTTCCATCGAGCATTACGGCCTCCGAAATGCGCCCGGAGAAGGGATCGCCTTCCTTGCTCGAGAAAGTGGACAGTGTTCTTTCCAGTTTGACTTTAAACGCCGTCCCCGCGGGCAACGAGAGATTGGTTTGCGCCCCAGCCGCGGCCGCCAGCAACATCGCGCAAAGCAATGTGAGTGACTTCTTCATTCAGCCTCCTTGAATTTCATAATGAGCCTTTCCGTCCTGCATCTTGAGCCGACTCTAAAGCAGGTGCGAAAGCGGAACAATAGCGGAAGGAGGAAGCGAACCAGCAGAGATACGGCTCCGGCATGATCTGTCTGCATCGGAGTCATCGATCCGCAGTGGCGTGAGTCCGAGACCAGCGTCCGTACCTTCCGTTATAATCGCCAGTTTCAGTGCGCGTGTATGGTGGCCCGAAGGGGATCGGCGAACCCCGCCGCGCTTCCCGTCGCTGGGGCTACCCAACCCATCCGGCTATACGATGAGGAAAGCGAAAGAGGAATCATGGAAGCCGTAACCCAAATTCTCCAAATTCTGGCGCGCGAGATTCTTGATTCTCGCGGCAATCCCACGGTAGAAGCCGAGGTTACCCTTGCAGGCGGGGCCAAAGGCCGCGCCGCGGTTCCAAGTGGCGCGTCCACGGGCGAACACGAGGCGGTGGAACTGCGCGACGGGGACCAACAACGATATCTGGGCAAAGGCGTGCTCAAGGCGGTGGAAAACGTCAACGGCGAAATCGCCGACGCGTTGGCCAACCTGGACGCAGCCGACCAGCGCGCTCTGGATCAGAAAATGATCGAGCTCGATGGCACAGAAAACAAGGGCCGGCTGGGCGCCAATGCCATCCTGGCGGTTTCCATGGCAGCAGCGCGCGCTTCGGCCTCCGCCTTCAGCTTGCCGCTCTATCGGTATCTTGGCGGAGCCGCTGCCAACACCCTACCCACGCCGATGATGAACATCCTCAACGGCGGCGCTCACGCCGACAACAATGTGGATTTTCAGGAGTTCATGGTCATGCCGGTCGGGGCGGAGTCGTTCTCCGAGGCGTTGCGCTGGGGCGTCGAGGTCTTCCACACTCTGAAAGGCGTGCTTAAGAAGCGCGGCTACAACACTGCCGTCGGCGACGAGGGCGGCTTTGCTCCGTCGGTGAAATCGAACGTGGAAGCGATTGAGGTTGTTCTCGAGGCGATTCAGCAGGCAGGATACAAGCCAGGAGAGGATATCGCCATCGCCCTCGATCCCGCTTGCAGTGAGCTCTACCAGGAGGGCAAGTATGTATTAAAGAAATCCGACAAATCCGCCAAGAGTTCCGAAGACATGGTGCGCTATTGGACCAAGTGGGCGAAGGATTATCCCGTTGTTTCGATCGAGGACGGGCTGGCCGAAGACGATTGGGACGGCTGGGCGCTGCTGACCAAAGAACTCGGCGGCAAGATCCAACTTGTGGGCGACGATTTGTTCGTCACCAACGTCGAGCGTCTGCAAGAAGGAATTGATAAGAACGTGGCCAATTCGATTCTAATCAAAGTCAACCAGATCGGAACGGTCAGCGAGACTCTGGACGCCATCGACCTCGCAGGCCGCAACGGCTACACCTCGATCATCTCGCACCGCTCCGGCGAGACCGAAGACACGTTCATAGCCGATCTGGCAGTTGCCATCGGAGCCGGCCAGATCAAAACCGGCTCAGCGTCCCGTACCGATCGGGTGGCAAAGTACAACCAATTGCTTAGAATTGAAGAAGGCCTGGGAGACGCAGCGCGTTTTTTGGGTTTGAAAGCGTTGAATTACAAGGGCTAGGCGCTCGTAGGATTGCCCAACCATGAAAACCATGCTCTCATCGCTTCTCTCAGTGCTCCTCATTGCCCTATCGTCGACTGGGCAAGGCCGGCCCGCAGAGTGGCCGGACGACTTGGTTGCTCACATGAGTGGCACCTGGAAGCTGCAGGGCACGGTGCTGGGGGCAGCGGCTCACCATATCGTCATTGCTGACTGGGTTCTGAATCACCAGTTTCTTCGCATTCACGAGAACACTGCCTCGAGCGCTCCTGCTTCCGAGAGCCGCTACGAGGCCTTTTGGTTCATCTCTTACCACCTGGTTAGCGAGAGTTTCTCCCGGCAGGACTCATGGCGATGGCGGTGGGAACAGAAAGACAAGAACTGGAAGTGGACCACGTTTGCCGACTTAAAGCTGACGCAAGCCTTGATTTTCGTTGTCTCTGTGCCTCTATGTTAGAACTGAATCTTTGAAACCTCTGGCCGGGCCTTTCCCAACGGCTGACGGCTGCGGACTAAAACGCTACAATGCGTCCCAAACCTCTCGTCCTAATCATCCTTGACGGCTGGGGCTACCGCGCCGAGACCAAGGCGAACGCCATCGCCCTCGCCCGCAAGCCTACTTACGACCGGCTGCTACGCGAATATCCTAATGCGCTCATCCACACCAGCGGGAAATATGTCGGTCTTCCCGACAACCAGATGGGCAACAGTGAAGTCGGCCACCTCAACATTGGCGCTGGTCGCATCGTACACATGGACAGCACGCGCATCGAGCTGCTGATCGAGAACGGGGAATTTTTCTCCCATCCCACGCTCCTGGGCGCGATGAAAAACGGGCGCTCGGGAGGACACCGGCTGCATCTTTTTGGCTTGGTCTCGGATGGCGGCGTGCACTCTCACCAGAGTCATGTTTATGCGCTGCTGAAGATGGCCAAGCAGAATGGCGTGGACCGCGTCTTCGTACACGCCTTCATGGACGGCCGCGACACCCTCCCCACTAGCGGCGCTGGATATCTGGAACAGCTTCGACAGAAGATGCGTGAGTACAACACGGGCAAGATCGCCACCGTCAGCGGACGCTACTACGCCATGGATCGCGACCGACGCTGGGAGCGCATCGCCAAAGCGTTCCATGCCATGGTCCTCGGGGATGGCGAAGGCGGCAAATACGTGGACCCCGTGCAAGGCGTGAAAGATTCATACAACAAGAATGTGACCGACGAATTCATCGTGCCCTTCGTTTGCGTAGACAATCGCGGCGAACCACTGGCCACAATACGTGATGAAGATTCCTGTATCTGCTTCAACTTCCGCGCCGATCGGGTTCGCCAGATCACGCGCGCCCTGGCTCGCAACAGCGGACTGAACCAGCAAGGTGGAAGCGACCTGCCCGGTGCCGCCGATCTCGACGCCACCATTTCCCGTGATCGGGTGCCCAAAAACCTGCACTACGTTTGCATGACGCGCTACGACAAGAATTTTTCCCTTCCGGTGGTGATTCCGCAGGAATCACTCGACAATATTCTTGCCAACGTAATGGGTCAGAATAGTTTCCGCAACCTGCGCGTGGCCGAAACCGAGAAGTATGCCCACGTAACTTACTTCTTCAATGGCGGAGTGGAGCAGCCTTTCCCGGGAGAAGATCGCACACTAGTGCCGTCGCCTAAAGTCGCCACTTACGATCTGAAGCCGGAGATGAGCGCAGACGGCATTGCCGATACGGTGATCAAAGCGGTGGAGCAGGGAACTTTCGATGTCATCATTGTGAATTTTGCCAACGCCGATATGGTCGGGCATTCTGGAAAGATCGACCCCACAGTCAAAGCCGTCGAAACCGTTGACGCTTGCCTGGGGCGCATGGAGCGCACCATCCGTGGCAAAGGAGGGGCACTGCTAATCACCGCCGATCACGGCAACGCAGAAATGATGATCGATCCTGCGACCGGCGGCCCGCACACGGCGCACACCACTAACCCCGTGCCAATTATTGTGATTGCGGAGGATAGTAAGCAGTTCACCCTGAAGCCCGGCGGTTCGCTGCGCGATATCTCGCCCACTGTGCTGGGCATGCTGGGCATTCCTCAGCCGCAGGAGATGACCGGTCACGATCTTCGTTTGCCGCTGACAAAAAGCTAACCACAGATGACATAGCGGACACAGGAGGACACGATGCAAAGCAGAGCTCATTTCCGGGGCCGTTGATTTCCTTGGAATCCGTCGTGCCCCCTTGGTGGTTAGAATTTTGTCCGCTATGAAGCTGCTCATCGTTCTCCGTCACCCCTTCGAACTCTGGAACGCACCACCTTGGCTCTCAGTGCGCCTTCACGAGGCTTTCCCGACCGTCGAAGCGGTTCAGCTATCCAGTTACGATGGAATTGAAGATTATCTCCGCGATGCTGAGGTGGCCATCACATGGTCGCTCCGGCCCGAACAATTCAAGGTCGCTGGCAAGCTGCGCTGGATTCATTCCCCTGCGGCTGCCGTCCATCAACTCATGTTTCCGGCGCTGGTCAACAGCGACGTCCTCCTCACTAACGCCCGGGAAATTCACGGCCCAGTGGTAGCGGAACATGTTATGGCCCTGATCTTCGCCGTGGCTAAGTGCTTGCCTCAAGCCGTGCGGTTGCAGCAGAAACATCTCTGGGGACAAGGACTCATGTGGCACGGACGCCCTCGCCCGCGAGAGCTCGCAGGCGCCACACTCGGAGTGGTCGGTCTGGGCAGCATTGGGCGAGCAGTCGCGCGACATGCCTCTAACTTGGACATGCGAGTGATCGCGGTGCGGGAGCATCCAGAGAAGGAACGTTCCCATAACGTGCAACAGGTTCTCCCCATATCTCAGGTCGAAGTACTGCTCTCACAATCTGATTACGTGGTCCTAGCGGTTCCCGTTACGTCCAAGACTCGAGGTCTGATGGAGGTGTCCCGCCTGGATAAAATGAAACCTGATGCCTGGCTCATAAATGTCGGGCGTGGCTCGCTGATCGACGAGGCAGCCCTGATCGATGCATTGCGTGAGAAGAAAATCGGCGGTGCGGCCCTGGATGTCTTCGAAGAAGAGCCCTTGTCCGCCGACTCTCCACTCTGGGAGCTTGAGAATCTTCTGATCACTCCTCACACCGCGGGCATGACCGACAAACTATGGCAGCGTCACTACGCGCTGATCTCTGAAAACCTGCGACGCTACCTGGAAGGCCAACCGCTTCTGTGCCTGGTAGACAAAAAGCAAGGCTATTGAAAGTCAGTTGCCAGTCTGCAGTCGTCGGTCTTCAGGCATTCGTCCTGATCGACTACTCTTCACACAAAAGACAGTAAATTTGACTGACCGCTGACGACCGACGACTGCCTTACACCTTGGTAACTGGAGCTCCACGCGCCGAGGCCTGAGAATGTTCTTATCCATGGATCAGCCGATCGATCGTCAAGAGAACGACCAGTCGGGCGACGAACGCACCTCAAGCACCCGCGCGCAGACAGTGGTGCTTTGGCAGCAGGCCAGTGCGTGGGTTGTTCGTGTACCCGCTTCAGCCTGGGTCGTTCTTGGGGTCTTCCTGTGTGCGGCGTTGATCATGGCTATTCACACAGCGTTCGCCGGCCGAGACGCTAACCTCCGCCTGAAAGTCCAGCACAACTTGCGCAGTGCCGATCTCTCGGTCTGGGTAGATGGTGATCTCGCCTACTCCGGCAACCTGGTCGGGGTGGCGAGGAAAAAGTTTGTCCTTATCCCCGACGTGCAGGGCAGCATGTCAGAGACCCTGCCCGTATCTTCGGGTATGAAGCAGATACGGGTACGGGTCGTCTCCGACGACGGTTCGGTGCAGGAAAACACCATCAGCGGAAATTTCGCACATAACACTCAGCAGACATTGTCCGTGGTTGCGCGTCGCGGCGATCTTTCCCTGAATTGGCTGCACCCTGAAACGGCAGTGACCGAGACCGCATCGTCTGCACAAGTTCCATCCAACCCTGGGTGGTTCGACCGCTACGCCGGACCGCTGCTGATGACTGTCGCCGGTTCCATCATCTCTGCGCTGACGGGATTCGCCATCAAAGAACTTCCCAAGATCGCCTCCCGCCAGAGTGAATCGCCTAGAGTATAAGACGCCGCCTGCTCAATGCACCCACCATTCAAGTAGTCGCAGCGCTAAATGAATTTGATTCTTTCATTCGCGGCGCACGAGTCGATGAGTTGCTGCAAACGCTTGAGCTAGATTTCCTGTTTCTTGACCCTTACCACCCAGGTACGGTGGAAAGTGCTGCAAATCGTTCCACGCTTTTGCCGCCGAAACTTCTTTTCACGGTACAATCGTTCGAGTTGCCCCTTCGTCTGGACCGCTACTGTCGATTCAGTCCTGCAAAAGATCGCCCGCTTTGTTGGTGTATTTCCGGGCATACAACACTAGGCAGCCGCAGCGATCCTCCGGATCAGATCTTCCTGTTCGGCTTTGCTCTCGGCGCCGACGGTAAAAGCGTCGAGCACCCCCAGCGACAGGGCATAGTTCAGCGCTTCGTCTTGCCGTGCGCGCATGTCTCCCTGACCCAGGATTTTCATGCCGACAATGCCTTTTCCGGCGGCCTTCATTTCGCGGAGCACGCTCACCACAGTGTCAGGATCGGCGTCCATGTGCGAACCAATGGGATTGACGCGCGCCAGATCGACCTCCACCCAGGGAGACTTGGCAGCGGCGCGCAGCGCCTCGATGCTGTGGCAGGAACAGCCATGCGCCCGAATTATCCCTGTCCGCTTCGCCTCCGAAAGCACGTCCATGATTCCCTTGTAGCGCTCCGTCCAGTCGCCCTCGGTGAGGCAGTGCATCAGGCAAATATCCAGATAGTCAGTTCCCAATTCCTTGCGGAAACGATCGAGATCGGCGCGAGCCCCCGCGGGATCGCGCGCCCAGGTCTTGGTGAGCACAGTAACCTTGTCGCGGGACACCTGCTTCAGCGCCTCGGCCACATGCGGATGGCTGCCGTATGAATCTGCAGCGTCAAAGAATCGCAAGCCCTGATCATGTCCATTGAGCAGGAGCTCGGACAGTCCTTTTACACCAAGGGCGGTCTGGTGCGAGTGATGACCGACGCCCACCGTACCCGTTCCCATCGCGAGCCGGCTCGTCGTGATACCGGTCTTGCCCAGCTTTACTGTGTCTGCCGCGCTGAACTTGTGGGGCAAGGCGGGCAGTGCTCTCGCGGCCGAGGCGAAGTGGCGAGAACCGAACCACGCCGCTCCTACGCCACAGGTTGCGCCAATGATAAATTCTCTGCGCTTCATGATGCCTCCTCCTCGTCACACCCCGGATTGTCCTCCATATCTGATTGGACGAAACAGACATCACACACGTCGGAAATGGCCGATCGCGGCATGCATTTCGCTCCACCCTACCTCCATGTCTGCAGGATTTCAAGCCCGACCCCAATTTTGCCCGATGCTGCAAAAGTGTAGCAGCAGGCCAATATTTTCCCCGCATTTCTACAGTCTTTGCCTTACATACAGCGTGTGGCGTGCACGTTATCGTTTGGGCGGTGAAACAACTCTTTGACCGCAATCTGGATCACAGTAGTGCGGTCGTTAGGCTCGGAGAAGTCTAATTCCATCACCGAGGTGACATATGCTTTGGACGATTTTTGTGATTCTGTTGGTTCTATGGTTGCTCGGAATCGTGAGTTCGTACACGCTAGGCGGATTCATCCACCTGCTGCTGGTCCTGGCGGTCGTAGTCCTGCTCATCAACTTGATCACAGGACGTAGGCCAGCGCTCTGAGCCGGAGCATTCCACAGCCAGGAATTCGTATATTTCGGGCCCGTGCCAACAAACGGCGCCCTGAGGAGGAAACCTTGAAAAGAATTCTTTTTACAGTTTTGCTGAGTGTAGCAACACTGTTTGGCACCATGGCTTGGGCAGGCACGGCCGAGGAGGATTCTGTCGAGCGCCTGCAAAAGGCCAGCGATGTCCTGAAGGAAATCATGAACGCTCCGGACAAAGGCATCCCGGAGGAAGTGTTAGACAACACGAAATGCATCATGGTGGTTCCGCACCTGATTAAAGCTGGTTTCATTGTGGGGGGAAAGCATGGCCGCGGTGTCGCCAGCTGTCGCACACCAAACGGCTGGAGCGCTCCCGCGTTCGTTTCCGTGGGTGGCGGCAGCTGGGGACTTCAGATCGGAGCAGAAGGTGTCGACCTGGTAATGCTGGTGATGAACGATAAAGGTCTACAGCACTTGCTCTCCAGCAAATTCCAGATCAGTGGCGAAGGTTCCGCAGCGGCAGGACCGGTGGGACGTCATGCTTCCGCTGGCACCGACTGGAAGATGAACGCCGAACTGCTGACCTACTCTCGTTCCAAAGGTGCATTTGCCGGCCTGACCCTCGAGGGCGCAGTGATCGAGCAGGATGCGGATTCTACCACCGCTGTGTATGGCAAAGACGTGTCCTTCCGCAAGCTGCTGATGGGAGAAGTAAAACCACCAGCCGCGGCAGCGCCATTCATGGCAACCCTGGACAGCGTGAGCCACAAGGCGACCGCGCACGAAGCCAAGGAACGAATGCAGGAAGACAAAAAATGAGTCTTGGAATCCCACTTCGTCAAACGGCCCCGCCTAGTAGCGGGGCTTTTTTTGCGCTGCAGAGACTGGCGGCGCGCTCGTCCAGGTGAAGACAGCCACTCCTATGGTTGAATATAGGAATCATGAACCTGCTCGAACATCTCACCCGCCTCTGCACTTACGACGCCTGGGCCAATCAGGAAGTGCTCTCCGGCTTGCGTAGGCTGCCAATGCCTCCGGCCCGTGCATTGAAATTCCTCGCACACATTCTCGCCTCGGAGCGGCTGTGGCTGGAACGGCTCGCGCAGCGGAAGCAGTCCCTTCCGGTGTGGCCGGAGCTCACCACCGAAGAGTGCGAAAGGCAAGCGGCGGAATTATCTCTGCTCTGGAAGAATTACCTGGCAGCAAGCAGCGAAATCGATCTGGCAAAATCGGTCAGCTATCAGAACAGCAAAGGCGAAAACTGGAGCAGCCGCAAGGGCGACATCATAGTGCACGTTGTCATGCACTCTGCCTATCATCGCGGCCAGATTGCGACCGATATGCGGGCTGCGGGCCTAACCCCCGCCTACACCGACTTCATCCATAGCATCCGCCAGGGATTCGTAAAATAGCCGCCCTAAGGAATGTGGTAATGGATCAGTTTCGAACTCTGACATTTATGCGAGGCGTCATCCTGAGCTGGCGGAGGATCTTTGCGTGAAGCGGTTCTGCACTGGAAAGCCGTGTCCGGGAAGATGCGCGCAAGATCCTTCACCCGCTGCCGCGCCATTTTGATTTGATAACCACGACGGCTCCGATGCAGCGCCGAGTAAGCTTGAGTTAGTCGGCCAAGGTCTCGGGGTGAGAGGAGCCGTCATGAGGTTGACAGGCTGTGATTTTCATCCCAGCTTTCAGCAAATTGCCATTGCTGGAGCTGGAGACGAACCAAGTGGTGAGAAAAAAAACATCCCATGCCGTAGCTTGCGCCGCCAACGGGTGCAAGTCGGGATCGAGGCTAGCGGCAACACGCGCTGGTTCGAGTGCCTGCTGGCGGAGTTTGGGGCAGGAGTTGGTGATGGGCGAGGCAGCGCTGCATCCGGGCTATGGCGGTGGGCAAGCGAAGGCCGATGAGCGGGATGCCGACCATCTGCGGGAGTTGCTGGCCAGCGGCCGGATTCCCCCAAACCGGGTGCCGAGGGTTGGAGGAGCGGGACCTGCGGCAGTTGCGGTGACGCCTGGACGGAGGTTCAGGCTGGCCAAAACTCTCCCGCCACCAAGAAGGTACAATCATGACGTTCGCCCGGCAAAACTTGCCGCCTGAATTGCATCTTACTAATCAGAAAACCGAGAGATGAACCGAGGAGCGAACCATGAAAACAGTGCTTTTCTCAGCGCTCGCAATATTTCTAGTTGCCGCAATTTCTTGGGCGCAAGATCCGTCAGAGCCTGCGGCCACACCGGGCCAGGCGCCGTCTCCCCAGACCCCGGCATCCGCCGCACCCAACGCCCAGACTTCGGCCGCCAATCAGCTTGCGACCGGGACTGTTATTCCCGCCGAATTGTCGAAGTCGGTGGACGCCAAAAAGAGTAAGCCCAACGACAAAATCGAAGCCAAGACCTCCGTCGATCTGCTGTTGCACGGCCAGATCGTGGTTCCCCGCAACGCAAAAATCATCGGGCATGTAACCGAGGCCAAAGCTCACAGCAAGGAGTCTCCAGATTCGATGGTGGGAATCGCTTTCGATCGCATCGTTATGAAGGACGGCCGCGAGCTCCCATTGCAAGCCGCAGTGCAGGCGATTGGACGCCCCTTGCAGAGCGCCTCTCTTGGCGGAAGTGAGCCCATGACCGAAACTCCCGCCGGCCTACCCTCAGGCGCGCAGGGCTCGCGAGGCAGCGTGGGTGCAGCGCCGACCACGACATCGCCGTCTTCGTACCCGTCTTCATATCCGTCTTCATATCCGTCCGGAAATACCTCCCGATCGCCGTCCGACAGTAACGCGCCGCAAGCCTCTACCGTCAGCCCGCTGGGTCCCACAAGCCAGGGCGTGGTCGGGATGAAGGGACTTGCCCTGAACGCCTCGGGCCAAGCTTCGGTGGTGAGCTCAAACACAGACAACGTTCACTTGGACAGCGGAACGCAACTAATCCTGCGCGTGCACTAAAAGTGCACGTGTGGTCGGAGATGCTCGTCTGGGGGAAGGTGCTTATGTGGTCGCAGGCGACTCGCCCACGAAAATCTGACGTTGCCAGCCACGCCGGAGCACTGTGGGCGGAGGGGCGCGAACTGTAGGAGGCGCAGCCGGACAGCATAAGCTATTGGCGAAAAAGACTGGCTTCCAACCGTGGGCACGAAACATTGTCGCTTCCACCGGCCAGGTAAGTGCTAATGCTGTGTTGGAGCCCGAGGCGAAATAGTGGGCGCGCCACCATAGTTAGTTCATCCATTTCCCATTTCCTCTGCTCAAGGTGCCAATGTGGAGTGAGAAGACAAGAACAAAGACGCAGCCCAAAGCTGCGCCTGTTTTTGTTTGTGGGGAGTTGCGCCGCACACGTCCGGAGGCAAAGTCCTCTGGTGGTTGCTCAGTCTGTCCACCACACCAAGACGGCCCTGGGCGACTTCTGTCGGCGCACGCGAGCCAAACTCGGCGCTCCCAACCCCATGCCAGTTTGCTGCTCCCAAATTTAGGCCGCATCATCTTCCACTTGGCGACCCTCGCCAAGCATTGATAACAGCCACTTTGCCGTGGATCAATCCATTACCACAAAGGCCAGGAGGCCAAACTACGAGCCAAGGCGCGAGCACTAGGATCCCAGTCCTTTTAAAACAGGTTTTCGGATGGGTTCCGGCCGACATGCCCATCGGGCCGGACGAGGTCTATACCATGTTCAAGCTGCCGCGACGCCGGCGCGGCTGCATACACGCTGCGCAAAGACCAGTAGTCGCATGGCGTTCGCCACACTGGGCAATTTATGTTGCAGTGGATAGTGCGGCCGAACGCGATTAGAGGGTGGACGGCACGCTCTGCTGGGCCGACCTGAACACGCCCGATCCGGCGCACGCGGGAAAATTCCATGCCAGCCTGTTTGGGTGGAAGCTGGAGAAATCGACGCACGATTCCTCGGGCTATCTGCACATCAAAAATGGCGAGCAGTTTATCGGAGGCATTCCACCAACCGAACCCGGCACCGCAGGCCCCCCGCATTGGCTTCCATAATGTTCAGGTCTCCAATTGCGATGCCATTGCCGCCAAGACAAAGCAGACGGGCGCTAGTTTTCACCTGGAACCCATGACGATGGAAGGTGTAGGCCGGATGGCGGTAATTGCCGATCCCCAGGGCGCAGTATTCGCGATATTCAAGTCGATGCCAAGAAAATAGCCACTCCACGTTTCGTTTTCTTTCGAACGGTGGTCATAGCGCAGGCCGCGGACAAATTCTCGTCTGGGTGGAGCAAGGCCGGGGCACTGCAATTAGCGCCTTCAAATGAGTGAGCGCTTCAGCCCCTGAGGGTGGTTATCTCGGGTGCCAATCCAAAACCAAAGCCCCGCCTCGCGGCGGGGCTCTGGTTCTAGCTGAAAGCTGACGGCTGACAGCTGCCTTTAGTACATTCCTTCCATACCGCCGCCGTGTCCGCCACCAACCGGAGCGCCCTTTTTCTCTTCTGGGATCTCCGCCACGAGGGCTTCGGTGGTCAGCATCAACGACGCAATCGATCCGGCGTTCTGCAACGCGGTGCGCACGACCTTGGTAGGATCGAGCACGCCCGCCTTGACCAGATCTTCGTACTCGCCGGACAGAGCGTTGTAGCCGTAGTTGTTGTCTTTGGAATCGTTGACCTTGCCCAGAACGATTGCACCTTCTTCGCCAGCGTTCTCCGCGATCTGGCGCAGTGGCTCCTGCAAAGCGCGCTTCACGATGTTGACACCGATTTGCTCGTCACCTTCGAGCTTCAGCTTGTCGAGAGCCGGGACACAACGGGCCAGGGCCACACCGCCGCCGGGGACAATGCCTTCTTCCACGGCTGCACGAGTAGCGTGCATGGCGTCCTCGACCCGAGCCTTCTTCTCCTTCATTTCGGTCTCGGTCGCGGCGCCCACTTTGATCACAGCCACGCCACCGACCAGCTTGGCGAGCCGCTCTTGTAGTTTCTCGCGGTCGTAGTCGCTGGTGGTTTTGTCTATCTGGCTGCGAATTTCCTTTACCCGGCCTTCGATCTCGGAGTGCTTACCCTTGCCTTCGACGATCGTCGTGTTGTCCTTGTCCACGGTGATCTTCTTAGCTTGGCCGAGGTCGGATACCTGGACGTTCTCCAGCTTGATGCCGAGGTCTTCGGTGATGGCCTTGCCGCCGGTGAGGGTGGCAATGTCCTGCAACATGGCTTTGCGACGATCGCCGAAGCCAGGCGCTTTGACGGCTGCGACCTGCAGCGTGCCCCGCAACTTGTTGACGACCAGCGTGGCCAGAGCCTCGCCTTCGACGTCCTCGGCTACGATAAGCAGCGGCTTGCCGCTCTTGGCGATCTGCTCCAGCAGCGGAAGCAGGTCCTTCATGGAGCTGATTTTCTTCTCGTTGATCAGGATGTAAGCGTTCTCAAGCGACACTTCCATGCGCTCAGGATCGGTAACGAAGTAAGGAGAAAGGTACCCGCGGTCAAACTGCATGCCTTCCACAACGTCAAGCTGTGTCTCCAGCGTCTTAGCCTCCTCCACAGTAATGACGCCGTCCTTGCCTACCTTCTTCATCGCCTGCGCAATAATGCTCCCAATAGTCTCATCGTTGTTGGCGCTAATTGTGCCTACTTGGGCGATCATGTCGCCGGTTACGGGCTTGGAAAACTTGTCGAGTTCGCCCTTGATGCGGTTGCCTTCCTTGTCGAGGCTGCCGCAAATGAGGGTGATCGCCTTCTCAACCCCGCGTTTCATGGCCATCGGGTTGGCGCCGGCCGCGACCGTCTTCACGCCTTCGCGATAGATAGCCTGGGCCAGAACCGTGGCGGTCGTGGTGCCGTCGCCAGCGACGTCAGAAGTCTTGCTGGCAACTTCGCGCACCATTTGTGCGCCCATGTTCTCGAGCGAGTCCTTCAGTTCGATTTCCTTGGCGACGGTGACGCCGTCCTTGGTGATGGTCGGCGAACCGAATTTCTTTTCAATGACGACGTTGCGGCCTTTTGGGCCGAGAGTGACTTTTACCGCGTCAGCCAGTAGGTTGACGCCACGGAGAATCGCCTGTCGCGACTCCTCGCCATGTACGATCTGCTTTGCCATAATTCTTTTCTCCTGTCTGAAGTTGTTGATTTCGGATGCGAGTCTTGCGCTTTATTGCAATCCCGCGAGCGGGACCACGCGCCAAGCCTCGCCCAGATCCTTGGCTCGCAAGTGCAGCGAACTCGGGATGACAAATCTCTGTACGTTTATCTGCGCGAACCCTACCGGCGTGAACCGGCCAGTTCTTTCTTGGCAGCCCCGGTCAGGATACCCAGCACTTCCTCTTCGCGCATGATGATGAAATCTTCGCCATCAAGCTTGATTTCCGTGCCGGAGTACTTGCCGAACAGGATCCGGTCGCCCTCTTTTACCGCCAGAGGGAACACCTTACCTTCGTCATTGCTCTTACCTTTGCCGACAGCGATGACTTCGCCCTCCTGGGGCTTTTCCTTGGC
>Ga0209526_10001891_pt1 | contig 14041 bp, 9 predicted proteins | sample JacPinW_OM2H0_M1_FD_188566 | JGI IMG/M metagenome (GOLD analysis project Ga0209526, IMG submission 188566) | Forest soil microbial communities from Algoma, Ontario, Canada - Jack Pine, Ontario site 1_JW_OM2H0_M1 (SPAdes) (version 2) | ecosystem: Environmental > Terrestrial > Soil > Boreal... | reverse complement strand
AATTGCCTTTGATGAACCGGGCCATCGATTATTTGTAACAGCTCCCAATCCCGGGAGGCTTATCGTCATGGATTCACAGTCTGGAAAAATAGTATCCAGCCTGCCGTGCGTCGGTATTTTCGACGAAGCTTTTTACGACGTCGATTCCAGGCGTCTCTATATTGCCGGTGTTCCTTTTCTGAACGTAATCCAGAAAAGTGGCCATGGCGACCGATACGATATTCTGGGACAAATCCCTACTGCCTTTCACGCCATCACGGGCATCTTGGTGCCAGAATTAAATCGCTACTACCTGGCTGTAAATCGTCACGGGCAGACACCAGCCAAGGTGCAAGTTTATGAAGTCATACCTTAGGCAGGATTAGAGGCGTGGGTGAGATGAGCAATACTTGACCCACCAGATCTGGAAAGTGGACGCACTATTAGAATTGAGAGACAGTTCGGCACGATATGAAGATGTGCCCCTCCCTATTCCTCGTGGTCAAGCGCTTTGCCGTCAGGACCGAGCTGCACTTCGGACTTTCCATCGGTACTAGTTTGAGCTTCATAGGCAACGAGCTCCCCGTGCTTGGTTATGGATTCCATTTTCACAGCCGCAGTTGCCCTTTCCGCAGCAAACCACAAATGGGTCAGAACAGTGAGGACGTGTATCTCCCCATGGGGCGTGTGCCCTGGTGCTTGGTCAGATGGACCCTTAATCGGTGGAAAAACCGCACAGCTTTGGAATGCCTCTGCGGCCTGAAGAGTCTGGAACGAAGAGGGCTTCCAGAACGCCTTGTCCCTAAAGCCCGGTAAAAGATGCGGCGGACCAGTGACCCTCTTCGAGACAGAATTCTTGTACGTCTTCCTACTCTTTCTGTTTACTTTCGCGCTCTGAACTTTGACTTCAGCCTTCCGCGATCCGAATACGTTATTCTCGCCTCTGTTCTACTTTCCGTTACTTCGCCGGTATGGTATCGAATTTCCCCGACCCTTCCTCATAAAAGAGCGCGCCTTCGGTCTTGTCACCGCCGCTCCAATGCTTGTGGCCGCCCGGAACTCGGAGGAAATCTCCCGGCCCCACACGCTTTTCGCCCGCTTCATCTTTATACAGATAAGCGCCTTTGATAACGACTATCCACACATCGCTCGTATGTGTGTGCGTTCCCGCGTCGTACCCCGGCGCGAACTTCGTGAATGTTCCGTGAGCCCCCTTGTCCGGGTCGCCCCAGAGGACGGCCATGGAGACCCCTGCTGCCGTCGGCATTTCCTTGAACGGCGCCTGCTCTGCAGCCACATAGATCACGCCCTTTTTGGTCTTGCTCGCCTCTTTCTGGGTCTGCGCAACACCCACCGACGCCGCGGCAATGAGTAAAGCCACCACTCCCGACAAGATCAGCGATTTTTTCATTTCGTTTTCCTCCGTATGTTCTTCAGCGGGAATTTCCATTTGGGCCGCCCGGATGGGCACCCTTATACACCAAGGTCCGCCGAGTGCAGCAAAGTATTCCCGTCCTCACATGCTTCCATTCACCAGCAATAACAGCCACCTCCAAGGACCCTCTCGTTTTGATCCGTAGTAACTGGAGTGGCCCATTCTCCTTCCGGGGCGTTAACGAAGTCGAAGTCCTCGCCCACCGCATCCACGCGGACAAGTGAGGCGCAGAAAGCTAAATGAGTGGGAGGCGGGCCCAGCCACAGGCAGCTCGCGCAGCCTGCGCGGACGCAAATCGGTAACGCCGAGCTGAACCGCGATAGAATTGTGCAAAACCAATGGGCGGTCCAACTGTAGTTTCCTGCTTGCGAGGGCTAAATTGCAGCGGCGGCGTTTTTGAAAGATGCAATCGCGTGTTCCGCTTTGTCGAATACCTCAAACAGTGTCACGAGCTTTGTCATCTGAAGCACCTCGTGTGCCCGACGACCGACGCGGGCAAGCCGGATGTCCCCGCCGATTTTCCGAGCCGACACGTACAGGGCCACTAGAGTACCCAGGCCCCCGCTATCGATGTACGTGACATCCCCTAAATCGAGCACGATTTGGCGGGATTTGTTCAACAGGTCCTTCACCAGAATTCGCAGAGATGTTGACTCTTCGCCAAAAAGGATAGCGCCACGGAGATAGACCACGATGACCCCGTCCGTCTCGCTGGTAGTCGTGCTAAGGGCCATGAGAACCTCCTGCCACAATCGTTTTTCCGAACGGAGAAGCCTCACCGAGTTGTCGCATCAAGCCTAGAACGTCCCATCTAGCGCACGAATCAAGAATCTTCCCGTTTGTGATGTGGTGAATCGTGATTCCCTCCACGGATACTTTCCTGCCCGTGGCAAGAATATCCATGAACTCGCCTTTGTGAGTGCCGGAAATAATCCAGGAGACAACAAACTTTCCCTTTTCGGTGATCATATCTTCAATCGTGAAACGTAGGTCGGGAAAGCTTGTCGTGAGCTCGACCACCCGCCGTTTGTACAACTCTGGACCTATCTGCGAACTGGATGCGATGGGGTCGCTGAGTGCATGGCTCGGAGAGATCAGTTCGTCCACAACTTCGAGGCGACGTTTATTCCAAACTTCGTCGTAGAGGCGGCGAACGATGGCCTTGTTATCCAGATGCATGGGGGACTCTCCTTCTCCGGACAGTCACATCCGGTATCTTTGGAGATGGGGCCCCGCCTTACGGAACTGCGCTGAGGAAGCTGAGGATGGTAAGGCTAAAAGACAGCCTACTCCGGAGGAGTTCGGCTTGCAATGCTGTCGAGACTGCTCAGTGAGGGCACTACTTCAGCTTCGCGTACTCCGCCTGGGCCTGCTTGAGCAGGGGAACATCCGGGTCCGCGTCTTTCCACGAGGCGAGGAAATCCTGGTAAGCTGCGCGGGCCTTGGCGCTATCTCCCAGCATGACGTAGGCCCGCGCCAGGTAGAGTTGCGCCAGCCATCCACTTGGATCCTGCCATCCCACGTTCCTCAGCTTGATCGCCGCCTGAAATTCATCCTCGGCCTCCCGGGGCTGATGATTGAGAAGGTAAGCCTGGCCGCGCAACGACAGGATTCCTGGCCGGCCTTTGTCGTACGACTGCGCAGGTCTTAGTAGTTCAATAGCTTTGGCTCCGTTGCCATGATTGATTTCGATCTGGGCGCGGATGACAGGCACATTGAGAGTTTGGACCCAGGTGTCCTGCGGCCGTTTGCGAGAGAGTTCGTCGGCCAGCCGGAGTGCCGCGCTGTCGCTTCCCGAGAGAGCCAGGGTCCGCGCAACAAAAGCCACGACTTCCGGGCTCTGGGAAAGGGCAAGCGGCCCGCCAGAATCAAATCCGGGGCGACTCCTATTGCCAAGTACCATGTCAAACCAGGATTTGCCACAAAGGGCGAAGGCCTGCGATTCGGAAAACCCCATTCGCCGGGAGATGTCTTCGGCCTGCGACAGAAGTTCCCGTGCCTTGCGCAGTTGGCCATGGCCAGCGGCCCTCGCTGCTTGTACGGGCAACAGTAGTTCCAAATAAATGGGAGGGCTCGCACTCGTCAGATCCGACTCCTTCTGCGCGGTGGCCAAGTCATCCTGGGCCATGGCGTTCACGGCCAGCACGGCATGTAGCTCGGCGGCACCATCGGTTTTTTGCAAGCCGGTATTGGCGATGGCTTTGGCTTCCTCGAAGCGTCCGAAGGCGATGTAGGAGAAGGCCGCGTTGAGATATCCGTAGTTGGAGTCCGGCGCAACGCGAGTGCCCTCCAGTGAGAATTGCAGGGCCTTCTCGGAGTCTCCCAGCCGGCCATACAGCACCGCAAGATTGGAATCAGGGGTCTCATCGTTGGGATAGGTCTGATGGTAGAGATGCCAGGTCTGGAGACTCTGCTCGATATCACCAAGCGAATCGTAGTAGTGACCTGCGATGTAGAACCGCTCGCGCTCGCTGGCACGGTCACGCAGGTCAAAGGCCTGCTTCAAGTACTGCTCATAAGGCTCCGTCTGACCCATATTGCTGTAGGTCGTGCCAAGGAAGGCGTAGGCGGAGGCAAAAGTCGGATCGAGCCCAATGGCATGCTTGAACAGAGGGACGGCCCCGTACTCGTCGCCTTTATCGCGCGCAGCCCTAGCATCGGTGTAGGCCTTTAGGGCTTCGAGTGAAGAGGTGGTTACTTCAGCCAGGGGCTTGTCGAATTTCTTGACGGAGGCAAGCGACTCCCCCAGCTTGCCGCGCAACTTCGATACGGCCTCGCCCAAGGAGTTCAAAACGTCTTCTTTTTTCGAGGCCTGCACCTGCTCTTCCGCCAGAACGTCACCTGTGACGGCGTTCACCGCGCTTAGCGTGATTACGTATTGGCTTCCCAGTGCGGCAATGGAACCGGTGAGCATGGCCTTGATGGCGTTGCGTGAACAAATCTGGCGGCCGATCTCGGGGGTAATGCGGGCTTCCGCCGGTTGGCCCATCAGCTTGAGCGTCTGCTGAACCTTCTGATCGGAGACTACGTTGAGGTATGGCGACTGGCCCAAGCCAACGGCCGTGGCACTTTTCAAGGTACCGTCGAAGACCGAAGCGCCGGTCGTGTTCGTGAAATCGGTAACCAGGATCAGGTCTTTGTCGGTCAAGGCATGCGCAGACCGATGTGTGAAAAAAAACACGCCGAACGCGACGATCAGGGCAGAGGCGATCACCGTCCAGGTTCGCTTGCTGATAGCCCAAGACGGGAGACTGATGGTTGTAGTGTGAGCCGGTGTGGCGGCCACGGCGACAGAAGAAGCGGGAGTCGCCGAAGAGTCATGCGCAGCCGCGAGGGGAACGGACCGGGTGGTGGTGTCGCGGCGCAGGCGCGCCAGGTCTGCATGCATCTCCGAAGCACTCTGGTAACGGAGATTGCGGTCTTTTTCCAGTGCCTTGTTAATGATGTCTTCCATCTTGGGTGGAAGATCCGGATTCAGGCGGATGGGCGGCGTGGGGTCGTGATCTAGAATAGCTTTGAAGATCATTGCTGACGTGTCTCCGCGGAACGGCAAGGTTCCGGTGGCCATCTCGTAGAGCACGGTTCCGAACGAAAACAGATCCGTGCGGGCGTCCAGTTCTTTTCCCTTTGTCTGTTCCGGGGACATATAGGCGACCGTGCCCAAGGTCGTCCCAGGGCTAGTCAGATGTTCTTGGCTCACGCCCAGGGTCGCATCCGCGGCGAGAGTAGTCTCCAAGAGCGCTGCTTCGCGCTTCGGCGTCAGCTTCGCCAGACCGAAATCCAGAATCTTGGCATGCCTGCGTTTGGTGATGAAGATATTGGCAGGTTTGATGTCGCGATGGACGATGCCTTCCCCGTGGGCCGCATCAAGTCCCTCCGCAATCTGGATGGCCAAATCAAGGACGGCTTCTATTTCCATCGGATGAGCGCCAATGCGATGCTTCAGCGTCATCCCGTCCAGGAACTCCATCACTATGTACGCCTGGCTATTTTCTTCACCGATATCGTAGATGGTGCAAATGTTCGGGTGATTTAACGCCGATGCAGCCTCGGCCTCGCGCCTGAAACGTTCGAGTGCGGCACGGTCATGGTCCATCTCGTTGGGCAGGAATTTAAGTGCAACAAATCGATGAAGCCGGGTGTCTTCGGCTTTGTAGACCACCCCCATCCCGCCACCACCGAGCTTCTCCAGGATGCGATAGTGGGAAAGCGTCTTCCCGATGAAGGAGTGGGTATCCGCCATTTGGCGCACATCTTAGGTTGCGATCCGGGGTAAGTCAACGAGGGCTAGAAAGCCAAGAACAGCACCAAAGAAGGTCCAGACAGGCCCCTTTGCGGGTGGGAATGTGGTGTAGATAAAAGAGAGGCGCTCGTATAAACCACAAGCGCCTCTCTACTTTACCGCCTAATAATTCGTGTACCTCAGGGATCACCTCCTTGCCCGACAGGAGCGTCGCAACCCCAATTTAAGAAACGGTTCCTATCGCGTCAAGGGAAGAAATCCGATGCATTACATGAATAACTTGGTTGGACACGCCACTGCTGATTTATTCAGGTAAACATTCGCATTCTAGCTACGAACCCGTTTAAAAGCGGGGGTTGGGGGGATTGTTCTGGAAAACTCATCCAGACCGCCCGCGATTTTTGGGACGTAATCCGCGCGGACTCACTGCGCGGAGGCTCTGACTCGGTCTCGAGCGGGTTTGCCAGTATTTGTTCGTTCTCCCATTGCTGCGGGCCGCTCTGTTTCGGTCTGCATTTAGAAATGTCGGGGTGGCAGAGATGGCGTAGTATTGCAGCACAGTCAGAACTCCGAGACCCTAGAGGACCTGTTCGACCGGTGTTGTAGGTGTGCTTCGATGAAATTGAGATACGTGAATTTACTCTTCTCAATCCATCTGCTCGTCCCTTGCCTATCCAATACGTTGAGTGGGCAAACGACGACGTCTGGGGGCTTAACCGGCGTCGTAACCGATCCGAGCAGTGCGGTGGTAACGGCTGGGCAGGTCCAGATAAAGGACAACAGCAAGGGAACGGTCCAAGCATCGAAAACCGATCGCGAGGGAGTGTACCGATTTTTCTTCCTGGCTCCGGGCAGATACACAGTGACGGTGTCGCATGACGGCTTTCGAACCGAGAGTCGGGCGGTGAATGTCTTGCTCGGGCCTCCGGGCACCGTGAACTTCACGCTTGAAATCGCCAAAGAAAATACCACTGTGAAGGTGACTGGAGAAGCCCCGCTCATCCAGGTAGAAAATGGCGACGTCTCAACGACCATGAACCAGGAGCAAGTTTCCGAGGTTCCGAATCCGGGGAACGATCTCACTTATATCGCGCAGACCGCCCCCGGCGTGTTGATGAACACTGACTTTGGTGGCGCCAGCAACGGCAACTTTTCGAGTTTGGGCATGCCAGGCACTTCAAATCTTTTCACGATAGACGGAATGAACGAAAACGAGAACGGGCTAAGCACCAACAATACTGGTCCGAGCAATCTGCTTCTGGGGCAAAACCAGATTCAAGCAGCAACCGTGGTCAGCATCGGCTACTCCGGTCAGTTCGGCGGCGCGGCTGGCGCAAACGTAAATTACATCACGAAGTCGGGAGGGAATCAGTTTCACGGCAACGCGCAATATTATTGGAACGGCAGCGTTTTCAATGCCAACAACTGGTTCAACAAAGCGTTAGGCGTGTCGCGCCCGTTCGACATCGCCAATCAGTGGGCGGGTTCCCTGGGTGGTCCAATCAAAAAGGAAAAACTGTTCTTCTTCTTCGATACAGAAGGCTTGAGGCAAGTTCTTCCCCAGCCTTTGTTCGTGACGATCCCAAGCCCGCAATTTGAAGCCGCGACCATACTTCACATCGACTCGATCTTTGGCGCAACGTCTGCTTCCGACGCGTTCTACAAGAAGATCTTCAAGCTCTATGACGCAGCGCCAGGGGCGAGCCCGGTTAGTCCTGGTAGTTTCGTGAATCCGCTCGGCTGTACTGGGTTTGTGGGCCCAAACGGGCTGGGCACGAGCGTTCCTTGCGCTGTACATTTCTTTTCGCAGCGCGGTCGCGAAACGAACGAGATGCTCACATCAGGCCGCGTGGACTGGAATGCGGGTAGAAACGACCGAGCCTTTCTCCGGCTTCAGTATGATGGCGGACGGGATGGGTTCTATACCGACCCCATTAGCCCGCTGTTCGATGCGAGTTTCTTCCAACCGTGGTGGCAAGGCGAACTCGTCGAAACTCACACGTTCAATTCTTCGGCTTCGAGCCAATTCCTGCTGGCAGGGACCTACTATTCTCCGTCACCCCAATTGGATCACTCTTCTCAGGCGGTGGCCGCCTTTCCCGCGACCCTGAATTTCAACCTTGCGAACACATTTTCTAACTTGGGTGGAGCCAACAGTGTGTATGCGTTTCCTCCAGGCAGACCCACGACTCAGTATCAAGTTTCCGAAGATGTGATGAAGACCTCGGGCAATCATAATCTCGGGATGGGTGCGAATTTTGAACGGATCGATTGGACGACTTTTTTGAACAGGGTAAACGCGCTCGGCACACTGACTCCGCAGACGCTCGATGCCTTTTATCAGGGCGGTGTGGACCTAGCCTCTCCACAGACGAATTTTACGCAACTAACCCAATCCTTCGCTTCGCAGATTTCCCAGCGCATCGCTTTCTATAATCTCGGGCTCTATGGTCAGGACGGATGGCATGCCCGGCCCAATTTGATGCTCACATTCGCTCTTCGGGCGGAACATCAGGCCAATCCGGTGTGCCAAAGCCGCTGCTTTGCGCGCATGGCCGGCCCGTTCGATTCGGTAAGTCATGACCCTGACCAGCCGTACAACCAAGCAATTCTCATCCATCAGAAACAACCTTTCGAGAGTACAGACAACATCTGGTGGTCGCCGCGATTCAGTTTCGCGTGGCAGCCTCTCGGCATTACGCATAACACGGTGATCCGCGGCGGTATCGGCATCTTCCACGACCCTGTGCCCGGTTTCCCGGCGATTGCGCTTTTCAAAAATCCGCCGCTCTTGAACTCGTACTCGATTGTTGGCGACAACCTGACCCCCCATGAGAAAACCAGCCTGTTTAAATATGCTGCGGCTTCCAATACCGCCTTTGTCAACGGCTTTCACAGCGGGCAGACTCTGGCTCAAATTCAGGCGACGATTTCCACGTTCTATCCTACCGGCTTCTCTCCGCCTGCGATTTCTGTCCCAGGAAGGCAGACGCACTCCCCGCAATATCAGAGATGGAGCCTTGAATGGCAGCAGGCCTTGGGTGTTGGTACCTGGGTCAGCGTCGGCTACTTCGGGCATCACGGCATTCACGAGTTGTCGCAGAACCCCAGCGCAAATGCCTATGGGTTCGGTTCACTCCCCGCCGGGCTTTGCAGCAGCCCACCCGTTCCCCCCTGCGCCGACCCCCGATTCAGCCAGGTCACGGAGTACATCACGAATGCGGTGTCCAACTATAACGGCATGGTTGCCTCATTCCGGCAGCAGGTCACCCGCTGGGGTAAAGGTTTGTTTCAGGCGAACTATACCTATGGCCACGCCTTCGACGAAGTCTCCAACGGTGGTCTCAACAGTTTCACGTCCGTCGGCTTATTAAATCCGCAGGACCCCAGTAATCTTCGAGGCGCGTACGCACCGGCGGATTACGACGTGCGCCACTCCTTCAACGCGAACTACGTATGGGAAATCCCAGTGAAGGCGGCCTTCGGCGGGCGTGGCCCGGATTCTTTGGTGAAGGGATGGCAGGTCTCGGGAACGATCTTTGCCCGCAGTGGATTTCCTTACACGGTTGTCGATGTGGCGAAATCCGGTGATCTTGCGTCGAACAACTATTTCGGGTTGCTTTATGCCGTGCCTGCTGCCCCCCTCGGTGCAGGACGAGCGTGTGGGGAACGCGCGGCCATTCCTCTGGCTCCGATTCCTTGCCAGCCGCCGCAAGTGTTAGCGGACGGGACACCGAACCCAAGCGCGCGCTTCTTACAAGCGGGTTGTGAGACCGGGTTCAATACGGGAAACTTGCCTGGACCGTCTAGTCCTTGCAGCGGTCCGCAAGTGATTTTCGCCCAAGGAAGAAATCACTTTCGCGGACCAAGCTACTTTAACACTGACTTCGCCATCATGAAGGACACGAAGATACCTCGTTGGGAAAATGCCGTGCTGGGAATCGGGCTCCAGTTCTCGAACTTCTTCAACCATCCGAATTTTGGCTTTCCCGACAACGCTCTTGGGAACCAGACGTTCGGCCAGATCCTGAGTTTGGAGCAGCCGCCTACCAGCATTCTGGGTGCGCTCGGAAACGATGTTGCCCCGAGAATGATGCAGCTCAAGGCCCGATTGCAGTTTTAGAATTTCAACGCACAATTCATGCAATGCGATGATGCAGACGCCGGCCGGCCTCGGCCTTCAAAAGCTTTCCATCATCCACATGTTAGCGCTCAGCTTCCGGTCGAAAATCGCCAGGTGCCTGCTGTCTGGCGATGGTACTCCGTAAGCCCAGCTACCTCCATGATTCTCCCACAACTCGTGTGCGTTGCCTTGGAGGTCCACATGCAAGAGCACGGCTCCACTCTTGGTGCGGTTAACCACATACAGTCCTTTCCCGTCTGCTGCCCAATGGAATATCCGCATATTATTTAGCCCCCTCGCGGAGATGACCTGCGTCGGCTGGCCGCGCAGAGAGCGAACTTGTATGGGGCCCTCCGGGCCTCGGGCGGCGGCGAGACTCTTTCCGTCGGGGGAAATGCTCCAGAGCAAATTGTTCGCATTCGTATCGTAGTCCGGATCGAGGTCAAACCGGGCCAGCTCAGGACCTCGCCCTGTCACCGGGTGGAATGCCGTGATGATCATCTGTTTGCGGTCCTCGGTTTGCTCCGCTACCGCACACAAACTAGACGGAGCCCTGGCACAGAAACTCAAACTCCCTTCACGCACTGGGAATATCAACTCCGGCGACCCACCGGTGATGGGAACCCGCATGAGTTGTACCGTCGCGCCTCCCGTGACTGGCCAAACCTGGATAATGACCCACTTGCCATCGGGGCTGACTTGAGCGTTTTCCAATAAACCGCCAGCTGCTGCGCTCACGATGGGTTCCGGGGCATCCGCGTTGAGGAGCTGCTTATAAAGACCGTAGTGATCACCGCGATTGTAACCAAGAATGACCGTCTTGCTGTCGGCGGTCCAATCGAAGATGGTGTCTTCACCCCCTTCCTCCAAAGTGAAACGTCGCGAGTTGATCAGGCGCGCCCCACCCGCTTCGAGATCGGCCACGTAGCCGGCGCCAGGGCTTGACGATTTCAGAAATGCGACGCGCGTGCCATCCGAAGTCGTACTTGGACTATTCATCCACAATCCGACCCAGTTCGTCAGCCGCCTTGGTTTCTCGATGAGACCACCGGAGCGCGTGTCAAGCCGCATGATCCAGAAATTGCAAGGCGTGTCAGGCCGCATAATCGCGCCTTTGCAAGGGTCAGAGTAGATCAACCGCCCCCCGGGCATCCAAGCTCCGTCACCCATTTGCTTCATTTCCGAGGGTGGAAGCAGCGTAATGATGGGTCCACCTTTCAGATCATCGCTTACCATTGTGTCGTTGGCGCCATCGCAGGGTGCGCCGCTGACGTAGAGTGCTCGTTGTCCATCGGGTGTCCAACTGAGCGCCGCGAGGCAGTTGATTTCGCCAGTGCCCAGGACCTTGCGGGCATGCTCGCCGCTTGGCCCCATCAGCCAGATCTCACGCTCGCCAAATTTGCCCTTATTCGATCCAAAGGAGATGGAAGAGCCGTCCGGAGAAACGGACCAGGCAACAGCATGGTCGCGAAGCTTGCGAGATGTACCATCCTGAACGAGAACCATCCAGATGCTGCTGGTTTGCGATGACCAAGCGCTCGAACTCTCACGCGAGGGATGGGCGTTTACAAGAAATCTCTTGCTGTCCGGAAACCAGGCGGTGGGTAGAATCTCCCAGGCCACGTTCTCCTTGGGCCCCTCCGGCGGAGGAATGGACTGTATCTCATCTGCTCCGACGAGTTTGACGTGGATTCCCCTGTCGTCGGTGTAAGCAATATATTTTCCGTCCGGTGAAATCGCCCCACTGGTGACCGGGTTCTCGGAGGAATTAATGGTGAGCTGCAAAAGCTTCAGGTCAGGCAGAGTCTGCGTGGACGATGGCTGGCGTTGCGCCAACCAGAATGTCGCACCCGCAAACAGCAATAGGACGGCGCCCGCGGCTACCTTCCACCCCCGTGCGAGAGGGTGCGGTTCCATCTCCCGTTTCATGGTCTGCAGGTCAGCCAGGACTTCCGCGGCGGACTGGTACCGCGCTTGGCGATCCTTTTCGAGCGCCTTATGAATGATTTTCTGGAGCTTTGCGGGAAGGCTCGGATTGAGCTGGCGTGCCGGGGTCGGCAATTCAGTGAGGATCGCGTCGTGAAGTAACGGCCCGGTATCGCCCTTGAAGGCGCGTTGCCCGGTGGCCATCTCGTACACCACGAGCCCAAGGGAGAACAGATCGGTCCGTGCATCCAACTTCTCGCCGCGCGCTTGCTCTGGCGACATATAGCCTGCTGTGCCCATGGCCACTCCGGTTCTGCTAAGGAATGGATCGGGGGTTGCCCTGGGCGCGGCGGCGCGAATGGGTCCGCTTGAGCTGCCGTCCAGACCATCGTGTTCCGATTCGCCAGCTCCATCCCATGCATCCCGCGCAAATTTCGCCAAACCAAAATCCAAAATCTTGGCTTGGCCGTGGCTGGTCACGAAAATGTTGGCTGGCTTGATATCGCGATGGATGATGCCTTTCTGATGCGCGGCGTCCAATCCGTCTGCTATCTGAATGGAGAGATCGAGGATCCTTTCGAGTGCCAGCGCGGTTCGATTCGGCGAACGGGTTCGATCCGAGTCAAGCTTCGAGTTTCGATTTTCAAGCTTACTGTTCGTCAGTAACTCTCGAAGCGTCTGACCTTCCAACAATTGCATCACGAGAAACGGCTGCCCCTCGTGCTCTCCGAATTCGTAGATAGGACAGATGTTGGGATGCTCGAGCGCTGATGCCGAGCGCGCTTCGCGCTCGAAGCGCGCCAGCGCAGCGGGTTCCTTCGCCGACTGCTCCGACAGGAACTTAAGGGCCACCTGGCGTCCGAGCTTGAGGTCTTCCGCCCGATACACCAGCCCCATGCCACCGCTACCCAGCCCATCCAAGATGCGGTAGTGAGAGACTGTCTCCCCCACCAAAGAAAATCCAAAGCCATCGAGCTCAGAGCGCACGGTAGCTTGCACGTGATCGCCTGCACTTGCTTCGCAGGAAAGAAGCGCTTCGACTTCCCGCCGCAACTCCGGATCGTCGCTGCAAACCTCATCCAGCAAACCAGGGCGGCCCTCCGGCTCACACTCCACTGCCCGATGGAACAACTTCTCGATCTGCGCCCAGCGTTCCGGAGTCAAGGGGCGCCTAGGCATTTTGCATTTCGTGGCGGAGCCAAGCTTCCGCCATCCTTAAGTCTCGCCGGACAGTTACGGCGGAAACGTCCAACGCTTGAGCGATCTCCTCCAGGGAGAGCCCGCCGAAATAGCGGAGTTCCACGGCTTTGCATTTGCGCGGATCGAGCTTCTCGAGGGCGCTGAGGCCGATGTCCAGGGCTACCAGATCCCGGCTCCGCTCCTGCTGGAACGTCAGTGCCTCGTCCAGAGAGACTTTGACTCTGCTCCCGGCACGTTTGCCAGCTTTTCTCCGGCGCGCATGGTCCACCAGGATCTGCCGCATCAGCCGCGCGGCCACTCCGAAGAAATGCGATCGGTCCTGCCAGGTGGGGCTTTTCTGATCAACGAGCCGCAGGTAGGCCTCATGGACGAGCGCGGTTGGTTGCAACGTGTGGCCCTCGCGTTCTTTCCTCAGGTAGCTCGCTGCCAGCTGGCGGAGCTCACGGTACACGAGGGGCGTGAGATCATCGAGGGCATTCTGGTTGCCCCTCACCCATTCGGTCAAAAGTCGCGTCAGTTCGTGGGTGGCAGACATGGCTCGCTTGTTGAGGATGCCGACCTTCAGTAGTTGAGCGCATTATACGCCGTTGTGGCCAAGGGGCGTCTGCCGGCAGAACAAGCCCGCTCCAAATGATCGGTTTCGGCTCTGAATTCCGCATGAGTGGGTAGTAAGGATAGTGGAAGAGCACCCTAAGGGCGCGGGACACCGCACCGTCCCCAATGGAATCGTGTTCGCGCCTAATGAATGCCCTCTTGAGGAGGCGTGATGAACAATTCTTGCTCGCTCGTACTTTCTCTTCTAGGATTGTGTCTCCTCAACGGTTGCGGTGGCGGCGGTAGCGGCAGTACCACTTCTCCGGCCACAGCCACTCACTTCACTGTCACTGCCGAGGCTACGGCCACCGCCGGAACGGCGTTCCCCTTCACAGTGACTGCATTGGACGCCTCGAACAACGTAAACAACGGCTACTCCGGGACGGTGCACTTCTCGAGTAGCGACGGCCAGGCTATGCTACCGACAAACTCGGCGCTGACGAACGGGACGGGAACTTTCTCGGCCACGCTGAAGACCCTCGGCAGCCAGACCATCACGGCGACCGACACGGTCACAGCTTCGATCACCGGCACTTCGAAC
>Ga0209526_10001890_pt1 | contig 14043 bp, 15 predicted proteins | sample JacPinW_OM2H0_M1_FD_188566 | JGI IMG/M metagenome (GOLD analysis project Ga0209526, IMG submission 188566) | Forest soil microbial communities from Algoma, Ontario, Canada - Jack Pine, Ontario site 1_JW_OM2H0_M1 (SPAdes) (version 2) | ecosystem: Environmental > Terrestrial > Soil > Boreal... | reverse complement strand
TGCTCGTCGACCATGTCGAAGCCGCGCCATCTCTACCAGAAGAGGATGTCTTCCCGACCTCCCGCAACTATCGCTGAGCGGCGCTCGCAGCGTGAGCCACTGGATGTTTCGGTTGGTAGAGGCCGATCCGTCCACCGCCCGGTAGGGTGATCTCGGTCACGCGTCCCCAACGCGGCTCGTCGAATGGCCGCTTGATGGGGACCCCTTTTTGTTCCAATTCCATGACGGTCGCCTCGATGTCCTCGCACAGCAGGTAGAGCTCGTGATGGTCCTGCTGCTCGGTCGGATGGATCGCCACCTCCGCGGGGGGAAGCGCGAAAATCAGCCAGCCACCACCCGAATCCACGGAGTCCAGACCGAGGACAGTCTTGAAGAACGCGCGGTCGGCCTCGGCATCCCGGCTGTAGAGGAGTACGTGCGCGCCGGAGATCAAATGCCTCACCCGGTCAGTCTATCGAGGGTCGTGAGATGGCCTGTGCTAGCGTGGACAAACGTCAGGCCAGCCGGTCGTCGAGCTCAATGAGGTTCACAAGCGCTTCGGCTCCGTCGAAGCCGTCCGCGGGGTCAGCTTTGTCATCAACCAGGGTGAGCTGGTCGCGATGCTGGGTCCGAACGGTGCCGGCAAGACCACCTGCATCTCCGTGTTGCTGGGACTGCGCAAACCCACCGCGGGAAAGGCGCGGCTCTTCGGCCTCGATCCGACGGACCGCCGGGCGCGCAGCCGCTGTGGTGTGATGCTGCAGGAATCGGGTGTCCCTGACACGCTCACCGTCCGCGAGCTGGTCGAACTCTTCGGCTCCTACTACCCGCATCCCATGCCGCCGGAACGGGCGGTCGCCCTGGCCGGCCTCGAGCCGCAAAGCAAGCAGCAGGCAGGCAAGCTCTCCGGCGGCCAGCGGCAACGGTTGTACTTCGCCCTTGCTGTAGCGGGCGATCCGGAGGTCATCTTCTTCGACGAGCCAACCGTTGGCATGGACGTCGAGTCGCGACGGCTCTTCCTTCAGAGCATCCGCGACTTCTCCAAGGAGGGAAAGACGATCCTGCTGACCACGCACTACCTCGAGGAGGCTGACCAGCTGGCTGAACGGATCATCGTGATCGATCGCGGCGTCCTGGTTGCAGATGCCAGCCCCCAGGAGATCAAGTCGCGCGTGGTCGCCAAGCAGGTGAGCTTTACCACGCCGACGCGACTAACCGAAGCGGACTTCGCGGGACTTCCGGTCTCCAACGTGTCGATCGAGGATCATCGAGTCCGACTTCTCAGCAATGCTCCGGAGGCCTTGCTCCGGGAACTCTTCCGCCGGGGCGTGGACATGAGCGACCTACAGGTCGTCGGGGCCGACCTCGAAGAAGCCTTCATTTCGCTGACGCATCAAGCTGAGGAGAAGATGGCGCCATGAGTACCGTGACCATCCGGGCGACGGCAGTGGCTCCGATTGGGCGGATGCTGTGGATGGAGACGCGGGCCAAGTTCGTCGCACGATTGCGCAACCCGGCCTTCACCGTGCTGTCGCTCGGTCTCCCGGTGATGTTCTTCCTGCTGTTCAACGCCATCTTTGGCAGTCTGCAAGCGGCGCCCGGTGTCAGTACGGCCAAGCTGATCCTCGTCTCCTACGCGACCTACGGGGTGGGCAACGTGATGGTGTACAACTTCGGCATCGGTCTGGCGAATGACCGCGGTCGAAAGCTGGACCTCCTGCAACGGGCGACGCCACTTCCTCCCTTTGTCGCCACAGTGGCCTACGTCATCGGCGCGCTGATCTTTGCGCTGCTGAGCCTGATCCTCCTCGGAGTTGTCGCCACCGTGATCGGCGGCGTCCGCCTCGACGCGGGAACCTGGCTCGACCTCACCTGGCGCCTGATGATCGGGTCGTTCCCCATGATCGGGCTGGGCATGGCGATCGGCTACGGGGCAAGCCCCAATGCGGCACCCGCGCTGGCCAACATGGTGTATCTGCCGATGCTCTTCCTGTCCGGGATCTTCGTGCCGCTCAGGCAGCTCCCGAGCACTATCCAGCACATCGGCTCGGTGCTGCCCACGTACCACTATGCGCAGCTGGCCTGGAAAACGATCGGCCTCAATGACGAGTCAACCCTGGTCGCACTGGCCTGGCTCGCCGGCTGGAGCATCGTGCTGTTCGCCGTGACGATCCGGCTCTACCGACTCGACCAGGACAAGAAGTTCAGCTAGGCGATGCGGCGGCGAAGCGTTGTGGCACCGGCGAGGATGACCAGGATGCAAAAGCCGAGCACAACGCCCATGTCGAGCTGCAGCGATGACCAGCTCAGGTCCGCGCCCTTGATCATGATGTTCCGCAAACCCTCGACGGCATAGGTCAGCGGGAGGACGTGGGACAGCGCCTGGAGCGGACCAGGCTCAGTGCTGACCGGGAAGATGATGCCGGCTAGGAGCATCTGGGGAACGATAACGAGCGGAATGAACTGGACCGCCTGGAACTCGGTGCGGGCGAACATGCTGAGGAAGATGCCGAGGTTGACGGCGGCGATCGCCATCAGCGCCTCGAGCAGGAAGATCAGCGCGACGTTGCCAACGTTGTGGACGTGGAGCACCACCAGGCTGAACGCCAGTACCTCGGCGGATTGCACCAGTGCCAGCACCGTGAAGCCCAGCATGTAGCCGAGCACGATCTCCGCCCGGCGTAGCGGACTCGCCATCAAGCGCTCGAGCGTCCCCTGGCCGCGCTCGCGCAGAAACGCAACTGCAGTGATAACGAAGACCAGGAAAAAAACCACGAGGCCAATAAACGCGGCGCCGAAGTAGTCGAGCGTGTCGAAGCTCGGCCCACCATAGAGGAAGGTGATCCGCGGGGTGAACTGAACACCGCCGGCCTGGCCGGCGAGGGCGACGAACGATTGACTGACCGACTGCAGGATGCTCTGCGAAAGCCCCGGCTGGCTTCCCTCGAGATGAACCTCCGGCGCGACGATGCGATGTTGCTGCACCTGCGTCGTGAAGTCGACCGGCAGCAATACGTAACCGGCGATGTCGCCGGACCGAAGCTTGGTGTCGGCATCAGCCTGCGACATGCTCGACGCCGATACGGTTTTCGAGCTCTCGACCGTCGAGGCGACCAGGGTCCCCAGCGGACCGCCATCGAGGTTGACGACGCCCATCTTCGGCACATCGCCTCCACCGCGAAGCAGGTAACCGAGGAGTCCGAGGATGACGAGCGGGGCACCGAAGAGGAGCGCCAGCGTGCGACGATCTCGCCGGAACTGGTGGAGCAGGCGTTGCGTGATCGCCTCGACCCGTCTCACGTTCATGCCGGCGACACCTCGGACAGCTTGAGGAACGCGTCCTCCAACCGCTCGACGCCGGCTTTCGCCTTGATTTCGGCGACCGTGCCTTCGGCCAGTAGTTTGCCGAAGCGGATCAATCCGAGGCGGTCGCATCGCTCGGCCTCGTCCATGACGTGGCTCGATACCACGATCGTGGTGCCGCCGGCCGCCATCTTGCGAAAGCGATCCCAGAGCTGCACGCGCAGCTGCGGATCGACGCCGACGGTGGGTTCGTCGAGGAGCAGCAGATCGGGTTTGTGCACCAGGGCGCAGGCAAGCGAGCATCGCGTACGCATCCCGCCGCTCAAAGTGCTGACCACCGATTTGTGGCGGTCCCACAGGTCGACGAACTCGAGCGCATCGCGAACGCCATCGACGCGCCCATAGATGGCGCCGAAGAAGTGTACGTTCTCTTCGGCTGAGAGATCGGGATAGAGAGCGGCTTGCTGGGTCATGTAGCCGACGTGCGCCAACACTTCGAGTTGGGGCATCCGCTGGCCAAGGACCGATACGGTGCCAGCCTCGGGAGCCACCAACCCGACCAGGCTACGGATCAAGGTCGTCTTTCCGGCGCCGTTTGGACCGAGCAGGCCGTAGACCTCGCCGCGCCGGACGCGCAAGGTCACGCCGTCGAGCGCCCGTTGCTTGCCGAATTGTTTGACAACGCCCTCGGCGTCGACCGTATAGGTCTCAGTTGCCACGAGCAGCCTCCGGGCGCATGCCGCGCAGCCAGATGTTGGCGAACTGAAGCGCGACCTCTTCACCGGCGGGCACGTCGACGGACGCTTGGCTCATGACCGGCCCCGCAAGCATGTGAAACATCAGACCGCCCACCAGGCTCTGCACCGCCAGCATGGGATGCATTCGTCGAAGACGGCCAGCCGCCATCTGACCAGCCAGATATCGGGCGAAGGTGCTGAAGGCGCGCAAACCCGTTTCGGAAAAGGCCGCGGTGGGCTCGGGCGTCATCGACGTGATCTCGAGGAGCAGGGTCCGAACGATGCCGGAACGTCCGGCGACTGCGCGGTACGCGGTGACCACGATCTCCGGAATGACCTCATCGGGCGGGCGGTCACCGGCGCGGGCAAAGACGGCCATCACCGGCTCGAACGGTGAGTACGCCAGCAGGATGGCCCGGAACAACGCCGATTTGCCCGGGAACAAGCGATAAAGATTCGCGCGCGAGACGCCCGCCTCGGAAGCGAGCTCATCCATGGAGAGGTTCTTGAGCGTTTGCGTGCGCAGCATTCGAATCGATGCATCGAGCACGCGCTGTCGCGTGTCTGGCTCCGGTTGAACTTCGATTGCGTGCAGCAGTTGGGCGCGCGAAGGAAAGGCTCGGTAAAACGTGGTTCGGGAGACGCCCGCCGCGATCGCGATATCCTCCACCGACGTCTGCCGGTTGCGAGCTAGGAGCCGCGATGCCTCGCTCATGATCCGCTCCCTGGATGGTCCTGCCGCCGGCATCTTCGTCCCAACACGAGACTAGACTGGACGTCCAGTCTTGTCAAGCACCAGTCTTAGACGCCGTTCACGCGGTAACCTGACCGCCAGTGCCTGAACTCCCGGAACTCGAAGTCCTGCGTGAATACCTCGGCCCACGACTCGAGGGGAGAAAGATTGCCCAGGTCTGGACCTCACCGAAGCTGAGCTTCCTGCTGCGGACACCGCCCGACGAGTACGCGCGGCAGCTGGTCGGCGGAACCTTCGAACGGGTCTGGCGCCGCGGCAAGTTCCTGATCTTCGACATCAGCGGGCAGCACCTCGTCATCAACCCGATGCTCGGTGGCCGCCTGCAGTGGACGACGGCGTCCGAGAAAGTTGCGGCCGCGACCGTCTTTCGGATCACCCTCGAAGGTGGGGACGAGTTGCGCTTCCTCGACACCGTGAAGATGGGCCGCGTCTACTGGGTGGTGCCCGGCGCTTTTCCCACCATCCCGGGATGGGCGGAGCTGGGTCCCGATGCCCTGACGGTGACGCTATCCGAGTTCTCGCAGCGCATCCGCCGGCACCCGGGCGAGCTCAAGAACCTTCTGCGTAACCAGGCGTTCATCGCCGGCATTGGCAACGCCTACTCGGATGAGATCCTGCACGAGGCGGAACTGCTGCCGCTCCGCAAGCGCACCACGCTCAAGCCCGATGAGGTGGTTCGCCTGTACACGGCGACCGGGAAAGTCCTGCGGTCGGCGATCGCGGCGATCAAGACCCAGCCGAAATATGAGCCGCACAAGCAGGACCGCAGCTTCATGGCGGTCCACGGCAAGGGGAAGGAGAAGTGCCCACGGTGTGGTCACCGCATCTCCGAGCTGACCGCGCGAGGTGAAGCGACCGACTTCTGTCGCGGCTGCCAGCATTGAGCCCCCACCCAAACCCTCCCCCAGAGGGGGAGGGGTGAAGTTAAGAGACGCGCGCGTCATCGTTACCGGCGCCTCGCAGGGCATTGGACGGGCGATCGCGCTCGAGTTCGGACGGCGTGGCGCGCGGCTGGCGCTGGCCTCACGAAACCGCCAGGCGTTGGACGAGGTGGCTGGCCTGATCAAGGCTGACGGCGGATCGGCGATCGTCATTCCCACCGACGTCACGGCCGCTGGCGCCGCCGAGCGGCTCGCCCAGGACACCATCCGCGAACTCGGCGGTATCGACATCCTGGTCAACAACGCGGGCATCGGCATGACGGCGCCGATCGGCGATGCCTCGAGTGCCGACGTCGAGGCGGTGTTTGCGCTCAACGTGCTGGCACCGGCGGCGGCCATCCGCGCGGTGGTGCCGATCATGCGGGCGCAGCACGACGGGATGATTATCAACATCTCCTCGATGGCCGGCCGGATCGTGGTGCCCCGCATCGGCTACTACTCCGCGAGCAAGTTCGCGCTGACCGCGATTGGCGACGCGTTGCGGATGGAAGAGGGACATCGCGGCATCAAGGTGATGAATGTGTTCCCCGGGACGACGCGCTCGAACTTCGGCGAGAACCGCCTTGGTGCGCGAGGCCGCCAGGCCCATCAGCGGCTCCCACCCGTGACGGCCGAGAAAGTCGCCACGAGAATCGCGAATGCGGTCGAACGCAACCAGCGCTCGGTCTACATCTCCTGGATTCCGGATCGCGCCGCGCTTGTGGCCAACTGGCTCGCGGGCTGGGCGATCAGCGCGGTTTTGCGAAGCTGGGCTCGCCGTGCGCAAGCCTGATCTGACCCACGCTCTCGAAGTGGGCGAACGAGTCTACCTGCGTGAACCAAGCAACCGCGACGAGGCGGAGATCGTGGCGCGGAATGCTGCCAGCCTCGCGTTGCATCGCGGCTGGGTGACCCCGCCGACGGACGCCCGCACCTTCGCCGAATGGATGGTGCGCTGCCGGCTACCGAATGTGCAGTGCTTCCTTGTCTGCCGGATCGATGATGGCGCGATCGCCGGCGTCTTTACCCTGAGCCAGATCGTTCGGCGGCTGTTTCAGAGCGCTTACCTCGGGTACTACGCGGCGCAGCTGTTCGCCGGCCAGGGCTACATGACGGAGGGCATGCAGCTGGTGCTGCGGCACACCTTCGTCACCATGAAGCTGCATCGCGTCGAGGCGAACGTCCAGCCGGAGAACGCAGCCTCGATCGCCCTGGTGAAGCGGTCAGGTTTCCGGCTGGAGGGGTTCTCGCCGCGCTATTTGAAGATTGCCGGTCGCTGGCGCGATCACCAGCGCTGGGCGATGACTATTGACGACTGGCGGCGCCTTCGCCAGCGGCCGCGCGCGCTTTCTCCAGGTCGCGGGCCCCGATCACCACGCGCGTCTTCGTCGCCAGGTACACGGCGTTCAGGCTGACGCCCGCGTCGGCGATCTTGCGGGTCAGCTTGCCCAGGGCGCCAGGCTTGTCCTCGATCTCCAGCACGAGCGCCTCCTGCTCGCCGGTCACGCGGGCGCCCGCGCTCTGGAGCGCCTGGCGCGCCTTCACGGCGTCGGCGACCAACACATGGCCAACCCCCTTGCCACCGACCACGAATCCACAGATGCCTTCGATATTGACGCCGGCTTTCCCCAGGGCTTCGGCCGCCGCGGCGACGGTGCCGGCCTTCTCGTCGAGCTCGATCGTCAGATCCTTCAAGTGGTGCGCCATCACAAACACCTCCAGTGAACTGCCCCCCGCGTCCTGGCCGTCATTATCCCGCGACCGAAGCCGGGCCTGCTAGCCCAAGCTCCGCGCAGCGAGGGGGCGCTCCCGGACGGCCGCGCCTTCCAGCCTGACCTCATACGCAGATCGTCCCTCCGCATTGCTCGCGACCTCAGCCAGCTGGCCGTCGACGAAGTGCAGGCCCACCTGGTCGTCGATCGCATATCCCGGCGGGAAACCGTCGCCCACCAGCTGTCGGTAGACCGGGCGCCGGCGCTCCTCCGAGCTGTAGTGAGGGCAGGCGCTGCCGGAGATCAAGCCAAGCCCATCGCGGATGCCGCTCAAGCTGAGGCCGAAGGAGTCGGTCACGGAGGCTTCAAACCAGCAGATGGCTCCGGCGCTGACGCCGGCGAGGACGATGCCCTGCTCCCAGGCCTCGCGAAGGATACGATCGACGCCGTGGGTGCGCCAGATGGCGAGCATGTTGGCGGTGTTGCCTCCGCCAACATAGATCACGTCTTGCTCGAGCAGGAACGGACGGAGGTCGACGACGATTCGGCGAAAGAGCGCGAGGTCCGATGGTTGGCAATCCCGCTGAGCGAACGCTCGATAGAACATGGCCACATAGCTGTCGGCGTCGCCGCCGGCCGTGGGAACGAAGCAGACGCGTGGTCGAGGCTTTCTCGCCAGGCCCAGGATGTAGTCGTCGAGTTTCGACCAGGGTCCCCCATCGGAGAACCCACCTCCACCCAGCGCCACGATGTGCTTACTCAGAGCGGCAGACAGAACTCAGTGGCATCGAATCAGATCACTCGATTCGGATCATAAAGCCAGTTGAGCCCGATCCCGAGAATCGCAATGGCGACGACCATCGCCAGGACCAGCAGGCCCAGGCGTCCAGTCAGGCGGATAGCGGCTGGCCGCCGCTCGAACGGGCGCGACCGATCGAACCACAGGGTCCAGATCGCGAGGGGGAGCACCGGCAGGCTGCGAAGAATGATGCGGACCAGCGGGTTGGGCGCCGTGAACGCCTCGATGACCCAGACGCCCGCGATCGGGATGAGGATGGCGACGAGAACGACGAATCGTGGGTCGCGAAGGCGCTCAGTACGCTTCGAGGTAGGCGTCGAGCTCCCAGCCGGTGACCTGCTTCTCATAGTTCTGCCACTCGATCTCCTTCGCCTCGATGAAACGTTCCAGGAGGTGGACACCCAGCGCGTCGCGCATCACATCGTCCTGTCGCAAGTCGCGGAGCGCCTCAGCGAGGGACCTGGGCAACTGGCCGAGCTGGTGGCGCGCGAGCGCCTCCGGGTCGAAGGCGTAGAGATTCTCCTCGACCGGCGGCGGTAGCGGCAGCTTCTGACGGATTCCCGACAAGCCGGCGTGCAGCATGGCGGCGAAGGCAAGGTACGGATTGCACGAAGGGTCAGGAGCGCGAAACTCGATTCGGATGGCGCCCCGATCACCGCTTCCGGCCCGAGGCACGCGTATCAGCGCCGAGCGGTTCACCTGTGCCCATGTGATCGCGACCGGGGCTTCGAAGCCAGGCACGAAGCGCTTGTAGGAGTTGACTAGCGGCGCGACCAGTGCGCACAGTCCACGCGCATGCGCCAGCTGACCGGCGATGAAGTGCTTGGCGACAGGCGACAGCTGGTACTGGTCGGCGCGGTCGTAAAACGCATTTGTTTCCTTGCCCAGGTCGGTGAGTGCCTGGTGGGTGTGCATCCCCGACCCGGCCGCCCCGAAGATGGGCTTGGGCATGAAGGTGGCTAGCAAGCCTCGACGCTGCGCCACCGCCTTGACGGCGTGCTTGAGGGTGACAAGCTGGTCGGCGCTCTTCAGCGCGTTGTTGAGCGCGAGGTCGAGCTCGTACTGCCCGGCTGCGACCTCGTGGTGGCTGGCCTCGACGATGATGCCGAGGTGGTCGAGCGCGCTCACGATCTCCTGGCGAACGTCGCTGGCGACGTCGACTGGATGGTCGAAGTAGCTGGCCCGGTCGTGGCGCCCAGGACGGACGCCACCGCTGGCGGCGTCGGTATTCAGGAGGAAGAATTCCAGCTCCGTCGCTACCGCGTAGTCGAAGCCGAGAGCCGCGGCTTCGGCCAGCGCCCGCGCTAGCACGCCGCGCGGGTCACCGGCGAACCGCTCGCCGTCGGGCGTGAACAGATCGCAGATCACCTGGGCACCGAGCGCGCCGTCGGCCTGGCCGATGGTCAAGGTGTCGAGGTCGGGACGAAGGAACATGTCGCTCTCGAAGACCCGGGCGAAGCCCTCGACCGACGATCCATCGAACCACTCGCCGTTGCGCATGGCGTGCGGTAACCGCCGCGCGGGGATGGTGATACTTTTGACCGTCCCAAGCACGTCGACGAAGCGCAGATCGAGGAAGCGGATCCCTCGTTCGGAGAGCCGCTCGAGCGCGCGGTCGATGGTCAGCGAACTGGTGCGGCCCGCGGCCGCGTCAGTCTTCGCCGTCGGGGGCCTCCGTGGGTACGGCAGTCCGCGGGCGATCGTCGTCGCCCCAGGATGGGCCTGGACGGGGGTGGTCACCGGGTCGCCAGGGCTTGTCTCTCTCCGCCGGTTGGTCCATGACGCTGCTCCTCTTCTAATGGTCGAGAAAGGCGGTTGCCAGGGCGAGTGACAACCGCCTCACGGTCGGACGAACAGATCTAGTGACGCGAGCTAAATGTCGTGGTAGAGGTAGAACTCCCAGGGATGCGGCCGGAGCGCCACCTGGTCGACCTCGCGCACGCGCTTGTAGTCGATCCAGGTTTCGATCAGGTCGGTGGTAAAGACGCCGCCGCGGGTCAGGTAGTCGTTGTCGATCTCGAGCGCGTCGAGGACTTCGGTGAGGGACCCAGGGGTGCTCTTCACCTGGCGCTTCATTTCGGGATCCAGCTCATAGAGATCTTCATCGATCGGCTTCGGCGGCTCGATCTTGTTGATGACGCCGTCCAGGCCGGCCATCAGGCAGGCCGCGAACGAGAGGTACGGGTTGCAGGACGGGTCCGGCGTGCGGAACTCGAGGCGCTTGGCCTGGGGATTGTCGAAATACATGGGGATGCGCACGCAGGCGCTGCGGTTGCGCTTCGAGTAGATGAGGTTGATGGGCGCCTCGTATCCAGGCACCAGCCGGCGGTACGAGTTGGTGGTCGGCGCGGCGAAGGCGAGCAGCGACGGCGCGTGCTTCAGCAAGCCGCCGATGTACCAGCGACACATCTCGCTGATGCCCGCATAGCCCGCCTTGTCATAGAACAGCGGCGCACCGTCTTTCCAGAGGCTTTGATGCGTGTGCATGCCCGAACCGTTGTCCATGAACAGGGGCTTTGGCATGAACGTTGCTACGAACCCATTCTGAGCACAGACGTTCTTGACGACGTACTTGTACATCATCACCTTGTCGGCCATGTTGACGAGGGTGTCGTAGCGCATGTCGATCTCGGTCTGGCCGGCGGTCCCCACCTCATGGTGATGGACCTCGATGTCGACGCCCGCCTCGATCAGCTTGAGGACGATCTGCGAACGAAGGTCCTGCAGCTTGTCGGTCGGCGGCACCGGGAAATAACCTTCCTTGTAGCGCGGACGGTAGGCCGTGTTCGGCTCGGAATTCTTGCCGGAGTTCCAGACGCCTTCGATGGAGTCGATCTCGTACATGCCCGAGAACTGGTTCTGGTCGAAGCGCATGCTGTTGAAGATGTAGAACTCACATTCGGGGCCGATGTTGATGGTGTCGGCGATGCCGCTCGACTTCAGGAAGGCCTCCGCCTTCTTGCCGACGTAGCGCGGGTCGCGACTATAGGGCTCGCGTGTGATCGGGTCGATCACGTCGCAGTTGATGGTGAGTGTCGGCACCTTGAGGACCGGGTCGACGATCGCCGTCGACGGATCCGGGATCAGCAGCATGTCGCTCTCGTGGATGTGCTGGAAGCCGCGAATGCTCGAGCCGTCAAAGCCGATGCCCTCGCTGAAGAGGCCCTTGGACAGCTCCTGGACTGGAATCGAGAAGTGCTGCCAGGTCCCAATCAAGTCGATGAACTTGAGGTCGACGATCTTCAACCCCTGCTTGTGGGCGAGATCGATGACGGATTGGGCATCCGCCTTGGTTTCCTTTTTCGCGCGCACGCCCTGATCGATCGCCATAAAGACTTTCCCTCCGTTTGAACGCAGTGATCCGACTGTGTCGATCCTAGGGGCGATTGCCGGCGTCGTCATCGGTCCTGAGGGACGAGTTGGCGACCCCCTTTTTGTGCGCCCCGCCCAATGCGGTCAGGGCGTGGGGCTGATCGAGGGGGAGGGCGACCCTAGCAGGTTCGGGTTGACGCGGTCGACTGTGAGCGTGTAGCTGCTCGACGGGGTGTCGATCGCCACCGACAGAAGGTAGGCGCCCTTCGTGAACCAGACGATCGACGTGGTCGCCGACGCCTTGTCCTCGACCCAGGCGTCCTTCGCCAGCTCGGCCTCGTAGAACGGGACGATGCTGTTCAAGTCCTGGGCGCTGAAGTCCTCGGAGATGCTCTCGGTATCGGCGAGTCCCGGGTGCTGGTCGAGCAGCTTGGTCCCTGGTGGTCGGGCCAGTGACTCGATCAGCGGCCGGGTGAGATGAACGTCGGCGCCGCTGATCTCCGACGCGATCTGCGCGTTCTGCACCAGGACCAGGATCGCGAATACGGCCACCAGCGCCGGCCCGATCGCGCCGCCCGCCCAGAGCAGGGCTCGCCGCTTAAGTCCGTCTCGCCGCCGCCGCCAGGCGGCGCGAAGCCAGACGGCGATCGTCATCACGGAGAGCACCAGCAGGGCCGCGCCCAGGACGTCGACCCAGGCACCGGGCATGTATTCGGCCAGCTGGTCGAGTGCCAGCACTCCAGCGGCGATCGTCGCTGCGTACGCGATCGACACGGCAGGGATCAGCAGCGGGTGGTCGGTGCTGGCCACCGGGCCAAGCGGCGCGGCCGACCCGCTCAGGCGCCGGTCTATTCGCCGGCGGCTTGCTCCCATTCCTGGTAGAGCGCTCGCAGCCGGCGGGAGGCATCCTCATGCGCCTGCGCCAGTTGTGTCACGCGGGCCGGGTCGTCATAGGTTTGATGGTCGGCAAGCTGCTCCTCGATCCGCCGGATGTCCGCTTCGAGTTCGCCGATCTGATGCTCCACGCTGGAGCCGGCCGCGGCCGGCCCAGCGGCGGCGGCCTGTCCCCGCCGGTCGCGGCGCGCGCTCGCCGCGGGCTCCGCTGCCACGATGAGGCGTCCCGCCCGCTGGCGCGATCGTTCCAGATCGGTGTAGTTGCCGAGGTGCGTTACGACTTTGCCCTCGCCGACGACCCAGAGCCGGGTGGCGATGGCATCGATGAAGTAGCGGTCGTGCGAGACGAAGACAATGGTGCCCTCGAAGTCCTGCAGCGCTTCCTCGAGCATTTCCTGCGCCGGGATGTCGAGATGGTTGGTGGGCTCGTCCAGCAGCAGCAGTCCCGCATCGTCGAGCATCAGTTTCGCGAGCGCGACCCGGCTCTTCTCACCACCGCTCAAGGACCGGATCACCTTGAACGCGTCATCGCCGCGGAACAGCAGGCGGCCAAGGAAGGTGCGCAGCGTCTCGTCGGGCAGGCCGAAGGCATCCTGCAGCTCGGCCAATACCGTCTTGTTGGGATCGAGGTCGGCCAGGTGCTGGTCGTAATAGCGCATGGTGACGCGCGGTCCGGTCTTCACTCGGCCCTTGAGCGGGCGAAGCTCGCCGAGCAGCGCCTTCAGCAGGCTGGTCTTGCCGGAGCCATTCGGCCCGACAATGGCAACCCGCTCGCCGGCGCTGATGTTGAACGCGGGCATGGCGAGCTGCCAGGCCGAGCCCTTTCCAGAGGGGGAGGGGTACGTAAGCGTCAGCCCGTCGCTCTGAAAGATCAGGTCGCTGGTGCCCGAGGCGCGCAGCCGGATCCGTATCTGCTGATCGTCGGAAGGCGGCGCGACGCGGTCGAGGCGGTCGAGCTTGGTCTGCCGGCCGCGCGCCTCGCGCGCCCGTTGTCCGGCTTTATAGCGGCGGATGAACTCCTCCGTCCGGGCGATGTAGTCCTGTTGGGCGTCGTACTCTTTCTGGCGCAAGGCCCGGCGCTCGCGGCGCAGCCGCAGGTACTGGCGGTAGTTGCCCGGATACCACTCGCCCGTTCCGGCCTGCAGCTCGAGAATGTCGTCCGCGGTGTGCTCGAGAAAGCGGCGGTCGTGGGAAACGATCAGCATGCCGGCGCGGGAGAGCCGCAGGAATTCCTCCAGCCATTCGATCGCTTCCAGGTCGAGGTGGTTGGTCGGCTCGTCCAGTAGCAGCAGGTCGGCATCTTGGAGCAACAGTCGCGCGAGCGCCAGGCGGCGTCGCTGTCCGCCGCTGAGCGCGCTCGGCGGCAGCGCCTGGTCTGACTCGGTCAGCCCAACCCCGTGCAGCACCTCGGCGACCCGGTTGTCGTAGGCGTAGCCGTCCAGCCGCTCGTACTCGTGCTGGACGTCGCCGTAGTTCTCTACGAGGGCGGTGAGCTCGGCACCGCTGCCGCGCGCCATGGCCGTCTCGAGTTCGGCCAGCCGGTTGCGGAGGCCCATGATGTCGGGCCGGCTGTGTAGCGCGTCCTCGTAGACACTCTCGTGCGGACTCGCTTCGAGCTCTTGCGCCAGGTAGG
>Ga0209526_10001889_pt1 | contig 14048 bp, 12 predicted proteins | sample JacPinW_OM2H0_M1_FD_188566 | JGI IMG/M metagenome (GOLD analysis project Ga0209526, IMG submission 188566) | Forest soil microbial communities from Algoma, Ontario, Canada - Jack Pine, Ontario site 1_JW_OM2H0_M1 (SPAdes) (version 2) | ecosystem: Environmental > Terrestrial > Soil > Boreal... | reverse complement strand
GTTGACGCCGACGACGCCGGCGACGCGATCGATATGCCGCAGCGGCATTTGCCAGACGATGAAGCCGCCCCAGTCGTGGCCGACAAAGATCGCCTTGTCGATCGCAAGATGGTCCATCAGGCCGACGAGATCGCCGGTCAGATGCTCGATGTCGTAATCCTCGACCGCTTCGGGCCGGTCGGTTGCGCCATAGCCGCGCTGGTCCGGCGCAATCACCCGGATGCCGGCATCGCCCAGCGCCTTGAGCTGATGGCGCCAGGAAAACGCGATCTCCGGCCAACCATGGCAAAGGATCACCGGCGGCTTGTCCGTCTTTGGACCGGCCTCGTAATAGCCCATGCGGATTCCGTTGGTGTTGGCGAACTGCAGTGGCGGCATCTCGATCATGATTTGCACTCTTTATCTCTTGGGCATGATCTTATCGGAAAACCGGTTCCCACCCCTCGGGTCAAGCCCGAGGGCAAGCTTTTCCGGATCATGCCCCTACTCTGCCGCGCCTTTGATGTCGGCAGTCGGCGACGCGAACGAGGCCTCAAGGGCTTCGAACTCTGCGGGCAGCATATCGCAGAGCACATGGACGTGCGGAATGATGTTGGCGCCCGCAATGAAGCCGAAATCGAGCTGATCGCGATAGCTCTGCACGGTGATGTTCAGCGCAAGCCCGTGGGTCGCGATCGACACCGGAAAGATGTGCAGCAATTCGGCGCCCGCGGCATAGAGCGTCTGGCGTGGACCCGGCACGTTGGACACCGTGATATTGGCGCTCGGCGGCAGCACGTCCGACAGGCTGGAGCGGCTATAGAGCAGCGCCAGGATCTGCACCAGGATCGGCGTGCCGAGCATCGAGATGTTGGAGACCTGCGGCATCAAGGCCCGCAGCGGATGCGACATCTCCTTGGATTTGGCGGATTGCGCGATGATCGCCTCGAGCCGCGCCTTGGGGTCCTCGATGTTGGTGGCGATCGAGCAGATCATGCCGAACACCTGGTTGTTGGCGTCGGTGTTGCCCTCCTCGCGGAGCGAGATCGGCACCGCCGCGGTCAGCGATTTCGAAGGCAGCGCGCCCTTCTCGATCAGATAACGCCGCACCACGCCGGAGGCGAGCGCCAGCACCACGTCGTTGAGCTTGCCGCCGGACAATTTGGCCAGCGCTTTCGCCCGCGACAGCGGGATCGAGACGCCTGCAAAGCTGCGTTCCGAGGAAATCGATTTGTTCAAAATGCTCGGCGGCGACATCATGCTGGCAAGGCTGTCGCGCGATTTCGGATCGGAGATCTTGCCGATTACGTCCGAGACGCTTTTCAGCATGGTCGGAATACTGCCGGCGAATTTGACCGCGCTCTCGATCTGATACATCGCGTTGTCGAACAGGATCGACCCGATATCGCTTTTTCCCGACCGCGGCAATTCGATGCTCTTGGCGGCGGCCGCGGCATCGAGCGGCTGGGTCCAGAGCTGCTGGTAGGAATCAAGCAGATTGGCGGCGATGTCGCGCGGCTCCTGCGCAACCTTTCGCGCCGCCGGCGGCTCGACCTGCCGCGGCACCGGCGAGAGGTCGTAGATCATGTTGGTGAGCGCAGCCCCCGCGCCGCCGTCGATGCAAGCATGATGCATCTTCGAATAGAGCCCGATCTCGTTGTCCTTCATGCCTTCGAAGACGTAGAACTCCCACAGCGGGCGGGCGCGGTTGAGAAGCTTGGCATGCATCCAGCCGACGATGCGCTCCAGCGTCGCGCGGTCGTATGGCGCGGGAAGGCTGCCGCGAAAGATGTGGCGGTCGATGTCGAACTGGTCGTCCTCGACCCAGCTTGGATGATCGATGTCGAGCGGCGCCTTCTCCAGCCGCGCTTTGAGGATCGGCGCGAGATGCAGCCGCGAGGCGATCATTGTCTTGAAGTCTTCGAAGAAGTCGCCCTTGTAGTCGTCAGGCAGGCGGAAGATCGCCATGCTGCCGACATGCATCGGCATTTCCGGCGTTTCCAGGTACAAAAAGGATGCGTCCAGCGAGGACAGTTTTTTGCCGTCACCCATGTTTTCCTCCCGCGAATTTTTGGCGCGGCGCCTTGGCGGCGCTTCTTGCGCTCAGACCGATTGTGCCTGTTCTGCGGGCGCATATGCAATGGCAAACGGCCCCGATCGGTCAAATTGCACGAATTGGCCCTCGGCCTGGGCCAGGCGATCGGCCAGCGCCCAGAGCGCTGCCGGATTGACGCCGAACCCGACATGGCTTGCGAGGCGAACCTCGATATTCTCGGCGGTATCGGAGGGGTGCAGCAGGCAGGTTCGCCAGTTCACGATGCCGTCGCTCTTCGAATACATCGAGGTAGCGGGCACCAGCAGGTCGCCTGCGATCGCCTGTTGAAGCTCGGAAGTCTCTTCAACCGTTTCGCCCGACAGCGCCTCGTAGAGCCGCGTCGCATTGGTCGCCCGCACGTCGTTTGCAAACGGGCTTGCCAGCGTCACCACGCGTCGGACCATGTCGGGCGCCTGCAGCGCCAGATGGCGCGCATAGATGCCGCCTAGGCTCCATCCGACAATCGAGATCTTGCGGCCGGTATCGGCGTGAATTTCCTTGAGCCGATCAAGCAGCGCGCTTTGCATGCGCGCGACGCCGCCGGTGTTGCGTCCCATTCGCCAGGCATGCGTATTGTAGCCGAGTTCCGACAGATATCGCCGCATCGGCACCATCGACAGGTCGCTCGCCAGAAATCCCGGCAGCGTCAGCACCGGATGGCCGTCGCCCTTGGGCGCGAGCATCAATAGCGGCGACAGCAACAGGCTGGTGTTGAATTCGAAGATCCCTCTCGCCTCGGCGAGCAGCAGGCCGAGACCCGGCGGACGAAGCCGGCCAGTCGCACGCGCTCCGTCGCGGTCGGCAGGCATTGCTTATTTCTTCTTGTCGCTGCTGCGCACACTGCCGAGGCCAGCCATGGCCGCGAACATGTCCTGGAACCGCTCGGCAAGCTTCGGATCGAACGAGAACCAGCTCTGTATCAGGGCTTCCGGAGAGACCTTTTCGATATTGCTCATCACCTGCTGCTGGAGCCTATCCATCACTGCAATCTGCATCGGCTGCACATCCGGAAGTCCAATAAACTGCCGGGCTTCCTGGGGTGTGCAGTCTATCTCGACGTTAACCTTCATGTCCGCTCCTGATCGCGTCTTGACGACGCCGTCACATAACACCGCGAGTTGGAGCGCGACGCAAGCCACCTGACCCCAAAAGCCGGCCGCTTCAGGTTCCGTTCGGCGGATATGGTCAACCGAAGCGTTCTACCGCAAACGGCGCCGGATCGGCGAACGGCGTCTCGCCGGTCATCATCTCCGCCAGCAGACGCCCGGTCACCGGGCCGAGCGTCAGGCCGTGGTGCTGATGGCCGAAATCGAACCATAGCCCGGCATGGCGCGGCGCCCTGCCGATTACTGGCCGCATGTCGGGCAGGCATGGCCGCGCGCCCATCCAGGGCTTTGGATCGACCGCCTCGCCAAGCGGAAACAACGCATGCGCCCGCGGCAGCGCCCGCTGCAACTGAACCGGCGTCGGCGGGGCGTCTCGGCGGGCAAACTCCACGCCGGTGCAGAGGCGAATACCGCGGCTCATCGGCACCAGCACAAAACCCTGATCGGCATCCAGCACCGGGTGGTTGAGCACGGCATTGCCGCGCGCCGCCAGGTGCAGATGATAGCCGCGCTTGATGCTGAGCGGGATCGAATAGCCGAGCCTACCGAACACCAGATCGGACCAGGGTCCGAGCGCCACCACGGCTTCGCGCGCCGTCACGGCACCTTGATCGACATTCACGCGCCAGCCGCCGTTTGCCTGTTCGAGCGTTCGTGCATCGCCTGCGAGGAAGCGGCCGCCCTTGCGCTTGAACAGCGCGGCATAGGCCTTGGCCAATCCGCCGGGGTCGGGGACAAACCCGGGCTCGCTAAAATGGATCGCGCCCTTGAATTCTCCGGCAAGCTGCGGCTCGCGCTGCTTGATCGCCGCATCGTCGAGAACCTCGCCCGTGACGCCATATTGCTTTGCACGTTCGAAATCGCTCAACGCTTTGGCGAAACTCGTATCGGAACGATACATCTTGATCCAGCCGGTTCGCCGCAATAGCTCGCCAGCGCCGGCCTCCGCGATCAGTGCTTCGTGCTCGATCAGGCTGCGCCGGATCAGCGGCAGTTCGGCCATCGCGCTCTGCTTTGCCCGCTCCGGCGAGGATGCGAGATAGTAGCGCAAGAGCCATGGCAGGAAGGCCGACAAATCGGCGAGGCTGTAGCGCACCTGGGGGCTGCGGTTTTGCGCGTAGCGCAGGATCTCGCGGAAGTCGCGCGGAAACATATAGGGAAAGACGGACGCGCATTCGATCATGCCGGCGTTGCCGAAGCTCGTGCCCTCGCCGGCGAGGCCGTCGCGGTCGACCAGGATGACGTCGCGCCCTCGCTTCTGCAGATGCAAGGCGGCGCCGACCCCGACCATGCCTGCACCCAATACGAGAACGTCGGCCTTGAGTTCCGCCATCCGCCACTCCGAAAGTTGAATGTCTGAACCGTTGGGCTCAAGCTAGCTATTGCCTCGTGCCTGCGCAAACCGGGCCGAAATCGCGCTTGCGCGGCGGCCAAACTCTGGCAACATGGATCGATCATAGCCCGCCGATATCGCAGAAATTGCGCGGCGCGCCACAGCGGAGAGCGTAAACCAATGTCGGTACGTCATACCCTGTTTGCAGCGGCCACCATCGCAATCGCCGCGACGGCATCACCGGCATCGGGCCAGACGCTGCGTTATGCCAACCAGGGCGACCTCAAATCGCTCGATCCCTATACGCTCAAGGAAACCACGACGATTGCCCATCATGCTCATGTCTATGAGGGCCTGGTCACCCGCGACAAGGATTTGAAGATCGCGCCGGCGCTCGCGGAAAGCTGGGAAACCCTGGACCCGACCCACTGGCGCTTCCATCTGCGCAAGGGCGTCAAATTCCACAACGGCGATCCGTTCACCGCCGACGACGTGATCTTTTCCGCCGATCGCGTGCGTGCCACGGGTTCCAATTTTCTGACCAACGTTCCGGCCGATGCGAAATTCGTCAAGGTCGACGACAACACGGTCGATGTGATGCTCGATTCGCCCAATCCCATTCTGACGTCACAATGGGACGGCTGGTTCATCATGGACAAGAAATGGTGCGAGGAAAACAACTCGGTCGCGCCGACGCCGGCCTCGGCAACGACGCCGAGCTACGCATCGCTGCACGAAAACGGCACTGGTCCCTTCTACATCGAGAGCCATCAGCCCGGCGTGAAGACCGTGTTCAAGGCCAACCCGAACTGGTGGGGCAAGCCCGAACATAATTTGAAGGAGATCGACTTCACGCCGATCGCCTCCGCCGCGACGCGCGTTGCCGCCCTGCTCTCGGGCGAAGTCGACGTCATCGAGCCGGTTCCGATCCAGGACATCGAGCGCGTCAATGCGAGCGGGACCGCCAAGGTCATGACCGGGGCCGAAACGCGCACCATCTTCCTTGGCATGGACCAGGTGCGCGACGAGCTCCTGTACTCCAGCGTCAAGGGCAAGAATCCGTTCAAGGATGTCCGCGTCCGCGAAGCCTTCTACAGGGCCGTCGACGTCGACCTGATCCAGAAACGCGTGATGCGCGGTCTCTCGACCCCGTCGGCGCTGATGATCGCGCCGCAGCTGTTTGCGCTTTCCGCGGACTTCACGCGCCCGAAATACGACCCCGACGCGGCCAAGAAACTCCTGACCGAGGCCGGCTATCCCGATGGCTTCGAAGTCACGATGGATTGCCCCAACGACCGTTACGTAAATGACTCCGCGATCTGCCAGGCGGTCGTCGGCATGCTGGCCCGCATCGGCGTCAAGGTTGAGCTCTTAGCCCAGCCTAAGCAGCAATACTTCGCCAAAGTGCTGAAGCCCGGCGGTTTCAAGACGTCGTTCTATCTTTTGGGCTGGACGCCGGCTTCATCGGATTCGCAAAACGTTCTGCACGACATCATGGGCTGCCGGGGCGACGAAAAGGACCCCAACCGCGGCGAAGCCAATCTCGGCGGGTACTGCAACAAGGAGCTGGATGCCCTCACCGACAAGGTGCTGGTCGAGACCGATACGGCCAAGCGCAATCAGTTGATCAAGCAGGCCTTCGAAATCGGCTTCAAGGAATACAGCTACATCCCGCTGCACCAGCAGGCGTTGGCCTGGGGCATCTCCAACAAGGTGAAACTGACCCAGCGCGCGGACAACGAGGTGCTGCTGTACTGGGCGACAAAACAGGAGTAGCAGCCTGAAGGCACAGGTCCCGGGAGCCCCGGCGCTTTCCGGGACTTTTCGTTACGGTTTGCAACGACGCACGCCACATTTACACGGAAGTGAAAGGATCACATGCTCGCTTTCACTCTTCACCGGGCGATCCAGGCTATAGGCGTCATGATCGCGGTCGGCATCATCGCGTTCTCGATGTTCCGCTTCGCCGGCGACCCGGTCAACCAGATGGTTGCCATTGACACCTCGGCCGCCGAGCGCGCGGCGATCCGCCAGTCCCTCGGTCTCGACGATCCCGTGCCGGTGCAGTTCGTGCGCTATTTCGGCAACGCCGCGCAGTTCAAATTCGGCGTCTCCTACCAGTTTCGCCAGCCGGTCGCCGATCTTTTGAAGGAGCGGATGCCGGCGACGCTTGAGCTTGCCACCTGCGCCACGATCTTCGCGATGGTGTTCGGCATCCTGATGGGCGTCTATTCGGCCTTGCGGCGCGACACGCTGCTTGCAAACGTATTCCAGGCGATCTCCCTGATCGGAATTTCGCTGCCGACCTTCCTGATCGGCATTCTCCTGATCTACCTGTTCGCGGTGGTCTTGGGCTGGCTGCCATCGTTCGGCCGCGGCGACGTGGTGCGGATCGGCTGGTGGACCACGGGGCTATTGACGATTTCCGGGCTGAAGGCGCTGATCATGCCTTCGGTCACGCTCGGCCTGTTCCAGTTGACCCTGATCATGCGGCTGGTTCGCGCCGAGATGCTGGAAGTGCTGCGCACCGACTACATCCGTTTTGCGCGGGCGCGCGGACTGACCACGCGCGCGATCCATTTCGGCCACGCGCTCAAGAACACGCTGGTTCCCGTCATCACCGTGGCGGGCCTGCAATTTGGCTCGGTTATTGCATTTGCGATCATCACCGAGACCGTATTCCAGTGGCCCGGCATGGGACTGTTGTTCGTGCAAGCCGTACAAAACGTCGATATCCCGATCATGGCTGCTTATTTGCTGATGGTGTCGTTGATCTTCGTCACCATCAATTTGGTGGTCGATATCCTCTACACCGTGGTCGATCCGCGCCTGCGCTCGACCATCAGCCGCGCGGCCTGACCATGAGCGACGCCGTCGTCCCTCACAAAGCCACCTCGAGCGCGCCGCGTGCGCAGGTTTCTCCGACCGGTTGGCTTGGAAGGGTTGCAGATAGCGACATCTTTTATTCCTTCCGACGCTCCCGCCTCACCGTGGCGGCGGCCGCGGTCACCGTGCTGTTTTTCCTGATCGCGATCTTTGCGCCCCTGCTCAGCGTGCAGAACCCGTTCGACCCGGCGCAATTGCAACTGATGAATTCGCGCATCGCACCGCTATGGACGGCCGACGGCCAAAGCCCGTTCCTGCTCGGCACCGACGAGCAGGGCCGCGACGTGTTTTCGGCGATCCTGTACGGTTTGCGTATTTCGCTGATCGTCGGCGTGCTCGGCGTGCTGCTCTCCGGCACGCTCGGCATCCTGCTCGGATTGATCGCGGGTTACTTCGGCGGCGCGGTCGACAGCCTGATCATGCGCATCGCCGACGTGCAGCTCACCTTCCCGGCGATCCTGATCGCGCTCCTCATCAACGGCGTCGTCAAATCCGTGTTCGGCAACCGGCTCGACGCCATGAGCATGCTGGCGGTGCTGGTGTTTGCCATCGGCCTGAGTTTTTGGGTGCAATATGCGCGCACGGTGCGCGGCTCGGTGATGGTCGAGAAGAACAAGGATTACGTCGCAGCCGCGCAGTTGATCGGCCTGCCGGCGCCGGTGATCATGCTGCGCCACGTGCTGCCCAACACGATGGGGCCGGTGCTGGTGATCGCCACCATCAATCTGGCGCTGGCGATCATCACCGAGGCGACATTGTCGTTTCTCGGCTCCGGCATGCCCGACACCATGCCCTCGCTCGGCACCCTGATCCGGATCGGCAACAACTATCTGTTCTCGGGCGAATGGTGGATCGTGGCCTTCCCGGGGATTGCGCTCGCCGCGCTGATCCTCTCCATCAACCTGCTCGGCGACTGGCTGCGCGACGCGCTCAATCCGAAGCTCAGATGACCGAGCCCGTTCTCTCCGTGCGCAACCTTCAGGTGGAGTTCGCGCCCCGCCGCGGCACGCTGCGCGCCATTGACGGCGTTTCGTTCGATATCGCCAAGGGCGAGGTGCTCGGCGTGGTCGGCGAATCCGGCGCCGGCAAATCGGTCACGGGCCTCGCCGTGATCGGCCTGATCGATCCGCCCGGCCGCATCTCGGGCGGCGAGATCTTTCTGTCGGGCCTGAGGATCGACAATCTGCCGCCCGAAGCAATGCGCCGGATCCGGGGAAAGCGGATCGGCATGATCTTTCAGGATCCGCTCACCAGCCTCAATCCGCTCTATCGAATTGGCGACCAGATCATTGAGACCATCAGGACGCATAGCAATCTTTCGGAGACGGCCGCGCGAAAGCGCGCCATCGATTTGTTGGCCGAAGTCGGAATCCCCGCGCCGGACAAGCGCATCGACGGCTACCCGCACGAATTCTCCGGCGGCATGCGCCAGCGCGTGGTGATCGCGCTCGCGATTTGCGCCGAGCCTGAACTCATCATCGCCGACGAGCCCACCACGGCGCTCGATGTTTCCGTGCAGGCGCAGATCATCTCGCTGATAAAGCGCCTCGGCCGCGATCACGGCACCGCGGTGATGCTGGTGACCCACGACATGGGCGTGATCGCCGAGACGTCCGACCGCGTCGCGGTGATGTATTCCGGCCGCGTCGCCGAGATCGGCCCGGTGCAGGACGTGATCCAGAACCCGCTGCATCCCTATGCCAAGGGATTGATGGGCGCGATCCCGACGCTCGCAGGCGAAGACAAGCGGCTGGTGCAGATTCCGGGCTCGATGCCGCGGCTTTCGGCGATTCCGCAAGGCTGCTCGTTCAATCCGCGCTGCGCCTTCGCGTTCGATCGCTGCCGGATCGAGCGCCCCGAACCGATCCGGCACGGCGCGCAGGCGGTCGCCTGTCACCTCTATGACGCCACAGCAAAGGAAACCGCGGCATGAGTGCGGCCCCCTTTGTCGACATTAAAAACCTGCGCCGCGCCTTCGACGTCTCAAAGCCATGGCTCAACCGCGTGCTGGAGGGCGGCCATCTGGAATTCCTCAAGGCGGTCGACGGCGTGACCTTCGATATCAGGAAGGGCGAGACCTTTGCACTGGTCGGCGAATCCGGCTCCGGCAAGACCACGGTGGCGCGGATGGTGGTCGGACTGCTGCCGCCGAGCTCGGGCGAGGTCGTGATCGACGGCGTATCGATGACCGCTACCAAACAGGCGCAGGCGCGCCAGCTGCTGCGCCGCCGCATCCAGATGATCTTTCAGGATCCTTACGCAAGCCTCAATCCGCGGTTCCGCGTCGATGCCATCGTGGCGGAGCCGATCCGCGCCTTCGACCTGATCCACGGCGAGCCGAATATTCAGGCGCGCGTTGGCGAGCTGTTGAGCCTGGTCGGGCTGCACGCCGACGACGGCATGAAATATCCGCACGAATTCTCCGGCGGCCAGCGGCAGCGGATCGCGATCGCGCGCGCGCTTGCTTCCGAAGCCGAATTCATCGTCTGCGACGAGCCGACCTCGGCGCTCGACGTCTCGGTGCAGGCGCAGATTCTCAATCTGATGCGCGACCTGCAGGACAAGTTCGGGCTGACCTATCTCTTCATCAGCCACAATCTTGCTGTCGTGCGGCACATGGCGAGCCGGATCGGGGTGATGTATCTCGGCCGCATCGTCGAGATCGCGGAAGGGCACGAATTGTTCGCCCGCCCACGCATGCCCTATACGAAAATGCTGCTCGGCGCAGTGCCGGATCTCGCCATGTCCGGCCGGCAGCGGATTCCGGTCAAGGGCGAGATCCCCAATCCGATCAATCCCCCGCCCGGCTGCGCGTTCAACCCCCGCTGCCCGCTGGCCTTCGAGCTCTGCCGCCGCGAGGCCCCACCCCTGATCGACGGCGTCGCCTGCCACGCGGTTAACACGGCCCCCGCGCCGGCCTGATAACGGGGATGGGAGCGAGGCTTGCGGGTTGGCAGGAGGCCTACCCTGTGGTCAAGTGCGCCCGCCCCCGACGCCTAAGCCGAATAATGGATTTTCATGAGCAACATCAATCCCGATCCGTTCACGACCAGGCCTGAGATCGAAGGCACATTTGGCGTCGTGACCTCCACCCACTGGATCGCCACCGCGGTCGGGATGGCCACGCTCGAAAAGGGCGGCAACGCCTTTGACGCCGGGGTTGCCACCGCCTTCACGCTGCAGGTGGTCGAGCCGCATCTGAACGGTCCCGGCGGCGACGTTCCGATCATCGTCCACGATACCAGGCGCGGCCGCATCGAGGTGATCTGCGGCCAGGGTCCCGCGCCGGCGCGCGCCACCATCGCGCATTACCGCAGCGAGGGCCTGGAGATGGTGCCCGGGACAGGACTATTGGCGGCCTGCGTGCCCGGCACGTTCGAGTCCTGGATGCTGCTGCTGCGCGACTATGGCACGATGCGGCTGCGCGACGTGCTGGAACCGGCGATCGCCTACGCCCGCGATGGCTATCCGCTGGTCGAACGCGCTTCCGCCACGATCAAGACCGTCGAGCAATTGTTCCGGAAGCACTGGACCACGTCGGCCGCGGTTTATTTGCCGAACGGCGATGTGCCAAAACCCGGCACGATCTTCACCAACAAGAAACTTTCGGAAACCTATGCGCGCATCCTTGCGGAAGCCGAAAGCGCCGGCTCTGACCGCGTCGCACAGATCGAACGCGCGCGAAAAGCCTGGTCGCTGGGTTTTGTTGCGGATGCGATCGACACATTCTGCCGGACCCAGGAAGTGATGGATGTCTCAGGCTCGCCCCACAAGGGTGTGCTCTCCGCCGACGACATGGCGCGCTGGCAGCCGACGATCGAGGCGCCGCTGACCTATGATTACGGCCGCTACACCGTCTGCAAGGCCGGCGTCTGGAGCCAGGGCCCGGTGATGTTGCAGCAGCTTGCGCTGTTGAAAGGTTTTGAGCTCGACGGGCTCGATCCGGCAGGTCCCGAGTTCATTCACCTGCAGGTCGAATGCGCCAAACTCGCTTATGCCGATCGCGAGAAGTTTTACGGCGACCCGAACTTTTCCGAAATCCCGATCACCACGCTGTTGTCGGATGCCTATAATGACGAGCGCCGCAAACTAATCACCGAACGGGCATCACTCGATTTCATTCCGGGCTCGGTCGAAGGTTTTGGCGCGGTGGTAAAGCTGCGCCGCGCCGAAGGTAATCGCGAGGCCGTCGGCGCCATGGGCGCGGGCGAGCCGACGGTGGGGCGTTTCGGCGAAGTGCGCGGCGACACCGTCCATTTCGACATCATCGACCAGGCCGGCAATATGATCTCGGCCACGCCGTCGGGCGGCTGGCTGCAATCCTCACCGGTGATTCCCGAGCTCGGCTTCTGCCTCGGCAGCCGCGCGCAGATGTTCTGGCTTGAGGAAAACCATCCGGCCGCCCTCGCCCCAGGCAAGCGGCCGCGCACCACGCTTTCTCCGACGATGGCGCTGCGCGACGGCGAGCCGTATCTGGCCTGGGGATCACCCGGCGGCGACCAGCAGGATCAGTGGACCACGCAGTTCTTCCTGCGCCACGTCCATGCGAAATTGAATCTGCAGGAAGCGATCGACGCGCCTGCGTGGCATTCGGAGCATTTCCCGATCTCGTTCTGGCCGCGCACCGCAAGGCCCGGCGTGCTGGTGGTCGAGAACCGCGTCCCGAAGGGAACGATCGATAATCTGCAGCGCCGCGGCCATATCGTCGAGACCGGGCCTGATTGGTCGGAAGGCCGCCTCACCGCCGCCTCGAAGGTTGGCCGCCGCCGCCGCGCCGCCGCCAATCCGCGGGGCATGCAGGGCTACGCGGCCGGACGATAGAGCATGATCCGGACCCGAAGGGCCGCGTTAGCGCAAAGTGGGAACCGGTTTTCCCTCGCGACAAACGCGGAACGCGTTTGCGCGGAGATCATGCTTAAAAAGGGAGCGAGATGACCTGGTCGATCATCGCCCGCGACAGCGTGACCGGCCAGATCGGGATTGCGGTCGCGACAAAGTTCTTCGCGGTCGGCGCGCGGGTGCCGCATATCGCGGCAGGTTTTGGCGGCATCGCGACGCAAGCGCTGGTCAATCCTTACTATGGCATCGATGGTGTCAAACTCCTGCGCGGGGGCAAGAGCCCACGCGAGATCGTGGACGCGTTGATTGCGGCAGATCCGGGCCGCGAGAGCCGGCAGCTTCACATCATGGATGTGAGCGGCCACGTTGCAGCCCATACCGGCAACGAATGTGTCGAATGGTGCGGACATGTCCACGGCGACGGCTTTTCGATTGCGGGCAACATGCTCGCGGGCGCCGCCGTGCTCGACGATACGGCGAAGGCTTATCAGGCGAACGCGGCGCTGCCGTTGGCGCGACGGCTGATCGCGGCGATGCGTGCCGGAGAGCGCGCCGGCGGCGACAAGCGCGGCCGGCAGTCGGCAGCACTTCTGATCCATGGCAGCGAGGAATGGTCCGATCTCGACCTGCGTGTCGACGACCACTTCGATCCGATGGCTGAGCTCGAGCGGCTCGAGCAGGTAAGCCGGGAACGCTGGGTGCATTTCAGGAAGTTCCTGCCGACGCGCAACAACCCGGCCGGCATCACCGATCGCGCGACCATCGATGCAGGAATCGAGGCAAGCATCGAAGCTTCGATCGTGGGCCAAAAATGAACGCGGCGCCGCTGATCGAGATCGAAGGCCTGCGCGTGCTGTTCCACGGCGACAACGGCCGTATCACCCACGCCGTCGACAGCGTCGACCTCGCCGTCGCCAAGGGCGCAACGCTCGGGCTGGTCGGCGAATCCGGCTGCGGCAAGAGCGTCACGTCGCTTGCGATCATGGGCCTGCTCTCGAAACAATCCGCGGAGGTGTCCGGCGCAATCCGGTTCGACGGTTTTGATCTTTTGGAAACGCCCGACGAAACCCTGCGCGACCTGCGCGGCAATCGCCTCGCCATGATCTTCCAGGAGCCGATGACCTCGCTCAATCCGAGCTTTACCATCGGTGACCAGATCATCGAGACCATCCTGCGCCACCGCGGCGGCACGCGGCGAAGCGCGCGGGCGCGCGCGATCGAAATGTTGCGCCGCGTGCACATCCCCTCGCCGGAAAAGCGCATCGACGAATATCCGCACAAGCTTTCCGGAGGCCAGCGCCAGCGCGTGATGATCGCGATGGCGCTGGCCTGCGACCCAAAGCTCCTGATCGCGGATGAGCCGACCACCGCGCTCGACGTCACCTTGCAGGCGCAGATCCTGGATCTGATGCGCGAACTGAAAGCCGGCAGCGGCGCTGCGATCATCCTGATCACCCATGATCTCGGCGTCGTCGCCGAGGTCTGCGACGAGGTCGCCGTGATGTATGCCGGCGAGATCGTCGAGCGCGCGGCAGTCGATGAATTGTTCGCGAGGCCGCAGCATCCCTACACCGTAGGATTGCTCGGCTCGATCCCGCGGCTCGGGCGCCGCACCACGCATCTTGCGACCATCGAAGGCATGGTGCCCAACATGGCGAAGCCTCCGGCCGGCTGCCGCTTTGCGGCGCGCTGTCCGTTTGTCGGCGAAGCCTGTCTCAAAGCACCGCCGCCGCTGGTCCAGCTCGACCCCGGTCACTGGTCGCGCTGCATCAAGGCGCCGCTGGAGAGGCTGGTGGCGTGATGAGATCGG
>Ga0209526_10001888_pt1 | contig 14048 bp, 17 predicted proteins | sample JacPinW_OM2H0_M1_FD_188566 | JGI IMG/M metagenome (GOLD analysis project Ga0209526, IMG submission 188566) | Forest soil microbial communities from Algoma, Ontario, Canada - Jack Pine, Ontario site 1_JW_OM2H0_M1 (SPAdes) (version 2) | ecosystem: Environmental > Terrestrial > Soil > Boreal... | reverse complement strand
TCGTGATGCGTAGCCTCATCCAGGCTGTTTACCGATTCCGAGACGCAGCGCTAGTTGACGAAAAGAGGGGCGACTTTGGCGGCGCCCTTCAGAATCTGTATCGGGAGTTGGAGCGAGCGGAGGATCTAGTTGGACCATCTGAATGACCACAGATAGCGGTCTAGCTTTTTTCACAAGTGGCTGACAACAGATTTACGATTACAATTTCACGCTTGGTATTCCCGGATGAATGCACGATCAAGCCGAAGCGACCGCCAAATTTCCGGTGTTGTATTACGACATTTACAAGTCGCCATCTTAATTGGCGAATGTCATAATCGATCGGTACCAAAAATCGCATTAACCCTCAAACCCTGGCGCAAAGGCTCTGTGATCTATGCTAATTGTCATCATCACTCTTCGTGAGGAAGCATTTCCACAGAGAGACTGTTGGGCTTTGGAAGAAAGCACGACGAGTGCCTTAAGGCACATGCGCCCACGGACCTCGCGCTCTCTGAAATCGCTAGCGAGCCTAAAGCGCCCACACCGGCGACACTCTTTTGTAGCCATGCGGACTGAAGTCTACACCGCTTCCTTGTGGGCATGCCAGCGACGACCATTAGAACGGCATTTTGCCGTCGCCAGCCCTGCGCACTTTCTCTTGTTCTAACCTCTGCCTCAAGCTCGGTGGCCCATTGGGCAGCTTCCTGTCACGCTGACGAACATGTTCCGGTTCAGGTGGCGCTTGGCTCTCCTGGCGATCACCACCGCTCTCGAACCTCTTGCGCTGCCCTGATGACCAATCCATGTTGCTTGCACGCATCACAGTGCCGCCGGAAGCGACTCGCTCCGGTTCTACCGCATCCTCAATGGCCAACTGCTCGTTACCGCCCACAACCCTTCCGACAGCTTCCCTGATAGGCGTTTGCTGCTGCCGATCACTGGTTTCCTCGTGGTCTAGATACAACCGCTGCTGCTCCTCCTGGTCGGGCACATCACCCGCATCCAAGCAATCAATCAAATGCTGGAACCCATCGCGCTTTTGAACCAAGTGCTTGCGAAGTTCCACGTTAGTCGCAATTCCCGTCTTCCATTTCTGTTCGATCAGATCTACTTCATCCAATCGTTTACGAGTCTCTTCTAATCCTTCCTGGCTGATTCCAGGTTGATTCCCGTTAAACTGCTGATTGAGCTGAACACCAATCTTTGTCGGGTCACCGAATAAAGTCCGGTATTGCCCGCGTTCGAGTTGCCACGCCCATTTCCGCCAATCGCCCGGCTCATTCTCCATCTTAGTGAGAAGCCCTTTTAACCGGCAAAACTGCGCCTTCGCCCGAAGCGATTCGTACTCCGGTAGATTCTTCCACCGGCTGAATGTTTCGGGACGAATGTCGTGTCCGGCGCAAGCCTGGACTTCGGACATTCCTAAAGACATATCATCGAGGACAGCTGCCAACAGTTCTTCGGTTCGCTTGGTCGGGGCCCCTCATTGAACCGCCCGCGCTTGGAAACCCGTTCATTCGGTACAGTCTCAGCCATCACCGGCTCCTTCGGCCTTGCGTCAGTACTCACCGACGGTGAGCCTATCGAACCCGCCGGTTGTCTGCTCCTCCGCTTTGATCGCTTAAGCTCCGGCTCTTTCCCTTGCGCTGCGAGACACTCATCACAATGTGAGTTTCTCCAATACTTGATGGGCTTCCCACAGTGGCAAAGTTTAACTTTCTTTGGTGGTTCGCTCGACTCCATTACTCACATCCGCTTTCGCGTTCATCGACCGGTTCAGGCGCAGAAACTATCAGGCTTCCTGTACCCCACATCTCCCAATCGTCCTTTGGCATCAAAAGAGAATCTATCAGTAATCATGCACAACAGCAAAAGAATGGCCGATGCGCGGCCCAGGTTGTCGCTAGGACAGTGTTTGCAGCGGGCTCGAGGGTGATGATAGCGGGCAGGCTCAGTAATCGATCCGTGGCGCTCGGTTGCGCGTCGTCACCACTTCCAGCTTCCGCGAACATGGCCGCCAAGTACTCTTCTATACTGCGCAAATCATCCTCGCTCTCGCGCCAATACCTACCACGCACAATAGCCCCTATATGCATCTCGTGAATGTTGTAGCGGTTCGCCACAAGGCACCGGGATGCACCCGCAGCCACGAGTAGTCGTATGTACGGGATGTCATTCGAGGTCAGCTTGTGCCTACCGTTTTTCTCACCCTTAGCCTGCCTGCCCTTGCAAACCATGTCTTCCACGTTGCCATCATGCGTATCGATTTTAAGATGGCCGGGATTACAACAACCAGGATTATCGCACGCGTGGATGACTTCCATCCCTTCCGGTATTGGTCCATACCGCATCCCCCAGGCGACACGATGAGCCAGTACCATTCCGTGCTTTCCGTTCCTCTTGGCGCTGAACAGCCCATATCCATTGGCGTCAGTAGCACCTAGCCATTGCCAGCAGTCCGCGCCGCTTGCGTTCTCAACCTTCGACCAGAACCGGTCAGCCAAGTTCATCTGTTTCATTTCTTCTTTCCTTGCTTCTTGAGGAACTCCTGAACCATCAATGATGCTCATGGGTTGGGCCACCAAAGCCCCGACGTAACCCACACCAAAAACCTGAGTCCGAGTCCAAAGAGCAGAAAAGTAATCTGACAAAGAAGGACGATGATTGCTATGCGGACAAGTAGCTGGCTCCAATGCGCATTTCGCCCAACGATCAATCGGTGAAAGCGTTCTAATCGGTCTCTAAGCCAGTCACGCTTCATTGGTGGGTTACTTGCGAAACTCAATTCTGGCTTGGTCTTCAACGTTGCTCAGATCGAGACTCGGATAGATCGGACGAGCAGGTTTAGCCGGGTCATTTGCGAGCCGGACAATGGGTCCGTTCTCATCAATGACGATAGCGGGTATTCCCAGGCTGCCGCCTTCCATTAGATAGCTGACCTTCGCACCGAGTAAGCTTGTGTTCGGAACGTATGCAATCATGCTGCCTCCTCGTACATGGCGGTGATGTACTCCTCCGTTTCGGGCGGTTCCTTCCAGGCTTTGCCAATCACGATGGGACGCACGGCCTGCGACGTGACACCGTAACGTTTCGCTATAAACGGGTAAGACGCACCAACGGCGGCAAGTAATCGAACCATCGGAATGTCGCTCCACGTAAACTTATGCATCCCGCTTTTCTCCCCAGCGACTAAATGTCCGTTGCCGTACAAACCGTGTCTCTTACCTTTTGCTTGCCTACCCTTTGAGTCACGGTCCTCCATGTTGCCAGAGTTCGTATCGACAAACAAATGGAGCGGATTACAACACGCTCTATTGTCGCAATGGTGACAGACACACATCCCAGAAGGTATCGGCCCACGCCACACTTCCCACACTATTCGGTGAGCCCGCATACAAGTAAACTCACCATTCCTTCTTATCTCAAAATTCCCGTATCCATCCTTGTCGGTCCCGGCGAGCCATGGCCAACAAGATGACCACGACGAGTTCTTTATTTTCGACCAAAAGCGGCCGTCTATAACCAAACCCACAGGCAAGCAAGCGTCTGAACAATAATGCCTGCACCCGTCAACTTTCTTCCCACACGCCAGGCACGTCTTCATTTCTTCGCCTGCCTGTTCTTTAAAAAGGCTTGAAGCCTTAAACCATCACGGAGATTTGGCATCCTTCGCCCGGTAATCCAGTGATTGAACTTCGCCTGCTTCACTCCAAGCTGTTCCGCTAATTTCTTCTGCTCGCCGTGTTCGGCTTGTTCTGCCCAAGCTTTTAAATCGGCCAGCAACTTGTCCACTTCATCTCGTTTCCTCACAACGTTTTACAATACGTATAAAATACTATCTGTAAATACCTCTTGACAGTAAAATACTCTGCGTATTATTTAAGAAAGCAAAGGAACCCGATGAACAACAACGACGCGACCTACCAAAAAAATTACCGATCTTATCCTGGAACGCTTAGCCGCTGGGTGTATTCCATGGAAACATTACAGCACCCTACGGAGCGAACAGTCAGCCCCGCGCAATCTGATTAGCGGCAAAGTCTATCACGGTTGCAACTACTTCATTCTATCAATGATGGGTTATCAATCGCCGTGGTTCTTAACATATCGCCAAGCGCAACAAATCGGCGGCCAAGTCCGTAAAGGAGCCAAGTCAGTACCTATCATCTATTGGAACTTCGTTGACCGGACCGACAAGGAAACCGGCGAAGTCGAGAGCATTCCGTTCCTTAAGTACTTTTCGGTCTTCAATTCGGAACAGATCGACGGTATCGACGCCAAGATCCCGGACCTTCCGAAAGCACGTGAGACGACAGCAAACCAAGAAGCGGATCGCATCGTTGCCAATATGCCAAACCCGCCTGCAATCGTTTATGGTGCGTTCCCCATCGCTACCTATTCGCCATCGGATGATACGGTCAGAATGACTAAGGCCGAGCTATGCGTCTCTGATGATCGGTTCAACGAAGTTCGCCTACACGAAATTTCGCACGCGTCGGGTCATTCATCGAGATTGAACAGACCGATTAACAACGTGTTCGGATCACCGGACTATGCCAGAGAAGAGTTGGTAGCAGAATGCGCTAGTGCTTTCCTTTGCGCTGAGTGTGGCATCAGCCAAGCAACGATCGACGATTCTGCCAGCTATATCGATTCTTGGATCAAACAATTAAAAGGTAATCCGAAGCTCTTCGTTCAAGCCGCAGGCAAAGCAACCAAGGCCGCTGATTACGTGATGAACCGCTGCGAGCAGCCGAAGCACGAGTTGCCGATGGCAGCCTAAGAGAATCGGTTCCGACACCGCTCTCTACGCGAGGGCGGAAACGGAGCTGATAAAGCTTCACAAAGGAAAAATGAAAACCGAAATCATGTTCACCCCAGAAGAATGGCGAGCCATGTACGTCATCACGCCTAACGGACAACGAGCGTTGAGCGTCAGCAAATATCTGGCAGCTTGCGCAGCCAAGGAATGGGCCGAAGGGAAATTCAGTTTAGAACAGGAGAAAGCCAAATGAAAGCCTACGGCACCACCTACCGAATTAAAAAGAGCGAGTGGCAATCCTGGCCGGTAGCGATGGAAGCAACCGCGACTACCGCTGTCCTCCGACGCGATCCGCTTACCGGTAACCTATGGGAATGGGTAACGAGCGGCCACCGCGTCACTATCCTCAAAGTGTCCGGGGGATCTGCCCCGAACAACCAACAGGCCGAAACATGACCACGTTCGACAAACCCGTGCGCCGCGTCACACGCGAGCCGTACAAGCATTATCGCCGCGAAATTGTCATGAGCTTGTACGCGGATACCATTTCTTTGCGCTTAAAACGCTCCAGGAAGGTTTACGAGATTCCCGTGGCTCATCTTATGGACGATCTTTGCAGACGCGAGGCACGGCGATTAGCGCACGAGAAACGAGCACGCCGAAAACGATAGATTGAACAGACTTACAGGTTTGTTCAATGTTCAATAAGTAACCCCCAGCCAAGCAAGTCTAGCAGCCAATCTACGCAAACCTTTGTTCCCACACATTGAACAGAACTTTTAAAATGAACAATCCAAGACGCGAACGCACCCGCGAACACCTTACGCCCGAAGAGACTCAGAAACTCTTGGACGCCAGCAAAAGAACCCGGAACCCAGAGCGAGACTATTGCCTATTGCTTTTGATGTTTCGGCATGGTCTGCGGGTTACAGAGATCTGTAGCCTGAAGTTGTCCGACGTGGACACAAAAGAAAAGGTTCTGCACATCAAACGTCTTAAGTCCTGCGCCTCGGGAGATCACCCTATGTTCAATGGCGAATCGCGAGCCGTGCAGGCTTGGTTGACTAAGCGCACCAAAATGCATCCCCACTGCAACACGTTATTCGTGAGCGAACGCCGTAAAGCACTGTCGCGCTCGATGGTCTGGACGATGATTCGGAATGTTGCCACGGCCGCCGGACTGGTCGACCTGAACATCCATCCTCACATGCTGCGGCATGCGTGCGGATACAACCTGATCAATCGCGGCACCGACGTCCGAATGGTTCAATCGTTCCTAGGTCATCGCAGCATCCAGAGTACCGTGCGCTATACTGAGTTGGCACCCAACCGATTTGCTAACCTGTACTGAAATCGGGCGACCCCGGCGATTCGTTGGGTTCGTTAATAAATACCTACCGCCGGAACTCGCGCCTTAGCACTTCGCCAGTAACCGCGCAGTAATCCGTTAGCTTCGTGACATTTCTCTCGTGCCCAATAAATCGCCCATAATTCCACAAGCCTCGCCCCCACCGCAGGAGAGGGTGCTAAAACGAACGGAATGCCAAACCTCGCCTGCCACGCGTACAAGCTCGCTAAAACGGCTCTAGGATTGATCCGTGATTGATACGGGAAATTTAAGATTCCGCTATCGTCGCTCGCCCCTATTATTAGCAGCCGCCTGAACTCGTACGGCTGGAGTCTCCAAAGTTCGCGCTCGAATCGATCACGGTTAGAGCCGGTGATACACCCAGCCAAATCGGGGATCGACTTTCGCTCTACACTGAAAAGATGTTCGAGCCCGGCAACAGAGTAATCACCCGCGTTCAACGTTCCGCGCACCGTTTGCAGTCTAGTAAACGGACCTAGCGGCAGCTGTTCACGCGTATCGATAGCAATAACCGGCCGCGCCTCAGCCAACTGGCCCAGGCTCTTTAACGCCGGTAAGGTTAGAACCTTAGATGCCATCATTTGCTCGACCTCTGTGATGCAGTCCAGGCCGCTCGCCCCTCAGTGGTGTTAGGGAAAAATGTGTCCACGCATACGCCGCGCACCGCGAGCAGTCCGGTCGAGGCAACCTCAGCCTCCGATAGGATGCCAGCCGACGTGTGAGCGTACCCCCACCGCTTAATGGATTCAGCTATGCCGGCGGATTTCATATCGACGTTCATGGCGGGCTACCGGGTTCATGCACGCGCGAGTGGCCGAATGGACGGCAGGCCGCGCACGCGCCCACGGGTGAAACATTGAGCGAACGGCAGCGGAGCAGTGGTTCGGTAGAAAGTGGAATTTGCCCGAAATTGGCCTGGTCAAGAAATGGGCATTATGGGCATTAAGGGCATTACTGGACCCTATAATAAACGTGACGCGGACATTAAAAACGATGACATTTACACATATACAAGTATGCGCACACACATAGGCGCGGGGTGAAATAATGCCCTTAATGCCCTTAGTGCCCAAGTCGCAGTTGCTGAAAGTTGGGCACAGTTGCAGTAAGAAGAGCCTTAAAAGACTTTTTTGAACCTGTATCGCCATTGCTGACTTTTTGCGTTTGAGGTGTCGATTTCCATTTGGATGCCGCTGAGGATTCGGTTTCGGAAACCAGAGAGTGCGTTGCCAATCCGCTTTGTTGCGGTGCTTTTTTCTTTAGGGTCGCCGTCCAGGTCACCGAACCAGCTCAAGCGATCATTATTCTCTCGGTGTTCTCGAACCAGATCGTAGATATCGCCTTTTTGTATCCAATCGTTGGGATTGGGAAAGCTCTCAAAAGCCACTTGGTAGAGCGCCTTCATTGATTGCTCTTTCAGGTCGCCTCCGAGCAGGTCTTCACCCTCATGCGGCAAACAGGGGTCACCGAGCCCGCATGTCACCATGACGCCGCCGACAACCTCAGCCCAGCGCGGATAGGAATTAAATAGAGTCTTACCGGTTGGCGCACCTTCACTTATCCAGTGTTGGAAAAGTGAATGGATTGCCGACAAGATCCGGCTGCGATTTTCCTTGATCCAATCGTGAAGGTGGGGATTGGGGAACGTTCGTTTATTGGCGTCTTCCTCAAAAAACTCCAACTCGATTTTGCGCAGGCGCGGTTCGACATCTTCTCGGTAGGTCAGGCCGACATTCGCGGAAATCGAATAATCGATTTCATTAGCAAGTTCTAGGTCGCTTTTGGCGTCGTTGCTTCCAAGTGAACGAGCGTTGATCGTTGGCGCGGTGATGGACTGGATAAAAGCCGGATCGTTCAAATGGTGCTGGCAGTTAGCGAAGTGCATCATTCGCCGACCGGCCCGCAAAGCGGAGACTATCCGTTTTCCGGTTTCCTCATAGTTATCGGTGATTGGGGCATCCTCGAAGGCGTGTCCGAGGTAAATGATCTGAGTAACTCCGTTGAGGTAATCTTTCCCACACCGTGGACGGTTGCCGACGAAATACCAGAGTGGGATACGTTCCGAAAAACCCATGATGCCGCGAGCGTAAGGGGTGAGTATCCGAGCAATCGCATGGACTTTGCTTTGCGGAACCTTCGCTGGCTCCTCGTTTTTCTTGTCGTCAGTTTTCCAACAGAATCCCTCTAATGCTTGATCGAGAACTTTCTTCGCTTCTTCGAGCGGCATTGTTTTTATTTCTGGTCCGCTCGGTGCGCAATAGATGCTGAGCGACGGATTAAAGCCCGATTCGGGAAAAATGATTTTTCCATCCGATGTGCGGATCGGAATCGGAACATCGAGAATCCGATCAATTCGTGGAATGTGCTCAAGAAATTGCGGACTGACCAAGAGCGAACGAGCGCACGTTTCGCTCATCGTTTTAGCGATAAAGATCGATTCGCCGGATTCAGACTCGATCTTGATCCCGGTTTCAATAAATTGTTCGACCCATGTTCTCATGCGGGCCGGCGTCATCGTATTGAATTTCGGCCCGCCGCGAGCCAGCTTGAATCGGTCAAGCTCTCCAGTGAATTCTTCCTTCTGAATTTCGACAACTCGATCATCGCAACGGAAAATAACTCCGAGCGGTCCGAGCACGGCGCCGATCTCCGCCGCGAATTTGCTCTCAACTTTGCCGAGGCAAACTTTGGGGCCGCCAGCGTCTTTCGGTACCGATCCAGCAATTACCGGTGGCTTTTGCCCGTTGTTCGAGTGCGCCTGTGTCCGCTGTTCGGCAACCGCGACCGCAATCGCGTCTTTAAATTGCTTTTCGCTGAATCCAAGAATTTTCCGCGCGCGGTTGTGCAAATCCGCGGTTGCCCCTGATTTGCTGAAGATTTCTGCTACTGCGCACAACTTGACGATTCGTCCTCGGTGCCTTCCACGTTCTACTCCGTCTAATGTTTCCAGCGCCGTTTCCTCTTGTTCGAGAATGAGTAGTGCGACCTGTGCAGGGTCACACTTTCTTGGTAGCTCAATTGCTTTTTTGATTACCTGGCTGAAGAACGACCCGAACTTATCTCCTAACTTTTCTTTGCAATCGTCAACACCCTTCCCGGGACCGTTCATCGGAAGCCGTGGTAGGAAAACTTTTACTGGAGTGGAATCGTAGTTAGCCGCACTAGCCAAAAACGCGGCTTGCCGCGAAAACTCAAACTTGGTGGCTGTATCTGAGTCGCCCAGAAAATAGATGTTCTGTATCTTTTCTTTGTTGAACGCAAACTGCAGATCATGGTGCAAGTGGCGGTTTCCGTTTTCGTCCCGGACGTAAACATTAAAGCTGGGTAAGCCAAGTGCGTAAACCCCTGACTCAAGTAGTGCGAGCGCTTTAAATTCACCCTCGGGCAAGACCACTCTGTTTGGAGCCAATCCGTACGGACTTTCGCCGTAGTTGCGATGGAAAAAAGCGGGGGGAAAATAGATGTAAACCTTGCTGCCGGGTTCCTGATAATACTTCTGGCCGTTCGCTCGTGTGACAGCCAGGCGATACCTATTGATTTGCGTTAGGTTGCCCTCGTAATCAGGATACGGAATCTTGAGCGAACCCGGTTCCGGGTAATCACTGAACTTGATCCCAGCCGCGATCAAGGTAGTCGCGGAGATGCCGGGTCGCGTAGGAACATTGGGCGTTGCCATACAAATGCCGCCTCGGAGCCGTCTAACTTGCCGTTTCTCTCGGCACCTTTCCGCAAGTGCAGGTTCCTAACCGATGGAGACCGGCTGCACAGACTTGGATGCGGTTAGCCGTCGCTTCAGCGTGACACGCAGCGGCCGCTTGGTGGGACTGGTGGATCGATCCGCACTCGGAACATTGCCAATACTGCGTTCCGTGCGATTCGGGTAACAGGCCGCCGAAGGCTTCCATTGCCTCCATGCGCTGGCGTTCGTGCTCGACTTGCAACTGCCGGATATCGGCGCCGGTTGGAGTTACGAGTTTTGGCCAGCGACCATGTTGCGCGGCCGTCTGTTGAGCGCGGAACTCGGCCTCTAGGTTTCGGCGTTCGAGTTGCGTCAGCTTTCCTGATTTAGGCGTGCGACCGAGCGGCTTCAATACGGTGCGATTACCTTGCTCTACCGCTTCAAGTGTGAGAGTTTCCGGCTCGGGAACGGGAATTTTAGATTTTCTTTTCATCGCAGAAAATTGAGGAGTTGGACCTTGGTCGGAGCCAACTCCTCGTTCCTTTTTTAAGAGGTTAGTAGGGTTGTTCTGGTTCCGGCGTCATATCGAGATCCTCGTGGAGCGACTCAGCGTCTCGCGCTGCCTGGGCTTCGCGCAGATCGCGTTCGCGCCGTCGTTCCAGGGTCCGCTCCTTGAGGTCCTGCTGAGCTTCGGCCGCGACCTGCGTCAATTTTACCGAGAACGGCTTCCGCAGCAGTTCCATCCGAAACATGAGATCATCGCCTTCCTGGCCGGTAACGGTCCAGAGAGCAGCCCAGTAAGTCTGGTCGAAGAGAATGAACGACTTAGGGCTTTGATAATCAGGCGCGTCCGCGCCAGTTCCGTCTATCTCGTAAAGTTTGATCGCCTTCACTAGGAAGCGCGTCTTTTCGCCTTTCACATAAGGCTCGCTGATGTTCATGGACTGATAGATTCTCGTGCGGTCCTTGGTGCGCTGCGTCCAAATGGCTACATCGAGAGGCTGATCGCCAAGCTCGAAGCTTCCCTTCAGATCGGGTTCCATGTCGTGTTGCTTGTTAGCGTTGATATGTATTTCGATACTTTCTATTGTTTTATTCATAACAGTTTATTAGTTGTGTTTGGTTTGTTTGGTGATGCGCCCGGATTCGAGCGCGGAAATTGGCGGGGAAGGCTCCTGCTCCCTGACTTCGTATTTAGCTAGAGCCTCGCAGACACGAGGCCAGGAGAATCGGATGATTCCGCCTACGCGAATGTAGGGAATCTTGCCGGTTGCGAGCCACTCGTTAAGTGTGCGCTGGCTGATGTCCAGTTTGGCGGCAACGGCTTCTTTATTGAGAAGTTCTAAAGAAATTTCAGTCTCGATGGGCATTAAAAACACTCCGGATCGCCGCCCGGACTCGCTACGTGGCGCGAGTCTAGGGACGGCTATTCAAAAGTGCCTTATTCGAGACTTAGGGATTGGCTTCCCCGTACGCTCGGCCCCGCGTATTTCTACGCGCTCCGGCGGTAGGGTACCCTATTTGCTATGTCGCGCCGTTCTGTAGCTCGGGTCGTCCTAACACAGGGGCCTAGCAACGATTACCGAAGCGAATCAAACGAACTCGTCTATGACGACATCCGCCAAAATCTGCACCACCTCAAAACGTTGTCAAGTAGTCCGCTTGCAAACACCCACATTATTTTTGTTGTTCCACACACTGTTTTTGCAAGTTGTTAGTTGGCTGGCTTGCTCGCGGCTGCCTTCGCTCGGAGCCGTGCGCCCTCTTCTTCTAGGAACGCTTTTCGGGCGACTTTGGCCTGCTCCTGCTCCGCCGCGAACTCAGCCGCCCGCTTAGCTTCTTTGGACTTTTGTTTGTGTTTCATTCCAGTCGGTGCCGGTAGTCGGCGCTACCGTTCCCTAGCATCTTTTCGAGTTCTCCGAGGTTGAGTTGCGGCATTAACTGTTCTGCGCTCGGCATGGCATCCAAAAGTGTCTGAGCTTCGGACGAGAAGCTACTGGCCATGATCCGGGTTTGGATGTCGCAACTAACCTCAGCGATTCTGCACTTACCGGACCTAGATCATCACATCAACTTGCTGTTTCCCCATCTGCCGGAGTTTTTTCTGCAGTTCCTCCGAAGCCTGCTCGCCAGCATTGTACCAACTGCAAATGGAGGCTGGGTGCAAACCGTTCTGGAATACCGAGTTCACGATTTCGTTCTTCGACCTTCGCTTGTGCTTCCTTGCACGCCTCGTCAGCTATTCGATGTGCTTCTTTCAAAATTTCGTCCGAATTAAAGGAGTAGTAGGCATCGAGCTGTTTATCGAGGTCAACCAGTATCTGTGCGCCGACTTCTTCCAGTTGGCTTTTGGTGACTCGCTCGCGCATCCTGGCGATGCTGAGGAGATTGGTTTGCTCTTTAGTTGTCATTTTTCTAAACTCCTAAGTTTCTATCTGACGTCTCCGTCGTTCGCTGCCTGTTGTTCGTAGGGGTGCTCCTCGAACCCTTCCTTGATTACCCTGGAAGCCTCAGTTACCGACATGATCTCAGAGCGACCGCTTACCGGTTCATAGATGAACACTGTCATTCCGCTCCCCGAATGATCAACGCCATCGACCGGGCTGTGTGCAGTAAACTTGAAGGCAACCACCTGATGCAGCCGAGGGCAACCGTTCATCCAGCGCCACCGCCATTTTGAATGCTCCGTGATCTCAATCACGGCCGTAGGGCTTTCCATCGACTCGCGAACCAGCGCCGTGAAACGATTAAGGAACCAATCGTCATTGAGACATTCGGACGGTAGTTTTGGCCATGGCTTGCGATTTTGAAGATCAGTTGACCCGGCGATAGCATTGATGGCCAGCAGGACCGATAAGGCGATGATAGTGCACGTCTTCATTTCAACTCCCCAGCGTTTAACGAAGTGTGCGTGCCTGCGGCACTACCAGCAGAGTAAGAAGCGTCATCAAAGTTTTCAGAACTCGACCAACGTGCTGCGTAGAACTTTATCCCTGTAGCCTTCAAGGCTTTTTCGGTGATGTTCTTTTTCCTTAAGACGATTGCTTTGCAATCGTTATTACGGCTCTCACGTTTCTGCTTCATCGAATAAAGTCTGCAAGCAATCCGAACACCCATTCCGTCCATGAAGTTCTTCCGTGCCGTATTAGGTCTGACTGGCGTTAACCCGCAATTAACCGCCCACCAAAAGCGCCATTCCAGGTCCATCGCGTCACGAATAATCTTCGCTAGATAGGTTGCAATCCGAACGTCTCCCGGCAGACCGAGGAACACTAGACGAGAACTAGAACCTCCAATCCACCAGCATTCAGTACCGGTGAACTCGGCGATTGCCCCTGCAGCCGCGTGGACGATAGGATGTAAGCAGGCTCCAAACTCAGTCTCTGATTGTTCACACTCACTAACCGGATCGATCACCTCAAGATCGGCTAGGCTCAATCCATACTTTTCCATGATCCGTTGAGCCTTTTCTGCAGCAGCCAACGCTTCCGATTCTGTACAACCGTTTCCTACCGTCTTCTGGGTTAGCGCCTGGATTATATCGAGGAGCCTTTTCCGTTTGGTGTTCACTTGATTTTCAGTTTGGGGAATTTCTTGTGGAGCATTTCTAGGAATAGCTGCGCGACTTCGATTTCTTGTTTTGGCGGAACGTTGCGTAGGGCGGTCGTCCAGAGTTCACTCACTAACTTCTTCAGGTTCGCCTTTGGAATTCCCGGTTTCGAGTCTTCGTTAGGAGCCGGCTTAACGTCTGCACCATTGTTTCCTGGGAGTCTCGACCAAGAATCTACCCTTGGCGGACTATCCGATTTCGACGGAGCCTTAAGCTGATTTACAGCAGCATCGACATCCTTAGCTGTCGGCTTGCCGTTAGGCGCACTATTAACGGCTTCTTTCCATACCTCGCGCTGCTGCTCGGGTTCGAGCCCAGTCAGCGGGCGCACCTGACTTTCGTGGGAGGGAGTTTCTGAACAATTGTTCAGATTAGAGACTATCTCAGCCGCATCCATTAATTGAACAGCCCGGCGATAACTCATCTGCCACCGCTCGCGGCAGTAATCCTCGAATGTTTGCGTAGGAATGCGGGTAAAGCCGAGATTCTCGAAATGGCGCCAGGTGGCGAGCGTTAGCGATTTGGCCGAGCGGCCTGAGCTCCGTCACTTCTGAAGCCGGCGTTTGGCGTTTAGTGTCGATCGGGACTCTAGCCGATGACCCCGAGCATGGTGGACGGGTGCACGCATACCCCCTCCCAGTAACCG
>Ga0209526_10001887_pt1 | contig 14051 bp, 14 predicted proteins | sample JacPinW_OM2H0_M1_FD_188566 | JGI IMG/M metagenome (GOLD analysis project Ga0209526, IMG submission 188566) | Forest soil microbial communities from Algoma, Ontario, Canada - Jack Pine, Ontario site 1_JW_OM2H0_M1 (SPAdes) (version 2) | ecosystem: Environmental > Terrestrial > Soil > Boreal... | reverse complement strand
GAGCCGTTCGAATCGTTCGCGGCTCCTGGTAAGCGAGAAACGCGCGTGCCGCATCGTCCCCGTACTTCTGCAGGTTCTCCCCCAGGCATACCGCATCCTCCAAGGCTTGACACGCTCCCTGCGCGATATACTGGAGCATTGGGTGTGCGGCGTCTCCCAGAACGGTGATGCGGTTGCGCGTCCAATTCGGTATCGGAAAGCGATCGAGCATCGGCCAGCGCCGATTTCGCTTGATTCGAACCAGAGCGTTTTGCACCCGGGGACACATCCTGCCGAAGTGCGCTTCCAACTCTTCCACGGTGCCCCAGTCATCTGAGCCTTCCTTATATTGGTAGCTCCTGAACACCGCAACTTGATTGAAAAGTTCTCCACGCCGTACGACATACTGCACGAAGTGTAAGTCCGGTCCGACCCACAAAGTCACACCGTCGAAGTCGGCGCCCTCAGGTGCTTCTTCGATCGGTACGGTCCCGCGGTAGGCGACAAACTGTGCACAGATGGGATCTCCGTCGTCATGCACGACTTTGCGCGCCCTCGACCACAGGCCGTCAGCCCCGACCAGCGCATCGCACTCATAGATTGAACCATCAGCGCATTCGACCCGAGCACCGTCGCCGAGGTCCTCGATCCGCACGGCGTCTTTGTTCTTTTCCAGGGTGATGAGCGGGGTCGCACGGCAGGCCGCGAGCTCGACCGCCAGCAGATCACCCCGATGCATGACAATGTACGGGTATTCAAAATGTTCCCGGAACTTCTTCCCGAAGTTCAGGGACGTAATCTCTTGTCCGGACGCAGCGTCCATAAGGACCGCCCGTGTGGGGAAAATGGCATGTTTCTGGATTTCATCGAGGATACCCAGGCGGTCCAGCATGCGGGTAGCATTTGGAGCAAGTTGCAGCCCGGCACCAATCTCGGTGAATTCCTCTGCTTTTTCTATTACGTGCGCGCGAAGCCCTGCTTGAGAGGCCGCGAGTGCCGTCGCGAGTCCTCCGATGCCCCCCCCGACGATCAGCAGCGGAATTCTGCTAAATTGCCCCACAATTTCCTCTGAACCAGCGGAAGCAACGTTTCCGGAGGACGTGTTTGTCGAGGTCGGCGTTGTTTTCGGAAGATCTCCAATTGACCATGAGGCAGGACCAATCAGGCCGTCTCTGATTACCTACGTCTCCGTCCTTCTGCCCTCTGCCCGATGCGCAGTTCTTCAATTCCTGATTGCTACGCCAGGCTCGCATTCCTCGTGGTGCACTTCTGCTGGTAGGCCTAGCCTTATCGGTGGTCGATTCAGACACGCGAGTTGGCGATCTTGTTCTGGCAACCTACACCGTCACACCAGCTCCGGATCGGGTTCCGGGTGATAAGCAGTCGAATTGTCGCGAAGTCGGTTGTTCAGGATGATCGCAACCACCGCACATAACGCGGGAACCGCTCCGGCAAGGAATATTTGCCTCGGAGGCCATCCCATCGACAACAGAACGCCGCCGAGCATCGGGCCCACGATCGAGCCCAGCCGGCCGATCCCCAACGCCCAGCCTACACCTGTCGATCGAATCGGAGTCGGATAGAAACTTGCGGCCAGCGCGTTGAGGCCCGCTTGCGCTCCCTGGACACAATAGCCCAACAGGAACGTCACGGCCATCTTGAGCGGATAGGAGACAACAAAAGCTAGAGATCCGATAAACAGCATGCACAAACCGAATTCAGTCACCAGAATAACAGAGGTGCCGCATCCATTCATCAAACGGCCTTGCGCGAGGGACGCGAAGATGCCACCGAGACTAAAGAGAGAGACCGCTGTGATTCCCGCCGAAACTGGCAAACCAGACTCCCGCAGCAGAGCAGGCAGCCAGCTCACGATGAAATACAGGATCAGAAGATTCATGAAATAAGGGACCCACAATAGAATCGTTCCCTTCGCGCGACCCTCGGTGAACAGGTGTTTGATCGGCATACCTTTCCGCCGGTCTCCATGCGTCGACAAGTAATCGACAGGCACCGTCGCGAGCTCCGGTGAAATCCGCGCAAGAATCCTGGCAATCTTCTGGTGGCCACTTCCGCGTACGCTTAGAAATCTGGGGGACTCAGGAAGTGACTTGATCAAAACGAGCGAAACGGCAAGCGGCAAGATTCCGCCGACGTAGAAGACCGATTGCCAACCCCACCTGGGAACCATCACCGAGCTTACCAGACCGCCAAGAAGCGCGCCGAGCGGCATTCCGCAGAACAGCGTTGTCACCAAAGCTGGCAGCAGCCGCCTAGGCGCGTATTCGGAAGTGACAGCGACAACGTTTGGCATTGCACCCCCGAGCCCAAGACCGGTCAAGAAGCGGAAAACCACTAACTGGTCGAAAGATTTGGCACGGGCCGTTAGTAAGGCGAAGGTCGCAAACGTGAGCGTGGAGAGCACAATCGGCCATTTCCGGCCCCAGAGGTCGGCGATGGGTCCCGCTGTCATGGCGGCGATCATCAACCCTAGCAAGCCGGCAGCAAAAACCGGCCCGAAGGTCCTCAGCGGGATACCGAGAGTATCAGCTATCGATGGTGCAAGGAACCCGATGCACTGTGTATCAAAACCATCCAGAACTAGAACGAGGCCGCAAAATGCGATTATCGAGATCTGAAAACGGCTCAGAGGTCGCTGGTCGATTATCTCACTCACTGTGAGCGCGCGATCTGTCACCCACGATCTCCTCTCTCCCCGAAAATGAAACCCTTGCGTGCTCCGGACGGGCTGACGCGGCTGTTTTCTGTGCTTGTTTAGCCCGCTCCGTCTACCAAACGATAGCCGGAAGCTAGCACATGGCGGCCCCGACGTTCAACAAATCACTCGATTGGGATCCTGGCTATATGGCTTCGCCGGGCTCTGCAAACTTGCACGTGGGAGGGTCTCCTGTATTCTGATCGGCCAAAGCTACCGGCACGGTATGTTGCGGCAGGGCGACACTAGGCCGAGGTTTCCGCCCCGCAGAACCCGGAACTGTATGACACGCCGGCGTAGTTCGGTTCCGGGGCGAGGTTGAACACCAATAATCCCGGCTGGAAAGCTTGCACGGACTACCTTACCCTCGCAGAAGCGAAAAAGGAAATCGAGAGCGGCGGTAGCTCGTCTGCGTCATTTCCCTGCCGCCTCAAACCGTCAAGTAGCAATGCGGGAGACTAGCCGCTCCTCACCGCGTCGCCTGGAATGGTGCAAGCTTCCGTTTGAGTTCTTCGATCGGACAGCCCTGGCCGTGGAATGAGTACCGCCCGCATATGCTGCAGAATTGCACTTTATCGGCGTGCATCACGACGGCCCGAGCGGCGATGACGAGCCCGCGGACGAGTTCCGATTTTTTCTCGACCTCTTCGAGGACCTCTTTGGCCCTCTTAATGACCTCGTCAACTCTCTTTTCGATGGGCGGCACGTTAGGTGGCACCGCTTGGTTCGGATCGTTTTCCATCTTCTGCACCCCGTACTGGCAATCATATACTAGGCAAGTATTGAGCAACACAGTTAGGTAACTTGCACGCGGTTGCGGCTGCCGACAATTGGCTCAGCGTGGCCGAGGACGCGAAACAGAAGACTCGGCGAAACGGAAGCGGAGAGTTTGACACGTTAGAACCGCGCTAGCTACCGTTTTAACCCTTTAACCCTGGTTCGAACTTTACGAGGGCCTCCCGGAGGGCAGGCCCTCGTGGCGAAGCGGCATCCTGGACCAATATCGACAGCGAAGATCAACTCGCGGAAAGTCGAGCGCGTCGCACCGGCAGGCAGTCTGCATCTGTTTCTCAGGAACGCGAGAGGATGGCTGGCGTAGGCTCTTGCACGGGCGGTTAATTTGAAATCAGAAACTGCGGTTCAAGTGAACGCAGCTAGGAGAGATTCCAATCGTGCAGAGCTGAGCTGACCGACCAAAATTCAGGCGCCGGCTGGGTGAACTGGATCCCAACTCTCGCAAACCCGCCCCAAGCGGGCCCAACATAAGCAACCGTGGCTTCCCGCTCAGCCCAGTTCTTCAGATTCATCAGAGCGACCTTCTGCCCCACTGTTACTTTCGTTCCCAAAATAACTAGCGCGCCATGAGCACTCACATTTAGAGTGAGAGTTCCTTCCTGGAAGGTATCGGTGTCCTCGGCTTGTCCGCGGACGACGAGGGGCACGTCGAGGAACAACCGCTTGCTGCGTCGCTGGTCAGGTCCTAACACCGAGTTTCTCGCCTCGGGGACAAAACAACCTGAACTGAAATGTTATTCCTGCAACGTTAGGGCGAGGCAGCAAAAATGCTTCGGGTTCTCTATTAGTAACGGGTGCCGGAAATGACCGGGATCTCGGGTTTTTCCGGCCGCAGTTTGTTGGGCGGATGCGGGTTGTCTATAGCTGCTCGGTGCTCAGGAACCGAAGTATTCTTCGCTAGGGATCCGACAAGGTCGATCGCTCGTTCCGATGTACGCCGATCAGGATCTTGGAAGAGTGAAAGGCATCCGTCAAGAAAAGTTTCCATCTTTTAAAGCTGTTTCCTGTGGTTGTTTTTTTTCGTCTCCTCGCTCAACGTTTGTCATTTGAGGGTTGTCTTAGGCTGGGCCGGAGCGGAGCCCCGCGCCGGCCTTTAGGCGGCGCGTTCTGGGGAAGCCTAGGCCCGGCCCAAGACTAGTGACGCGCCTGCTGCCCTTTGGGATTCTGATTCTTGAGTCGCAGGACTTCTCTCGTTTTCCGCATGCACATCCTCGACTAAGCCAATGATGTGGGATCTTCGACCTTCCGGTGAGCCCAATCGGCCCTGGGTTTGACCAGCGCGCTTCCAACTTAATCCCGACATGCCGCTCAAACCAGTCCGACAGCCGTAGATTTCTGATCGGCTTGGCCTCGGAACTGCGATGGCCATGCCCCGGATCCCGAAGACTTAGGCAGCTGCCGTAGGTGCCGCTGACGTTTCCGGTCGGGTCGAACGAATGAGCACGCGAATCGGGAGTAAATACCGTCCGGGGCGAGGCAGCTCGCAAAAGCCTGTCGTACCCCCTTTCTCGATGCATTTTTTGTATCGACTGCGGGTATTATTCGGTCAGTTCCTACCAGTTTCTACTAGTTTCTACTAATTGACTGGTTTCAACAAAACTACTAGCCTAGCGCTTAAACTGAGAAGAAAAATACAACGATCACCACCCCGGGCCGGATGAACACCCCAAGTCATTCGGCCCCTTTTAATTCGGACAGCAGCTGTCCGCTCCGTCCGAGGCAATGCCGCTGCTACGCAACCAGCACGCCTAGCATTCGGAACAGTAACCAGAGCCCACGATTACTTTCCTCGGAACCCCTTCGCCATCTGTGGGTTAGTGATGAATCTTCTCCCCATAGGACGACACCGGATTGCCTTTCTCCGTCCTTGCTGTTGCTTCCGTGTTGGACGCCCACGAATGCCATGCCCCTTCTCGAACTTGACCAACACGATCACCGGCAAGATTTCCCGGCTGCCCTCGGCCGCCTCTTGTTCCCGGCAAACTGAAGGGTTGCCATAAAATCGGGCGGCGACTGGGCCATGCCCATGCGTCATACCAGGTGGCCGATTTTTTGCCATAGAGTGGTCGAGGCGACCAGCGCGCGGGTGGGATAAGCGGATTAAGGGCATCAGGCTTGGGTTTGCTCGGGGCGCTGCCGAACCGGCTTTAAATTCAAACGCGGTTCCGGGCTCAAGCTTACCGAATCGTTCTTGGTCAAAGTGGCCAAGACCCTGCTGCGCGGCATCAGGGTCGCCTCGACCCACGAGCTGATGGCAAGGATTGAACTCTAACTCCAGGAGGTCGCTGAGATGCCCGTAGTTTTCGGCTGGAAGTGCAAACTGGAAACGGTATCGGTAGTCTGACGCACCGATATGCTATTTCGGAATCACAAATAGCTCATAAGACGGGCACGCCCACAGCAGACTCATCTCTCAGGGACCGCAATTCAGCGGTAGCCCGCCCGACATACAGAGACGACTATGGTTCTACTTCAGATCCTTGCAGAAGGGCAGGTGCGCAGGGTTTGCGGTGGCGGGATCGCCCATTGCCTTTAATCCAAGTTCATTCGCCTCATCCGGTGTAAGTTCCCCTTCACCAAATTCTCCTGAGGGGATGTTGGCAGACTTCTCTTCTGATTTCTCGGCCAGCTTTTGTTCCGGTCCGGCCCAACAACTCTGAGCCGTCTTTTGATCAAACATGATGTACGTGTTCTGGTTATCTACATGCGTAAATCTTTGGTTAGAACTGCATCCCACGAAAAGTGGCAGTAAGAATAAAAGAGGTGATTTCCGCTCCAGCATGCTGCTCCACGTATGAATCTGCCTTGCGAGTTCCAGGGCGGATTTCGTCTTCCTTCTTGCGGGTAGGGCTCGTCCCCTTGGAAACGGACCACGCTTGCGTCCATGTCGCTCACCGATGCCGAGGGGATTTGATCTTTTGCATGCCACAGATTCTAGCGCATCCTTCTTCTCCGTGCGGGTTGCCATAATACCGAGCCAACTCTGCTGGATGCAAATACTACGTAACGAGTCGTCCAGAACGTACCTGTAGCCGGCCCAATCGCGCGATTCTATTGACGGTAAATAAGTAGTGCATCCGGCGCGAAAAGGGGAAGGTCTGAAGGGGGCACGCAGCCTCGCAGTTCACATAGGGCAAACAGGTCGGCGTCATGCGCCGGGGCAGGACAGATTTCCACATCGTGTTTTCTGGTCGCGTCGTGTTCGCCCAGGTTAGCCGCTCCGTCCTGAGTGGGGTGTCTCGACTTGGAGTTTGAGGGTCCAATCGATGAAGCGGCTACCGTCCTTGCGTCGTTCTGGTAAGACCCAACGCAGCGACCGGCTCCACAAGGTATGAAACAGCAGAGACGTCCAAGGCGGTGAGAGAACCTCCTCATCTGGAAAGGCGAAGTCTGCCATTTTTCGAAACAGGACCCACCCGTCACGAGACGGTTTAGGCCGCCTACAAAAACCTCCCGCACCTTAGGGTGGAGGTCAGATGCCCGACAATGCCGCACCAAGCTTGAACGAGTGGGGTAATTTGCGCAGCATGGGCAGTGGGAGCCCGGCCGATTCTCATTTTGGATAATGCGAGCTTTGTCGATTAGCGCCGAGCTTGAACAACGTCTCCGCGTTGGTTCGCCCGATTTTCAAACGATCGTTTTCACCGATGCTGGCATAGTCAAACCATTCCGCTGCTTCTCGGATTTCTTCGAACGGATAATCCGCAGAAAACAAAATGCGATCGGATCCGACCTCGAGGATCGCATCAATCAGCGTCTGCGTTCGGAAGTTACCGCTTGTCGTGAGATAAAAGTTGCTGCACAGATACTCCGACATCGACTTTTTGGCCGGAATCCCTCGCGGAGTTTTGCCCAGCCGGTGGTCCACCCGCCAGATGTTGCAAACCAGCCCCTCTCCTAGATGGCCCAGAATGATTTTCAGTCGGGGGAATCGATCAAATAAGCCGCTGCCCATCAGGCGCAGCGCGTGCATAGCCGTTTCGGCGGCAAATGCCCACGTTGACCCTAAAAACCAAGGGTGACCTTCGTAGATCTGCTGCCGAGTGGGCAGCGGATCTCGTGGATGCAAGTAAAACGGAACGTCGAGCTTCTCGACCGTGTCCCAGAAGTCCCAGTATGGGGGTGCATCGTAGTAAGCAGCCGAGTCCTCCACTTCAACCTGCGAAAAGCCATTCACCAAGGCGCCCCTGAAGCCGAGCTCTCTTACGCAGCGAACCAATTCTTGCGCGGCCTCACCAGGATCCTGCATGGGCAAGGCAGCCAGAGCTTGAAAGCGATCCTGATGCTTGGCCACCTGCTCGGCCAGGTAGTCGTTTGCTTGGCGGGCAAGTTCGATCGCCTTGCGGACGGTTGGTACAGCCTGAACAGCGGGAGCGTTCAGCGAGAGCAACATGATTTCGATGCCGCACCTATCCATTTCCGCCATCCGGCTGTCATCAAGGTCTACAAGCTGATGGCGCATCTTGGGCCACACATCGGAGGTGAAATACTGCTCGGAGTCGTTTACTGTATCGGGTAATGCGAAGTGTTCTTCAAGGATGATTTTTTCTGGTTGAGCCACTGAATTGTCCTCGTGTCTATGACTTGTCCCTACTAAGAGCCCGGTTCATAATTTTAACAGCTGAAGCTAGCGCCCGTGGAGGCTGGGCTTCCGGCAGTATTTTAGTCAACGGCCGGCCGAAGCAAATCGTGAAATCCCTGGAGCTCCGCGCTCTTCTGGGCCTTGCCTTTGCGTCTATTTTCCCGCGATCTATTTGGTAGTTCAAAGTGGGACAGATTGCTATACAGGAACAGTACCATTGCCCGCGCTCGACGCCCGTTCTATCGTCACTACATTGGAAGGCCACATGAATGGGCGAGTAATCCATTCCGGGGAACCTATTGGCGGACCGCAAGGAGCTGACGTCAGCGCGAATATTCAAACGCGCGAAGAGCTGGAACGCTTCTTTGAAATTTCACACGACCTGCTCTGCATCGCTGGTTTCGACGGCTACTTCAAGTCCCTGAACTCTGCCTGGGAAAACACACTTGGATTTACCAAAGAAGAGCTACTTACAACCCCCTATCTTGATTTTGTTCATCCCGAAGACCGCAAGTCCACAACCGTCGAAGCGCGGAAAGTAGCCACCGGCAACTCTTCAACCCGGTTTGAAAACCGTTACCGATGCAAGGATGGCTCCTACAAGTGGTTCCAATGGATTGCAACGCCGGTATTTGACCAACAGCTGATTTACGCTGCTGCTCGCGACATCACGGAGCGCAAGAGAGTGGGCGCGGCACTCCGGCGAAGCGAAGAACGTGTTCGGTGCTTGGTGGATTCCAACATCATAGGGGTCTCTATCGGCGATCTTCACGGGAAGATCATTGACGCTAACGACGCCTTTTTGAGGATTGTGGGTTACACCAGAAGCGAGATTCTGTCGGGGAAGCTGCGCTGGGACACCATAACCCCGCCGGGCTATCGTGATTCGGATCAGCGAGCGATTGAGCAGATCAAAATCACGGGAGTTGCTCATCCCTGGGAGAAAGAATTCCTTCGCAAGGACGGCAGCCGCGTTGCCGTCCTGATCGGCATCGCCACTCTGGTCGCGGCAGAAGGTGACATCGAGTGTGTCGCGTTCGTTGTCGACGTCAGCGAGCGCAAGAAGTTGGAGCAGCAGCTTCGCCAGGGTCAGAAAATGGAGGCCGTGGGGCGTTTGTCCGGTGGAATTGCCCACGATTTCAATAACCTGTTGATGGTGATCATCGGCTATGGAGAACTCCTTGTCGAACGTCTCGGTGAGAACGATCCCCTTCGCAAGAACGCTGAAGAGATCAACAAGGCTGGTCAGCGTGCCGCTTCGCTAACCCAGCAGCTCCTTGCTTTTAGTCGCCAACAGGTCCTTCAACCCAAGATTTTGGATCTGAATTCCGTCGTGGCGGATGTGAAAAAAATGCTGGGCCGCCTCATCAGCGAGGATATCGAGGTGACAACATTGTTAGACCCGAACCTGGGCCGAGTCCAGGCGGATCAGGGACAGATCGAACAAGTGATCGTCAACCTAGCCGTGAACGCCCGGGACGCGATGCCGCACGGGGGGAAGTTAACCATTGAAACGGCGAACATGGAAGTCGACGACGCGTATGCTGCGCAGCACCGTCCGATGCCCCCTGGTTCATTCATCATGCTCTCGGTGAGTGATACCGGTATCGGGATGGACGCGGAGACCCAGTCAAACATCTTCGAGCCGTTCTTCACCACCAAGGAGCGGGGCAAAGGCACCGGACTGGGGCTTGCGACAGTCTATGGGGTTTTAAAACAGAGTGATGGATTCATTTGGGTCGATAGCGAGCTTGGGAACGGCACTACGTTCAAAGTCCTGTTACCACGAGTTGAAGATCGCGCGCAAGCGGTGGCACAAAATACCAGCTCAGAAGGGTCCCGGAAAGGATGGGAGACAATTCTACTGGTCGAAGACGAAGAGTCTGTTCGGAGGCTGATCCTGGAGCTACTCAATGCGCACGGTTACACCGTTCTGGAAGCGGCCGATGGTATCGCGGCTTTGAACATTGCTCAGCGCGCCCATGGCAAGATCGACCTCCTGCTGACCGACGTGGTGATGCCAGGCATGAGCGGCACACAGGTAGCGGAGAAAGTAACCGCCCTCCATCCTGAGACGAAAGTACTTTACATGTCGGGATATACGGATTTTGCCGTCGAGCACCACCAGATACCTCAGCAGGGTCGACTCTTGCTTCGAAAGCCTTTCACGCAACAAAGTCTGGCACGAAAAGTCCGTGAGGCGTTGGAAACCACTATTCTCGCGTGATTCAATCCGACCAGGCGGTTCAACAAACATTTGAGATACTGAAAAAGTCCGCCAAATGTTCATTCACTCCGGAGTACCGACAGAAGTATTGCGCCTCCTAGCACGCCAACGCGAAAACGAACCGTCTGAGGTTGCCGTGCATCACTTGAGTTAGTTAGCTCTGGATTTCTACCCCGAGACAAAAGCGTGGGCCCGATCTACATTGCGCTTGCATCTCGCAAACCAGTGATTCCCCTTCTAAACATATCCGACACTTAAGCCCGGCGGTCGTGGAAGGGAAAACCATCAAGACTCCGGCATGGCCTGAAACGTTAGCTTCGTGTCACCCAATCTAATCACATCTCCAGATTTCAGTTTCGATCTTGACTCGGTCTGAAGTCTAGTGCCATTCAGGAATGTACCGTTCCTCGTGTAAAGATCCTGTACAAAAACCAACGAACCTTCTGTCTCAATCATTGCGGCAATCGCTGAAACAGATGGGTCCGAGAGTACAACCTGACTTCTAGAACTGTCTCTGCCAATAGTAATCCTTCCACCCTCAGGGACGAAAACCTTGTCTCTGCTTCCGTTCGGATGCTCTACTAGTAGAAATCCGACGGCAAATTGACTCGCCATGCTGTCGGCTGCGCCTCGATTTTCGGACCTTGCTTGAGCATATTTCAGAGCAAGGTCTCGGTCCCATTTCGCGCGCTCTTCGCGCATCCTCAACAGCGTAGTGATATACGCCGTGACAGCACTGGTTAGGATACCTACGATGGCACTAACAACTACCGTGTTCATATGCCCTCACCGCTGCCTGTGGCTTGATCCATTCCTGGATTATTGACCTGCTAGGCGATGTCGATGGGATTGTGCTTCCGGCCGAGCTGGAGAGTCAACAGATGGGTGATGGGGGTGGATGTGGGCTACGACAAAATTGAGGAAACAAATCCAGCCCGGAATTCATGAGAGTTCACCCAGAGAAAACAGCGCTGGAATGCTTGTCCCCTTCGTCCGCGAGCGATTGCAACAGCCACGGCTCCAACGACTGAAAAATTGCAAAGTATTAGAAACAAAGACAACGCTCCTACGCTGGCCGGAACGCTCAGCGGGGGTCGAAATAGGCTTTCGACGGTCAAGGTGCATCGCCCCAGTAGTCAGGATGCTGGAACCCGCAGCGATGGTAGTCTGGTTGCTCTATTGATCCGCCAAAATCGCCGGTGTTCCAAGAATGCCGACCGAAGAGCCCGTCTGTCCTTTCCCCCGGTCAATGACGGAAATTTCCGGATCGATCCAGAACGCCCAGATTCCTGCGCCGACGAATACGAGGCACGCGGACACCACGAATGGAGCGACCCAGGATCCCCGAGACACGAGAATACCGAATACCGTGGGCGACAGCGCCCCAACGATCTGTCCTCCCATGTTCATCATCCCAGAAACGGTACCAGAGAATTCACCTCCGATGTCCATCGTAACCGCCCACGCGGGCCCGATAGTCATTTCGAGGAAGAACATCGCGCTCGTCAGGCAATAGACGGCCGTATAAGGCTTCGCCGTCATCGCGGCGGGCAGGATTGACGCTCCGCAACCGAGCATCCCTATGATGGCAACCGACCGGCGGGCAAACTTGAGGCTATTCGTTTTCACCAGCAGTTTGTCGGTCAACCAGCCGCCGATGGTATCGCCCACCACACCCGCGAAAAGCGGCAGCGATGCAAAATATCCCATCTTCAGCAGAGTGAAGCTGCGATGGTCGACCAGATAAGACGGTAGCCAGGAGAGGAAGATCCACAAGGAATATTGGTAGGTCGCGTACGCGCACATCACCGCCCACATATTTGAATGCTTCAGCAGAATGCTCCAAGGCACCTTTGGCCGCTTCTGGATGTTCGCCCGCTTGATCTCTCCGTTCTCGTTAACCCCACGTATGCGCGCGAGCTCGGCTTGGCTCACCTTTTTGTGTTCCTCCGGCATATTGCGGTACGTAAGTAAATAGAGCAGGGACCACATCAAGCTGAGGCAGCCGATCACATAGAAGACCATTCGCCACCCGTAACGAACCATGATAAACACGGCCACAGGAGGACCAATCGCGGCGCCGAAGCGGCTGGCGGCATGGGTGATTCCCTGGACAAAGCCGCGTTCGTCTCGAGGAAACCACATCTGCATGGCCCGCGTCGCCGTTGGAAATGCTCCTGCCTCACCTATCCCGAGCAGGAAGCGGATGCCCCAGAACGAAGACAGGCCCATTCCTCTCGTAGTAAGCACGGCAATTGCCGTCCGGTACGCCATGATGGCGGATAAGACTTTCCGTGGGCCGAACCGGTCGCCCAGCCAACCGCCGGGAACCTGGAAGAGCGCATAGGCCCAGATGAAGGCGCTGAAAATGACTCCCATTGTAACTTTGCTAAAGCCGTACTCCTTGCTGATAAGAGGTGCGGTGTTCGATAGGCTCACGCGATCCAAGTAGGTGATCAGGTACATCAAGCAAAGAAGCAACAGCACCACCCAGCGCTCGTGACTCCGCTTGTCCTTGCTCAGATTTTCCATTCGAATGCCTCCGTCCTGAGTGCCTGTATACGCCAATGTGGACAATTCGAAATATCGGGCCTTTCAATTTGCTCCGGTTCCAACGGAATGTCGGCCAGAATCTACGATTAGAACATTTCTCCGAGTCAGGTATATATCCTGACCCTCGCAACTGCAATAGTTTTTCGGCGTTCACGACTTGCGAGAAGCTTCTCAGCAAGGCAAAAATACCGGGCGGGTCGATGCAGTTCGGAGACGCCACTTTGATAACCTTTGGCGCGCATTCTGGTGCCGTCCGACCTGTTGATCCCGAGTGCCGAATTCAGCTTCGTCGTGACACCCAGTCGACAGATCGGATTCGTTACTTCCCGTGGGGCGAAGGTGCCGTCACAACTCTCGATCTGTCTGCAGAGCTTCTCTCTTGGCTGCTTGCCAACGCCCCAGGCAGTGGCAGTGAGCGGTGATTTAAGACTTCCGCGGTATAGTCTTGACAGGAATCGACTAACGGATGCTAAGGGACTTTGGATTCTTCTCGCCGAGCTGATCAGGTCGGTAGCCAACTATGCACATCCCTACACACGCGCTTGCATTTGCCGCTCATTGATGCAAACTAGAATTCCCCTTTCCCATAGAGGGTCGAAGACAGCCCGGTCGATGCCGGGCGGACCCAGGAAGCCTTCCGCGATGCAAATGTGGTGATTCATTTGCATATGGCATACGACTAATGGGAGGTCATGGCCTGCTTGCAGCGCCGAGGCGGTATGGCAAAGCACCCCGCCCGGAACTGATTTTGCTGGCTCTGAACGTGCCAAAGATGGATCGCCGGGGCATTCTGGCGGAGATCCGGAAATGTTATCAGCCCCATGCTAATAGCTCCATCACCGAGCCCGTGGATTGGGAGGAGTTCTTGAGCGTCGCAAAGAGCATCGACGATTTCTGGCCGACAAAGGTCAACTTGCCAGGTGAGCCGAGCAAATGAGCGCCGTACCCGTCAGGGTTCTTCTGGTCGAAGATGATCCCGTAGATGCCCGTTTGCTGCGCGCGATGTTCAATGAGCCAAGCTCGCGTAAGATGGAATTGACGCATGTCCGGCGCATGAGCGAGGCCGTGAATATTCTCGTGGCGAGTGCGTTTGAAATTGTTCTCCTCGACCTCGGGTTGCCCGATGCAAAAGGACTAGAAGCAGTGCGCCAGTTGCATGTAGTTGCGCCCCGCGTCCCGCTGGTTGTGTTGACAGGCTC
>Ga0209526_10001886_pt1 | contig 14051 bp, 13 predicted proteins | sample JacPinW_OM2H0_M1_FD_188566 | JGI IMG/M metagenome (GOLD analysis project Ga0209526, IMG submission 188566) | Forest soil microbial communities from Algoma, Ontario, Canada - Jack Pine, Ontario site 1_JW_OM2H0_M1 (SPAdes) (version 2) | ecosystem: Environmental > Terrestrial > Soil > Boreal... | reverse complement strand
CTGTTCGCTCGGCGGTGACCGTGAACGCCTTTAGGAGCGACTTCTGGAAAATATCAAAACCCAGGGCATCAGCCTGCCGCGGCTTGGGCTCGGCACGTTTCGCATGCAGGGCGACGTCTGCCGTGCCGCGGTCGAAAGTGCGCTGGCGCTCGGTTATCGCCATATCGATACCGCGGAAATGTATGCCAATGAGGAAGCGATTGGCGCTGCGATTGCGTCCTCCGGCGTCGCGCGCAAGGATCTGCACGTCACCACCAAGGTATGGAACGAAAACCTCGCCTCCGACGCGATGCGCCGGGCGTTCGACAAGAGCCTGAAGAAGCTGCGGCTCGATCAGGTCGATCTTTACCTGGTGCACTGGCCGGCGCCGAACATGAACCTGCCGGCGATGTTCGAAACCCTGATGAAGCTGAAAGAAGAGCGGCGCACCCGCGCCATCGGCGTTGCCAATTTCAACATCGCGCTTCTCAAAACCGTGGTCGAGGAGATCAAGGCGCCGATCGCCTGCAACCAGATCGAATATCATGTAATGCTCGATCAGACGCCCGTGCGCAAATATCTCGCCGCGAAATCTATCCCTCTCGTCGCCTATTGCCCGCTGGCGCAAGGCCGTGCGGCTTCGGACGAAACGCTGGCAGCGATCGGCCGCAAGCATGGCGCCAGCGCGGCGCAGGTGGCGCTGAAATGGCTGCTCGATCAGGACGGCGTCGCCGCGATCCCGAAGGCATCCCGCCGCGAGAGCCAAAAAGCCAATCTCGATGCGCTAAACGTGGGGCTCGACGATGAGGACCTGAAGGCCATCGCGGGCCTGCCGAAAGACAAGCGCTGTGTCAGCCCCGGGTTTTCGCCGAAATGGGACTAAAGAGATACGACATGCCTAGCGCGCATGAACAAATCGTAGGGTGGGCAAAGGCGCACTTCGCGCCGTGCCCACCACTGACGCGATCGCGATCCTCAATGGTGGGCACACGCTTCGCTTTGCCCACCCTACGGCTCTGTGTCAGCCCCGGGTTTTCGCCGAAATGGGATTGAGACAAAAAGAATGGCCCTTGCGGGGCCATTCCTGTGTCGGGCCTTAATACTCGTGGCGATGTTTGACGATCACGACCCGGTCGCGATGATGCCGCCAACCCTCGTGCCAGCCGCGATCACGATGCTCGCGGAATTCGGCGCGGGCGCCGTAGCGGTCATGGTCGCGATGCTTGATCACCATGGTCTCGGCGCTCGCAATTGACGGCGCCGCGACCGCGATCGCACCGAGCGCGGCGATGACATATCCAAGCTTCTTCATGTAGTCCTCCTCACACTTTGCGAAGATCAACTTCGCCTGAGAAGGAACGTTCCGACGGAACCGCGAGAGAATTCTGAACAACCGTTCAGCTAGCTGCGCTGCACTTATGCAGCAGCGGCGTCGGATTGCCGTTGGCGTTGAGCTTGCCGTCCTTGATGGTGTATTCGCCCTTCCGGTTACGGTTATACATCGCGCGCATGGTCCCGTCGGGCTGCCTCATCAATCCATATTCGCGCGTCTGCTTCAGCGACGGAAAGTAAACGCGCAGGTTCAACATGCCGTCGGCGGAGACCTCCGCGCCGACAATTTCGTTGTCGTCCCGCGCGTCGCCGAGCTCGCGCCGCAGCATCAGACGGTCGCCTCGTGCGATCGCATAGATCAGAACCGTCCCCCTGTCATGGTCGGGCGGCAGCGAGCAATCCTGTGACCAGGGACCGATCAATCCCCATTTGCGTGCGGTGTCCGTCACCGTGCCTGCGCCCGCGCAAGGCGCAAGCGTCAGCAAAACCGGGATCGCTAGCGTCAGCTGGATCAAGCAAGGACTAGCGTATCGCATCGCCCGTATCGCCCTTAAGATGATGGACGATCGCACCCTAGCGTCTGGATTCCGGCGCAAATGGGTCGACGCCCATCGCGGGGGGCGCTTGCGGAAGGCGGGCCGTGCGGGCATCATCCGCGCATAAAAAACAAAATTTGGGGAGCACCATGTCCGCATTGTCACGCCGTCACTTTCTTGAGCTGACGGGGTCAACCGCCCTCGCGCTATTATCCGGAAGCTCCGATGCTGCGATGGGACCGAACGACAAGTTCGATCTCGTGATCAAGGGTGGCGAGGTGCTCGATCCCAGCCAGTCGCTCAAGGGGAAACGCGATATCGGCATCCGCTGGGGCGTGATCGAGGCGATCGAGGCGGAGATTCCGGCGGCGCGGGCGTCGAAGACCATCGACGCCACCGGCAAGCTGGTGATGCCGGGTCTCGTCGACCTGCATTGCCACGTCTACCCCTATGGCTCGGCAATCGGCATCCCCGCCGACGAACTGGTGCAGTTTCAGGGAACCACCACGGTGGTGTCGGCGGGCGATGCCGGCGTCAACAACCTCGCGGCACTGCGTCGTTACATCGTGGCGCAGTCGCGGGCGCGTATCTACGCCTTTGTCCATATCGCCAATAACGGACTGTCGGCGTTCCCGGTCGCCGAGCTCTACAATATCGACAATGCGCAAGTTGAAGCGTGTGCGATGGCACTGGCGGAAAATCAGGACTTCCTGATCGGCGTCAAGGTGCGAATGTCGGAGAACATTATCTTCAAGCATGGTGTCGAGCCGCTCAAGCGCGGCATCCAGGCCTGCGAGATGTGCGGCTGGCCGGCCAAGATGATGGTGCATATCGGCGGCGTCGAAACCAAGGAATTGATGTCGCAGATCCTCGATCTGCTGCGGCCGGGCGACGTCTTGACCCACGCCTATTCCGGCTTCCCGAACATGTCCGGCGTCGGCACCAATATCGTGCAGGACGGCAAGCTGTTGCCGGCAGCGCTGGCCGCCAAGCAGCGCGGCGTGTTGTTCGACGTCGGCCATGGCGGCGGCAGTTTTGATTTCACCGTGGCGGAAGTGGCGATCCCGGGCGGCTGCACGCCCGATACGATCTCGTCCGACATCCATGTCTTCTCCGGTAATTCGCCGGGCGTGCCGTTCCTGCCCAACGTGATGAGCAAGTTCATGGCGATGGGCTTTTCGCTCGAGCAGGTGGTGACGATGGCAACTTCAGCGCCGGCAAAGATCATCAACCGGGCGCCGAAGATCGGCACCTTGCAGCTGGGGGCGCCCGGCGACGTCGCGATCATGGAACTGGTGGAAGGGCCGGTGACCTTCGTCGATACCCGCAGCAACAAGCGCGACGGCAAGGTCTATCTGAAGCCAATCCAGACCGTCATCAACGGCGTGCCGTTCGGCCGGCCGTATCAGGCGCCGTTCGCTGTGAGGTGAACCGCCGATCAGCCCGATTGTCTCTGCGCGCGGGTATCGCTGACAATGTCGGCAATGACCGCGCCCATCACCAGGGCGCCGCCCAGGAGAGCCCGCGAAGAAGGAACCTCCTGGAACGCGAGCCATACCCAAAATGGCATCAGCGGTGTCTCCAGCGTTGCGATCAGCGTGGCTTGACCTGACGGCAACAGGCGCGATCCAAGCATGAACAGGGTCAAGCCCAATGCGACCTGGAAGAAGCCGAACATCGCGAAGATGACGAGATCGGCTGCGGTGACGCTGGCTATGTCGTGGGCAAAGGGAATGCTGACGAGGCTGCCCAACAGGTTCGATAGCGCGGCGGCCGCGACCATCGGCGTGCTCTTGTGCCGTCGGACGGTGACCGTCATTGCCGCAATCGCAACGGTCATGAGACAGGCGAGCGCAATCCCCAGTATATCGGAGCTGGCGCGCATATTGCCGACGATGATGGCGACGCCGCACAGCGCCACCACGCTCGCCAGCATGGTTTGCCATCGGGCGGGCTCTCGTAGCCTTATCCAGGCGAATGCCGCGGCGACGAAGGGGCCTGTCGCGATGATGATCGCGACATTCGACACGCTGGTCAGCTGCAGGGCCGGGATGAAACACACCATGCCCAAGGTCGACAGCGATGCGACCAGCCAGCCGCTCCTTCCCATCCCGGTCAAATCCCGCAAGCCGGCGCGGCCTTGCAACAGCACGAGAATGGCCGCGATGAGACCGCCGCCAAACAGGCCCCGCCAGAACAAGATCGTCCACGAGTCGAACGGCAGCAGCCGCGTGAAAAACGCCGCGGTGCTCCAGGCCACGGCAGCGGCGACAATGAGAGCAATGCCTAAGCGATGCTGCGATTGAGCCGTCGCCATGAGGGAAATCCTGCTAGCGACTAGGGCTGCGCCCTCTTCGCGGCGATCTCGTCCGACCGCCTCATCCTGAGGTGCGGGCGCGCTTCTCCACATTGGCGATTCTCGCCGGCACGCCAAATTCCTTCCGGCATACTTCCGCAAGCACGGCTATGCCTTCGCGGATCTGCTCGTGCGAGGGGCTCGCAAAGCACAGCCGCAAGCGGCAGCCGGCATGGGCCTTGTTGGTCGACCATTCCGGCCCCGGATTGATGGAGACGCCGGCGGCGAGCGCGGCCTGATAAAGCTTCAGCGTATCGACATGGTCCGGCAGCTTGACCCACAGGAAGATGCCGCCCTTTGGCGCCTCGAATTCCGCCGCGGTGCCGAACTGCTCGTTGAGCGCTTCCATCAGCGTGTCGAGCTTGGCGCGAAGCCCGCGCGTCAGCTTCGGCACATGCGTGGTGAAATGCGGCGCGCAATATTCCGCCAGCACCATCTGCTCCAGCGCGCCGCTTCCGGCGTCGGTCTTGAGCGCCAGCATCCGCGACAGCATTTCCCAGGGCGCGACGATGAAGCCGACGCGCAGCGCCGGCGCGATCGATTTGGAGAACGAGCCGATATGGATCACACCGCCGTTCCTGCTCATGGCGTGGATCGCGGGCGGGCGCTGGCCGTCCCAGATCAGGTCGGCGTAGCAATCGTCCTCAAAAACCGGGACGCCATAATCTTGCGACAGCCTCAAAAGCTCGGCGCGCCGTGGCTCCGGCATGATGGTCCCGGTTGGGTTCTGCACCGTCGGGATGGTATAGATGTATTTCGGCGTGACGCCGCGGTGCTTGAGATGGGTGAGCGCGGTTTCCAGCGCATCCATCCGCATCCCCTCGTGGTCGAGCGGAATGCCGACGGCGTTGACGCCGAGCCTGGTCAGCCGGTTCAGCGATCCCTGATAGCTGTCCTGCTCCATGATCACGGTATCGCCGCGCGACAACAGCGTCGCGTTGACGAGGTCGAGCGCCTGCAGCGAGCCGGAGACGATCAGGATATCGTCGGCCGTGCAATTCATCGCGGCATCGCGCTTCAATTTCGCAGAGAGAAATTCGCGTAACGGACGATAGCCCTGCGGACCATGGGCAAGCCCATAGGTCGCAAGCGTCTTGCCCTCGCGCCTGAGCACGGCGCTGGCCGCCTCGATCAGGCCGTCCACCGGCACCTGTTCGGGGTCGTTATTGCCGCCGACAAAGCTGTATTTGGCGAGTCCCGCCCACCTCGCCGCGGGCGCGGGCAGCCCCGCCGGCAAGAGCGGCGCGAAGTCGAATGGTGCAGAGCTCATGGGCAGCGTCTCTCCCTTGTTTTTGCTTGGCGGCGATCCTAGACAAGTCTGGCGCGCTTGTCCTTAGGGGACTGCCGGCTGCGCTGCGACACCAGAGCCGCTCTGCCCTGCGTAATGACGCTGGCGCCGCCTTTGAAGTCCGGCTAATCCTCCCGGCACCGAAGCGAGAGATATCGACCAAATGCCCGATACGATCCAGGAAGTCCTGCAAGCCTTTGCCAATGGCGAGCTCGTCGTCGTGACCGATGACGAGGACCGCGAGGGCGAGGGCGACCTGATCGTCGCGGCCGCGCTCTGCACGCCCGAGAAGATGGCCTTCATCATCCGCCACACCTCGGGCATCGTCTGCGCGCCGATCACGACCGAGGACGCGCGCAGGCTGAGGCTCGATCCGATGGTCGCGCACAACGAATCCAACCACACCACCGCCTTTACGGTGTCGATCGACTACAAGCCGGATGGCGGCACCGGGATCTCAGCGGACGAACGCGCCTCCTGCTGCCGGGCGCTCGCCAACCCGAACGCCGGCGCCAATGATTTCGCCCGGCCGGGGCATATTTTTCCGCTGATCGCGCGCGACGGCGGCGTGCTGTTGCGGTCGGGCCATACCGAGGCTGCGGTCGACCTCTGCAAGCTCTCCGGCCTGCCGCCGGTCGGTGTCATCAGTGAATTGATGAACGACGACGGCACCGTCATGAAGGGCGAGCAGGTGGTGCGCTTCGCAGCCGCCCACAAACTCAAGCATGTCACCATTGCCGACATGATCGCCTACCGCCAGGCGCGCGAGAAGCTGATCGAGCGGGTCGCGACGTTTACGACCGAGAGCCCGATCGGGCCGCTTCAGGGCTATGCCTATCGTTCCCCGTTCGACGAGATCGCCCACGTCGCCTTCGTCTATAACGGCGTCGGCGACGGCAAGAACGTGCTAACCCGGTTCCACAAGCCCAACATCGTCCGCGACATCTTTACCGGGCAAAAGCGCATGCTGACGGTGCTGGAGCATTTCAAGAAGACCGGCCGCGGCGTCTTGGTCTATCTGCGCGACGGCGCCGCCGGGGTTCCGGTTGCACCATTGCCGCAGGAGAAATCCGCCGAAGCCGACCGCAACCGGCAATGGCGCGAGGTCGGCGTCGGCGCGCAGATCCTGCGTGATCTCGGCGTGACCTCGATCCGCCACCTCACATCATCGGTGCACGACTACAAGGGATTGTCCGGCTTCGGCATCGAGATTGTCTCTAATGAACAGCTTGAAGGTTAGGATTGATCGTTTGCGGATTGCTTGAAGCGCCGGACCTCAGATGTGCAGTTGCACATCGGGGAATATCAAGGTTCATCCAATTCAATTGCGCTTCTGCCCGTGGCGCTTTAATTTATCAGACAATTCCATCGAGATTGACGCGAAAGGAATTCTCATGAGCGTGCGCCCTCAGACCAAGGACAAGCCGTCGGCGGTGAATTTCCAGTGGGACGATCCGTTCATGCTCGACGAGCAGCTTACTGAAGACGAGCGCATGGTGCGCGACACCGCGCGCGCCTATGCGCAGGACAAGCTGTTGCCGCGCATCACCAAGGCCTATCTCGAGGAAAAGGTCGATCGCGACATCTTCCATGAGATGGGCGAGCTCGGCCTGATCGGGATCACGCTGCCGGAGGAATATGGCTGCGCCAACGCGAGCTATGTCGCCTATGGCCTTGTCGCGCGCGAGATCGAGCGGGTCGATTCCGGCTACCGTTCGATGAACTCGGTGCAGTCCTCGCTGGTCATGCACCCGATCTACGCCTATGGCGACGAGAACCAGCGCAAGAAATATTTGCCCAAGCTCGCCACCGGCGAATGGGTCGGCTGCTTCGGCCTGACCGAGCCGGATGCCGGTTCCGACCCCGGCGGCATGAAGACCCGCGCCGAGAAGGTATCCGACGGCTACCGCCTGACCGGCACCAAGATGTGGATTTCCAACGCGCCGATCGCCGACGTGTTCGTGATCTGGGCCAAGTCGGCCGCCCATGACAACCAGATCCGCGGCTTCATCCTCGAAAAGGGCATGAAGGGGCTGTCGGCGCCGAAGATCGGCGGCAAATTGTCCTTGCGCGCGTCCGTGACCGGCGAGGTCGTGATGGAAGGCGTGGTGGTGCCGGAGGAAAACCTGCTTCCCAACGTTTCCGGCCTGAAGGGGCCGTTCGGCTGCCTCAACCGAGCCCGTTACGGCATTTCCTGGGGCGCGATGGGCGCCGCCGAAGACTGCATGCATCGGGCGCGGCAATACACGCTCGACCGCAAGCAGTTCAACCGGCCCTTGGCCGCGACGCAACTGGTGCAGAAGAAACTCGCGGACATGCAGACCGAGATCGCGCTCGGCCTGCAGGCCTCACTTCGGGTCGGCCGGCTGATGGACGAAGGCAAGATGGCGCCGGAGATGATCTCGATCGTCAAGCGCAACAATTGCGGCAAGGCGCTCGACATTGCGCGTGTGGCCCGCGACATGCACGGCGGCAACGGCATCCAGATCGAATATCACGTGATGCGCCATTCCGCGAATTTGGAAACCGTGAACACCTATGAAGGTACCCACGACGTCCACGCGCTGATCCTGGGCCGCGCCATCACCGGCATTCAGGCGTTTTCGTAACAGCGTTGACGGGAACCCTGAACGTGACCTCACACTCTGTTGTCATCGTCCGCGAAGGCGGACGATCCAGCACTCCGCGGCTTCTCGTCTTATCTCGAGCGCCTGCGATTACTGGATACCCCGCTTTCGCGGGGTATGACGACCGCAACGTGTAGGAATCCCATGGCAGAAAACGAAGACGTCCCGTTCAACCGCAACTTTCCGCTTCTGCCCGGGGTCGTCGACGAAGTCCTCCCGGGGGTCCGGAGGGTGCTGTGCGACAATCCGAGTCCGTTCACCTTCACCGGCACGGTCAGTTACATCGTGGGCCAGGGCAAGGTCGCGATCATCGATCCCGGCCCCGACAGCGGGCCGCATGCGGCGGCGCTGCTGGACGCCGTGCGCGGCGAGACCGTGACCCATATCCTGGTCACCCATACCCATCGCGACCATTCGCCGAACACGAAAAGGATCAAGGCCGCAACCGGCGCCACCGTTTACGCCGAGGGGCCGCATCGCGCGTCGCGGCCGCGCTTCGAGAGCGAGAAGCACAATCCGGAATCCGGCGCCGATCGCGACTTCAATCCCGATGTCAGGGTTCGCCATGGCGACGTGATCGAGGGGCAGGGGTGGAAGCTCGAGGCGGTGGCGACGCCCGGCCATACCGCCAATCATCTGGCGTTCGCCTGGCCCGAGCGAAAAATCAATTTCGTCGGCGACCACGTGATGGGCTGGTCGACCTCGATCGTGGCGCCGCCGGACGGATCGATGATCGACTATATGGCCTCGCTGGAACGGCTGACGCAGCGCGACGAGGATCTGTATTTCTCCGGCCACGGCCCGGAAATCCCGGAAGGCCCGCGCTATGTCCGCTTCCTGATCCGCCATCGCCAGGCGCGCGAAGCCTCGATCCTGCACCGCCTCGCCAAGGGCGAGGCCGATATCCCGACCATGGTGCGCGCGATCTATATCGGCATCGACCCGCGGCTGATGAATGCTGCCGGGTATTCCGTGCTGGCGCATCTGGAGGATCTGGTCGGGCGCGGCATCGTGGCAACCGACGGCGATCCGGTGATCGGCGGGACGTATTGGTTGGCGAGGGATAATAGCGAGTAGGTGGGGGCGAATGGCGAGTGGCGAGTAGCGAATAGGGAAGCAAGCCGCGGCCTCAGAGCCACCTTACTATTCGCCATTCGCTACTCGCCATTCGCCCTTTCACTTTTTCACCGTCTTTGCCGGAAGCTTCGGCGGCTGCACCTTCTTCGCCGGCTTGAGATTGTCGGCATCGGCGGCGGTATTGATGTCGTCGATCAATTTGGTGATGCGCGAGGCGTTGCTGCCGAGGTCGCTTTCGAAATAGCGCGATGAGGAGCGGATATCGACGCGGGAGTCCTCGCCGTCGGGCGTCACCCGAATCGAGACGTCCTCGCGGAATCCCATGATTGGCGTCCGCGCCACCGCCTCGATGCGGCCGATGCGGCGCGGCGGCTGTGGCGGACGTTCGTCGATCACCAGCCATTTGCGCTTGTTGACGAGCTGCAGCGTGATCGCATAGGCTCGATCGACGGGAATTTCGAGCTCCACCGGCTCGATGTCCGGATAGGCCTGGCGCTGCTGTTCGGCCGAATAGAGCCCGGCATAGACGGCGGTGTTGGCGCCGTCGCCGCTGCGTAAGCGACCCAGCGCCTCGAACCGGGGCGGGTCGATCGGATCGGTGGTGATATCGTGGATCGGCGGCAGCTTGCGGTATTGCAGGCCGAGATAGGCCGGATACGCGAGCACGACCCCGGAGATCAGGAGCGCGAGCAGGATCCGGCTCATGCCGCGGGATCCGTTCTGCCAGATCGCGGCGAACGCGGCCAGCGAGACCAGGATCGAGAGCGCGGCGCAGCCGAGCGCGCCGAAGAACGTCGCCAAGGCCGGCTTCATCTCCAGAAAGCCGAAGCGGACGATGATGATCGAGACCACGACCGCGACCACCGAGAACACCGCAAGGTTGCGCGCCCAGGTAGCAAGGCTGGACACGGGCTCCGAATGGTAGGGAGCGGAAAACCTGCGGGCCATCGGTCAAAGTCTGCCGGGTTGGGGCCTTGCCGGGTATGCGCTCGGTGCGGCCGATGGTCCGTTTGAGACCACGGTCCTGCGGCGAATTCAAGGGGATGATTTGGCCTCCGGCCCCCGGTCGGCACACACCGCAAGTTCCGGCCGTGCCGACCGAGCCGTCCTACGCCGCCGCGTTGGGGAAGCTGTAGCTCTTGAACTGATCGCGCAGCGCGGTCTTGAGGATCTTGCCGGTCGCGGTATGCGGAATGCCGTCGACGAAGGCGACATCGTCAGGCATCCACCATTTGGCGATCTTGCCGTCCATGAATTTCAGGATCTCCTCGCGGGTCGCGCTCGAGCCCTGCTTGAGCTGCACGATCAGAAGCGGACGCTCGTCCCATTTCGGATGGTGGATACCGATCACGGCCGCTTCGGCGACCGCCGGATGGCCGACCGCGAGGTTTTCCAGATCGATCGAGGAAATCCACTCGCCGCCGGACTTGATCACGTCCTTGGAACGGTCGGTGATCCGCATATAGCCGTACGGGTCGATGGTCGCCACGTCGCCGGTATCGAAATAGCCGTCCTCATCGAGGATGTCGGCATCGACGCGAAAATAGGCCTTCGACACCGAAGGACCGCTCACCTTCAACCGGCCAAAAGTCTTGCCGTCCCACGGCAGTTCCTTGCCGGCATCGTCGGTGATCTTCATCTGCACGCCGAACGGCGGATAGCCCTGGCTCTGCAGGATATCGAGCCGCTCCTCGCCCTTGAGGTCGGCAAAGGGCGGTTTCAGCGCGGCGAGCGTCCCGATCGGGCTCATCTCGGTCATGCCCCAGGCGTGGCGCGCCGTTACCCCCATGTCGACGAACGCCTTGATCATCGAGCGCGGCATCGCCGAGCCGCCGCAGACCACCATGCGCAGATGCGGCAGCTTCAGATTGTTGGCGGCCATGTGGTTGAGCAGCATCAGCCACACCGTCGGCACGCCGGCGGTATGCGTCACCTTCTCAGTGTCCAGGAGTTCGTAGACCGAGGCGCCGTCGAGTTTGGCGCCCGGAAACACCAGCTTGGTGCCCATCGAGGGCGCGGAGAACGCGATGCCCCAGCTATTGGCGTGGAACAACGGCACCACCGGCAGCATTGTATCCCCGGCATTGGCACCAAGGGAGTCGCCGGTATTGGCCATCAGCGCGTGCAGCACGTTGGAGCGATGCGAGTAGAGCACGCCCTTGGGATCGCCTGTGGTGCCCGAGGTGTAGCACATCGCGGCTGCGGTGTTTTCGTCAAACGTCTTCCACTTGAATTTACCGTCGGCTTCTCCGATCCAGTCTTCGTAAGGAACCGCGTTCTTCAGCGTGGTCTGCGGCATGTGCGCCTTGTCGGTGAGCACGACGTAGCGCTCCACGCTTGGCATCTTGTCGGCGATCTTTTCCAGCATCGGAACGAAGGTGATATCGGTCATCACCACGCGGTCTTGCGCGTGGTTGATGATCCAGGCGATCTGGTCCGGGAACAGCCGGGGGTTGACGGTGTGGCAGATCGCGCCGAGCCCCATGATGCCGTACCAGGCTTCGAGATGGCGCCAGGTGTTCCAGGCGATGGTGGCGACGCGGTCGCCGAGCTTGATGCCGTCGCGGTCGAGCCGTTGCGAGACCTTCAACGCGCGATCGTGGATTTCCCGGTAATTGGTGCGATGGATCGGGCCTTCGACCGACCGCGTCACGACCTCCTGCGAGCCGTGGATCAACGCGGCATGCTCGATAATCCGGTGACAGAGCAACGGCCAATCTTGCATCAAACCAAGCATACGGAAGTCCCTCCTGGAATGTTATTGCTTGCGCAGGCCGCCTCCTGTGGAAGCGGATCGGCTGCGATCACGGAATTGACATGAACTTTAGCGCGGAGAACGCGAGCCGCAAATGGTCTTGTAGCGGTTTGGGCTGCGGCGAAGCGGTAATAATGGTTACCGTCATAACCGTGCTGCTGATGCTTTGCGTGCAGGCCGAGCCGGCTCAAGCCGCGCGGAAGTCTGCCGCTGGCATCTGGGGAGACCTGTTCGGAAACGCCCGGCCGAGACTGCGCGGGACCGTGCGGGCAACAGTGGTGCCGTTGCCAAAGCCGCGTCCGGCGGAAGCGCCGGCGGCTCCGCCGCAAACGCCTGCCGCCGAGAAATCTACGCCCGCCACCTCCGACAGACCGGCCGAGCCGGCCGCGCCCGCGGCGCCGCAGCCCTCGACCTGCCGGCTGGCCTTGACCGAGGAGATCGCGATCGCGCCGTCCGTTCCCGACATCCACGGTCCCGGCGGCTGTGGCGGCGAGGATTTGGTGCGGCTGGAGGCCGTGGTGCTGCCCGACAGGCATCGGGTACAGCTCGCGCCCGCCGCGATCCTCCGCTGCACGATGGCCTCCGCCATTGCCGACTGGATTCGCGCCGACATGGCGCCACTGGCGCAGAATCTCGGCAGCGTTATCAGCGGTCTCGATAATTTCGACTCCTACGAATGCCGGAGCTTCAACCGCGTGGCCGGCGCGCCTTTGTCCGAGCACGGCCACGCCAATGCGATCGACGTCCGTGCGCTAAAGCTCGCCAACGGCCAGTCGATCTCGCTCACCGATCGCACGGTGGCGCGCGAGGTGCGCGAGAGCGTGCTGCATTCGATGTGCGCGCGGTTTACCACGGTGCTGGGGCCGGGCTCCGACTGGTATCACGAGGACCACATCCATCTCGATTTGATGGAGCGGCATAACAATTACAAAATCTGCCAGTGGAACGTGTGGGATCCGCTGCCGCAGATCGCGCCGCTGTTGCCGGCCGAGCGGCCTGACGACGCGCCGCCTAAGAAGGGCGAATAGGGAGTAGCGAATAGCGAGTAGGGAAGAGGGTTCGACCAACGTCACTTTGCCTCTTGCTATTCGCTACTCCCTATTCGCTTTTCGCCAACGAAGCCACCAACAAAAAAGCGCCGGCAAGACCGGCGCTTTTGATTGTCTGCGGTTGAGGAGTCCGATTATTGCATCTGTGGGCCGCCGAAAGCGCCGCCTTGCAGCGCCATCTGGGAGTTGAACGGCGAGTCGCCACGGTGCGGTTCGAGCACCACCACGATGGTGCCCATCTTCACCCGGTTATAGAGATCGATCACGTCCTCGTTCGTCATCCGGATGCAACCGGAGGAAATCGACGCGCCGATATATTCCGGCTGGTTGGTGCCATGAATCCGGAACAGCGTGTCCTTGCCGCCCGAGTAGAGATACATCGCGCGCGAGCCCATCGGATTGTCCGGTCCCGGCGCCACGAAGGTCGGGACGCCCAGACGCTCGATCTCGCTCTTGGTCGGATGCCACGGCGGCCACTCGGTCATGCTGCCGATCTTGGCGATCCCCGACCAGGCCATCGCTTCCTCACCGACGGTGATGCCGTAGCGGATCGCCTTGCCGTCGTTGAGCACGTAATAGAGGTAGTGATTGTCGGAATCGACCACGATCGAGCCGGGCGCTTCCTTGCGGTGATAATCGACGATGGCGCGGCGGAACGGCTCGGCGACCGGCGTGTTGGCGTAGCGGATCTTGGCCAGCAGTTCCTTGTCACGCGGTTTGAAAGCCGTCGTGTTGGTCGCCTCATAGGTCGCGCCCTGCATGCAGCCCGACAACATCAGGCCGGCGGCCAAAATTCCGAGTTTCACCTTGAGCGACGCCATAGCGCAATTCCAATCGAATTCCTTGCGTTTATAGCGCTAACTCTGCGCCCTAAACGCCATGATTCAGTTAATCCCCATTATCGTCAAAGCCGGCCATAATTCCAGAGTTTAGAGTCCCATCCCGCGCTGCGGCAGGTCAGCTGTGGCTTTTTTGCCGCAAGAGGCGTGCCATTCGGCCCGTTTTCGAGCAAACCTGCAACAGTCGCCTGGCCAGCAACACGCTCCTGCCAT
>Ga0209526_10001885_pt1 | contig 14052 bp, 9 predicted proteins | sample JacPinW_OM2H0_M1_FD_188566 | JGI IMG/M metagenome (GOLD analysis project Ga0209526, IMG submission 188566) | Forest soil microbial communities from Algoma, Ontario, Canada - Jack Pine, Ontario site 1_JW_OM2H0_M1 (SPAdes) (version 2) | ecosystem: Environmental > Terrestrial > Soil > Boreal... | reverse complement strand
CAGCACTCGCACGAGATCGCCAAGCTGATCGGCTCGCCGCCCGGATATTTGGGGCATGGGGAGACGCATCCGCTGATCACGCAGGAAGCGCTCTCGCAATATCACACCGAGAGCTGGTGCATGACCACTTCTCGGCCCGGCGCATGCTGAAGGCGCTGGCCGATGGGGAGACCAACCCAGCAATTCTGGCCGCCCTGGCCGATCCGAAGTTGCGTGCCACGCAAGAGCAGGTGTGTGGCGCGCTCGGCGCGTGCACGGAGCTCGATCGCGTCTACCGGCGGCGGCGAAGATGATGCTCGAGGAGTTGCGATTGATCGACGAGCAGATCGGCCAACTCGGCCAAGACATAGCGAATCTGCCCAGCCAGCATTTGGACAAGCGTGAGCACAACTGGCCTAGCAGCAACGACTTCGAATTCCAGCTCGTGGGCTTGTTTCTAGAGTTTGAGCACGACTTGACCCGCGCACCAGCGCGGGTTGGTTACTGCTAAGGATTCCCACTTCCAACGTAGCTGTCACTGCGTGCCAGAAAACTGGCAACTTACCATCTGACTGGCAGCGGCGCGCTGGCACTGTGATCTGACGAACACACTCGCTGTTCGGCAATCCCACATATAAATCAATAAGTTCGGTGGTTTCGGAAAACCATCGAACTTTGGCACCCCCGCTGCAATTCTCAAGACCGTGAGGCACGTGTCGTGGCTGGAGTATGTAGCCTGAACGATCCATCGAATTTTCTAACGGAGTTCGAGTTCGTCGTGGGGGGCGATGAAGGAGGAGAAAGGCCAATGACAATGCTGGTGATTCTGGGAGCCGTGGTCGGTGCGGCAGGCCTGGCGGCCGTGCTGGTGCAGACGCGTCGGGCGCGAAAAAACGCGGGACCGATCCAACTTGGCGTGGGCACCAAGATCCTGCCGGTAGGATCCTCGAACAAACGGAGATAAAGATGAACCGTGCTTCCCAACATCTGTTTGGTCGAGAAGCTGCGCTGCTCTCTAGTTTGCGCTACAAACAATATTGCTAGGGACCACAGTTGGAGTAATCGCGGGTCACCTGCTGCGGCGATGGTCCTGGCTCCGAGGCCAATGCCGCAACGAGTGAAGCCGACGTGACGGGGACAATCGAGGAGCGGCTGTGCTCGCGCTATGAAAATCTCGTGGCGAGAGAAGACATTTCGTGTCAACAGTACGACCAGGCCGCCGCAGCCGCACCAAATCGAGCCGCCGTCGCGTGGGCCCAAGCTGTCGTCTAAGCGGCCGAACAGGCAGGCCACCAGGCGGCAGGGAGACTGCTGCAGGCGAGCGCCGATTTACGGAACGCGCAGACCGCGCCGCAGCAGGTTCCCCTAATCCGTGCCGAGGCACTTGCAGCCGATGCGCAGGTTTAGCAACGTCGGGCCCCGGTGCATCAGGCTGAGCTAAACCTGGGCCAGACGGTCATTCGTTCTCGCGTGACCGGAATTATCGGACAAAAGACCGTCGAAGTGGGCCAAAGCGTCAGCATCGTTCAGGAGCTATTGACCGTGGTGCAGCTTGACGACATCTGGGGTCAGAGCCGACTGCAAAGAAACGCAGCTTGCTGATATGAAGCAAGGACCAGAGATCGATGCCTACGGCCGCCCCTGGAAAGGGCACGTAACCGACATGGGCGGTGGTACTGGCTCGGTGTGCAGCCTCTTGCCTCCACAGAGCGCCGCAGGAAACGACGTTAAAGTAGTGCAACCAGCCCCGGTGCGCATCGATTTTGATCGCTCTCGGGGACAGGACTTCAATGCAGAAGCACTGTTGAAACCGGGCTTGTCTGTTGAACCCGATGGGAGGGTCCGATGAGCGCCGCTGGATCTGCCGCCTCGGGACAGGATATCTGGCAGCCCAAAGTCAACCCTTGGATCATTGCGGTTGCGGTTTCGCTGGCGGCGTTCATGGAGGTGCTCGATACAAGCATCGCCAATGTGGCCTTGCCCCACATCGCAGGCAATCTAGGCGCTAGCAATGACGAGAGCACGTGGGTGTTGACCAGCTATCTGGTCTCGAATGCAATCGTTCTGCCGATAAGTGGATGGCTGGTCGGATTGCTTGGGCGGAAGCGGTTCTTTTTGATCTGCATCGTGTTTTTCACAGTCAGTTCCTTTCTGTGTGGGATCGCACCCAGCCTTGGGCTTCTTCTCCTGTTTCGAGTCTTGCAAGGCGCGTTCGGAGGAGGCTTACAGCCGATGGCGCAGGCCATCCTTGGCGATACTTTTCCTCCCGAGAAGCGAGGGCTGGCCTTTGCCCTGTATGGAGTCACGGCCATCTGCGCTCCTGCGATTGGTCCGACGCTGGGCGGCTGGATCACCGACGACTACTCTTGGCGCTGGATTTTCTATATCAACGTTCCAGTTGGCGTTCTGGCGCTCGTACTGGTCTATCAGCTTGTCGAAGATCCACCTTACCTAGCCCGCCTGAAGACGGGGCTCGCAACCTTCGACTTCATCGGATTTTCTCTCCTGACGGTGAGCGTAGGTGCCTTGCAGGTCGCCCTCGACAAGGGACAGGAAGACGACTGGTTCGGATCCCGTTTTATTACCATCTTAGTCGTCATTACTGCCGTGGGTCTCGTTTCCCTGGTGGCTTGGGAGTGGTTTCATAATGAGCCCATCGTAGATGTTCGTTTGTTCAAGGACTTCAATGTCGCGACAACTAATCTAATGTTTCTAATCCTGGGGATGACCTTATTCAGTTCCACGGTACTCATGCCACAACTCCTGCAGACTCTGATGGGATATCCGGCACAAAAGGCAGGGATGGTGCTTTCAGCCGGCGCCCTCGTGGTGTTAGTGGTGCTGCCGATGGTGGGCAAACTCACCACCCGATTCCAGACTCGCTATCTCCTAGCCTTTGGTTGGATAAGCTTGGCGGCGAGCATGTACATATCGTGCAAACAGATTGATCTGCTTATGAGTTTCCGCGCAGCCACCTTATTACGCGTGGGGCAGTACGTTCCCGTGGCCTTTCTATTCGTCCCCCTCACGCTGGCCGGATACGTCGGCCTGCCAGAGAAAAAAACCAACGCTGCTGCCGGGCTCATGAATTTCATGCGCAACATCGGGCAGAGCGTCGGGACGTCCGCAGTCACGACCCTCATCGCTCGACGCAGTCAGTATCATCAATCCGTCTTAGCAGAATACACAGCTTCGGGCCGGTTTCACGGCTCTATCACAGCTCTTGCAATGCGCCTGACGCACGCCGGCTTGAGCGTACATGCCGCTCAACAACAGGCACTAGGCCGGCTGTACGCTACGGTTCGGGCCCAAGCTGCAGTTCTTTCTTACGTCGATGCGTACTGGCTGCTGGCTGTGATCTCGGCGATTATGTTTCTCGGCTCATTCTTCCTGAAGAAAAATGAGCCGGGCAAGAGTAAGAAAATCTCGGTTCACTAGAACTTCGGAGCAATGCGTGCCTCTTGCCGATGTTCTTTGTTCGCCAAGCCAGCGCACCCACGGCACGTTGTTTCTGGACGAAGTCGGAGACATACGCTTGGAACTCCAACCGAAACTCCCTCGCGCTTTGCAGGAGCGTGCTTCGAGTGACTTGGGAAGCACACGGACGACGAAGTCGACGCTCGGCTGGTAGCTGCGACCAAACCCGTGACCTGGAGGGATGATCGAAGTGAGGCAATTTCGAAGCGACCTCTATTAGCGGCTCAATGTTTTCCCAGCGTTCCTCCATTGCGCGAGCGCCCGCAAGACATTCCCTTGCAGGTAGGATACTTCAGCTAGAAGTACGCGCACCGTATGGAAAGCGAATCGAACGCATTTCTGCTGAAAATCGCAAGACAAAGAGAACGAATCCTTAGTCCGCCGCGACTTCCTGCGCCTGTTCTACAGACTTCTGCCGACGCAGCTCGGCTTCGAGCTGGGCAAGCTGCGCTTCGATGTCCTGCTCGGTCTTGCGCCGCTTGATGATCTGCTCGCGATACCGCCGCAGGAAATAATCGATGGTCTCGACACGGATGCGAATCGAACCGGTTGGCTTGTTCTCGTCGAGATCCTTGAAGCAGAAATAAGGCGTGCCCGAGTGCTCGATGATCCCTTCGATCACCCCATAGATCGGCGCGTCGTGTCCGCATTTGAAGCTGGACATTTCGAGCGCGACGAGATTGGGATGGCGAGCCGTGAATTTCGCGGCCCAAACTTTGTGGTTCGTGCTGCACGAATACGAATTCTTCCAGGAATCCGAAATGTCCAGCGGGTGGCTGATCGCGCCCGCGCGGACCTCCTCGCCGAACAGCCGCTCGAGCATATCTTCATCGAGCGGCAGCGTGTTTTGCGAGAAGATCGGATATCCAAGCTTTTGGAATTCTTCAAGAATCTCGTGGTTCAGACCGGGATCGTGATGATACGGCCGGCCGAGCATCACGATTCCGATGCGGTCCTCGCGTTCGAGCTGGTCCAGCACCTCGCGCGCCCTCTTGCGGATGCTCGATTCGTAATCCTGCAGCGCCTGAAAACCGACATCAATCGCGCGGTCATTCTCGGCTTCCGAAAGGCCCATGACCGGCTGCCAAGCCTGCAGCATTTGGAATGCGAACAATTTCCGGTCCGCACAATTCAGAATCGGGTCGATGTACTTCACGTTGATTTCGGCGAACAGATTGCTTTCTTTCGTGAACGCGGCCTTCGCGGTTTCCGGAGTCGCTGTGACGGTCGGACAAGCGTTGGTGCCCATAAGCTTAACGAGTGGGGAATGCAGCACGTCATACATTGGGAAGAAAATCGCATCGAGCGGCTTCTTGCGGTGCTTGACCTGAATCAGGTTGTAGACGTGCGAAATCCCGATCTTCGCAGGAAAGCAGGGATCGATGGCCCCGCGGTTGGCGCCGGCACGATAAAGCTCCGGAGTTGTGTAGTCAGAATAGACAATATTTTCGGGCTGCACTCCGAGGCTTTCAAAGTACGCGTTGAAGAGCGGCGCATAGACGTAGGCGTTGAGCACTCGCGGAATGCCAATCCGAAGTTGCGAGCGGCTCTCCATCAACGCGACGCGCTCTTTCGCTGATTTCGTCCAGGCGCGCGAGGGGATCGGATCGGCAACGAGCTTGGCGTTGCGGGGGCGGAAGACTTCATGCGCCGCGATATCGACGAAGTTTGGATTTGCGTCCTTGATTTGATCGAGACCGGCTTTGATGCCCTTCATATCGTTCACATCTTCCACTGTGCCCTTCTCGCAGGTGGCGATGATAAGACGCTGCTCATTCGCCATGAGCGGAACCTTGGAGCCTTTCTTTTTCGCGGGTGTGACGGGCAGAGGAAGGAGCATATCCGTTTTGATGTCGATGAACGTGCGAAGACAGGTGTTCTTGCAGAAATTGCAGCGAGTATCTTCGTTGCGCGTCGTTCGGTATTCGATTTTGCGCACCGAATCAAGCCCAATGAACGTAGTGCGCATTCCGTTGCGCCACAAACGCAGAGCTTCCACGCCCGCGCCAATGGCGCCGGATTCGCCGCAATGCTCGTGCACGATGATCTCGGGTTGCTTTCCTGCCGCGCGGAAACTGCTGCGGATGAAGTCGACCTCGGCTTTCACGACCGCGAGATTATTCTGCGTTCCGCCTTGCAACACAAACCGCGAACCAAGCGCGGCAAGATTCGGAACACTTGCGATGTAGAGGAAAATATTCTTGGGCAGCACTGCCGCGAGCCCGGCGAGAATTTCCTCGGCCTGCCAGCCTTGCCGCTGGAAATTTACGATGTCGGACTGCATGAACACCGCACAGCCGTAGCCGAAGATCGGCATCGACTTGGCCGCAAAAGCCAGATTCGCAAAGTCTTCCACCTTGAGGCCGAATCCCTCCGCCGTCGATTGGAGGAAGTAGCCGTTGCCGGCGGAGCATTGCGTATTGAGCTTAAAATCCTTGACGCGGCCATCCTTGAGAATGATGAGCTTGATGTCCTGGCCCCCCACATCGACGATGACGTGGGGATCTTCGTAGAACTTCAAGGCGGATTCGGTGTGCGCCACGGTCTCGACGAGCGCGACGTCCGCTTTCAAAACATCTTTCAGAATATCTTTCGCGTAGCCCGTGGTGGCGACACCGAGAACTTCCATTTTTGCGTTCTGCTTCTCAAGCTGGCCGCGAAGGTTTTCGAACATCTCGATGGTGTCCTGAATCGGATTGCCGTTCGAGAGCTGGTAGGCTTTGCAGAGGATGTCGCCATTTTCGTCAAGAAGAACGGCTTTCGTAGACGTGGACCCGCCATCGATGCCGACGAAACCGCCGACGGTCTTGCCGCTTTGGAAGGTCGCCGGAACAAATTTTTTGCGGCGATATTCCTCGTGGAAGGTGGTAAGTTCATCCGTGCTCTTCACCAAACCCGTGCCGCCGGATTTGGCCTTCTCTTCCTGGCGTCCGAATTCGATGTAATGGACGAGCTTGTCGAATCCCTGGTAACAACCGACACCATCTTCTTCGCCCTTCCCAAATTCGATGGAACCAAGGGCGGCAAAATATTGAGCGTTCTGCGGAACCTTGATGAGTTCTTCCGGCTTCGCGCCTTCGGGGATTTCGACTTTGCGTTCCTGCCACATGCGGGGAATGTTCGCCTGCCAAGCCTCGCGCATCCCGCGGATGAAACTGTTGGGGCCGCCCAAGAGCAAAACATGAGGACGGAGCGTGTGCCCGCGGGTGAGCACGCTGAGATTCTGCAAAACAATTGCATCAAACAGAGAGGCCATCAGCTGATCGGGCGGCGTTCCAACCTTCTGCAAGCCGTTGATGTCCGTCTCAGCAAACACCCCGCACTTCCCCGCCACTTTGTGCAGCTTGACGCCGTGATAGCCCTGGTTCCCGAGCTCCTCGGTGGGGATTTTGAGCTTCGCGTTAATTTTGTCGATCACCGCGCCCGTGCCGCCGGCGCACTTATCGTTCATCGAAGGGATTTTCTTCTTGCGGCCGCTTTCGTCATCATCCTTGAAGACGATGATTTTGGCGTCTTGTCCGCCGAGTTCGATGACCGAATACACTTCCGGGTGCATCTTCTCGACGGCAAGCGCGACGGCGGTAACCTCCTGCACGAATTTCGCGCCGACCAGATCAGCAAGCACACCTCCGCCGGAACCCGTCATGAACATGCGGGTGTTGTGCTTATCGACTCCGACCTCCGTTTCGATGCGCCGCAGAAACTCGAGCGTTTTCTCGGGCTGCTTGGTCTCGTGCCGCTGATAGTCCTGCCACAGTATCTGGTCGGTCGACGAATCGGTGACTACAGCCTTAACCGTGGTGGAACCGACATCAAGCCCAACCATGTAGCGCGTCTGATGTTCGTGCATGGTCTTCTCCTGAGCGATCGTCCAGCTGGCAAACGCTGGGACCGCAGCCCCGCGGGCCTCAAACGAGGTCCGCGGGATTTATTTAGGCGGCGTTCGGAACAGCGGTTCCTTGCTCGCGCGAGCGGCGCCAGAAACGGCTCCTGGCGTTCATGCGATCGTTGACGTGGAGAACAAATTGCGCGGCCGTGCCAGCGATGCCGGGACGGTGCGGAACGTGGTAGAACGGCCGGCGCAATTCGGGATGGTCCGCGATGTAGCTTTTGATTTCATCGAGGCGCTTGCCGGTGGACCGCAAGGCCTGTTCGAACTCGGCCTTGGCCTTCACCTTGGCCTCGCCCAGAGCCATCTGTACGCGGCTGTGCGCGTTGACCTCCCCTTCGCCGGAGGTTTCGATGGGAAGGAAAATCATGTCCTTGAATTTGTTGATTACGGCCGATTGTACACCGTCCGATTGAGACGACGGCATGCAGCCAAACGGCTTCAGCGCGAGAACCATGTGGCAGAGGCGGTGGACTGTGTAGTACACGTTCTTGCCAACTTCGAGATGACCTTCACCGCCACGCGCGAACTGGTTGTAGAACGGATGTGCCATCTCGGCTAACTCCGTTTGTGGCACAAGGTGATGCGTAATCCCACCGAGATTCTTGATCGTCCGGTGATACAGGTAGTTCCACATCCGTTCCCCGGCGCCAATCCCCATCAGCTTCTTGCGCAATCCCAGGTCATTTGCGAGGTGCTGTTTCAATTCCCACCATTCCGGATTCCGGTATGGACGGTTAACCGGCCATTTCGCCTTCGCGTGGGCCTTCGCCTGATACATCAGATAAGCAACCCAGGTCGCGATCGGCTCGACCAGTACTTGCGCGCCTTCCCGCTCGAGAAATTCGAACATGTGGAAGTTGCCGTCGCCCTCGGTGGTTTGTGCCCAGAACTCGCCCGTGATCTTTACTACCGGCTTCACCTTGGTGCGATCCACTTCAATGCCGTCCATCTTTCCCCGAGCGACGGCCAGGGAATCGAGGTAGTCCTTCCCCCACAGATGCTCGTGCATCTTGCCGAACACGTTAAAGGTATTCCGTAGAATCTTGTTACTCTTGAACTTGGGTTTGGCCCAGTCCGGCGCCCGCTCCACGATTTCAAACGAGTCCCGATTTCTCAGGTCGTCGCAGAGTCCATCGACTGTCTCGCGAAATACACGATCGGTTTCGCCTTTATGCACTTCAAATGGACGAATCTGGTAGATCAGGTCGTTGAACACGTCGCCCAGATGCATGGCGTTTAGCATCCCGAATCCGAAGTCGATCGTGAACTTCAACCCCGGTTCACCCGACGCCGCCTTGATTCCATCGCTGTCCTTGAACAGCAGCACGCGGAACCCATCAAAGCCCGCATTCTTCAACGCGAAGCGGTATTCCGCCTCGTACATGCCGAACCGGCACGGACCGCACGAACCCGCGGTGAAGAAGACATAATTGTCGAGGATGTCCTTGCGCGGGATGCCTTCCTTTTCGAGGAACTGGAGATATTGCACCAGGTTGCCGACCGTAAAATATGTCGGATTGCACTGCCCGTTGTTGCCGTATTCCTTGCCGATCTGGAACGCGGGCACGTCGGGCACGGGCAGTTTTTCGCAGCGATAGCCGCAGCCCTGGAATACTGCGCGAATCAAGTCCTCATGCTTCCAGGTAAAGCCGCCGAACAGGATCGTCACCTTGCTGCGCTCCTCCGCCGTGAAAGCGCGCTCAATCGGTTTGTGGAAATGCTGGAAGGGTTCGAGCCCGGCGAGCTTGCGCAATCGAATTCTCTCCGCCGCCAAACGCTCCCGGATGTCCTGATCCTGCTCAATCTGTACGAATCTGGTGCTCGCCATTGCTCCTCCTTCGCTCAAGTTTCCTGCAAATAATTGATGTTTAAGCGAAGTTTCCGGTTACACCCCGGAAACCACGCCACCCGTGATTGAAAGTTTCCCGTCTTGCGAACGGAGCAGAGTTGACTGGTGGGACGAAGATCCAGCGAGGAGTTCGTGAAGCTTGGCGTCGATCCAGAAGCGGCTGCGGGCCTGTTCCTGGAGGTTGTTCTAGCTCATGCATTGCCTCTTCCCCGTCAGCGGCGAAGAGCTTCATCCATGAAGGCCCGTTACACAGGAGCCTCAAGATGCCTTGGAACTACCGCCAATATCGATACACGATTTCCTATATTTTTGTCCACAACTTTTCGGCGGAATAAATTTGACAGCTACTTGTGTAGTAATGCCATGTCTTGGCGGCCGACATTGGAGTCTGTTCTTGACGACGCTGGACCACAGCCACTTAATCACCCGGGCGTCGTTGTAGCAGTACGCCAGATTATGGTTCAGCGTTGAGAAGCAGTGGCGCTGGCAGCTCGACTTCATGGCAGAAAGTTGCCCCTGATAAAACTTTGGCTGATCGATGTTTCCCCAGTCAAAGGTTGACCCGTACATCGGAAAACAGGGGGCGACGCTGCCGTCTGTGCGGATGATGACATTGTTTTGACCCGCACGGCAGTTCCATTCCGCAAAATGCAACTCGCCGTTTGCCTCCTGGACAATGCCAGGCATCGAGGCGAGCAGCTCTGCCTGGTGTCCGTTTCCGCTTGTTCCATCGCCGTTCCAGCCATGTTCTCTCAGATCGAGTCCGGAGGACATGCGCACGAAGGCCTTGATCTCTTGCAGCCGTTGCACCGAGTTCACCATCTGATACCCCAATTTGTTTTTCTCGATCAGCCAATCGACCAGAGCGTCGATCTCATGCCAGTCTTCCGGGCGGATGTAGGTGGGGTTGTCGTAAAGATGTTTGAAGTGGTCATCCTGTTCGAGCATCGGAGTTTCGTTGATGTGATAGTCGGTGGCCACACGATGGTCATGAGCATATTCGGTCAGCTTTCTGACGTCTTCCATGTTGTTGCGGCAGATGTTGATGTTGAAAAAGACCATGTAGCCGTCTACGTATTGCTTGCGCAGGATGTGTTCCAGGTTTTTCTGTGCGGGCACAAATGCTTTGGGCAGGCTGGGTTTGAGGTCCCATGAGTCGAGAGCGAAGTTGAAGACCGACACGCCTGCGTCACCAAGCCGATCCGCGACATCGGGCCGAAGCAAGCGCCCATTGGTGGCGATATAGACCCAGAAGCCTTTTTTCGCTGCGTAGTAGACAACCTTGTGCACGAAGTCCGGCCGCAGCAAAGGCTCGCCACCCATCAGCGCCAGTACCCGGCAGCCATTGTCGTGCAACCAGTCGATCGAACGCCGGGCTACATCTTCGGTCATGCCCTTGACCTTGTTGTTGTAGGACCAGCAGTACCAGCAATCGAGATTGCACTTGTATTCGACAAATAAATAGGCGGTGATGGGATGGAACTCCCCGGGCAGGACTCGCGACCGGATGTAGGGAAATAACCACCCGCGCGAGGTGCGGTAGATGTCCTTTGCGCCCCACTTGCGCTTCTCCGGCGGGGTCTCGGGGCCGGGATTGCTCAGGCGTTCCGGGAACTGCGGGAAGACAGGGTCGGGCAGGGTGAGTCCTTTTGCTTCCGCCGCCGTCGGGCCTTGGGCGGATTTCATCAGGAGGTCGTGGATTGTTACGTCGATGCGGAATTTTGCGGCAGTGGCCATCGCAATCACCTCGAACAAAAGACAGTTGACCATAGATCCGCCGGAGCATCTGGCCAAACAGCGGCTGGTGCAGATGTCCCTCGGCTAGCAACAACCAGTAGCGTCATTGTTCTGCGTGGTTCAAGCATCTGGTCTACTTCCTCACCAGGGAACAGTGCACTGCACTGCGCCTGCCAAAGAGACGTTCTAGCCGGGACCGCGGCAACCGATTGAAAACGGAAGGGTTCTGCCCTTTGTGAGCCTACGGTCCCTGGAGAGAGTGTCGGGATTTTCGACACTTTTTCGACCAGTGTCGAGCGTCGACGACATTTTGATCGGGTCAGCTACCTCATCTGCCCATCAACTCAGTGGGTAACCGCGGTGCCCCGGCTAATCGTTTCACGCAAACGAAGATAATTCACACGACGAGGTAGGTCTAACGATGGAATAAAACGTGCTCCTCACGGCAGTCGATGTAAAGGGGACAAGTATGAACCGCAGCTGTAATCCCAACCGACGATTAATTCCAGACGGATGTCCTGGATGAGCTAAAGTGGGTCAAGCGGCGCAAAGTTTCTACGTCGAGCCCCCGTGCCTACCTTGCCCGCGTACACGAACTTCCCTGCCTTGTAGTAACCGACCAGCAATGCCCCGAATCCTATCCGCCGCCCCTTCGGGCGGGTGCCCCCACCAATCACGATTCGTCGAGGAGAGGGATTTTGTCGCGTTCGACGGTACGCACTTCCAAGGCCGCGAGGAAATCGCGCGGTTCGAACTCCAAAAACGTAGATGGCTTCGCTCAAGGATTCGCGGACCGCACGCTGCTGACCCGCCCGACGAGTACGCTTCGCCCTCAGCTTCCCGGTGTGTGTTGTCGCAGGTGACCCCACCAAGCGGCGGCGCACATTGGGTCAAACCGAAACTTGTAGGAGAGATCGGTTTTCGCGAGTGGACTCGCGAAGGCAATCTTCGGAATCCACGTTACTTGGGTCCGTGGTTTAATAAGAGACCCCTCCAAGTAGTTCGGGAGCAGTAGAGCATGGCGGTTAGTGGACAGACCGTTCGAGTTGGCCGTTTCGACGTAGAAATTACGCGCCCCGCGAAGGTGCTGTTTCCAGCAGATGGAATCACAAAACGAGATTTGGTCGATTACTACCGTCGCATCGCTCCCTGGATGCTGCCTCACCTGCGGGACCGGCCGTTGGCCATGGAGCGATATCCGGATGGAATCGGAGAGCCCAGCTTCTTCCAGAAAGTGGTCCCGCCCTACTATCCCGACTGGATCGAGAGAGTGACGGTCAAAAAGGTTGGAGGGACAATCACCCACGTGGTCTGCAACAAGGAGGCGACGCTCGTCTATCTTGCGAACCAGGCGTGCATCACTCTTCACATCTGGCTTAGCCGCATTGAGAAGCTGCGTTGTCCCGACCAGATGGTTTTCGACTTGGACCCTGCCGGCGAAAGCTTCAAACCCGTTAGGGCGGCGGCGCAGTCATTCGGTGAACTGGTCGACAAACTGGAACTGTTTGTGTACGTCAAGACGACAGGTTCGCGGGGACTTCACGTTGCCGTGCCGCTTGATCGCGACGAGGATTTCGACTCGGTTCGCGCGTTCGCCAGGCGGCTGGCAGAGATCGTGGTGGACGGAGATCGGGAACATCGGACGCTGGAGCAGCTTAAGGAGAGACGCCACTGGCGCGTTTTCGTGGACACAAATCGCAGTGCGTACGCCCAGACGGTAGCCCCTGCTTATGCAGTTCGCGGTCGTCCCGGCGCTCCTTATCTGTGCCGCTCGATTGGAGCGAATTGAACAGGAAGGATCTCCGCCCGAATGGCGTAACTATCCGATCAGTTTTCGATCGCCTAGGAAAGACAGGAGATCCATGGCGAGACTTCCGGCGGCACGCCACCTCCTTGCACTGGGCGCGTCGGAAGGTTGAGAAACTGAATGCCACTCGATGAATACCGACGGAAGAGGAAGTTCGGTGCGACACCAGAACCCCCGGTCGCGCCCAGCGCCGCCCAGGGTGCGACCTCATCTTTGTGGTTCAAAAGCATGATGCGAGCCGTTGCACTATGACTTTCGGTTGGAGATACACGGAGTGCTGGCATCCTGGGCGGTGCCCAAGGGGCCGTCGCTCGACCCCGCTGTCAAGCGCCTGGCTATACGGACCGAGGACATCCAATCGATTACGCGGATTTCGAAGGCCTCATTCCGGGAGGGCAATACGGCGCGGGCACTGTGATGGTGTGGGACAAAGGGACCTACGCGCCTGATGGCGATTTATCCCCCGAGCAGCAGCTTGCCGAGGGTGAAATCAAAGTGGTCCTTCACGGCAAGAAACTGCGTGGTGGATTTGTGCTGGTTTGTCCAGCCGGGCCCTTGGCCGAACCGGTGAACAAAACGCGCTGGCTATTGATCAAGCGGCGAGATGACTACGCCGATCCCTCATGGCGGATTGAAGATGCTGCCCTGGGCCGTTCAGTCAAAACCGGACGCACGCTGAAGGAGATCAAGCAGAGACGACCTGGAAAAACGCAAAGTGAAGGGTCCGCCTAGGGCTGCAGCGGCAATCGCCGACCACCCTGATGGCAGTCACGTTTGTACATCACTATCTCGTGAATGGGAAAGCCTGCGGACTTGCTCTAAACGAGTGCGGTGACGAAATAATGGATCTGGCAAAGACGAACCTGTTCCGATCAGTGGAGCACCGACACTTGTAATTGCAAGGATGGGCATCGCGACATGACGACAGACCGTAATCAAGAGAACGCGGCTTGTGAGGAGCAGAAGTGCTCGCCACTCAAAGTCTCGAATCGCTTCGACTAGTTAGCCTTGCGGCCGCACTCGTTTTATTGGGTGGATCTTCCCTGGCTCGCCCGCCGGGCCAGAGCGGCTCCAATCTCCCCTTTAAGTCCGCGGATTTAGTTTCTGCGACGGATGTTCCCTATCCCGTGCAGAGCATCGCCATCGGCACTCTCGTACTTGAGGTGATAGTCAGCGAAACGGGTAAGGTCGAAGACGTGCAGCCGATTCGCAAAATCGAGTCACTCACGGAAGTAGCCATCGACTCGGTAAAAAGCTGGCAGTTCAATCCGGCTTCGTTGGACGGCAAATCGGTACGATCGCGCACAGCTA
>Ga0209526_10001884_pt1 | contig 14052 bp, 15 predicted proteins | sample JacPinW_OM2H0_M1_FD_188566 | JGI IMG/M metagenome (GOLD analysis project Ga0209526, IMG submission 188566) | Forest soil microbial communities from Algoma, Ontario, Canada - Jack Pine, Ontario site 1_JW_OM2H0_M1 (SPAdes) (version 2) | ecosystem: Environmental > Terrestrial > Soil > Boreal... | reverse complement strand
CTGGCGCAATACGGTTTTGGCCGCGCCCACCACCGCGTCATCCATTTTGTCGGACGGCATCCGCAGATGACCGTCGGCGAGCTCCTTGCAGTGCTGCGCATCACCAAGCAAAGCTTGAGCCGTGTCCTCGGCCAGTTGGTCCGACAGAACTTTATCCTGCAGCAACCCGGTTCGCACGATCGGCGGCAACGTCTCCTCGAACTGACGCCAAAGGGGCGCGATCTCGAGCGACAGCTGTCGGAGCCGCAGCGTGCAAGGATCGCCAACGCGTACCGTCAAGCCGGATCTCGGGCGGTGGAGGGTTTTCGGGAGGTTATGCTGCGGATCATCGCCGGAGAAGATGACCGGCGCCGCTTCGCCCCCCTGCCGCCGAACAAGCACTGACGCAACAACCGTCGTATATTCCTTCGCGTGACGAGCGCGCCCGACCCCGATTTCTCCGAGCCTCATCTTCTTGTCGTCGACGACGATGCCCGCCTACGGGAACTGTTGCGTCGCTACCTGTCGGACAGCGGCTTTCGGGTGACTGCCGCCGCCGATGCGAGCGAGGCGCGCTCTAACCTCGCGAGCTTCGCCTTCGACCTCGTCGTGCTCGACGTCATGATGCCGGGCGAGAGTGGGTTGGAACTGACCCGCGCACTGCGGGCGGACGGGCGCATCCCGGTGCTGTTGCTGACCGCGATGGCCGAACCCGAGGACCGGATCAATGGGCTCGAACAGGGAGCGGACGATTACCTCTCGAAACCCTTCGAGCCACGCGAGCTCGTCCTGCGGGTCCGCAACCTTCTGCAACGCCGGCCGGCGACCGATGTCGCGTCCAAGGACATCCGCTTTGGCGGCTGCCGGTTCGACGTGGTGCGCGGAGAGCTATACCGCGGCGGCGATTTGGTGCATTTGACCGCGGCCGAGGCGGGGCTGCTCTCGATGTTGGCCCAGAAAGCAGGGCAGGCCGTATCGCGCGAGGAACTGTCGATATCGCTGAGCGGCAATCTTCGCAATGTCGATGTGCAAATGACCCGGCTGCGCCGTAAGATCGAGCGCGATCCGCGATTCCCCCGCTACCTGCAGACGGTTCGCGGTACCGGCTATATTCTCAAACCGGATTGACGGTCAGCGGGTCCGATAGTGACGGCGCACGACATCGACGCTGATCTCTCTGGGTCGGAGCCGGAGGACGAGTTCGAGATCCGGCGGGATCCGTGGATCAAGCGGGTGCTGCCGCGCACGATGTTCGGGCGCTCGCTTCTGATCGTCGTGATGCCGCTCATCTTGCTGCAAGCGATCGCAACCTGGGTGTTTTACGACCGCCACTGGGCCGCTGTGTCCTGGCGGCTATCGGCGGCGGTAGCCGGCGATATCGGTCTGTTGATCGATGCGCTGAAGCTCGCCGATTCGCCGTTCGAAACCGCCCGACTGCTGGAACGGGCGAAGGCGCAAACCGACCTCGACGTCACGATCGGCCGCACTAAGACGCTCCCCCCAGTATTGCCTGCGACCGGCAGGCTTGTTGAAGACCAGCTCAGCCAGGCAATAGAGGGCCGGTTAAACTACCCCTTTCGCATCGACCTGCTCGAAGATGGGGGTGCCGAGATCAAGGTTCAGCTTTCTGATGGCGTACTGTCGGTAGGTGTGCCGCGCAACCGGTTGTACAGCTCGACAACCTACATTTTCGTGATGTGGATGTTGGGCTCGTCGCTGGTCCTGTTGGCAGTGGCGACGGTTTTTCTGCGCAACCAGGTGAAGTCGCTGCGCCGGTTGGCAGAAGCAGCCGACAGCTTCGGAAAAGGGCGCTCCGTTCCGTCCTTCAAGGTCGAGGGGGCGGTCGAGATCCGGCGCGCAGCAATCGCCTTTATGACAATGCGTGATCGTTTGCAGCGCCAGGTTCGGGAACGCACCCAGATGCTTGCCGGCGTGTCGCACGATCTGCGCACGCCGTTGACGCGGATGAAGCTCGCCCTGGAGATGCTAGGCAACGATCCGGCCGTCACGGAGCTGAAATCGGACGTCGCCGAGATGGAGCACATGGTGCATGGCTATCTCGATTTTGTCCGCGGCGAGGGGACTGAAGCATCGGTCGAGACCGATATTTCACTGCTGATCGAGGACCTCGCCGCTGATTTGCGGCGCGAAGGAACCCCGCTGACCGTCACCCCGCCGCCTGAATTTGTAATGCCGGTCCGACCGAATGCGCTGCGCCGTTGCCTCGGCAACTTGATCGGCAATGCGCGCCGTCATGCAAGCCACGTCTGGCTGACGGGAATCGTTGTCGCGGACGGAATCGACATCCTGGTCGATGACGATGGACCCGGCATCCCGCCGGCCAATCGGGCGCGCGTCTTCCGGCCGTTCGTCCGGCTCGACGCATCACGCAACCCCTTGACCGGAGGCGTCGGCCTCGGCCTGACGATTGCCCGCGACGTGGCACGCAGCCATGGCGGCGACGTCAGGCTAGAGACATCTCCCCAGGGCGGCCTGCGCGCCCGGGTCCATCTGCCGCGGTGAACCTTCGGTCAGATCGGATAGTCAAAACCGGTAGGTTCTAGTGGGATCGCTTGCTCGGCCGCGGGAATGAGAAGCAATGCTCAAATTCGAGCACTGACAAAATAGAGGCCGTGCTACAAATGCAGCACGGCCCGACTTAGAGCGGCCTAGAACTAGCGCGCCGCCTGCTGCTTTGCAAGATCGCGAAACTCGTCGAGCCCCTCGGTCGCGCGCTTGCGCAGCACGTCGGCTGCCTCGCTGCCAGCTTTGGTCGCCAACATCGTGATTTCGCGGCCGTTATTGACGCTCTTTTCGAGCATCTGTTTGGCGTATTCGGTGTTCTTTGCGATCCGGTCTTCAGCTGAAGCCGGTTGGGCGAGATCGCGCAGCAGGGCCGAGACGTCCTCGACTGCCTGGCGCGTAATCTCGATCTGGCGCTTGGCGACGGCCTGCATGCCCTCGACCGCAAGCTGGTTGGCCTGGCTGAATGCCTCGATATTGCGGCGCTGGTATGCCATCACCGCCTCGAGGTCGAACGGGCGGAAACGGAAATCAGCCATCATCTTGGTGACGTCGAAATCGAAAAAGGTGGGACGTGCTTCAGGCATGAATGGGGTTCCGGTCTGGGGGAGCTTCGGGTTATTGTGCGCTGCACAACGGAAACTATATCGGGCTTGCTCACGCGGCGTCAAGGCCTTTTTTGCGCTGCAGCAATTTAGACGGGAACTGGTTCCCCGCCGGAGCGTCGGCCGGGCGAGGATCCGAACCATCCTTCGATCCTGCGCAGCCGAGCATCGAGCGCCGCCATCGTCCGCGCAAGATCCTGCGAATCGTCGCGCTGCCAAACGCGCATGGCCGAAAGATAAGCTGCAGCGGCCAGCTTGACCGCGACCGCGCCCCGCACTCCGCTGGTTGGGATTTCGGCTGCTTCAAGCATCCACCGCATCGAGCGCAGCAGTGAGGCGCCGGTGCACAGCGCGGTCACGGGGTCGCCCCGCAATTCGCGGCGCAGCACGTCGAGCGCCGGCTTATAGGGTTGAAGCGCGTCGAATCGCCGCATCATCAGATCGAACAGCCGGTCCCTCGCCCGCTCGTCCGGCTCGGCTGACGGCGGATCAGCCAGCACGATCTGGTCAATCCGGCTATGGAGTCCGCAGAGGATTGCCTGTTTCGAATGAAAGACCCGATACACCTGAAGGATCGGTAGCTCAGCCGCGGCGGCGATCGCGCTGAGCGACAACCTCCTCCACCCGTCGGTCGATATCAGGGCGAGGGTTGCGTCGATGATCCGATCGGCCTCGTTCCGCGGAGCGCCCGAGTTGCGGGCACGCCCGCCCGTCCTGCCCGTTCTTGCCACGTTCAGCTCGCGAGTTCGCGAGACCGCGCCGCCGCCGCGGCGACCGCGCGAGCGATCAGCGGTTCGAGACCGTCGGTAGCCATGAGCACGTCGAGAGCGGCGCGGGTCGTGCCTCCGGGGCTCGTGACGTTCTCTCGGAGCTGAGCGGGGCTCTCTTTGGAGATACGGGCCAGTTCACCCGCTCCCGCAACGGTGGCGCGGGCGAGTCGCAAGGCCAGGTCGTCCGGCAAGCCCTCCGCTTCCCCCGCCCGGGCGAGCGCCTCGATCAGCAAGAACACGTAGGCCGGGCCGCTGCCGGAAACCGCCGTGACCGCGTCGATCAGCGCTTCGTCCTCTACCCAGGCGCTCTCGCCGATGGCGGCGAGAAGGCGATCACAGAGCTGCCGCTGATCGATGGTCACGCGAGGGTTGGCGCAGGCGACCGTGATGCCGCGGCCTATGGCGGCCGGAGTGTTGGGCATCGTTCGGACAATTGCGGCATGACCGAGATTGCGGGCGAGGCCGGCCAGGGTCTTGCCGGCGATAATCGACACAAACAATGTCTCCGGGCCCGCCCAGGAGCAATAGCCCGGCACCACCTCGTCCGCGATTTGCGGCTTGACCGCGAACACCACGGCATCCGGCCTCAGCTCCGCCGGCAGCCCCTGCGGCGATGAGTACCAGACGATTTCGGCTGCCGATTCAATCCCCGCCGGGATCCCGGCGGGCTCGACCACCACACAACGCGACGCCACTCCGGCTGCGATCCAGCCGCGCAGCATCGCCGTGCCCATTTTTCCGCAGCCGACGAGGACGAGACAGCGTGCAGGCCTCCCACCATTCCTCACGCCAGGACGCCTCTCGCTCACGCCTCTCCGACCGGGTCGATCATCGCAGAGGCGATCGCTTGTGAGGGCGATTTGCCGCCCCAGACGACGAACTGAAACGCGGGATAAAACCGCTCGCATTCCGACAAGGCGATGTCAACGAGGTCCTCGACTTGTTCCGCACTCGCCGCCGAAATACCCCGCAACAGGACGGCATGACGGAATGCCGGCGAATTCTCCTCGGCGGAGAGATCAAAATGCCCGAGCCAAAGCTTTTCGTTGGCAAGGGCGAGAAGCTCGTATACGGCGCTGCGGCGGCCTTTTGGCACCTTCATGTCGAAGCCGCAGGAGAAGTGCAGGGCGCAGAGTTCCTCCTGCCAGACGAAATACATCCGATAATCGCACCAGCGGCCGGAAATCTCGACGACGAGCTCCTCCTCGCTGGCGCGATCATGTGCCCAGTCGTTGGCGATGACGATCTCCTCGACAAGGTCGATGGGATTACCGGAAAACGGCGTCGGTTCGACAATTGACACGGATGTCATCAAGCCCTCCTCGGGCGGCTCGACGGGCGAGTCACGCAATCAAGCTGACGATGTACAAACGATGACGCAAGCCAACATTTCGCTGCCTTTTAGCAGTTCCGCAATCAGGAAACATCAGCGGTGGTTTCGTCGGCAGATGGGCTCGAACCGGTCTTCGGCGTAGCGAGCCGCGACTCGAGCCTGGCGAGCCGCCTCTGCAGATCTTCCTGCTCGGAGCGCGCCTTCGCCGCCATCGCCTTCACCGCCTCGAACTCGTCGCGGCTGACGAGATCCATGCCGGCGAGCACTCTTTCGAGCTGCTCTCGGATGCGCGTTTCGACTTCGCTCCTCACCCCCGAAAGCGTCCCCATCGCGCCCGCGGCGACCCGAGCGAGGTCATCAAAAAACCGGTTCTGGCTCTGCATCGCCTCGTCCTCCGCTTCGCTCTCGGCCGCGCTCTCACATATGGGCGTGCGCTGGCACGAAGGGCACACGAACGTCAAGGATTTTCGGCGCGCATACCCCGGGCAAGCCGAAAAGATCTCAACGCCTGGCGGGTTTGAAGGCGGGCATCACCTCCTCGGCAATCCATTGGAACTGTTCGAGCATCGTCGTCTTGGGCGTACCGATCGGGCTCGACAGGCTGATGTGCTCCATGCCGGGATAACGCTCTTCGAAGCCCTTCAACATCTCGACGAGCTGGGCCGGGGTGCCGGCGAACCAGGAACCCAGATCCATGTAGTGCTCGACGGTCGGCACTCCGGCGGCAGTCCAGCCGCCGCGTCGCGCCACCGCGGACACTTGCTCCGGGGTCAGCCCCGGGACAAAGCCCAATGGTGCGAACATCTTGACGTGCTCTTCGTAAATCGGCGTGATCTCGCGGACGGCCTGCTCGCGGGTCTTCGCGAGGTGAATGTGCAGTCCGAGCTGCAGGTTTTCGCCGAGCTTGAGATGCTTGCCGACCCTCGCCGCCGCGTCGCGATACCCGTTGATCGGCCCCGCCTGCATCGTCGCCGCGCCGCCGCCTACGGCGCCTTTGATGCCGTGCTTCACCATAAAGTCGAGCCCGCGCGGGTTGGCGCTGACGATCGGCTGCCAGCACTCGACCGGCCGATGGATCGGGCGCGGAACGAGGGTCAGTTCCTTCAGCGTATAGCCGCGGTACGGAACCTCGGGCGGCAGGGTGTAGTACTTGCCTTTGTGCGAAAATGATTCCTCGTTGAAAGCTTTGAAGATGATCTCGACCTGCTCTTCGAACAGCTCGCGATTGGCGTTCTGATCCAGCATCGGCGCGCCGAACGTCTCGACTTCGCGGGTGTGGTAGCCGCGGCCCACCCCGAAGATCGTCCGGCCGCCGGTCAGAATGTCCGCGGTCGCGTAATCCTCGGCCAGACGCAGCGGGTGCCACATCGGCGCGATGTTGAAGGCGCAGCCGATCTTGATTTGTTTGGTCACATGCGCGAGGTGCACCGCCAGCATGAGGTCGTTGGGAATGCACTCGTAGCCTTCGTGCTGGAAATGGTGCTCGGCGAGCCACAAGGTGTCGTAGCCGAGCGCGTCCATCTTCTTCGCGATAGCCTCGGTCTTCTCGAAGACGCTCGCCAGATGCTCGTTCGAGTAGCGCCGCTCGTTGGCGGGAGTGGTGTCTTGCCCGCGGTCGGGGAGATCGACGTGGCCGGCATACACCGTCGTGAACTTCGTGATCATGCTGGGTCCCTCCGGATCGTCTCAGAGCTTTCGCCAGTCTGTCCCAATTTTCTGTTCTTTGCTATCAAACGTCGCTTGACTAAGGGGCTCTACCGAATGGAATACGTCACGCTCGGCCGCACCGGGCTCAAGGTCAGCGTCGCCGGGCTCGGCTGTGGCGGGTTCAGCCGGCTCGGCCTCGGCACCGGCAAGAGCGAAGAGGAAGCAGTCGCCCTCGTCCGCCACGCGCTGGATTTGGGGGTCAACCTGCTCGACACCGCCGCGGTTTACGGTACCGAAGGCGTGGTCGGTCAGGCGATCAAGAGCGTGCCTCGCGACAGCGTCGTGATCGCCACCAAGGCGTGGATCCCGCGTCGCGAAGGTCGTTCTGCGGCGGAGCGCGCCGTGACGAGCCTCGATAATTCGTTGCGGCAGCTCGGTACCGACCATGTCGATATTTTTCAGCTGCACGGTGTTTCGCCTGCGGCCTATAACCAGGCGCTCGATGTCATCGCGCCCGCGCTCCTCAAGGAGCGGGAAAAAGGCAAGCTCAGGTTTCTCGGCGTGACTGAGACCGGGTCCTCGGACCCTGAGCACGCAATGGTTCGGCGCGCGGTCGAGGACGGGGTGTGGGACGTCGTCATGATCGCGTTCCACATGATGCACCAGAACGCTCGAACCCAGGTATTTCCGCGGACCATCGCCAATCGCATCGGGACGTTGCTGATGTTCGCCGTGCGCAACATCTTCTCGCGGCCCGAGCGCCTTGCCGCCGCTCTGCGCGAGCTGACCGCGAACGGTCAGCTGCCGCGCTGGCTCGCCGACGCTCCGAACCCGCTCGGCTTCCTGATCCATGCAGCGGGAGCGGGCACGATCACCGAGGCCGCCTATCGCTTTGTGCGCCACGAGCCAGGTGTCGATGTCGTTCTGTTCGGCACCGGCGACCCGGATCATTTGCGGGCTAACATCGCTTCACTGCTCGCGCCCCCGCTCCCGTTGGCGGACCGGCAAACCCTCACCAAGCTGTTCGGCCGTCTCGTCGGAGTCGGGCTCGACCCGCCCTACAGCATGCCCGGGCTCAGCTCCGCATAACCGCGAGAGCCCTGGTTAGACGGAAAGCCTGTTGCGCCGTCGCGAGCTGAAAGCAGGTGTCATCATGCTGAAATAAAGTGGTGGTATTCGAGCAAAAATAGTCTCTGGAACCTCTATGCTCGAATACGTTCACTTTGTACCAGGGCGATTACGGCTTAAGACCACCACACTGAAGAACCAACGCAGGGCGGCCGAAGCCGAAGCCAATGTTGCCGCAATCCCGATGGTGACTGCCGCGGTAGCAAATCCGTTGACCGGCAGTCTCACGATCAATTTTGACCGGCAGCAGCTTTCAATTGGCGATTTGTGGGAAAAGCTGCGGATGCTGGGCTATGTTTCGGAAAACCGTCCGGAGCCCACCGTGGACAGCCGCGATGCGGATCGATTCGGGCGCGTGCTCGCCGCCGCGCTTATCGAAGCCGTCGTCCAGCATTCGGCGCAGGCTCTAGTCCGCGCGCTGCTTTAATCGTCGTTCAGGCGGTAGCGTGATGATCCTGCGCCGCCCCCGAGCTAGCCTCCTGATCTAGTTCGGCTCTCGCCTCGGCGACGAGATCGGTCGCAATTTCCCCTATCTCGCTCAGGGTTTCGCGGTAGAAAACCATACCGCCCTTTATCAATGTCTTGGCCGCCGGCCGCAAAATGCTCCCCATCGTCTGGATAACGGTCGGCCCGAATATTATGGCCCCGACTCCTATGGCGAGACCAGCCGCGAGATTGCCTTTGAACACGTCTTCAATCAGCGCCATTGATCCCTCCGATAAAACAGGTCGAACGCAGTCAGTCGCGTTACGATGACAGGCTCGCACAAGGAAGATGTTACCGAGCCCAGCCGATGTTCAAAGTATCTTCCGTGCTCCGCATTCCATCGGCATGTCGGTAAGCACGCAGGATTTTCAACGACGGGGCCTTCGCCGAAAACGCCTGATTGCGACGGCGTTGCTCGGAGCGATGGCGGCGCTGTTCATTTCTACCGCCTTGGCACCGCAGCCGGGATTCTGGATCCTGCTCGTTCGGGCGACCACCGAAGCCGCCCTCGTCGGCGGGCTCGCCGATTGGTTCGCGGTGACCGCGCTCTTCCGGCAGCCGCTCGGCCTGCCAATACCGCACACCGCGATCTTGCCCAGGAACAAGGATCGCATCGGAGAAGGGTTGGCGACCTTCATCGAACGTAATTTTCTGTCACCAGATATCCTGAGAGCGAAACTTCGATCGATCGATCCCGCTCGCCTGGTCGCTGATTGGTTGTCGATGCCGGCCAATGCCGATGCCGTCGCTCGCCGCCTCGTACGCATGTTGCCGCACCTGATCAACGCCATCGATGACCGCGATTTTCGCGTGTTTATCGGCGAGGCTCTGGGTCGGCATCTGGCAGACATTGAACTCGCGCCGTTGCTCGGCCGGGCAATCGCCGTGCTGATGGCAAACGGCTTTCACGAGACCCTGCTCGACCGGTTGCTGGATTTCTGCCGCGAATTTCTCGAAGAGCGCGAAGAGCAGCTCTATATGGCGGCAGAGGCGCAGCGCCGCCGATGGTGGATTCCAAAGGCCATCAACCGGCAAATCGCCAGGGCGATTATCGGCGGGGTGAAGGAGCTTCTCTCGAAGCTTCGGGAACCGGGCACCCCGGCCCGCCGGAACCTTCTGCGGGAGATCGAGCGGCTCGCCGAGCAATTGCGAACGTCGCCCGTCTATCGCGCGCGCGTCGAAGAGGCGAAACTGCGTCTGCTCGAAGACGCGGAAGTCAAAGCGTGGCTAGGCTCTGTTTGGAGTGATATCAAGCGGTTGCTGCTGGCGGATTTTGCCTCCCCGCAATCCCGCATGGATCACGCGCTCGGAGCCGTGATCCGTTCGCTCGGCCACCATCTGGGTGCCAATACCGCAATGCGAAAGCGGGTCAATCGCACGATGGAAGCAATGGCATTGGAAATCGTGCCCTGGCGTGCAGGACTGGCACAATTCCTTATCGAGATTGTACGGCAGTGGGATACCAGCAGCTTCACCAACCGAATCGAACTCGTTGTCGGTAGTGACCTCCAGTACATTCGGATAAACGGAACATTGGTCGGCGGTCTGGTCGGGTGCCTCCTTTACCTGGTGTCGGCTGCTTTGGGGTGATCGCCGCATTGCGTCCGCCAGCAAAAGAAAATGGCGGCCAAGTTTGAACAGGGAGGCTTCACGTCTGGGAGACGTGCAGACCATATGGGTCGCCGAGCGTCTCGGGTAACTCGAAATGGTTGTAATGCTCGCCGACCAGCAGCTCCACCAGCTTGCCGATGACTGCAAACGCGGCGTCGAACTCGCGATTCTGGCGCTGGAATTCAGGGGTCTCGCAAGTCCCGATCGGTGTATCTTTCACCTTCGCGCCCACAGCTCGGTCACAAAGGGATGAAAATGTCACCGAACGTGAGAATAGTTTCGATAATCTGCTGTGCCGCTCTGCTCGCGTTGAATGCCCTGTCGCTGTTCGCGACAACGAGCCAATTCCATTCCTATTTTTCGGGGGCTTCTTTGGTGGTTGCTCTCGCTCTGCTCGTGGTGATGCTCGTCAACCCCGGCAAGGCACCCGAGCCCGAGCGCGCCAAAGCCGAGGCAGCCAGGCCTATGGCGGTCCCGGCGCCGGCCAGCAACCAGGCCGAAGCGGAAATTGCCAGCTTCCTTGCCACACTCCAGGAGCGGGGCCGGTTGGTTGACTTTCTGATGGAGGATATCACCACCTACAACGATGCCCAGGTTGGCGCCGCCGCTCGCGTCGTACACGGGGGGTGCAAAGCGGTCCTGCAGGAACATCTTGCAATCAGACCCTTGCGCGAAGAAAGCGAGGGATCAGCCGTTACCGTCGCCCTGGGGTATGCAGCCGATGAGTACCGGTTTATCGGCAAGATTAGCGGGGCAGGGCCGTTTTCGGGAACGCTTGTCCATCGCGGCTGGAAAACGGAGTCGGTGAAACTGCCACGTTTGGTGCGGGTCAACGCCGGGCGGATGCCAACAATTGCGCCCGCGGAGATCGAACTGAAGTAAGCTGCAACGAGTAATCGGCGTACGACACACGCGTCGTGGCCGCGAGTACGACGGCGGCCGAACTGGGCGAGAGATTTAATTGTTTCTCCCGCAGGAGAGGAGCCGACCAGCTTCCGTCTTCCCCCCACAATGCAACCGAGACTTCAGCTCATGACCACCCGTTTTAGTCTTGGCATCGACCTTGGCACAACTAACAGTGCGATCGCGCTCACTGATCTGGACGCCGATCAGGCCCAGGTGTTGGAAGTCACCCAAATAATTGGACCAAATCAGATCGGGGAGAAACCGACGCTGCCTTCCGCGCTGTACATTCCTCACCCTGATGAGTTTCCGGCGAATTCGTTTCCGCTGCCTTGGGAAGACGACGTAAGGGATGCGGTGATCATCGGTCATTTCGCCCGCGATCATGGCGTCCTGATTCCTGATCGTCTGATCACCTCCGCCAAGTCGTGGCTTTCCAATCCGCATATCGACCCGAGGCGCCCATCCCTCCCGTGGAGATCAGAAATCAAGCATGAGAAGCTCTCGCCCTTCGAGTGCTCGCGTCGATACCTTGCGCACCTGAAAAACGCGTTTTTGTATGCCGGACGCGTGCATGGGGTGAACGGGGACCTTTCTGAAACGGAGATCGTTCTGACGGTTCCCGCATCATTCGACGCGGTTGCACGTAGTTTGACCGCCGATGCCGCGGAGGCCGCCGGCCTCGGCAAAGTCACATTGCTCGAGGAACCGCAGGCGGCTTTTTACGCCTGGATCGCGCAAGCAGGCAGGGAGTGGCGCGACCTGGTCAGTCCCGGGGACATTGTCCTGGTCTGTGATGTTGGCGGCGGAACCGCCGATTTCAGCCTGATTGCCGTCACCGACAATCATGGCACGTTGGAGCTCGAGCGCATTAGCGTCGGGGAACACATTCTTCTGGGCGGCGACAACATGGATCTGGCGCTTGCCTATACGCTCCAGGCCAAACTCGAAGCCAAGGGAAGGTCGATAGATGCCTGGCAGTTCCTTGCACTCGTCCATGCCGCCTCCAATGCCAAGATCGCGTTGTTTGACGATGACCGGTTGCCGGAAGCGCCGATCGCGGTTCCCTCAAGGGGCTCCAGCCTGCTCGCCACAACCGTTTCGACGAAACTTGATCGAGCCACCCTTGAGCAGGTCATCCTCGAGGGGTTTTTTCCGCAGACGACGATCAATGACCTGCCGCAGGAGTCGCGCAGAACAGGGCTGCAGGAGTTCGGTCTCCCTTTTGCAGCCGATCCTGTAATCAGCAAACATCTGGCGCGCTTTCTCTCCCGGAGCCGAGCGAACCTCGCAGGCAGTCAGTCGCTCTTCGCACTGTTGGAAGGGCAATCGGGGTCGAAAGAATTCGTCATGCCGACGGCAGTCCTTTTCAACGGCGGTGTTTTCAAGAGTGCGCCAATCCGCAACCGAGTGCTCGAACTCCTCACTTCATGGAACAAAGGACAAGCGGCTCGTGAACTACGAGGGATTGAGCTGGACCTCGCCGTCGCAAAAGGGGCTTCATTCTATGGGCGAACTCGGGCTACCCAAAAAGGTATCCGCATCAAGGCCGGGGCAGCGAGGTCATACTACCTCGGGCTCGAGAGCTCCATGCCAGCGGTGCCCGGCTTCAAACCGCCGGTTAAGGCGCTGTGCATTGTTCCCCAGGGCATGCAGGAGGGCTCAGAACTCCTCATCGAAGGGCGAGAGTTCGGCCTTCTCACCGGGCACCCCGCCGAATTCCGGTTCTACTCGTCGGCGGTGCGAAGCGGCGACCGGCCGGGACAGATTCTGCCTGATGCCGAACGCGACTTGGAGGAAACCAGCTTGCTCGAGATCAACCTGCCTGCGCTCCCTGATTTCCCTGCGGGCCAGGTTATTCCTGTGCAAATCAACTCCGTCGTGACCGAACTGGGCACGCTTGAATTGTGGATGAAGCACATTAATTCGGATCGCCGATGGAAGGTCGAATTCCAGGTCAGGACGGAGTAGCCGGTACCAAGTCAATATGCCAACACCCCGTTTCAGCATCGGTATCGATCTCGGGACAACCAACTGCGCCCTGGCGTTCGTGCCGCTGGACGGCGAAGCGAAATCCGAGATCCTCGGCATCCCCCAATGGGAGACGCTATCTGGAATAACGGAATCTTCGGGCCTTCCCTCCTTTCTTTACCTGCCGGACGAAACAGCTGCGGTCCAGATACAGGGCGGGGCGGGTGCCAAGGAGAAATGGATCGTCGGCTGGCTCGCGCGGAAAAAGGCGGGAGAATCTCCTGGCCGGGTCGTCCATTCCGCGAAGTCCTGGCTCTGCCACCATACGTCCGATCGCACCGCGCCATTTCTGCCATGGGGATCGGACGACATCGCCCGTACCAGCAAGATCTCACCTTTACGCGCCTCGGCACTCATCCTTAGCCATCTCAAGGGAGCATGGAACAGCCGGTTTGCCCACCGCGGCCCCGACTTCGAGTTTGATACCCAGGAGATCACCGTCACCGTTCCCGCCTCATTCGATGCGGCCGCCCAGCGGCTGACGCTTATGGCTGCGCAGGAAGCCGGTTTTCCCGAAACCATTCGACTGCTCGAAGAGCCGCAAGCCGCATTCTACTCCTGGCTGGAGCAGCACGATTTTGTAACGGACCTGTTGGGTAAGGTGCCCCACGACACTGAAGGGTCGCACCACCTGCTGGTGGTCGACATTGGTGGCGGCACCTCGGATTTCAGCCTATTCGAATTCCGTTCGCAAAGCCGCAGCTCTGACCCGGAAATCAAGCGCGAGGCAGTTGGCGATCACATCCTGTTGGGCGGCGATAACGTCGATCTCGCGATCGCGCACCTACTTGAACCGCGGCTGATCGGCGAGCAAGGGAAGCTTTCAGGCCCTCAGTGGGACGATCTGGTCGCGCGCTGCCGGGATCTGAAGGAGAAGATGCTCTCCACCGAGGGCCGGCCTGAAGAGTCCTTCTCGATCTCGTTGCCCGGTCGTGGTTCGGGCTTGGTCGCGGGATCGCGTACCGCCCAACTGACGTGCGCCGAACTTCAGACATTATTGCTCGACGGCTTCTTCCCCGAGTGCGACGCGCAGGCC
>Ga0209526_10001883_pt1 | contig 14053 bp, 13 predicted proteins | sample JacPinW_OM2H0_M1_FD_188566 | JGI IMG/M metagenome (GOLD analysis project Ga0209526, IMG submission 188566) | Forest soil microbial communities from Algoma, Ontario, Canada - Jack Pine, Ontario site 1_JW_OM2H0_M1 (SPAdes) (version 2) | ecosystem: Environmental > Terrestrial > Soil > Boreal... | reverse complement strand
CACCCGAATGACTCCGAAGGAGTTTTTCTCGACTCTACTCACGAGCCGGTCGAAGAGTAGTGGCGAGTTCCGAGATTCCAGAGGGAGATGGCGAGCACGAGGAAGACGGCGGCAACAACGGGCACCAGCCGCGCATATTCGGGCGTGACCGCACGGCCAAGCATGCGCACGCTCGGATAATACGAGGCGAGACCGAAAGGAATGATCCAGCACAGGAAAAACTGTACGGCGCCGCTGTAAATCGACAGTGGCCAGCGGCCGAAGGCGATGATGTTCCAGACGGGCGGGTGGACGCCGATACGGTCTTCGAACCAGAACGACACCGTGGTCAGAATCAGAAAGATGGAGACGTAAATGATGCCGGCGCAAAGGCCGAAAAACAGAAGCATCGCAAACTTGCCAGGGGTCCAGATGAGGCCGAGATGCTTTGTGGCCCACCACATGCAGAAAATGCCGGTAGCTATTTCCTGCACCGATTCGATGCGGAACGTTTCAAACAAAACCTGGAAGAGCGACGAAATCGGGCGCAGCAGCACGCGATCGAATTTCCCCTCGATAATGTAGTTGTTGCCGAAATCGTAGAGATTGACGCTGACAACGTTGAACACGCCGTAGGGAATCAGAGAGAAGCCGTAAAGAAAAAGCTCTTCTTCAAATCGCCAGCCCGCGAGCCGCGGCGCTTTTTGGAACAGGACGACGACGAAGCCGAGCCCGAAGACGGTCGCGGCAAAGCTGGTCAACAGACTGATGAAGAAATCGCCGCGATAGCTGACGCGGACTTTCGCATATTGGGCGAAGTAGTCGAACAAAAGAAGGAGATGGCGGCGCACCTCCCGGGCGATTCGAGAGGAGCCGATTGTCTTGTGTACGGTCGGGGTTCCTCGATCGGCCGAGGTCGTGGTCACGAGCTAGCCTCCGTGGATCGTGATGTTGCGAACCGAATGGTTCCACCAGAGATGGGCGAGCACGAGCAGAACCAGGACCCAGAACCATTCGGTTGCGAGCGCGGCGAGCGCATGGGCCCGGTCGAGTTTTCCGAGATAGAGTTCGAGCGGCGTGTACGCGATGTGCTCGAACGGCAACACAGCCAGGATCTTCTGAGCCGTTTTCGGGAAAAAGCTGATCGGAATCAGGAGCCCGGAGAGAAGCTCGATTAGCCAGAATTTTGCGCGGATCAGCGCCAGGATCGATTTGAGTGGAATGGCACAGGTGCCGATCATGAAATTGAGCGCGCCCATCAAAAAGAAGCTGCCGAGGACGCCCAACAGGAAGAGCAGGAAATCTTCACCCGACGCCGGAGCCTGGACGTGGAATACGAAGCTCACAACGATCGCGGTCGGGAGCGTCAGCAGGCCGAGACGAAAGGCTGACTCGCCCATGGCGCGGAAAATCCACATCCACTGGATCGAAACCGGTTTGATCAGGTCCATGGCGATCTTGCCTTCGAGTACCTCGTAAGCCATTTCCTGATCGATGGTGTTCCAGTAAAAGGAGCGGATGATCCAGCCGACACTCACGTAGGTGATCATCTGCGCCAGGTTGTACCCTGCGATCGACTGCCCGGCGCCGTACACGGCGCTCCAAATGAAGTAGTACACCGTGACGTTCATAAAATAGGTGATGATGCCGGTGAAATAGCGCAGGCGAAACGCGAGGATGTTGACGAATCCGACGCGCGCGAATTCCGTGTAGGGGAGCAGTGCGTGCACGAACGCGCTCATACGCCTACCTCGCTGAGCGATTCGCCGGCGTAGATGCGCTTGACGATTTCTTCGATGGGTTCGTCTTCGATGAGAAGGTCGTGAACTTCGACGGCCGCGAGGATCTGCCGGATGAGATCGGCGGTGGCAACCTTTAGGCGATCGAAGCGAATGCGGTACGTCAGTTCGTCGACGGGCTCGACCTCGAGTCCGTCGCGCGAGAAGATGCCGATGCGACTTGCCTGTGCGCGGTCCTTTAACGCGAATTTGATCTGTTTTGTGCGCAGCAGTCTTTGCTTGAGATGATCGAGTTGTCCGTCGAACAGAACGCGGCCGTGGTCGATGATCATGATGCGGCGACACAACTCCTCGATGTCGTCGAGGTCATGCGTCGTCAGCAGGACCGTGGTTCGGAATTCGCGGTTGATCTTGCGAAGGAAGTGCCGAATATGATCTTTCGCGACCACGTCGAGACCGATCGTGGGCTCATCGAGAAACAGCAGCGGGGGGTTGTGTAAGAGCGCTGCTGCGAGGTCGCAGCGCATCCGCTCGCCGAGCGAAAGCTTGCGCACCGGAGTGTGCAGATAGTCTCCGATAGCGAGAATCGAGTTGAAGTGCTCCATACGCGCGTCGAAATCGCGCTGCGGCACGTCGTAGATGCGGCGCAACAGCTTGAATGACTCGATGACGGCGATGTCCCACCAGAGCTGGGTTCGCTGGCCGAAAACGACGCCGATGGTTTTCACGTACTGGCGGCGTTGGCGAAAGGGAACAAAGCCGTTGACGCGGATTTCGCCGCTTGTGGGGACCAAGATGCCGGTGAGCATCTTGATGCTCGTGGACTTGCCGGCACCGTTCGGCCCGATGTAACCGACCATCTCGCCGCGCTCGATGGAGAAGCCCACGCGGTCCACGGCCGCAATGGTGCGGTAGTCGCGCACAAACAAATTCTGAATCGAGCCCCACATCCCTTCGCGCCGGTGAAACGATCGGAAATGTTTGCAAAGATCGTGAACGTAGATGAGTGACTCAGAGCTCATGCAAGAAGAATTCTAGCATTGCCTGAGGCACAACGCGCGAAGACACGCGCGGCTGGTCGGCGATACTGTCGCCCGGCCACGCCCGTTCGATCGAAATCGCATGCGCTTCGCAGCACTCTGGCCAGCGTCGATTCGCCGATCACAGCGGCGAGGGCCGCTCGGGACCAAGGCGATCGAGATCGACAAAAAGAATCGACCGCCGTGGGCTGAGATCGCGGTGTGGATCCTCCCGCCTGGGCCTCGAACCAGAACCGATAGGGGAGGGAAAGGTGCCGGTTCGCGCAGGGCAGCCTGCACGGATCGCGACAGGTGAGCCAGGTCGAACCCGGCGCTGCGGGCTAGGTGGTATGGCCCTGCCCGAGCAATTCGCGGACGCGCGCGACAATTTCTCCAATGCGAACCGGACGATGGAAGAGGGCCCGAGCCGGAGGCAGGGGAACTGTTTCGGTTTGCGATGCGATGAGAATGGTGGGGATGCGCCGGATCAGCCCTTCGATTGCGGCACTGTCGGCGAGCAGGGCCGCTTCCAGGACTACAAGCGAAGGTATCTGGCCCGCGGCAACGGCGCGACCGGCGTCGTCCGCGCTCTCCATACCGAGCGCGTCGATGCCGAGTTCGCGGAGCTCGGCGCGCAAGGCGGCGCGAAGCGTCCAGTCGCGCGCAATTATGAAAACGATCGGCATCCTCGAGGCGAAGTGTAGCATCTTCGGAATATGCGGTCTCGACACCCCTCGGGCTGTTTGGATAGGAAGCCCTGAGCGTGTCTGTTACAATTTTGTGACTTCGAGGGCAGGCTGTGCAGGGAAGCACAGCCGATCATGGCGGAAAACAGAAAACCAAAGAGGATCATCCTCCTACTGTCCGCGGTACTCGCGGTGTTGGTCGTTGTGATCTTGGTCACCAGCAGGAAAGACCCGACCGTGCCGGTCGTGAAGGTAACGCGAGAGGACTTGAACGAGACGATTACGAGCAACGGCAAAGTCGAACCGATTTCGCCCGTGGTGGCTCGGGCTGAGTTTGCGACGTTCGTCAGCAAGGTCACGGCCACCGAGGGGGAAGCTGTCCATCGGGGGCAACTGATCTTGACGCTCGATGCGGCAGAGGTGCGAGCGCAGCTGGCGCAGTCGCAAGCGGATTTGCTTGCTGCCGAGAGCGATCTTCGAAATGCCCGCGCAGGGGGCCCGCCCGATGAAGTGGGCCAGCTGCGGGGCGAAATCGAGCAGGAGAAGATTGAGGTCACAAACCTCGAACGCACGGAGAACGTGCTCGAGCAGCTCCTCGCCAAACACGCCGCCACCCAGGATGAACTGGCGCTGAACCAGGCTGCCCTAGCTAAGGCTCGTGCGCATCTTCAGCAGCTCGCAGAGCGGAAGCAGGCTTTGGCCGAGCGGGCAATGATTGGTGAGCAACGCGCAACCCTGCGCGTGAGCCAGGCGCAGGAACAGGTAGAGTCATTGAAGGAGAAAGTACGGTCGGCAACCATCGTCGCTCCTGTCGACGGAATACTTTATTCGCTTCCGGTGCATGCGGGCGACTACGTGAAAGTGGGCGACATCCTTGCCGAGATGGCGGACTTGCGGCACGTGCGCGTGCGCGCCTTTGTCGATGAGCCGGACCTCGGGTTGCTCGAGCCGGGCCAGGACGTACAGGTGACTTGGGACGCAAAGCCCGGCCGCACTTGGGCGGGACGCACCGAGCAGATCCCAAAGCAAGTGGTGCAGCATGGGATGCGCAGCGTCGGCGAAGTCCTTTGCTCGATCGATAACGATAAGCTCGAGCTGTTGCCCAATACGAACGTCGAGGTCAGGATTCTGGTTCGCGAGCGCCACGGGGCTCTGGTGGTGCCGCGGGCGGCCGTGCGCGACGACCAAGGCCGGCATTATGTCTTCGTGTTTGACAGCAATAAAATTCATCGCCGCGACATCACCGTGGGCGTCGCGAGTGCATCCAAGTATGAGGTTCTCTCCGGATTGACGGTCGATGAGCGGGTCGCGGTGCCGGGGGATCAAGATTTGCGGGACGGCATGAACGTCCGAGCTGCGGAGGCCAATTGAGCGTCGAACACGCGCGGATCGCGAAAGTAAAACGGGCACTTGTGCTTCTAACGGTTCTTTGTGCTTCCGGGGCAGAAACAACGAGCCTGGTGAGGGCGGCAGCCCTCCCGGCTGACAGTCCCGCGTCGCTGGCGTTGGCGGAAGGTCAATTCAATGCAGGGAATTACAGTGTTGCCATCGCGACACTTCGATCCGTCGTCTCGCAGAACCCATCGAGCCCGGAGGGATATTACTGGCTCGGACGGAGTTACTACGAGATGCGCGACTATGACAGCGCGATCATGCAAGCCGAGAAATCGGTCGCGCTCGACGGGAAAAGTTCGCTTTATCACCAGTGGCTTGGCCGTGCATATGGCGGCAAGGCCGACCGCGATAGGAGTTTTTTCCTTGCGAAGAAGGTAAAGAAGGAGCTGGAGGAGGCTGTCCGGTTGAACCCGTCGAATATTGTGGCCCGCCGGGATCTCGAGAATTATTGCTTAAGCGCTCCGTGGATTGTCGGCGGAAGCAAGGAGGAAGCACGCGAGCAGGTCGATGCCATCGCTGCGCTCGATCCGGTCGAGGGACACATCGCGCGCGGCGCCCTCTATCAGGACGGCATGAAGAAACCCGAATTGGCTGAGGCGGAATATCGGCAGGCTCTGTCGGCAAATCCAAATCGTATCGAGCCCTATCTGGAGGTGGCCGGATTCTTCCAGGGGCAGAACAAGCCGTCAGATCTTCAAGCGGCAATCGCCGCAGTTCCGCAGGGAAGCGCGAACGACGCGCGCCTCGCGTTCTTTCGAGGCATCGCTTTGGTGCTTTCGGGCGCGGACCTATCGCAGGCGGAGGAATATCTGAAGTCGTATTTAGCCAGCACGCCGGATCGAAGCGACTGGCCTTCGCACGCGTCGGCGCGAGAATGGCTCGGCCGACTCTACGAAGCGCAGGGGAAGCGCGCCGAGGCGGCCGAACAATATCGCGCTTCGCTGCAATTGGATTCGGGTCGAAACCAAGCGCGTGCACGGTTACAAAAGCTTGAGAAAGCGGCGCCGTAAGCAAGCGCCCGCCGCCATCTGCGCGACACAAAGAACTGGAGACGGCGCGACAGGAAAATGCATCGATCAGCGATGAGTGCTAGCTCGCTGGGTTTGGTATAGTCGCCTGGTGCGATCCGGAATGTTCCAAGCCGAGACATGGAAACTTGCGTGGGACGCGCTGCGCACGAATAAGATGCGCGCGATTCTTACGATGCTCGGAGTCGTGATCGGCAGTGCGTGCATTGTCCTGGTTGTGACGGTGGCACTCGCAGGTAAACAATACATCATCGGCCAGATCGAGGGAGTGGGGGCGAATCTGATCTATGCGGAGGCCATTGGTTTGGGGGTTTCCGGCGGCCGGCCGGTGGCCGACGAAATTTCCATGAGCGATCTCGAGGCGGTGAGGCAGGGCATCAGCCAAGTTGCCCAAGTGGCCGGAACGCACGATATGCAGATGACCGTGGCCGTCGGCGGTCAGGAGCATCCGATCAATCTCGTCGGTGTCACCGAAGGGTTTGAGGCCATCCGCAACCTGGATGTTTTTCGCGGGCGTTACTTCGACACCGACGACATGAGACTCCGCAGTAAGGTCTGCCTGCTCACGAAGGATCTCGCCTCGATTGTTTTTCCTGTTGACGACCCGCTCGGGAAGGACATTCGGATTGGCGAGCTGCATTTCACCGTCATCGGAGTTTTTCAAGAACGGGTGGCCACGTTCGGGCAGTCGGAGATAACGCGGGAGTCGGTCATCGTTCCCTTTTCGCTCATCCGGTATTACACGGGAGAGGAATTCTTCCGGACGTTCTACGCTCAGGCGGACCGGCCCGAAAGTGTCCCGATCGTAACGAGCGAGGTGGCCGAGATTCTGCGGAGCCGTCATCGGCCCGAAGCGAAATTTCTCGTTCAGAATTTGACGGGTATCCTGGAGACGGCGCGTCGTATCTCGACAGCGCTCACGCTGGTATTGATTCTCATCGCTCTGATTGCCCTGGCCATCAGCGGAATCGGGATCATGAATATCATGTTGGTCACCGTGACCGAGCGAACGCGAGAAATCGGGATTCGCAAGGCCATCGGCGCGCGACGAGACGCCATCCTGTACCAGTTTCTGATGGAGGCGCTGCTGATCAGCGGGACGGGGGCCTTGGCCGGGATACTGATTGCAGTTTCGATCCCCACCTTGATCAATTTCTTGATCAGCTTCTTTCCACAGGTGGGGGATGTTAGCGTTCCCGTGTCGTGGATCTCGGTGGTGTTGGCATTAGTCGTATCCTGTTCGACGGGCCTGGTATTCGGCTATTTGCCGGCGAGTCGGGCGGCAAGACTCCAACCGACGGAATCGCTGCGCTATGAATAAACGATTTCGCCGGGTGTTCGCGTTGGGGGCGACCCTGTCGCTTGTGAGCGTATTGCCCGCGCGCGCGCAGAATGGGGAAAAACTGACCCTGCGTCAGGCGGTGACGCTCGCGCTCCAAAATAGCCAGGCACTCAAACTGGCTCGGGTGCAATATAACGTTGCATTGAACGAAGCGGGCGTGGATCGCGCGGCGTTTCGCCCAAATCTCTACACCGGCGCTGGCTATGTCTATACCCATGGTTTTCCGGGGATTCCGGGCGGTGGGCCACCTTCAATTTTCGAACTGCAGTACACCCAGTCGATTTTCAATCCCGTTCTGCGGGGAGCGCAGCACGCAGCCGAGGAACGGGCCAAGAATCAGAAGCTCGAGTTGGATCGCGCGCGGGACGACGTCATCGTCCGGACGGCTACGTCGTATCTGGAACTCGCCAAGGTTCGACACTCGCTTGATCTGATTCGAAGCGAGCGGGCGAGCGCCGAAAAGATACTCGAGATCACCCAGGAGCGTGTCTCGGCGAATCAGGAGCTTCCGATTGAAACGACACGCAGCCAATTGATGCTCGCGCGCACCGAGGAACGGATCGTCAGGCTTGAGGGCCGCGAGGAAATTCTCACCGAGCAGATTCGCGATCTCACAGGTCTGCCCGACACCGAGTCGATCGGGGTCGAGACCGAAGAGCCGTCGTTCGCGAGCGACCAGCAGGAAGTTGAGTTGGTGAACCTGGCCATCGAGAATGACCGCGGCCTCCAGGAAGCCGAGAACGAGCGTACCGCCCGCCAGCGTATTCTTCGGGGCGCGCATCTGAGCCGCTGGCCGAATGTCGACCTGGTCGGCGAATATAGCATCCTAAGCAAGTTCAATAACTACCTTGAATTTTACAAGAAATTCGAGCGCAACAACGTGAACGTCGGAGTCCAGGTCACGATCCCCATTTTTGCCGCGAAGACCTCGGCGAACGTCGCGCTGGCGAAGAGCCAACTAGATGCCGCCGAGCTGGCAGTGGGCAATCGGCGCGGGGAGGTCCGGAGGGAGGTCCAGCAGAAAGCCCGGAATGTGCGGGAACTCGAAGCAACCCGGGAAGTGGCCCGGCTGGACTTGAAGCTGGCGCAGGAAACGGTGCAGTTGGCACAAGCCAGATTTGACCAGGGCCGAGCGACGCTCCAGCAGATCGAACAGGCCCGCCTGGACGAGAGCGACAAGTGGGTCAGCTTCCTCGATGCCGAGTTTGCCCGAGAGCAGGGGCAACTCACGCTCCTGCAAGCGACCGGCCAATTGGCCAAGATATTTCAATAGAATGAAGAGGCGAAACGCCGCTTGGGCCGGGGCGGAAAATCTAGTAAGCTAACCTTTTACGACTGCTTCGGCCGTTGTTAAACCACTGGGGGGAACTGTAGATGCTGTCTGCGATGAAGACCCTTTTTCTGAATCCACCAAGCTTCGAGAAATTTGACGGCGGCGCCGGATCCCGCTGGCCCGCGACCCGGGAGATCGAGTCGTACTGGTATCCGGTCTGGCTCGCGTATCCGGCCGGTATGCTGCCCGATAGCCGCCTGCTGGACGGTCCGCCCCATCACATAACCCGCGAAGAGGTGATCGCTAGCGCGCAGGACTATGAGTTCGTTGTGCTGTTTACCTCGACGGTGGGCTTTCAAAGCGATCTGCGCATGGCGCGCGCGATCAAGGCAAAGAAACCCGATCTGAAACTCTGCTTCGTCGGACCGCACGTGCAAATCAAACCGGCGGAAAGCCTGCTGGCGAGCGCGGACCTTGATTTTGTCGTGCGCGGGGAATTTGACCACGCCGTCGTGGAGTTCGCACGGGGCAAGCCGGTCTCGGAGATTCTGAATGCCAGCTACGTGAGGAATGGGAAGGTGGTCCACAACGAGATGCGGCCTTTGATGCAGACGGCGGAACTCGACGAGTTGCCGTTTGCCACCGATGTTTATCAGCGCGACTTGACCATCGAAAACTACAACGTGCCGTTCCTGCTGAATCCTTTCGTGTCGTTTTATACGGCCCGGGGATGTCCGGCGTTGTGCACGTTCTGCCTGTGGCCGCAAACACTTTCCGGGCATGCTTGGCGCACCCGGTCGGTCGAAAGCGTGGCTCGAGAATTCCGGCAGGCTCACAAAATGTTTCCACAGGCGAAGGAATTTTTCTTCGACGACGACACGTTCAACATCCGCAAGGACCGCGTGATCGCCCTCTGCAAGGAATTCGAACCCGTCGGCTTCCAGTGGTCCTGCACGGCCCGCAGCCATTGCGATTACGAGACGCTCAAGGCCATGGCAAACGGCGGCTGCCGGTTGCTCATTGTGGGCTTCGAGTCGGGCGATGCGCAGATACTAAAGAACATCAAAAAGGGCGTTACGGTTGAGATGGGGCGCGCCTTTGTGAAGAATTGCAAGAAGGTTGGCATTCATGTCCACGGCGATTTCATCATCGGACTGCCTGGTGAAACGAAGGAAACCATCGAGAAGACCATCAATTTCGCGAAGGAACTCGATTGCGAGACGATTCAGGTTTCGATGGCTCATGCTTACCCAGGCACGGAGCTTTACGATCAGGGTATGCGCGAGGGTTTTCTGGCGGGCGAAGCGATCACGGATGCGGGCGGCCATCAGCTTCCGCACCTGGAGTACCCCGGTCTCTCGCGGGAGTACATGCTGGATGCGGTTAACCGGTTCTACGACAGCTACTATTTCCGGCCGCGAGTTGCCTGGCGCATCGTACGTGAAGCGCTGTGGGATGGGCACGAGCGCAAGCGTCTCTTTCATGAAGCGGTTGATTTCCTGAAGCTTCGGGCGGACCGGAAGAAAGTGGCCAGGAAGGGCGTGGAGAAGAAGGCGATGGTTGCGGTGCCGCCGATAAACACGCGTCCGAAACTCGGGGTAACGGGCGAGTCACCGAGCGCATGAAGGCGTCGGCTGCCCTGCGTTTCAAGACGTACCTGCTAATCTCTCTCATGATTGTTTTCGGCCCGGTGGGCGACCTACTGCTCAGCAAGGGTATGAAGCGACTCGGCGCCGTGGCCATCGGTGCGCCTGCGGGGTTATCTCACTTCTTTCTTCGCACGTTCACATCCGGACTGATCTGGCTCGGCATCGGGTCGCTAATGCTATTCTTCGTCGCCTACATCCTCGTGCTTTCCTGGGCAGACTATAGCTACGTTCAGCCCGCATCTGCGGTCGCCTACGGCATCGTGGCTCTGCTGGGACATCTGGTTCTAGGCGAGGTGATCACATCGACGCGCTGGATCGGCGTTCTCATCATTTGCCTGGGGGTGTTCATAGTCGGGCATACGCCGCCGCGCACGACGGAGTCCCATTCGTGCTGACCGAGTTCGTCTTCTATTTTTTTATTATCATTGCCGGGACCGCCGGAGAGCTCTGCGTCACGCGGGCCATGAAGACAATCGGCGAGGTGACCGATTTCCGCCCGCACGCGGTCATTGGTGTGATCGGCCGTGCCATGCGGGTCGGGTGGATGTGGATCGGAATAGGGCTGATGACGGCCGCCTTTTTCGCACTGCTGGTGATGCTGTCGCTCGAAAATGTTAGCCTCGTTATTCCGGTTACCGCTCTGAGTTATGTCGCTGGAACACTCGGAGGAGAATTCTTTCTCGGCGAACGGGTCACACGCCAGCGGTGGGCTGGCGTCTTGCTGGTGTGTCTTGGCGTCACGCTCGTATTTATCGGCAAAGGATAGCGAGCGTGATCGGCTGGATGGCAATTCGCGATGCTCTCCTGGTGCTCGCGCTCGCACCGTTCGGGTACTACGTGCTCGCCATCGTTGCCGCCGAGCGATTCTTTTCCAGGCGCCTCTCGACTGATTCAGCTTTCACTCCGCCTGTCAGCATCCTGAAACCGATCTGCGGTCTCGACCGCGAGACGTACGAAAATTATGCGAGCTTCTGCCGGCAGGAGTATCCGGAATTCGAGATCCTGTTCTGCGTGTCGGACGACCACGAACCGGCCATTCCGATCATCGAGCAGCTGATTCGGGATTTCCCGCAGCGCTCCATTCGCCTTTTGACCGGGTCGGACCCTCTTGGAGCGAGCGACAAGGTCAACAAGCTCTGCCGCATGGTTCGCGAGGCTCTCCACGACGTCATCGTCGTGAGCGATAGTGACGTGCGCGTCGATCCGGCCTTTCTCCGCTCGGTCGTTCGTCCATTCGGTGAGCCTCAGGTGGGCGGGGTGACCTGTCTCTATCGCGGGCTGACCGATGGCTCGCTCGCTGCCGACCTCGAAGCGCTCGGCAACAGCACCGATTTTGCGCCGGGCGTACTGGTGGCATGGCTCATGGGCGGCCTCAATTTCATGCTCGGGGCTGTTATGGCCACCACAAAGAGGCATCTGGCGGAAATCGGCGGGTTCGAATCGCTCGTGGACCATTTCAGCGACGACTACGAGCTCGGGAACAGGATTGCCGCGCGGGGCTATCGCATCGAGTTGAGCCCCTCTCCGGTCGCCGTGGTCTATCCAGAAGAAACGCTCAGCAGCGCCTTCCGCCATCAGCTTCGCTGGAACTTGAGCATCCGCTATTCACGACCCTGGGGACATCTGGGCCTGATCTTTACGCAAGGGCTGGTTTGGTCACTGGTCGGCTCGGTTCTCGCGCCATCATGGCCCTTGGTATGCGGTTTTATTGCCGGATATGCGTTGCTGCACACGGATATGGCATTGAGCGTCGGCGCGCGCGGGATGGGTGACCAGCTGGTTCGGCGAAAGCAATGGTTGCTGTCGTTGCGGGATGTCTTTGCGTTCGTTGTCTGGGTCGCCAGCTTTTTTCCGCAGCGCGTCCACTGGCGCGGGCAGCAATTCTATGTTCGCGATAAACGGCTCGTGCCGATACGGTCGCGCCACTCAAATGGTGTCCCGGTTCAATGAAGCGTGGCGCGGACGTCAAGCGGAGTCGGTCGCCAAGTTGGGCTCACGATTTCTCACGCGTCGGATGAAAGGAGTCGGCCTGCGTGTGCACGGCGGTCGGCTCGGGACTCGGAATATCCAGGTTGACTACAATCGGCTCCTGTCCGCTCCGCACAACCACGGCCTCCACGGGCTGATCGCGCCTCGCGTTGAGCTCCTGGTGCGGCACATACGGGGGCACATAAATGAAGTCTCCGGGACCGGCTTCGTCAACAAATTCCAAACGGTCTCCCCAGCGAAACCGCGCCCGGCCGCGAATGATATAAAGCACGGTCTCAAGTTCTCCATGATGGTGAGGACCTGTCTTGGCGTCGGCGTCGACCTTCACGGTTCCTGCCCAGAGTTTCTGTGCACCGACTCGGGCGTATGAAATGGCTTCAGCGCGCGTCATTCCCAGGGTTTGCGGAGTGTTTCGGTCGAGCTCTCCGCTTCTGACAATTCTGATACCGTGCTGGTTCCAGTCGGTCTTCTCGTTCCGTTCCGCATCGGGCATCGTCTGCGCCTGCTTTCGCCGGAAAGCGATCGCCGTTTATCGCGATTCCCGCCTTGAGGGCCAGGGCGGACGAGCAATATACACCTGATTGCCACCGAAACAGATGAGCAAACTTGGTTAAACGATTTCGCTGCTCCGGGTCATGCCAAAATGACAGCGTTCGAGAGCACCTCCGGCCGGAATCGGTCTCGCCCAGTGTGGTTTTTTGTAACCAGCCTACTCGTATTTGCCCTCTCCTTTTTTCCGACGCGGTTCCTATCGAACAACCAGAGATTGTCAGCTCGCAAGGTCCTCGCTCACGCCTGTATCTTGAAACGCAGGGCTATCAACCAAGGTTGCTCGCGCCCCGATTCGCCGGTAGCGAGAGGTGTTTTACCGATTGGCAGTGCTTGGGGTGTGATTGGGGCCGTGCGCTTGGGTAGAACGTCGGGGAGGCCGAGCGAACCGGCTCTGAGTCAGTAAACCGATTCCATGCCCTGCTGGGCAGTCCTTACATAGCGTATGGCTGATGCCCGCCGGGCTTGGGAGGCCGCAGCGTACTTGCATTAGGCAAAGTCCTAATGCGGTTTGACTCAGCTCGAGACGTTTTTTCGCAGTTTTGAATCCTGAGGGTCGATTCGGAGGTGTCCGCCTTGCGAGCAACCATTTAACTACTACCTTCGCCGCAGACTTCAACGTCCCGCTGGCATTCAAGCAAGGCTCTTAGCCCACGCCGGACAACCGCGTGATTGTCAGCACCAGAACTCGATATGTCCTCGACATGGCCAGGCCCGTTAATACCGAAGACGGTCGCTCGAATTTCACCGACCAGGAAGAAGAAGTCCTTCCCGCTGCGCGGATCTCTCGACCCAATCGGTGCCCATCAAGATCTTTGATGGATCTCCAGTCCAGCGCTCTTCTATCAGGACGGTTTCCGTTTCGATATTGTTTACCATTGGCGTCGCCTCCAGTCCGGCGAGTGATGAACGAGACCATGGAGTCACACCTTTAGGCCGATGTGTCTAAGACAAACCAAATCCAGCCATCGAATCAATTTGCGCGATGGAGCGGCGGGCAAGATGGGGTTGAACGACCAAGAGCAACGCCGCAATGGGAATCCATTCATAATTTTTGTAAGCATTGGAAACCTCGCTGCCTTCTCAAACAAGCACAAAAATTCGCTGATCAGCGGTGAACACTTAAACCTTTGCCCTGGACTTTTACAGACGGCACTCACGACTCGCGCTCACAATCCTGGCGAGACACCGCCATAGCCGGGTCGGCAAAAATACGGTCGGTAACAAGCGGATCGCAGGTGCTAGAAAAACATCATTGCCGGCCAAGGACGTGCCTCCCCACGGCAGGTTCGTTGCTCAGTTCTTTTTCGGCTTTGACCCAGTCCTCGATAATCCGTCCGGTGTTCGCGAGCGCGTTGAAGATACGACGCACGAGCTCGGTGAGCCGTGGTTCTCTGCGTCCCAA
>Ga0209526_10001882_pt1 | contig 14053 bp, 10 predicted proteins | sample JacPinW_OM2H0_M1_FD_188566 | JGI IMG/M metagenome (GOLD analysis project Ga0209526, IMG submission 188566) | Forest soil microbial communities from Algoma, Ontario, Canada - Jack Pine, Ontario site 1_JW_OM2H0_M1 (SPAdes) (version 2) | ecosystem: Environmental > Terrestrial > Soil > Boreal... | reverse complement strand
CCGTTTGAGGCCGGCTGCCGGATATTTGTAGAGATACGCCGGAATCAGAAGAGGATGCCGAACGGCGAAAGCGGCATCGTTCTCGACGATCTCCCGAATGGCGAGCAGCGGGATCGGCGATCGCAAGGGTCTGAAATCGGGATTGCAGAGACCTCGCGCAGTCGAGTTGGGCTCGAACCTGCCGAGCATCAGGCCGCGCCGAAGACAATCATATTTCAGTTGCGACTGCGCGATCCTCAGGCAGGCAATCCCGCGGTCGCTGCTCAAGTTGGCAAATCCTATGATGATTGCCCGGAACTGCGCCGCCGATGGCGCAGCTGGGATTAACGCAAACTGCTCGAAACAGTAACGTACCATGCTCTTTATGGTATTATTATCCGAGCAGGCTGCATCCGAGGCCCCTATGCGAATCGTATCGAGGCGCGCGGCGTGCGCGGTAAACGGACATACATCGCCCGCGCGTCCAAGCTCGGCATGATTGCTCATCAGGTATGACGTTATCCATTGCGCAATCAATTGGTAAACAGAAACGAGATGCGGCGGCAGGGTCGAAATCAATGCGGGATCATTCACCTGATGCATGGACAACAGCGTCAGGCGCCCGCAATCGTGAATGGAATCGTTGCGCATGAACATGGCTGGACGACTCTCGCCTCAATCATTGGTCTGCGCCATTTAGGTAAATAAACTTCTCAGCCCGCGAGAAAACCTTGATGTGGACTGCGTATGCAGATCTGGGGCGCACCGGGGGGCCTAAACCGACCGCAGCCGGCGCTGGGACCGCCACCGCAATTCCGCCGAGCGTCGAAATCGCGCCGCCCGTGCCAGCCGCCTCTGCGGGAAGACAGATGCATCCGTGCGGGACGGCGGACTTGCGTCTTGCCGTGGTTACCGACCGGGAAGGGTTCGAGTGCCTTGAGCAACCCTGGAACGAGCTGTTTGATCGTGCCGGCCGGGCTTGCCAGCTGTTTCAGAGCTTTGACTGGCTAAGGCATTGGGCAAATCACTATCTCGACAATAGCAGCCGTTTATCGGTTGTAACCGGCTGGCGCCACGGCCGGCTCGTCCTGGTGTGGCCGCTGGTTGCAACCCGCTCTGCAGGGCTAACCCGGCTTTCCTGGATGGGGGAGCCCGTCAGTCAGTATGGCGACGTGCTGGTCGAGGACGGCCCGGCAAGGCTTGATCTGTTGCGGTGCAGTTGGGCCCGCGTCAAAATGCTCGCAGCGGACATCATCTATCTAAGAAAAATCAGGAGCGATGCTGCCGTCTCTGTGCTGCTGCCGGAAATGGGCGCCATCCGGACGAGCAGCTCCCAGGCTCCCTACCTCGATCTCGCGAGCGCACCGGATTTCGAAACCTACAACCAGCGCTACTCCGGAAAGAGGCGATCAGACCGCCGCCGCCATTTACGCAGGTTGAAAGAAGCTGGCCCAATCACATTCGAGCAGCATGCCTGCGGCGCCGCTGCGCAGGACCTTGTGAGCCGTGCCCTCCAGCTCAAGCGCGCATGGCTCGTGCAGCGCGGGCTCATCTTTCCCGTCCTGCACGATGAAAGTTTCGAACACTTCTTCCGAGATGTTGTGGCCGGCCATCTGAGTTCGCCTGCTGCTCGCATTTCCGCAATACGGTGCAACGGTGAGCCGATCGGAGTGGAAATATCCTTCAGCTGCAAGGGAGACATTTTCGGCGTTCTCATCTCGCATGATCTGAAATTCGAAAGGCAAGGCCTTGGGGCGGTGCTTGCCGAATTTTCGATCCGAACCGCCCATGCGGCAGGCTACGCAAAATTCGATCTGCTTGCGCCGGCGGAGCCTTACAAGATGGATTGGGCCGACCGCGCGATTGACCTTGCGGACTGGGCGGTGCCGTTTTCAGGAGCCGGGGCGCTCTACACGCGTGCGTGGCTGGGAGGCGCTCGCGGCTGGGCGAAGAAAGTGGCGCACGGGTTACCGCCGTGGCTCGGGCGGATGCTTATTGCGATTTTTGAATTACTTCGGACGAGGCCAGGCGCTTGGCGAGATGTTCCGCGATGAAAGGCAGGCGCCCCGCCCATTAGGGTTACCCCGAAGAAAGAGCCCCATCGCTGCCCTGAAGCTCTAATGAAAAGCGCATGGTTAGAGCCCGTTCTTTCATCAAAAGCGCGTTTCCTGTTGCTGCCCGGTTCACCGGATTGAGCCGGGCGCTCGCGCTCCGTTATCGCGGGCAGGGTGCCATTTTTGCACTTCACAGCATCGTCGATGACACGGGGCGTTATCCCGATCAGACGCTGCGCTGTCCGGCACGCAAACTGGCGTTCGTTCTGCGCTGGCTGCGAAGGCGCGGTGTGGAATTCGTCACCCTCGACGCCGCGATCGAGCGACTGCGCTCGCCGAGCGGGCGCCGCTTTGCCGTCTTCACCTTTGACGACGGCTTCGCCGACAATCTTACCCGCGCGCTGCCGATCATGCAGCAGTTTGCAGCTCCATTCACCGTGTTCGTGACCACCGGAATGGTCACTCGCACAATAGACGCCTGGTGGTTTGGCTTGGCGGAATTGATCCGCAGTCAGACGCATATCGAATTTCCCTGCCTGTCTGCGCGCTTCGACTATTCCGATCCGCAAGGCAAGCAGCGCACCTTCGCCGCGATTGAAGCCGCGATTCACAAGGATTTCAGCCTGTTGGCGCAGCTGCGCGCCCTCATCAGCGCGAGCAGGATCGAATGCAGCGCGCTGGTCGACCGCGAAGCATTGACTCCGGCGCAACTGCAAGAGCTTGCGCGTCATCCCCTCGTGACCATTGGCGCGCATACCAGCACCCACCGCAATCTCGCAGAGGCATCTGCGGGCAGTGTCCATTGGGAGATGGACGAAAACAGAAAGTTCCTGCAGCGAAGCACTGGTTTGCCGGTTGAGCATTTTGCCTATCCATTTGGCCACGCGCGCGCTTGTGGCGAGCGGGAGGCGCAGATCGCCAAAACCGTCGGCTTTCGAACCGCGGTCACCACCCGTCACGGCATGCTTTTTCCGCAGCATCTCGAACACCTCTACGCGCTTCCGCGCGTGCACCTTGCATGCGACGACACGCCCGCAAGCCTCGACTGCAAGTTGAACGGGGTCTATCGCGCCGTTCATTCCAGGTTTGCGGATCCGGTGGCACGCATGTGAGAGGGAAAACGAGCCAAATAAAATTTGACCCTGGGCATGAAATTCATCCATCCGCGCACCACACAGCGGCTCGTCACGCTCGCAATGTCGGCGTGGCTCTCGCTGTCGCTGTCGCATGCCGAAACGAACGCACCTGCCGCGGAATTCCGTCGTGGCATAGCAGTCCCCCATGTCATGGCCTGGGCCCCGATCGAGCCCGCTCCCTCACGGTCGTTCGTGTTTCCGCCGTTTACCCAGGCACCGAAGGCTCTGACGGCCGAGATGAGCGCTCTGCGCCGGGTCGGATTCGATTTTGTTCGGCTCGCGGTCGACCCGGGACCGTTCCTGCAATTCAAGGGACCGCGACGCGATTACATGGATCGCTTTCTGATGGAGCAGGTGAGCCTGATCCTCGCGTCGGGGCTCTCGGTCATTGTCGATTTCCACCCGAGCGACATGCACGAGGATTATCTTGCGGCGCTGCTCACGCGTGGCGTCTCGACGCCGTTGTTTCAGGAGTACCTCGGTCTTCTCGCGCGCGTGGCGCATTTGCTGGATGCGCTGCAATCATTGCGCGTCGCCCTCGAACTGATGAACGAGCCCCCGGCACGGACGCGCGCCTGGGCCCCGATGCTGTCGGCTGCTTACAGCGCGATTCGCGGCCGCACCCAGCGGCTCCTGCTGGTTCTCGATGGAGGTGATGCACCCGTACCGGACAATGTCGCGGCGCTCACACCTTTCAAGAACGACGCGCGGACTCTGTTCTCGTTTCATTATTACGATCCCTATCAGTTCACGCATCAGGGCGCGCCGTGGATGGCGGCGCGCTATTTGGCTGATGTGCCCTATCCGGCGCTCGCACGGCCTTTGCAGGACAGCCTCGATGCGAGCGCAGCGGTGATCGCCGCCAGCGACCTTCCCTTGGCGGAGAAAATACTTGCGAAGGAGGACGTCCGCGCGCGGCTTGAGAGCTACCGCAGATCTTCCTTCGACCGTACCAGCATCGGGTCGAGCTTCGAGCAAATCGCCGGTAGGGCGCGAGCGCAAGGCATCCCCGAAGAGCGCGTCATTCTCGGCGAATTCGGCACCATCAGAAATGAGCGAATGCCCGAATTGATACGCGGTGAGGAGCGCGCGCACTGGCTGCGCGACGTTCGCGAGGAGGCGGAGGCGCGCCGATTTATCTGGTCGGTGTGGGCCTATCGAGGCGCCGGTACCTTCTCCCTTGTGTTTAACGAGTCGGGCACCACGCTCGATCCCGCCGTCCTCGAGGCGTTGGGATTGGCCCCGACAAGATGAGCGTTCGTTCAATGCCTGTCGCGCCTCGGCCGGAAATCAGCATCGTGATCAAGGCTCTCAACGAGGAGAAGCATATTGCTGCCGCGATCGAGAGCGCGCTTGCCGCGCTCGACGGGCTCAATGGCGAAGTGATCCTCGCAGATAGCGCGTCGAGCGACCGCACCATTGAAATCGCACGCCAATATCCCATCAGAATCGTGAGCTTGCAGAAGCCGGAGCAACGCTCCTGCGGTGCCGGTTCACAGCTCGGATATCAGTACAGCAGCGGCCAGTATGTCTGCCAGATGGACGGCGACATGCGCCTGCACAGGGACTATCTGCCAGCCGCGATCCGTTTCCTCAAAGAGAATCCCGCCGCCGGCGGGGTCGGCGGCTACAATATCGATCGCGAGCTGTCGAATCTGGAATTCGCGCAGCGCTCAGAGCGGAAAGACCCGGACCGCGGTCCCGGACAGGTCATGCGATTGAACGGCAGCGGCGTCTACCGGCGCGCTGCGATCGCATCGATCGGCTATTTGACCGATCGCAACCTGCACGGCGGGGAAGAGCTTGATCTGGCGGCTCGCCTGCATTGCCGTGGTTGGACCTTGGCCAGGCTCGGTCGGCCTGCAGTCGACCATTATGGCCATACCGGCGGCGCATACCGGCTGTTGCTGCACCGTATCGCCTCGCGCAACTCGTTCGGAACGGGTGAGGTTTTCAGAGCCGCTCTCGGTCAACCGCATTTCCGGTTTGTGGTTCGAAACGACAGAAATCTGGCGATTTGTTTGCTCGTTGCGGCGTGGTGGCTCGCCATTGCCGTTGCGATTGCCTCGCTCCACGGCATGACTGCTCTGGTTGGGATCGCTGCGCTCGTGCTTGCTCCGGTGCTGGCAATGTCCCTGCGCTGGCGCTCGTTTCATCGCGGACTTTATTCCGTCGCGGCCTGGAACATGTTTGCGCTGAGCTTTCTGCCCGGTTTCCTGCGGTCACGCATACCGCCGGCCCATTGGATCGACAGCACGGTTGTCAAGGAGATCGCGCTCGAGCATCCCGCATCGGAGCAAGGCGGAAGTCCCGTGCCCGCCATGGCTTGCGGCGGGGCGCACCGCGTTCGCCTGCCTTCGTCGCAAAATCCATAAACGGCGTTGCCACATGTCCCCGCTGACAATTGATCCATCGATTTTGCATCCTGGCCGGGCAGTAGGGCTCGACGGCGACCTTATTGCTCGCAGCATGCTTTTTCTGGCGGCTTTTGTCTTGATCTGGTTGACAGCCTCGCCCTTTCCCGACCTCGGGGATCCGAAACTCCTTGAGCCCGTGGGCGACGGCAATCCTGTCAGCCAGGTTCTGGCGATCCTGTTGACGCTCGCACTCGTATTGTTCGTGCTCGTCAAGCATCCGCGAATGATCCGGATCACCGCGAGCCCCATGCTGGTGCTGACGCTTGCATGGTTTGCGCTCTCGGCTGCCGCTTCTCCATTCCCTGCTCTAGCGGGGAGGCGGCTGGTCCTCGCAGTCTTCACGATTTTGCAAGCGGCGGCATTTCTGCTTCTGCCGCGGGATCGTCATCATTTCAGCCTGCTTCTTGCCGTCGCAGCGTTGCTGATCCTGCTCGTCTGTTATGCCGGCGTGTTGTTCGCGCCGGAGCTGTCAATTCATCAGATGAGCGATCTTGCGGAGCCCGATCTCGCCGGCGACTGGCGCGGTGCGTTCACCCACAAGAACGGCGCGGGCGCCGCGATGGTCGTCCTCATCTTCATCGGGATCTTTGTCGTTCGCTCCTTCAACCCCGTCATAGGAGCAGCAATCATCGCACTTGCCGGTACCTTTCTGGTGTTCACGGCATCGAAATCCTCACTCAGGCTCCTGCCTGTGGTGCTGGCAGCCAGTTTCCTGACATTTCAGATCAATCGGCCCCCGGCCGCAAAGCTCGCGCTCGCGCTGAGCATGCCTGTCATCATCGGCGCTCTAACGATCGGGTCGGTTTCTTCGGAGACAATCGAGGGCCTGGTCGGTGCGTTTTTGTCGGATCCGACGTTCACCGGCCGTGAAGACATCTGGCGCTTTACGCTTGACCAGATCGCACAGCGTCCGCTCCTCGGCCACGGATTTCAGGCATTTTGGGGAACCCCCGATCTGGTCGCCGCCTGGAGCTATCTCGGATCCTGGGGTAATCGAGCGAGCGATGCCCATAATGGCTATCTCAACATCGCAGTGATGACCGGCCTTGTCGGCCTCGCTTTATCCCTGCTCTGGATCCTGGTGCAGCCCCTGGCCGATCACATGCGCACCGGCCCTGGCCGCAGTGACCCCGCGTTGACGGCGCTGTTTATTCAAATGTGGCTCTTTGGGCTGTGCCTTTCCGGCTTCGAGTCCGTGCTGTTCAGTAACGGCGACTGCATCTGGTTCATGATGCTCGTCGCCGTTATCGGGCTGCGGTTCCAGGCCAATACAGTGTTGGCCCGCTGATCATGCAGCAAGCACCGCGATCTCTCCTGTCCATCAACAACTACTTCTATGCCCGCGGCGGTGCCGAAGTGCTCTTTCTCGAGCAGAACCGCATGTTGGAGGCAATCGGCTGGCAGGTGATCCCATTTGCGATGCGCCATGAAAAAAACCTGCCGACCCCGTGGGCGAGCTTTTTCCCGGATGAGATCGAGTTCGGACGCCAGTACGGCTTGTCGGATAAGCTGCTGCATGCGCAGCGCGTGATCTATTCCCTGCAAGCGCGGCGCAACTTGCGCCAACTGCTCGGTCGTGTGTGCCCGTGCATCGCCCATGCGCACAACATTTATCACCACCTTTCGCCGTCCATCCTTCCCATGCTGCGCAAGCGCAACATCCCGGTCGTGATGACCGTGCACGATCTCAAGCTCGCCTGTCCGGCCTATACCATGATCGCGGAAAACAAGCCGTGCGAACGTTGCCGGGGCGGGAGAATTCATAATGTGGCGCTCAAACGCTGCATAAAAGGTTCGCTGGCGCTGAGCGGCCTGGTGATGGTCGAAACGCTGGTACACCGGCTGCTGCGCTTGTACGAGGCCAACATCAGCCGCTTCATTGTGCCGAGCCGCTTCGTTCTGGAGAAACTAGTGCAATGGGGATGGCGGCGCGAGCAATTCGTTCATATTCCCAATTTCGTCGATCTCGATCGTTTCCGCCCCGATGACGCGATCGGCACGCGCTTCGTCTATTGCGGGCGACTCGAGAACCTCAAAGGCGTCGGCACGCTCGTTCGTGCCGCGGCAGCCGCCAAACAGCCGCTCACATTGGTCGGCAGCGGTCCCGATGAGGCGAGCCTGCGGGCACTCGGCGAACGCCTCGGCGGTGACTGCATATTTGCAGGTCACAAAAGCAAAGAGGCACTTGTCTCGCTGATTGAGTCCGCACGCGCAATCGTGGTTCCCTCCGAATGCAACGAGAACGCGCCGCTCGCAGTGCTGGAAGCCTATGCCGCGGCTCGTCCTGTCATCGGTTCACGCATTGCCGGCATTCCGGAACTGGTACGGGAAGAGGAGACCGGGGTCCTGTTCCCGGCCGGCAATGTTGCAGCCCTTGCGGCTGCGCTTGACCGCTTCGCGACTCTTCCAGATGCGCGGCTTGCACAATGGGGGGCCGCCGGAAGGCGCTGGGTGGAGCAGGATTTCAGCGCGGCGATCTACCGCAACCGCCTTCTCGCTTTGTATGACTCCGTGATTGCGAACGTTTGATGTCGGCGATCGAGCACTGGTCCGCTGATCTCGCGAGCACGCCGCTGCGCGTCAGCATGCTGGGGCTGCGTGGCTTTCCGAATGTGCAAGGTGGGGTCGAAACCCATGCGCAAAATCTCGCGCTCGGACTTGTCGATCTCGGCTGCGAGGTCGAAGTCATTGTGCGCAGCGGGTTTGTTGCGGCGAACAGCAGCCGCAGCTGGCATAAGATAAAATTCGTTCGTCTCTGGTCACCGCGGGTGAAGGGACTCGAGGCCTTTGTCCATTCCTTCCTGGGAGTCCTTTACGCGGCATGGAGCAGACCCGACATCCTGCACATCCATGCCATAGGGCCAGCCTTGTTCACTCCGCTGGCGCGCGCTCTCGGGTTGCGCGTCGTGGTCACCCATCATGTTCTTAATTACGACAATGAAAAATGGGGATGGCCTGCGCGTGCGATACTGCGGCTGGGTGAGCGCGCGGGAATGATGTTCGCAAATGCCCGAATCGCGGTCTCGCATGGCTTGGCGCGGCGCATGGAGGAAGCGTACGGGGTGCCGCTGAAAATGATCCCCAACGGAATCCCGAGAGCGCGAAAGGTTGCATCAACGGCTACTTTGCAGGCCTTCGGCTTGCAGCCAAAGCGCTATGTGTTGATGGTCGCCCGGATCGATGAGCAGAAGCGCCAACTCGACCTGATCGATGCCTTCGGCCGCATTGATCGAGGAGGCTGGAAGCTTGGCATTGCGGGAGCGGCCGACCACTCGGGAGCCTATGCTCGCAGCGTGGCCGAGGCTGCGCAAAAAACGCCAGGTGTCATCATGCTGGGCCATCAAGGGGGCGATGCTCTAGCCGAGCTTTATACCCATGCCGGCGTATTCGTGCTTGCGTCCAGTCATGAAGGCCAGCCGATCGCCGTGCTTGAGGCGATCAGTTACGGATGTCCGCTCATTTTGAGCGACATCTCCGCGCATCGTGAAATTTGCAGCTCCGGCGCGCGGTTCGTGGCGGTCGGGGACATAGCAGCATTGGCAGATGGCTTGGCGGAAATCTTAGTTTCTTCGCCAACTCCGCGGCTGGACGTGATGCAATGCGAGCGCGTCGTAAGAGTGCATGACTGGCGGCAAATCGCGCAACAGACCTTCGAGGTGTACCGCGCGGCGGCGCGTTGCAAGAGCAACGGGACTGCTCGCCAGAGCGATCTTGCATGCGATTAGAAAGCGGCTCCACTCGGCTAGACCCGCTCTGTGCGCTGCACTGCCGAAAACAGAGAGTAGACGCCGATGGCCGCCATCAGCCCGCAGGCGATCAGCTGCACAATGGAGGTTGGGTCGAGGCCTTTCGCGAGACTCAACGCGGCCATCGACGGTCCGGCCATGGCGTAGGTAGCGAGCAAAACAGTCCCGGCGGCAATGAGTGCTGCTTCCCGCAACCGAATGGTCGCAACAGCGAACATGCTTTGAACGCGCGCGGCGACGATGGGATTGAACGCGAGCGTCGAAAAGATCATGGCGGCGGGAATGGCCTCGATCCCGAGAACGGGCGCCGTTATGAAGGGGGTCGTGACCAGGACCAGGAACGATGATCCCGTGAGGAGCAAAGCGACATTCGTCTGTCCGGCCATGATCAGCAATCGGTCGGACGCCGCATAGAACGACTGCACCAGACAGGGAATGGCAAGCCAGCCGAGCAGGGCCTGCGCGCCGGCATAGCTTCCAAACAGCGGCAATAGAAACGGTGCGGCGAGAAGCAGTGCGCTGATGGTGAGCGCTCCGCAGCCGACCGTCAGTTGGGAGCAAAAACGGGCTTCATGCCGCAGGCTGTCGAAGTCGCTCTTTTCTAGCAAATGGCCCGCGCGCGGTGCAAATCGCTTCAAAATTGCGAGCTGAAAGAATGAAAACATGGCGGCGAGCCGGGATGCGATGGCATAATCTGCGACCGTTTCCGACGAAAACAGTGCACCTGCGACGAGGATGTCGGCGGCTCCGAGCTGGTTTGCAAACAGCGTCGCAACGACGAATTTCCCGCAATAATTATAGTCCCATGCGGTCCAGCTTCTGATCCCCGGCACGGCAGCGTCCCATAATCTGTGCGCTGACCACAGCCAGGGGACCGCCACGGAAACCGTGAGCACGTGGGCGACGTAGCTTTCCGGCAGAGCAAGCCAGGCGATCAGCGGCAGGAGGATGATGCGCACGGCATTCGGAGCCGCCTCACCGAGCGCAATCGATTCCGAGACGCGGGACCGGCCCTCCAACGCACCGGTTGATACGAGCAGGAGAGTGCTGAAGACTGCGAACGGCGCGAGCTCCCGGAACCATTGTGCGAGCCCAGGCTTTCCCAGCGCGTTCGCGATGGGTTCGGCGCAGAGCATGCCAATAAGCGCCACACCTGCAGAGACAAGCGCAGCAAGCAGCGCCGAATAGCGATGCAGCTTGACTTCAAGCTCGACGTCATCGGGCCGGCGCGAAATATGAAACAGCAGAACGAGCGATCCGCCAATGCCGAGCGCCGCCGAAACCAGCCGGTAGAACCCGAACGCGGTCATCAGATCTCCGAAGCTTTCCTTCGACAACAAGCGTCCGAGGATGATCAGGACCACGAACTGTGACGCGAGGCCGAATATGCGGACCCCTGAACCGACCGCAAGGATCTCGAGGTAGGCCAGCAGGCGACCACCCTGGAGCGCCGAGAAGAAGGAGCCTGCCAAGGGACGCGCAAATTGCATCGGTAATCCGAGGTCCGACCGTCGCTGCGACACCGTTAAGGCGGCAGCAATAATGCCTGCCTGGATGGTTGCGTCGTTTTCCTTCCATTTACCCTAACAAAACAATAGCGAGGCCGCCGATGCGCAGCCCAAGTGTGGGAACCGGAACAATTTGCTATCTGGAGTTGTGATTTTTCAAATCAGGGATTTGAACATGCTGCAAAAGTTTGAGCCCGACGTGAGCGTTATCGTCAAGGCACTCAACGAAGAACAGCACATCGCATCGGCAATCGAGAGCGCGCTCGCCGCGCTTGCTGGGATGAACGGAGAGGTCATTCTCGCTGATGGTGCGTCCACCGACCGCACGGTCGAGGTCGCCGGCCGATATCCGATCAAGATCGTTCGTCTCACTGACATCCAGGACCGCTCGTGCGGGGCAGGGGCCCAGCTCGGATTTCAATACAGCCGGGGGCGGTATCTCTGCCTGATCGATGGCGACATGCGCCTGCACAAGGAGTTCCTCCCGGCCGCTATCCGCTTTCTCGAAGCAAATCCGACCGCTGCCGGCGTCGGAGGCATCATCATTGAGCGCGAAACCGGCAATCTCGAATTTGTGCAACGCTCCAGCAGACACGATCGCGGGCGCCAGCCCGGACCGGTATCCTGTCTGGATTGCAGCGGAGTTTATCGCCGCTCCGCCATCCAATCCGTTGGATATCTGACCGATCGTAATCTGCACGCCGGCGAGGAATTGGACCTTGGCGCCCGGTTGCACGCACGGGGCTGGATGCTCGCAAGAATGGGCGTTCCCGCAGTCGACCACCACGGACATCCCGGAAGCGCGTTCGCCTTGTTGCTGGGGCGGTTCGCCACGCGGCTCTCGCTCGGAATGGGTGAGACGCTGAGGGCAGCGATCGGCCGATCCCATTTCTGGTTCATTGTTCGGAACGACCGCAAGCTGATCCTTGCCCTTCTTGTCGCTGCATGGTGGCCTGTTCTTCTTGCGATCCCTTTTGTGCTGAGCGGGGTTGCGGCTGCCGTGGCGGCCGGCATGATCTTTCTCTTGCCGGTTGCGGCAATGTCGGTGCGCTGGCGCTCGATTCAACACGGAATTTACTGTGTTGCCGCTTGGAACGCGTTCGCCTTGAGCTTTCTTCCCGGGTTGCTGCGCCGACGGACTCCTCCGACGCAGTGGATCAAAAGCATCGTGGTGCAGCAGGGGCCGACTGTGACCCCCGCGCTAGCGAACGTGCTTTCTGCACGTACCCGCAGCGATGGCGATTCCAGCACACGCCCCTAACGCGTTGAGCACGAAATCGCTCACGCGCGCGTGCCGCCCGGGTGCAAGCAATTGAAGAAGTTCCAGGACCGCCGTAACCGGGACTGCCGCCATAGCCATGGTTAATCTTTGTTCCGGATAGCCGATCCCAAATGCGACGCCGGTGAGCAGGAACACCAATAAATGTTCCAAGGCCTGCGGCAGGTCTGATACCGGACGCAGCGCCAGTGGTACAAACATCAAAAACAGTATCAGGACCAGAGCTATCCAAGCCGCCCAGCGCGTCAGAAAAACCAGACGCGAGCCGGTCTGAGGGCGTGTCACAGGGAACGTCATGATAGGATTGGTAGGTGCAGTAGATTGCCTGCGGTTAACTGTGATCGTTAATGAGTTAACAAATCGTAGCGAATCCTATGGACAAGGTTTGTTTTAATCACGAAGACTGCGGCGGCACAAGGTCGAGAGACGTTCCGGGGGCGTGACACCCGAGCATGCACATCGGGCGGTGTTCGATTGAGCGTGCGAGCTGAATGAGCTTGCGATGTTTCATGAGACGCAACTGATAAAATCGGCGACGATCGAGCTGCCGGATCCGGCACGGACGCGCGCTCTTCTGCAACCTTCCGGTTTCGATAGCGCGAAGTATTGGGCGGCCATACGCGACCGCAAAACGGTCATTGTCGCAACGACTCTGCTGTCGCTTTTGGCCGCGGCCGTTTTCATCCTCGTCGCTCCAGCGAAATATACCGCTACGGCCCAGATCCTCATCGACCCCAGTGATTTGAAAGGCGTCGAGAACAGTCTCATGGCCAGCAATCAAATGTCAGACCTGGCAGTCCTTCAGGTGGAAAGCCAGGTTCGCGTGCTTACATCGGACAATGTTTTGCGCCGCGTGATTGCAGCCGAGAAACTCGATAGTGATCCCAAATTCGCACGCAACCAGACTTCCCTGCTGCGTGACCTGATGGCGGCGGTTCTCACCCCGTTTGGAATCGCCCATGCAACGGCCAACTTCGATCCAGCATTGGCTGCGCTTTATGAACTGCAGCAGCATATCCGGGTCAAGCGTGCCGAGCGAACCTATGTCGTTGATGTCAGCGTGACCACCGATGATGGAGACAAATCCGCGCGCATCGCCAATGCCGTGACTGCGGCCTACCTGGCCGAGCAGACGTCGGCGCGATCGGAAGCTGCCCGGCGCGTCTCCGATTCGCTCGCAGCACGTCTAAGTGAATTGAAAAACCGGGTGCGCATGGCGGAGGAGCGGGTCGAGGATTTCAAGGCACGCAACAACATTGTCGGAGCCAGTGGCCAGCTGGTCAACGAACAGCAGCTGAGCGAGCTTAACAATCAGCTCTCGCTCGCCCGTGCCCGCACTGCGGAGGCAAAGTCGCGGTTTGAGCAGGTGGCAGCTCTACAGAGGTCCGGCACTGATATCGGCGCGTTCACGGAAGCCGTTCAGTCCCAGACCATGAGCGCGCTCCGCTCGCAATATGCCGACGTCATGCGACGCGAGGCCGAGCAGACGACGACCTTGGGCCCACGTCACCCCGCGGTGATCGAGATCCGGGCGCAGGCGCAACGGCTGCGGCAGGTGATCGCGGAAGAGATCAACCGCATTTTCGAGGCCGCCCGCAGCGACTATGAACGCGCGCGGTCAAGCGAAGAGGGCCTTGCGCGGAGCCTGGAAATGCTCAAGCGCAATACGCTGGCCACCAATGAGGCGCGGGTTGCGTTGCGCGAGCTTGAAAGAGATGTGCAAGCCAGTCGCGCCGTTTACGAATCCTTTCTGATGCGCGCGCGGGAAACCGGCGAGCAGGAGAGGCTCGACACTAAGAATGTGCGGATCATTTCCAGGGCCGAGGCACCGCTGCGGCGAAGCTCTCCCCCGTCGTTTGCGCTGATCGGATTCGCCGCGCTGGTACTTGGAGTCTCGGCCGGCACGGGTCTGGCTCTTGTTCGCGGGCCGCGCG
>Ga0209526_10001879_pt1 | contig 14058 bp, 14 predicted proteins | sample JacPinW_OM2H0_M1_FD_188566 | JGI IMG/M metagenome (GOLD analysis project Ga0209526, IMG submission 188566) | Forest soil microbial communities from Algoma, Ontario, Canada - Jack Pine, Ontario site 1_JW_OM2H0_M1 (SPAdes) (version 2) | ecosystem: Environmental > Terrestrial > Soil > Boreal... | reverse complement strand
CCCTCTCGCTCCGCAGTGCTCCACAAAGCGGTTCGGCTGCTTCGCGCCGCCGAGCTGACCGACGCATATGAGGACGCGTGGGCGGAATGGGCCGCAACCGGCGAAGCAGGTCTCTGGGAGGTCGCCGCCGGGGATGGTGTCAACGCCTGATGCGGCGAGGTGAAATCCGCGTCGTCGACCTCGAACCAGTCCGTGGGGCCGAGGCGAGCAAGACGAGGCCTGCTGTCATCGTGAGCAACGACGGCGCGAATACCACAGCGACGCGCCTCGGACGCGGTGTCGTGACGGTCGTCCCGGTTACGTCAAACGTCGAGCGGCTCTACCCCTTTCAGGTGCTGTTAACGGCCGTCGCTACAGGGCTGCAACGAGACTCCAAGGCGCAGGCGGAGCAAGTCCGCTCGGTGGCAGTTGAGCGCATCGGTATACGAATAGCAGTGGTGCCCCCCTCCGTCATGGCGCAACTCGACGAAGCTCTCCGGCTCCACCTCGCGTTGTAGGACGCTCGCCGCGATCACCTCGCGACAGGCTGTCGATTTGCGGCAGCCGGCTCCGTATAGGAGATGAAGGGCCGGCTACGCAACCGGCCACAACGCAACAACCGGCAAGATCCCTTGCCGAGGAGGAACAACCGTGAAGCAGTATCTGCTCAGCGTCTATCACGTCGACGGCGACCCCACCCCTTCGCCCGAGGCAATGAAGACCATGTTCCGGGACGTCGATGCACTCAATGCTGAGATGCAGTCGGCCGGCGCCTGGGTCTTTGCCGGGGGCCTGCACCCCGCGACCACCGCATCGGTGCTGCGGGTCAAGGATGGCGAGGTGCTCACCACCGACGGTCCGTTTGCCGAAGGCAAGGAGCACGTCGGCGGGTTCTGGGTCATCCAGGCCGAGGATCTCGACGCCGCACTGGCGTGGGCGTCCAAGGCGACCCGCGCGTGCGCCGCGCCAATTGAAGTGCGGCCCTTCGACGGAGCTGTCGAGGCCTGATTCGAGCGATGGCGGCGGTCAGTGACTCGGAGGTCGAAGGTGTCTTCCGCGAGGAATACGGTCGCGCCGTTGCGGTGCTGGTCCGATCCTTCGGAGATATCGACATCGCCGAGGAGGCAGTCCAGGAAGCGTTCACCGTTGCAGTGCAGCGGTGGCCCGACACCGGACTGCCTCCAAGCCCGGCGGGGTGGATCATCACCACCGCGCGGCGCCGGGCGATCGATCGTCTCCGGAGCGACGCCGCGCGTGAGGATCGTCATGCCAAGGCCGCGCTGTTGCACGTCGGCAGCGAGCCAAGGGAGGAGGGACCCGTGCGTGACGATCGCCTGCGCCTGATCTTCACGTGTTGCCATCCGGCGCTCGCGACCGACGTGCAGGTGGCGCTGACGCTCCGGCTGCTGGGCGGGCTGTCGACGGTGGAGATCGCGCGCGCCTTCATCGTTCCCGAGGCGACCATGGCGCAGCGGCTGGTGCGGGCCAAGAACAAGATTCGCGATGCCGGCATTCCCTACCGCGTGCCTGGTGGTGCGGAGCTTCCCGGCCGGTTGAGGCCGGTGTTGGCGGTTGTCTACCTGATCTTCAACGAGGGATACACAGCGAGCTCCGGCGTGCAGCTTGCTCGCGCAGACCTGTGCGCGGAGGCAATCCGCCTCGGGCGGCTCCTTGCGGAGCTGATGCCCGACGAACCCGAGGTGCTCGGGCTGCTGGCCCTGATGCTGCTCATCGATTCACGGCGGAGCACTCGCATCACACCCGGTGGGGACCTCGTCCTCCTCGCCGACCAGGACCGCGCGATGTGGGATCGCGGCCTCATCGCCGAAGGTCAAGCCATCGTCCGGAGCCTTCTGCGTCGCAACCGGCCGGGCCCGTACCAGATCCAGGCGGCGATCAACGCGGTCCACAGCGACGCAGCCACGGCGTCCGCCACCGACTGGCGCCAGATCCTGCAGCTATACGACCAGTTGTTTGCGATGACACCGACACGGGTGGTCGCGGTCAACCGCGCCGTCGCGCTTGCCGAAGTCGAAGGAGCGGCGGCGGCGCTCACTGCGGTCGACAGCCTGGACTTCGGCGACTACTACCTCTTTCACGCCATCAGGGCAGACCTGCTCAGCAGGATCGGTCGCAACGGTGAGGCGAGCAATGCATATGCCGTCGCAATCGAGCTCACATCCAACGCAGTCGAGCGCACGTTCCTCGAGCGAGCCCGCAACGCGCTGCCTGCGTGAGCGGCAGCGTGAATCAGTCAGCGAATCAGCGTGCGAGGAACTCGACGACCTGCTGGAAGGTAGGCCGGTTCTGCCAATCGATCGCGGGCTGACCCACGATACCGACGGCTGAGAAGTGGATGTTGTCGTAGACCGGCATGGTCTGACCCGCCGACTTGGTGGCGGCATCCTGCGTCCAGGCTGCGACGCTGGAACTGCCATTGATCGACACCAGCGCGTTGTACGTCGACAGCAGCGCTGCATCGACTGCGATGCCACAGCCGGGCAGACCCAGACCGCCGCACACCCTTGCAAGCGTTGTGTTCGACAGCGGCAGTGCAACGCTCACACCCTGTGCTTGGCGGAGCACCTTCCAGTCCACGCCGTCGAACCCGTCCTGGTACGACGAACCGTGGTGTGACCCGGCTCCGTTCGGCGTGTTTTCGAACGGCATTGGCACCACGTTGTAGCCTGCGTCGAGCCCGTCCTGCTGGTACACGCCGCCGGCGCTGAACAACGAGTCGAAGAATGCGCGGTTGATAGCAGGGTAGAGCTGGTCCATGATCGCGACGGCTGCCGCGCCGGCATACTGGCTGTCGCCGGCGGCGGCCTTGCGGCGCAATGCGCCGCCGTTGTACCACTGCTTGAGTTGCGCGAGCATCGCCTGCACACCAGCCGGCTCCGCTCGATGGCTGGTGTACGAGAGCAGGAGCGGGAGCACCTGCCGTCCGGTGAGGTCAACCGCCGCCGCGGTCTCCATCGCTGTCACGAGATTGGCCCGCGTGATCTTGCCGCCGTTGAGGGTGAACTGCTTGGCGATCTCCTGGTTCAACGATTGCACGCGCTGCACCGGGCCCCACGAGTACTTGTCATCGGCGGCCGAGAACTTCTGCGCACCACGGTTGTTCCAGCTGGTGAGGTAACCGGTCGGCGATCCGACCTGGTGCGCGTGCGCGTTGAAGCCGAGGAAACCCTGCCATGGCGAGCGCCCGTCGCCCCACGTGGGCAGATTCGGATCGACGTTGCTGGGGCGGATCGGCAGCAGGCCGCTCTGGTAGTACGCGATGGCGTTGCTGTCGATGTAGAACCAGTTGAATGTGTACTGGATGGCACCGGCGCTGGCCATCCATGACGCGGCGTCGTGCGTCTGTGCGGGCATGCCGAACCGCAGGAACCCGATGCCGGAGTCGACCTCGTGGTTGTACGTGCTGCGCTGATTGACGACGGCGACGGGGGCCCCACCGGCGGTGGTCCAGCCCTGCACGGGTCCCTGGATGGGGTCGGCGGAATTCGTGAAGTAGACCTCGTGGTTGATGACCACCGGCGCGCCCACACCGCCCGGCTTGGTGAAGCACACCTCGGTGAATGTCTCGTGGCGCATCGGAACGCACGCGCCATTCAACCTGTAAAACGTCCCGTTGGCGGCAGGTGTTCCGCCGCTCGGATCGCAAATGATCTCGAGGCGCTGGTCAACGTTGTCGGTCTCCGCGGACGTCGCGGACCACGCGAAGTTGCGTCCGCGCCCGAGCTCGACGACGAAGTTCGTACCCGGGAAGCTGGCGCCCTGGACGTCGTACGTGCCGTCCGTGGCGTGCAGGTCCTCTTGCATGAGGATCTGTGGCGTGAAGTAACCGACCTGCGGTCCCATGACCGCGACCGGATGGCCGTCCACGGAGTGTGCGGCGTCCACCAGCAGCGCGTTGCTCATTCCCTGTTTCGATGCCAGCAGCGACGCCACTGTCTGCATTGCCGGAACGGACGGCGAGGTGAGGTTGCAGCCCGGTGTGGTGTCGGTCGGTCCACCGGTCAGCGGGGCCGCTGCGTTGTCGGGCATGGCGGTCGTCGTGGGCGAAACCTTGCCCTGGTTGCCGTAGGGGAAGCTTCCGCTCGCCGTCGTTGGCGAATTCGGGTCGTTCTGTTCCTTCAGGTCGGTGAACACCGTCTTGGCGGCGGCGATGCCGATCTGCTTCTGCAGATACTGCAGCAGAGCGGCGTTGGCCAGCTCGCTGCCGCCACCCTTGCCGAAGATGCCGCCGACCAGCGTGGCGATGTCGATGATGTCGGTGACCGACCACGGCTGCGGAGCACCGACAGCGGCTCCGTAGTCGGCGGGGAGTAGCTGTGGATTCGTCTGCGTCGCGCTGACGTACGCGTTGATCCCGCTGACGTAGCTGTACACCATCGAGCGTAGCGTCGTGCCCAGCACGCCGAACGTGCTGTTGTTGTCGATCTGCGCCTGCTTCTGAGCCGTCGTGTAGCCGCCGAGCAGGAGCGAGTCATGGTCCATCTGCTCGTTGGCGCACGATGGCCCAAGGAACGCCGACAGGTTGCCTGCACCGTAGTGGCGAAGCACGTCCATCATGAAGAGCCGATCCTCGGCTGCGGCGTAGCCGGCGCCGAATGTGACGTCGTCCTTGGTGGCGCCGTAGATGTGCGGCACGTCGTGCGCGTCGCGATAGATCACCACGTTGGTGGTGGCGCTCGGCGTCTCGGTGCGCACGATGCCCCCGGGAGGAATCCCGAATGACTCATCGTTGAAGTAGGTGGAGAGCTGCGTGTCTGTCAGCCCCTGCGTGTTGTAGAGGAGGTTGGCGTACGGCCCCAGCTGGTCCTGGCTGCCGGCGGGCCTCGTCCCGTTCGCCTCGAACTGAGCCAGGTCGGCTGCGTTGTAGAGCCCATGCTCGCCGGGAGGGAGGATGCTGAGAATCCGGCCTCCGCTGGTGTCGTTGAGGCGATAGGTGGGCTGTGGCGGGATCCAGGTCTGGGCTTTGGCCGGGGTTATGGCCAGCCCGGCGATGACGGTTGCGCCGAGAACGACAGCGACTTGAATACGACGAGGGCGCCGGATACTGCGCGCAAGGGTTCCGCCAAAGGGCATGCAGCAAGCCTCCTTCCTGGATCAGGCACCTTAGTCAACGCCGCCGCGCCCTTAAATCTTGCGCTCGGCGGCGTCCAGGCCCGCTCAGACAAGGAGGCGAGCCGCGCAGCGAAGGAGCGCACTCACGTGCGTGACTGAGCGAGCAGAGAAGCCGACGCCGTATCAGCGGGAAATGGGCGCCGCCGCAACTTCGCTGATCGTGTCGAAGGCCCGGTGGAGCTTCTCCCGGTTGGCGCTGAAGCAGAGGCGAACGTGCGTGGGCACGCCGAAGGCGACGCCCGGCGTCAGCAGCACCTGGTGCTTGGCCAGCTCGTCGATGAAGCCGAGCGTGTCGGGCCATGGGCTGCCGAGCCAGAGGTAGATCCCACCGCCGGGCTCGGCCGCATCGAGGCCGGCTTGGCGGGCGCGGTCCATCACCAGGTCGCGCCGCTCGCGATAGGGCACCAGGTTGATCCCCCACGACCGCAGGTGCAGCAGAGCGCGCTGCGCGGTCGCAGGCGCATTGACGAAGCCAAGTGCGCGCATCGCCTGGGCGATGCCAAGGTGCGTCTCGGGTTGGGCCAGTGAGGGGTGCAACACCAGATACCCGATCCGTTCGCCGGCGATGCCGAGGTCCTTGGAGAAGGAGCGGGCGAGCACGGTGTTGTCGTACCAACTCAGCGGATCTTCGAGCTCATACGGCGCGTAGACCATGCGCCGGTACACCTCGTCGACGATCAGGAGGACGCGACGGTCGTGGCGCTCGTTGTGCTGCTGCAGGAGTGCGGTGAGTCCTTGCAGCTCTTCGCGATCCAGCACATGGCCACTGGGATTGCTCGGCGAGTTGAGAAGCACCGCCGCCGTGCGCGACGACAGCGTCGCGGCGATGGCCTCGAGGTCGAGCCGCAGGTCGTCGTGCACCTTCACCGGTACGAAACGTGCCGACGCCGTTTCGCAGTAGAGGCGGAATTCGGGGAAGTACGGCGCAACACTGATCACCTCGTCGCCGGGATCCACAAATGTGCGGATGGCCACGCAGATTGCCGCTGCCGCGCCGGGCGTCATCACGATGCTCGCCGACGTGACGCCGGCGAAGCCCACGTCCTCGGCGGCGCGTTCGCGCACCTCTGGATAGCCGAGGTTCGGCATGTATCCGAAGCGCCCGAGGAAGCGGTCCTCTGCTGCCGCGCGGAAAGCCTCGACGATAGGTGTATCGGCCTCGAGCGGCTGCCCCAGCGACAGATCCACGACCGCGTCCTCACCGTGCTCCTGACGCAGGCGCAGACCTTCCATGAACATGCGCCGGACCCATCCACCATCTGCGAGTTGCGCCCGCGACCAGCGGGAGATTGTCATCTGCTGATTCTCAGTGGTCCGCGCAGGTCACGCAATCGAGGTCGTGCCGTGCACACCGCCGGTGTGCCAGCTGAAGGGATACTCCTTGTCGAAGATCTGGCGCGCCACCGACGTGCGGTGCAGCGGCCGGAAGGTGTCGACCATCACCGCGAGCTCATCGGTTTCACGCGGGCGATCCAGCGAAGCCTCGAGCGCGCCGGGCTGCGGCCCATGCGGCAAGCCACCCACGTGGTGGGTGAACGACCCTTGCTTGATGCCTCGCCGAGCCGCGTAGTTCCCTTCGACGTAATAGAGGACCTCGTCGGAGTCGAGATTGCTGTGGTGATAGGGCAGCATGACCGCCTCCGGATCCCAGTCGAGCTTGCGCGGCACGAACGAGCAGATGACCAGGTTCTGCGCCTGAAACGTCTGGTGGATCGGGGGCGGGACGTGAAAACGTCCGGCGCGCGGTTCGAAGTCGTGGATGTTGAACGTCACCGGGTAGATGGTGCCGTCCCAACCGACGACGTCCCACGGATGGTGATCGAGCATGTAGCGGCTCACGTGGTTGGACCGCTTGAGCCACACCTCGACGCCGCCTTCGCCGGTTTCGAGCTCGGTGGGCGGATGGAAGTCGCGCTCGCTGTACGGAGCAATCTCGGTGAGCTGCCCGTTTTTTGCGCGGTATCGATCCGGTACGTCGACGAATCCCGACACCTCGAGGCACAGAAGACGCGACGCGGTCGGCTCCTCGAGGTCGATTCGGTAGATGGTGCCGCGCGGGATGACGATGTAGTCGTGCCTGTCGAAGGGCATGCGGCCGAACTGGCTGCGCAGCACGCCCTTGCCGCTGTGTACGAACAGCACCTCATCGGCGGAGCCGTTGACGCACAGAACCTCCTGCCGCTGCGCGGGCGCCACCAGGCCAATGCGGATGTCGTCGTTGACCAGAAGCCACTGCCGTCCCGTGACCACGTCGCCCGACGGCATCAGCTCGAAACCCTTCAGGTGCGCGTTCTCATGGACCTGCTCGTGCTCCGGCGTCAGCAGGTCTGCCGGGCCCTCGCTGACATCTTGTGCGCCCTCGGGCATGTTGCGGTGATAGATGAGCGACGACGGGCCGCTGAAGCCCTCACGGCCGAAGAGCTCCTCGAAGAAGAGCCGCCCGTTTGAGCCGAAGCGCATGTGGCGCTTGCGCGGAATGTCGCCGAGCCTTCTGTACGGCCGCATGGGTCAGAGCCTAGCGCGTCAGAGGTTGCCGCGGGCCGCCTGTTCGCGCTCGATGGCCTCGAACAGCGCCTTGAAGTTGCCCTTGCCGAAACCCTTGCAGCCCTTGCGCTGGATCACTTCGAAGAACAGCGTCGGCCGATCGCCGACAGGGCGCGTGAAGATTTGCAACATGTAGCCGTCGTCGTCGCGGTCGATGAGGATGTTGAGGTCGTGCAGGCGGTCGAGGTCCTCGTCGATGCCGTCGGCGCGCGGGCCCAAGGCCGCGTAATACTCGTCCGGCGCGGTGAGGAACTCGACGCCACGCTGTTTCATCTCCCCGACAGTCTTCACAATGTCGTCGGTGTGGAGCGCGATGTGCTGCACGCCGGAGCCGCGGTAGTAATCAAGGTACTCCTGGATCTGTGACTTCTTGAGCCCGACATACGGTTCGTTGATCGGGAACGTGATCTGCGTGCGCGGGTCGCGCGCCACCTTCGAGCGCAACGCGCTGTATTGCGTCGCGATGTCGGTCTCGTCGAACTCCTGGAAGACGGTGAAGCCGAAGACCTCCGAGTAGAACGACACCCAGTCGTCCATCTTTCCGGTGTCGACGTTACCGACCGTGTGGTCGATGAACCGCAGGCCCACGCCGCCGCCACTGCGGCTGTCCTCGCGATATCCCGGCCAGTGCGCGCCGTTGTACTCGTCGCGCTCCACGAAGGTGTGCACCGTGTCGCCGTACGTGGCCACTGTCGAGAAGGTGATCACGCCGTGCTCGTCCTCGACGCGCGCCGGTTCCTGAATCCCACGCGCACCGCGCGCGGTGGCGGCCCGGTACGCGGCGGTGGCGTCCTCCACCCGCAGCGCGATGGCTTTCACACCGTCACCGTGCAGCTGCACGTGCTGCGCGACTGGGCTCTCGGGTCCGAGTGGCGCGGTCAGCACCAGGCGGACCTTCCCCTGCTGCAGCACGTAAGACGCGCGATCCCTCACGCCTGTCTCCGGCCCGGCGTAGGCAATCACGTCGAAGCCGAACGCGTTGCGATAGTGGTACGCAGCCTGACGCGCGTTGCCGACATAGAGCTCGACGTGATCCGTGCCCGAGAGCACCGGGACGTCGACCTGGGTGACTTCAATGGCCGAGGTCATGTGGTTGCTTTGGTGAACCCCTGTTGCGAGAGAAACGTCGTTCCCACATTGTGCTGCCTGCGAATCCGCCTGTCGAGCTATCGCAGAGTTCTGGCGGGCGGCGTCAGGCGACTTCGAAGACCGCCTCGACCTCGACCGCTGCGCCGAGTGGCAGCTGAGCCACCCCGACCGAGCTGCGGGCGTGCTTGCCGCGCTCGCCGAATACCTCGACGAGCAGGTCGGACGCGCCGTTGATCACCGCCGATTGTTCGGTGAAGTCGGGCGCGCTGTTGACGAAGCCGGTGAGCTTCACAACCTGACGGATGTCGTCGAGTGAGTCGAGTTGGGCGCGCGCTGTCGCGATGAGGTCGATGGCAGCGCCGCGCGCCAAGGCGAACGCCTCATCGCGCGACACATCGGCGCCAACCTTGCCGCGCACCAACTTGCCGTCGCGCTTGCCGAGGTGGCCCGAGAGGAACAGGTACGCGCCGCTGCGCCGCGCGAGCACGTAGTTGGCGGCCGGCGCGGCGACCTCGGGAAGGTTGATCCCGAGCTCAGTCAGACGTTCGTCGATGCTCACGGCGACGGCGGGAGCATCGCCCGTGGCGCAGCGGGCGGCGGAGCCGGATGCATGGAGCCGCTTGGGTACAGATAGCGGTCCCACACGTCGTTGAGTCCCATCTGCAAGTAGAGGCTATGCAACCCGAACACAAAGCTCAGCACCAGAGCGATCCACGGCGTCACGACGCTGGCAACGCCGGCTTGTTGCTGCATCCGCCGCACGCGTCCGGCCGTGCGATAGATGGAGATGAGCGGAGGAACGATGATGATCGAGCCGGGAATGAGGGCCAGCACCGCGAGGCCGGGACTGATCGAATCGTCGCCGAGAAAGCGCCGCGCCTCGTTGTTGACCTTGTACCACCACACGTAGTGGTAGATCCCGAGTGTGATGAATGGCAGTCCAAGCCATACACCGAAGATGTTTCGCTTCTTGTACGTCTGTCCCGCAATGGTGACGTCGGTGGCCACAGGTGTCAGTAGTCCTGAAGGTAGTCAGCGTTATCGGAAAGCCGCTGCGGCTGGAAGCCGAATGTCTTCGGCACGGCATTGATTGTCGTGATGTTGTTCTTCTCCAGCAGCCGCAGCTGGCCGACCGTGATCATGGGATTGGGCATGAGGTGCTCAATGAGGAACGCCGGCGGCAGCATCATGCGCACCGGCACATGCACCAGGCGCCGATGAGCGCCGAGCGCGCGCTTCACGGTCAGGACGACATCGTCATATGTGAGGTGCTCGGGTCCGCCGATCTCATGCACACGATTGCTGGGCCCGCGTTCGAGCACGATCATCATGCAGCGGGCGACATCCTCGATCGCGATCGGTTGGAAGAGCGCCTGGCCATCGCCGGCGACCGGCACGATGAGGCCGGTGAGCAGTGAGAGACGGATGAGCTTCGCAAGCAACGTGAAGAAACCGTCGCCCGGCCCAAAGATCAAGCTCGGCCGCAACACCGTATAGGGCACGCCGCTGCCGCGCGACGCCTGTTCCCCGGCCCACTTGGTGGCCATGTACGGATAGCGGGGGTCGGGATCGGCGCCGATCGCGCTCTGGTGCACGAGGTGTTTGACGCCCGCCTCGTACGCGGCAGCGGCCACGTGCTCGCTGGCCTCGCGGTTGACCCTGGCGAAGGTCTGGTTCCCCTTCTCTCGAATCACGGCGACCAGGTGGATGACGGCATCGCAGCCGCTGAAGGCCTCGACAAGGTTCGCGCCATCCGCGATGTCGGCCTTCACGAAGGTCACCTTGTCGCGCTTCGGCGGCCGCTTCGTACCCCGAGCGATGACCACCACGTCGTGGTCGGCGTCGGTCAGCGCGCGCACCACCTGCCTGCCGACGAAACCAGTCCCGCCCGTCACCGCAACCCGCACGCCATGCCTCCTCGGCTGCCGAATGTTCGGGTGCGAAGCGTACGGAACCCGGCGCGGCGGCCGCACCGCGGCTCCGGGTTCGCTCAGACCGGCGTCAGCTGCGCGGCGAGAAGACCGCCCGCATCACTCGCAGGGCGAGAAACGCGAGCGCCGCAAAGACGGCCATGGCCAGCAGCGATCCCCACTCAAAGGGGTGTCCATTGAGCTTGCCGTCGGCGAAGACCGGGTGGAAAGGGCCGACGAACGGCGAGCTCAGGCTGTAGATGAAGCTGGAGAAGCCGGCGAGCGGATTGGCCCCGGTGGCCTTGAAGATGATCCGCACGGCCACGATCCCCTCCACCACGAGAAAGATCAGGCCGATGAAGTTCTGCAGGCGCAGGAAGACGTTCCGCAGGAACTTGCGCACGTTGCGGACGAACGGCGACGGCCCCAGCGGCCGCGCCGCTGGCGCGTCGGTGGTTGCCCCTGCTGCACTCGTACGGGCGAACCGAAGCCGGCCCAGCCAGAGGGGTCGTGCCATGGGATACACCTCCTATCCACGGACGCAGGTCGCACAGAGACAAACGAGACGGCCGTCGCGGTTCTTGCGCGATTGGCAGTCAGATCAATTGAGGAGAGTGTGCTCTCAGAGAACGAGAACTGCTTGCTTATCGAACATCCGTTCGCTATGATGTCGGCCCTGCCTCGGCGCTCTGCTCCCGTCCTCGATTGAGGCGTCGACCAACCACGGTGAGGAGCGATGCCGGATTCTCTTTCTGCTGCTCTGGCGACCCTGAGACGCCGTTATGGCCCCCAGGCCTTGCGGCGCGGGGACCAGCAGGAGGCAGCGGAGCGCTGGCCCACCGGCATCCCGATCCTCGACGGCGTCCTCATGCCGGGTGGATTGCCCCGCGGCCGGATCACGGTGCTCGCCGCGAGCTCGTCGCGAGGGCCGTCAGGCCGCCTGACGTTGCTGCAGTCGCTGGTCGCGCTGGCCAGCAGGTCGCGGGATGTCGGCTACGTCGATCTGGCCGGCACCCTCGACCCCGGGTTCCTGGCCGACCTGGGCGCTGATCTGCATGCCTGCCTCGTACTGACGCCGGGGCACGATCGCTGGGAACGGGGCCTGGCCATGGCCCGCACGCTGACGGGCGCGGGCATGCCCTGGATGGGGGTGGCGCTGGGGGAGCAGGATCGCCCCCGGACCGCGCTCTGGGAGCATGCCCTGGCGGCGTTCGCGGAGACGGTGAGCAAGCGTGGTGCGGTGGGGGTGATCGCCGCCCCGGCGCCGCTGGCTGCTCCGTTAGCGCATGCGTCCTCTCTCACGCTCACCTGCGCAGCAGCCGGCTGGCAGCGGGCGCATGGAGACGTCACCGGCCTGCGCGTGCGGGTCACCACCACCAAGAGCAAGGTGGGTGCACCCGGGGCTGAGGCGATGCTGCTGCTCCGGTATCCGCGGCCGTATGCCGTGGCCGAGGTGCTGGGGCTGCCCAGCGTGGTGGCGCCGGCACTGTCCATCGCCGAGACCGAGCCGATGCCGGCCGCGGCCGTCGCACCCGGTTGACGTGCGCATCCTCTGCGCCCTCCATGCCCATCTGGGCCTGGTCACCGCCCTCCAGCGTTTTCCCGAGCTGCACGGCGAGCCGGTGATCGTCGGGGGCGCCCCCGAGCTCCGCCTCCCGGTCGTGGCCGCCTCGGCAGCGGCGCGCGCGGCGGGCGTGCGACCCGGCCAACCGCTTCGCCAGGCACAGCAGCTCTGTCCTGCGGCGGCATTCGTGCCCATCGACCCGGCCGCGGTGACACGGTTGCGCGAGGCGGTCTGCGCGACGCTGCTTCGTCTGGCTCCGGCGGTGGAGGTGGGGGATGACGAGGTGTTCTGCGACATCTCCGGCCGCCACGTCCAGCACCTCGACGAAGCGGCCTGGGCTGCGGCGATTGCCCGGGCACTCGACGCCGTGCTCGGCGCCGGGTCGCCGGCGGTGGGCATGGCTGGATCGCGCTTTGTCGCCCGAATGGCGGCGATGCGCAGCGGGCCAGGGCGCATCCGCCGTGTGCGGCCGGCCGAGGAAGCGGCGTTCCTGGCGCCGCTGCCGCTGGAGGTGCTGCCCATCGATCCGGCGATGGCCGCCCGGCTGGCAGCGTTCGGGCTCGACTGCCTGGGCGCGGTGGCCGGGCTCTCGCCGGCCGATCTGCAGCGCCAGTTCGGCCCCGAGGGGATACGCCTGCACCGCCTGGTCAGGGGTGAGGAAACCGACGGTGTTCATGTCGAGCCGGCGGCGCAGATGTGGAGTGAGCGGCTGGTGCTGGCCGGGCCGGTGGGCGACCTCGAGGTGCTGCTCCAGGCCGCACGCCACTGCACTGAGACCCTCGGCGCCCGGCTCGTCGAGCGCGGGCTGGCTGCTGCCACGGTGACCCTGGAGTACGAGGTGGAGGAAAGCGTGCCGATAGCGGTGGCCGAGGTCGCGCCCGCTCCAGCAGGCAACGTTCCGGAGGCCTGGACCGTGGTGCTGGGACTGCTGGGCCGGCTGCAGCCGCCCGGCCCGGTGACGGCGGTACGGGTGGAGGTGGCCCAGCTGGAACCAGCCGGCGGAAGGCAGACCGACCTGCTGCGGCCCGGGGACTCGGCCCGCGACGCCGTCGCTCTGGCCGCGGGCCGGCTGCGCGCACGGTTCGGGGAAGCGGCGGTGCGCCGGCCCAGGCTGGCGCTCGACCCGGGCGACCTCCCTGAGCGGCGGTATGTCTGGGAAGCCCCGGTCGTGGCTGCGGCGTCATGACCGAGCTGCTCGAGGGTGCCGCCGAGGTCCGGACCAATGCCCAGGGACTGCCGGTCGCGCTGCGCACTCGTGCCGGTTGGCGCCGGGTGATCGAGCTCGCCCTCACCTGGCGCGTGGAGACGGACTGGTGGCGCATGCCGATCGGACGCGACTACATGCGCTGCCTGCTCGGCGACGGCGAGTGTGTGGACGTCTACCGCGATCTCCACGACGGAACCTGGCACTGGACACGCCGGTATGACTGAGCTGGGCCACCACCAGGGACCCGCCCTGGTGGCCGCCGGTCGAGGGGGACCGGCGGCCGGGGAAGGAAGGAGAGTAGGACGCGTTGCTGGTGTCCGCATGACTACTCCGCAGCATAGTTACACAAATTTGTGGTGAGTGTCAAGTGACCGCCTTTGCCGAGCTGGCGGCCCGCTCCCACTACTCCTTCTTAGAGGGGGCCGCCTCACCGCGGGCCCTGGTGCGCGCCGCTGCCGGCCTCGAGATCGCTGCCCTCGGCCTCTGCGATCGCAACGGCCTGTACGGCGCGGTCGAGTTCATCCAGGCCGCTCGAGCCGCGGGCATCCACCCGATCATCGGAACCGAGCTGGAGCTGGCGGACGGCGCTCGCCTCCGCCTGTTCGCTCGGGATCGCACCGGCTACCGCCAGC
>Ga0209526_10001878_pt1 | contig 14059 bp, 12 predicted proteins | sample JacPinW_OM2H0_M1_FD_188566 | JGI IMG/M metagenome (GOLD analysis project Ga0209526, IMG submission 188566) | Forest soil microbial communities from Algoma, Ontario, Canada - Jack Pine, Ontario site 1_JW_OM2H0_M1 (SPAdes) (version 2) | ecosystem: Environmental > Terrestrial > Soil > Boreal... | reverse complement strand
GTATTCGTGTGTCACACTCTACCCTCGCAGCCCGGGTTCTATCTCAGGTTGCATCTACCACTGCCGTCGCTATGGGCAGCGATTTCCAATGCGGATCGCAATCCTGCAGCTACTGATACCTCCATCGTTTCAAATCTTGGCGGATTCACAGACATGAATGGAACTCCGGTGGCTCTCCGTCTCCTCGGCAATCCAAAAGTCCTCGACGAAACGACCATCTCGTACGAAGCAGGTTACAGGATGACAATGGCGGGGCGCTTTTCTGTGGATATCGCTGCTTATTACAACAGTCAGGGCGATCAAGAAACCGTAGAACCTGGCAGTCCCTTTTTCGAGTCAACTCCAGGGCCTCCACACCTTGTCTTGCCCCTTATCAATGCGAACCTCAGTTTCGGAGAATCGCATGGTGTCGAGGTCGCCGCGAATTGGAAGGTCACTAACCGCTGGACCCTGAGCACCGGATATGCGTTCGAGGAAATTCATATGCATTTGAAGCCTACCAGTCATGACGCGGACTCAGTGTCTGAAGCAGAAGGGAGCAGTCCGACAAATATGGCCCAACTCCGTTCACATCTTTCTTTGGGGCAGGGCCTGTCGTGGGATGCGTCCGCCTATTTCACAGGACGGCTTACGGATCCCGTCATCCCGTCCTACACCAGGGTCGATACCGGCCTCACGTGGCAATGGAACGAGAAGGGGTCGATAACCTTTGTAGGCCAAAACCTCGTAAGCGACCGCCACTCAGAGTTTGTTGATTCTATTGGGAGCGCTGGGACAACTTTGATTAAGCGCAGCGCCTACGCCAAATTCACCTGGCGTTTCTAGCGAAGCAAGCAAGGCAGGATGGGCACTTTGCGCGTGAGACCAAATTCTATCGCACGATATCATTCAAGTACTCAATGCGTTTGCCCGCGCCTCACAAATTTGGTTCTGGCGTGTGTGATTTTCGTTTGGTGCATGATTTCAGATTCACAATCTTTGTATGCGCAAATGAAATTGGCAACTGAATATCAGGTGAAGGCTGCGTTTCTCTACAATTTCGCCAAGTTTATTGATTGGCCGTCATCCGCGTTTACCGATCCGAAGCAACCGCTCGACATTTGTGTCTACGGACGCGACCCGTTCGGGCCGGCACTGGAAGACGCGCTGCTGGGAAAGACGATAGGTGAACGCCGCGTCAGCCTCGGACGAGCCATGCAATTCCAAGACCTTGTGGGATGCCAGGTCGTTTTTGTCAGCAACTCGGCGCACGAATCCGCGGCGGACTTGGCCAATCGGTTAAAGGGCCGTGCGGTCTTGCTCGTTGGCGAAAGCGACGGCTTCGCAGCCTCCGGCGGCGCCATCCAGTTCACGATTGAAGATAACCGCGTCCATTTCGTCATCAATCCAGACGCGGCGGATCGAGCAGGCCTGAAGATTAGTTCGAAGCTTCTGGCGCTGGCCAAAATCGTGCGCGATCCGAACCGGTCCGTAGCAGGGAGTGCGCTGAAATGATGCCATCGAGCAACTATTCAATCCGGCGCAAGATTACGGAACTGGTTCTGATCACCTGCGCGGTGGCGGTGCTCGTGGCCTGCGGTGTTTTCGCAGTCTACGACATTCTTAGCTCCCGAGCTGCGCTGGCGCGTGACCTAACGACAGTCGCGCAAATCACAGGATCCAACAGCACCGCCGCTCTTTCGTTTGACGACGAACAATCTGCCGGTGAAATTCTCAGTTCGCTCAGTTCTAAACCGCACATCGTAGAAGCGTGTATTTATAAGCGTGACGGCAGCGTATTTGCCAAGTACAGCAATACCGCCTCCGCGGCTGATTTTCTGCCCCCGCCGGTTTCTCCCCAGGGAGTTCGATCCGTTTCCGGATTCATGGAAGTTTTTCGTGAAATTCGGTTGAAGAACGACGTGGCCGGTGTGATCTACCTGAAATCCGATCTTAAAGAACTGCACACCCGAATGGTCCGATTCGCCTGGACCATTCTTGGCGTGATCCTTCTTTCGTTCTTGTCCGTGTATTTCTCCGCGGCCAAGTTGCAGCGGCTCATTTCCGACCCGATTCTGGATTTGGCCCGTACCGCCTTGGCCGTTTCTTCAGGAAAAGACTATTCGCTCCGAGTCAAGAAGTGGAGTGACGACGAAATCGGTTTCCTGTTTGACCGTTTCAACGAAATGCTGGGTCAGATCCAGGAACGCGACATCGCTCTCCAGCAGGCGCGCGAGAGCCTCGAGCTACGCGTTCAGGAGCGGACCGTAGATTTGAAGAAGGAGATCGTTCAAAAGACAGCGGCGCAGGAGAAGCTTCAGCGTTCGCTTAAGGAGCTGGAGGATCTGAAATTTGCCCTGGACCAGCACGCCATCGTCGGCAGAACCGACGAGCGCGGAATTATCACCTTTGCCAACGACAAGTTCTGTTCCGTCTCCCAATACACCCGCGAAGAATTGCTCGGGCAGGACCATCGGATTTTGAATTCCGAATATCACGGCAAGGAATTCTTCGCCGGACTATGGAAGACGATCAAGTCCGGGGAGGTGTGGAAAGGAGAAATCAAGAACCGCGCGAAAGACGGAAGCTTTTACTGGGTCGACTCCACAATCGTTCCCTTTCGTGACGGCCTCGGCAAGCCCAAGCAGTTCATCGTGATCCGCATGGACATTACAGGGCTCAAACGAATTGAGGAAGAGTTGCGAGCCGCCAAGGACGCCGCAGAAGGCGCGAGCCGCGCGAAGAGCGAGTTTTTGGCCAATATGAGTCACGAAATTCGCACGCCGATGAACGGAATCATCGGAATGACGGAGCTGGCCCTTGACACGCAATTGACGGTCGAACAACGCGAATACCTCAACATGGTAAAGACATCGGCCGCCTCATTGTTGACACTGATCAACGACATCCTCGATTTCTCCAAAATCGAAGCGGGAAAACTGGATCTGGACGTGGCCGATTTTTCTCTGCGGCAGAGCATCGGTGAAACCTTGAGGGCTCTTGGATTTCGCGCGCACCAGAAAGGACTGGAACTTGCGTGGCGCGTGGCGCAGGACGTGCCGGACTATCTGGCGGGTGACGCCAGTCGCGTGCGGCAGGTGCTCGTAAATCTGGTTGGAAATGCCGTGAAGTTCACTGAAAGAGGAGAGGTAGTCGTAGAAATCGAGCGGGACCCGACGTCAACTGGGGCGATCGTGGTTCTTCATTTCTGCGTGCGCGACACGGGAATAGGAATCGCAAAAGAGAAACAGGACATGATCTTCGGAGCATTTACCCAGGCCGATAGTTCCACGACGAGAAAGTATGGCGGGACCGGACTTGGATTGGCGATTACGAGACGCCTTGTAGATCTGATGGGCGGGAAGCTGTGGCTGGAAAGCGAACCGGGTGTGGGCAGTGCGTTTCATTTTACGATTCGATTCGAACTGGCATCGGCCCAACCAACCCCGTTCTACCCGGACCCCAAAATCCTGTCGCACGCTTCGATTCTCGTCGTCGATGACAACGAGACAAATCGAATCATTCTGGTTGAGATGCTCGGAAGATGGGGAATGCAGGTGGCGACTGCGAAAGACGCCAGAGAGGCACTCGAAATCCTTGGGCGCGCAGGAAGCCAAGCTCCCCGGTTTGCCGCGGTCATTTCCGATTTGCAAATGCCGCATATGGACGGGTTCGAATTTGTCGAAAACATTCGCAAGAGCGCTCAGTTCGGACGGATTCCGGTCCTCATGCTCAGTTCGAGTGCACAGCAAGGTGAGCATGAGCGTTGCCGACAACTTGGGATTTCAGCGCATTTGGCCAAGCCAATCCAGCCGTCGGAGCTCCTTGACGCGATTCTGAGCGCTCTATCGCTGCATGCAATTGAACCAAGCCAGACGCAGGACAAAACGCAGGACGAGACGCAATTGTTACCACAAAGCAATTGGAGGCAGGGAATGAAAGTCTTACTTGCGGAAGATAACGCAGTCAATCGCACGCTCGCCACTCGCCTGCTTCAAAAACATGGCCACACTGTAGTCGTAGTCGAAAATGGCCGCCAAGCTCTGGAAGCGCTTGAACGCGAAACTGTCGATCTGGTGTTGATGGACGTGCAGATGCCGGAAATGGACGGCCTGGAGGCGACGGCGGCGATTCGCGAAAAAGAGAAAAAGACAGGCGATCATTTGCCCATCATCGCGCTCACCGCGCACGCCATGAAAGGAGATCGGGAGAAATGTCTGGCTGCCGGCACGGACGACTACCTGACCAAGCCGATTCGCACGGCGGACCTTTTCGCCGCGGTCGAGCGGTTGGCACACGCGAAAACGATTGCCACCGCTGAAGCTACGTCAATTGTGAATTCGCCAAGGGCAAAGGTTTTTGACAACGATGCAGCGCTCAGACACGTGGAAGGCGACCGCGACCTGCTCGACGAAATCATTCGAATTTTTGCGGATCAATGCCCACGAACAATGTTCGAGATTCAGAACGCCATTCGCGCCGCCGATCTTTCCGTTCTCGAACGAGCCGCCCATTCCCTGAAAGGGGCAGCTTCCAACCTCTGCGCGGACGGCGTCACTCAGTCTGCCGCGGAACTCGAAGAATCCGCCCGGTCCGGCGATTCTTCACGCTCTCGCGAGCAGTTCCAAGCGCTTGAAAGGGAAGTAGAAAAACTTCTACGCGAACTCGAGGCTTTCTCGCGAAAGGTCGCAAGTTGATATCGCTTTCGATTTTTGGGAGGAAATCGCCGCTAGCCTCGCTCCACGGGCGATTGCCAGCCTCGTTCAGCGAGGCGCTTCCGCATCGTGTGGCGATTGCGATCGGATTCACGTTCCTCTATGTGGTGCTGGATCGCTCCGTCGTTTTTTTCCAGATGTGGGAAGGAATCAGCGCCTGGTACCCTCCCGCCGGACTTGCCCTGGCGCTGCTCGTAGGACTCGATCTCGCCTATGCACCGCTCCTGTTGATCGCCGGATTGATCGCGGCACGCGTTAACTATCCTCTCTCGGCATTCTCGGTCGGGTTTTGGGCCGTCAACCTGGTAGTCGCGGCCGGATACACAGGCGCCGCTTACATCATGCGCCGTCTCCGCGTAAACATCGCTTTCCGTTCCCTCAGGGATGTGAATCTGTTTGTTATCGTGGCGCTAGCCGCTTCATTTTGTGTTGCGGCCACCGGTTCGGCAGCCTTTGTCTGGGCTGGAACGCTTCGACGAGCCGATTATCCCAGAGCAGTATTGAATTGGTGGGTAGGCGATGCAGTTGCGTTGATTTGCCTGACGCCGTTTCTCCTCATTCATTTCACTCCCTGGCTACGGCGGCGAGCTTTTCCGAACGATCCGGTATTTTCATAAACTGGTTCGGCGCCATCCATTCGAGCGACGAGCGCCTCACCTGTGCCCCGCGCAATTGAAAGTTGCGCGCAGGGCGGCAGCATCCTTCTTTCATTGTGGTTTGTGTTCGGTTGGAACCTGGTGAAGAGCTACGACCTTTTCTATCTTTTCTTTCTGCCCATTCTTTGGATCGCTGTGCGCCGCGGATTGAGAGGAGCGACTACAGCGGTAGTGCTTCTCAATTCCGGCGCGATGCTGATTCTTCGCATCTATTCCTCGGGTCCGCAGCGCCTGACGCTCTTGCAGATTCTGATGCTGATCGTCTCGCTCACGGGACTCTCCGTTGCGGCCGTGATCTCCGAGCGCGAAATGGCCGAGCAGGAGTCAAGAGAAGGCCAGGCGCGGCTCGAGGCTCTCGTGAAGTCCATTGACGAACTGGTGTTTGAATTTGACGCTGAGAATAAATACAAGAACGTCTGGACGAACGACGAAACACTTCTTGTGCGGCCCAAAGCTGATTTGATTGGCCAACCCGTCACCGCGTACCTTGAGGAAGAGATCACGCGCCCATTTCCCCCTATCTTTCAGCGCGTACTACGCACCGGTCGCGGGGAGAGTGTTGAATACCACGTCCCTTTTCCTTCCGGGGAGCGCTGGTTCCTGGGCCGTGTGACTGCGATTCCAACGGCGGGAGACGTGCCTAAGACAGTTTGCATGACGGCGCGCGACATCACCGATCGCAAACGAGCCGAACAAGATTTGCGGAGCGCCCGAGATGCTGCCGAAGCGGCGAGCCGCGCAAAAAGCGAATTCGTCGCCAACATGAGCCACGAAATACGCACTCCGATGAACGGGATTATCGGGATGACGGAACTGGCTCTTGATACCGAGTTGAGCGCTGACCAGCGTGAATATATGGAGCTTGTGAAGTTTTCTGCCGATTCATTATTGGCGCTTCTGAACGATATTCTCGATTTCTCCAAAATCGAAGCCGGAAAGATGGACCTGGATCCGGTGGAGTTCGCGGTTCGGGAGAACCTGGACGAAGCTTTGAAACTGATGCGATTTCGAGCCCGGCAGAAGGCCCTCACGTTTGAATGGCGGATCGCTTCCGACGTTCCGCCAATTCTGATCGGCGATCCTGTAAGACTTCGGCAAGTGCTGATCAATCTAGCCGGGAACGCAATCAAGTTTACAGAGTGCGGCGGCATCGATGTGGATATCGCATGCGGTCATCGCGAAGGTATGAGTCTTGACGTCGTGTTCCGGGTGCGCGACACGGGGATTGGAATCCCGCCCGAAAAGCAGGCTCTGATTTTTGACGCCTTCACACAGGCGGATAGTTCCACCACGCGAAGGTTCGGCGGCACGGGTCTCGGCCTTGCGATCTCAACAAGCCTCATCAAGTTGATGGGAGGCCAGATCTCGGTGGAAAGCGAGCCCGGTAAGGGCAGCATTTTTATGTTTACAGCAAGATTTGGACTATTGGCGGCGGAACACCTGAACGCAATCCAGCCAAGCCGCCCAGAGAGGGTACGATGACGGACGAAAAAGAAAATAAAGAGCGAATCCTCATTGCCGAGGACGATCCTGTTTCGCGACGCGTGCTCGAAACCTTGCTGAAGAAATGGGGACACGAGATCGTGGTTGCAAACGACGGCTTGGAAGCAGTGCGCCTGCTGGAGAGTCGGGAGGCTCCACGACTCGCCGTTCTGGACTGGATGATGCCGGGTCTTGAGGGTGTGCAGGTCTGCCAGAGAATTCGCCAGGATACCACGCGCCCTTATATGTACCTGCTGCTGCTCACCGCGCGCAGCCAGAAGGACGATCTTGTGCGCGGACTTGAGTCAGGCGCCGATGATTATCTGACGAAGCCCTTCGACGCCCAGGAATTGCGAGCGCGCCTCCACGTAGGTAAACGAATCCTGGAATTGCAGGACAATTTGATCGCAGCCCGCGAAAAACTGCTGTACCAGGCCACTCACGACGCGCTTACGGGAATTTCAAATCGCGGTGTGAGTCTTGACGCCCTTCGCCGTGAGCGCTCTCGCCAAACGCGTGAGAGCGGCTTTTTTGCGATCATCCTGCTCGACATCGATCATTTCAAGTACGTCAATGATACATACGGCCATCCGGCGGGAGATGCCGTACTTACTGAGGCAGCTCAGCGAATCAAGAGCTGCATTCGCCCCTACGACACTTTAGGACGCTACGGAGGCGAGGAATTCTTAATCGTTCTGCCTACGGCCGACGGGCCCGGCGCAGCGTGTGTCGCCGAGAGAATTCGCGAAGCTTTTGAATCTCAGCCGATCGTGACCGAACGTCACAAGATCGCGATCACCGCGAGCCTCGGAATCGCTGCAAGTGGAGGACGGAATACCTTCGATGCGGAATCGCTCTTGCAGATGGCAGACGAAGCACTTTATCGCGCGAAGCAGACGGGACGTAATCGGGTGGAACTCGCAGCCCCACCGGAGGATTCGGGTCTGGCCTCAGCCCAGCTGCCGGTTGCTGATGATGCAATTAAAGCTGAATCGCACTGAGCGATCCCCCTGCGCTTCAAAGGGCTGGATTTCAGTTGCATGAACGCAGAGGATGGAGTCAGGTACTAACCAGCAAATATGGGCCGCAAGAAAGTCTTCGTTGCGCAGTCAATAATTAACGCACCTGCGGAAGAAGTTTTTCGCTGGCACGCGGATCCCGGCGCGCTTGAGCGATTGACGCCGCCCTGGGAGCCGTTGGAAGTGCTGCAGCCGGCACCCGGCATCCGCAACGGCGATCGCGGAGTGCTGCGAGTGAAGGTCGGCCCGTTTCGCGTTTGCTGGGAATTCGAACACCGCGACTACGCGGAGGGACGTCAATTTCGCGACGTCCAAATTCGAGGTCCATTTCGACGTTGGGATCACACGCATCGGATGATGTCGGAGGGCCCTAGGTCTTGCCGTCTAGAAGATCGCGTCGAGTACGAATTGCCTCTTGGATTTATTGGCAGTCTCTTGGGAGGCTGGTTCGTGGACAAGAAGCTGCGGAAACTATTTCGCTATCGGCACAATGTCACAGCTGAAGCTTTTGCGAATCGGGGCATTAAGGACGCATCCCCGGAAGTGGCCTAATCAGGGCATCTTACTTCTGCATACGGTAGCGTATGGTGACGCCAGCATTAACATCTGGTAGCGTCGGGATGATTCCAGTTTTGTAAGCGCAGAAAATTGGTATACATTTAGGCTAGACACGTAGCGTTTGCGCGCGCGGACAGCGTAGTATGCGGGGCGCGAAGGGATTGAGTGATGAATCCTACCAAGTCAGAATCTGTGGTTAGCGCAAATCCTGCGACCACCGGCCGCCGCGACTCGCTGACAATCACCGACAACCGCAACGGTCGTCAGTATGAAGTTCCTATCAAGCACGATACGATTCGCGCCATCGACCTGCGCCCGATCAAGATTGATCCTTCCGATTTCGGAATGATGAGCTACGATCCGGCCTATTCCAATACGGCTTCGTGCATCAGCAAGATCACGTTTATTGACGGAGACAAGGGGATCCTTCGCTATCGCGGGTATTCGATCGAGGAGCTTTCTGAAAAGAGCACCTATCTCGAAACGGCTTACCTGCTACTTCGCGGCGAGTTACCCACCAAATCGCAGCTTGCCGACTGGTCCTATCACGTCACACATCACACCTTCATTCACGAAAGCATTAAGAAATTTCTCGATGGATTTCATTACGACGCCCATCCGATGGGCATGCTGATTTCCACTGTTGCCGCACTTTCCACTTTTTATCCCGACGCAAAAGATATCTTTAATCCCGACTCACGCCTCAAGCAGACCTATCGCTTGGTCGGCAAAATGCCGACGCTCGCGGCTTTTGCCTATCGTCATAGCCTGGGTATGCCCTTCGCCTATCCCGACAATGATCTCAGCTATAGCGGCAATTTTCTGAACATGCTGTTCCGAACTACCGAATTGAAATACCGGCCCAATCCGACTCTCGAACGCGCCCTGGACATACTTTTTATCCTTCACGCCGATCACGAGCAGAACTGCTCCTCAAGCGCCATGCGGGGCGTGGGCAGTTCCCACGTCGATCCTTACTCGGCAACGGCGGCGGCTACCGCAGCGCTCTACGGGCCGCTCCATGGCGGCGCGAATGAGCAAGTTCTCCGCATGCTCCTCGAAATCGGTTCGGTGAAGAATGTGCCGGCGTACATCAAAAGCGTCAAAGCCGGCGAAAAGCTCCTAATGGGCTTCGGCCATCGCGTCTACAAGAACTACGATCCGCGAGCCAGGATCGTAAAACATATCGCTTACGAGGTGTTCGACGTGATGGGGCGCAACCCTCTCATCGAGATTGCGCTCGAATGCGAACGCATTGCGCTCGAAGACGATTACTTCGTAACGCGCCGACTGTATCCTAATGTGGACTTCTACACCGGCCTGATCTACCAGTCGATGGGCTTCCCAGTGACGATGTTCCCGGTCCTTTTTGCGATTCCACGCACTTCAGGCTGGATCGCGCAGTGGGAAGAGATGTTGTTAGATCCTGAGCAAAAGATTTCCCGTCCGCGGCAGGTCTACCTGGGACACGACTTGCGCGGATACGTTCCGCTCGACGAACGCAGCCAATAGCACCATTGCCGTCCCAATCTGGCGCATTCCTGCGAATCCGCAATGTATCCGGTTTCTCTGAAAAGTGATTGCATTCGGGGCTAATCTCTGGCAAAACACCCTGCACGCCTGCAGGGGGCCTCTGTAAATGGAACTATCTACACGTGATTCCGGCACAGCCACGATTGTGGACGTGGTCGGCGACATTACGCTCTATAACTCGCCGGACATGCGCAAAATGCTCATAGATCTGCTGAAGACGCAGCGCAAGCCTCGCGTGATCGTGAATATGCTCAGTGTGAAATATATTGATAGCGCGGGCGTTGCTTCTCTGGTAGAAGGTCTAAAAATTGCAAGGGATCTGAAGAGTACCTTTGCGCTCTTTGGTCTCAGCCGTACGGCTCGAGAGGTGCTCGAGCTCACGCGGCTGATAAAAGTATTTGAAGTCTATAACAACGAACAAGAGGCTTTGCAGGGTGGCGGCGCTCCGGCCGCTCCCGCGAGGTAATTTCCGGTCGGCTTCGGCGGCCAATTTTCGGGGATGCCGCTACCTGCCCGGTTTCACCAATGGCATTTACTGAATCAGTCGGCGCAGCGACAATTAGCGGCCTGGCCTACGTTGGTGGCTTGGCTCGCATCACAGGGGGCGCCGCTAAGGCCCTCTTCGTCGAACCCGCCCGCGTTGGAAAGCTCCTCAGTCGCTCAATCCATCAAGCGATGGCCGTCGGAGTCGAAGCCATTCCCATCGTTTCGCTCATTTCTTTCTTCATCGGATTGATTTTTGCGCTTCAGAGCGCCTATCAGCTTCGCAAACTCGGTGCTCTCCAATTCGTAGCCGCGGCAGTCGCCATCGCAATCACGCGCGAGCTTGGCCCGCTGATGACGGCGGTCATGGTAATCGGCCGTTCGGGTTCTTCGTTCGCCGCTGAAATCGGCACGATGAAGGTCAACGAAGAAATCGACGCCATGGAAACGATGGCGCTCGAGCCTGTCCGTTTCCTGGTCGCTCCTAAATTGATCGCGATGATGCTCATGCTGCCCTGTCTCACCACCTGGGCCGATTTCATGGGCGTCGTAGGCGGAGGAGTGTTCGGCGTCACCAGCGGCCCCTTCACGTGGCATTCCTATCTGCAGGCCACGCTAGACGCGCTGGTAAGGCGCGACATTCTCACAGGCTTGGTCAAGAGCGTCATGTTCGGCGTCGTGATCACCGCCGTCGGCTGCATGGAGGGATTTTCTACCGGCCTGGGTTCCGAACAGGTGGGCCGCTCGACAACCTCAGCCGTGGTGAAGTCGATTTTTATGGTCATTTTTGTAGACGTTATTTTTACAGCCATTTTTTATTTCGCGATGCCAGACTGAAATATGTCGCCCGAACTCATTTCGAAGCCTCAAGAGAGCCGCGCCGATGGCGGCGCCGCGATCTCCGTGCGCAACTTGCGCGTGAACTACGGCGAACGCGAAATCCTGCACACCATCAGCTTCGACATCAATCCCGGCGAAACGCTCGTGATCCTGGGCGGCTCGGGCTCCGGCAAAAGCACGTTGCTTCGCACGCTCGTAGGCCTCGAAAAACCCAGCGGTGGCGAAATCTGGATTCGCGGAAAGAATTTTGCGGCGTTGACGGATTCCACCCGCGATGAGCTGCTGAAGAAAATGGGGATGTCGTTTCAGGGCGGCGCCCTATTTGGCTCCATGACCGTCGGCGACAATGTAGCGCTTCCCCTTCGCGAACACACGCCACTCGACGACTCCACCATTGAAATCATGGTCCGCCTGAAACTCGACCAGGTTGGCCTTTCAGGGTTTGAGAATTACATGCCCGCGCAGTTGAGCGGTGGAATGAAAAAACGCGCCGCCATCGCGCGTGCCCTGGCGATGGACCCCGAAATTCTGTTCTTTGACGAACCATCCGCTGGTCTCGACCCGATCATTGCTGCCGGCATCGACGAACTCATCCTGAAATTGAAGAAGGCTTTTCGCATGACGATCGTCGTTGTCACGCACGAACTCGCCAGCGCCTACTTAATCGCCGATCGAATGATCCTTCTCGATAAAGGCGTCATCGTCGCCAATGGAACTACAGCTGAGCTTCAAAAAAGCCAGCAGCCGCGCGTGCGCCAATTTCTCGATCGCGTTCCGGAGCCGGAAATTTCAACGGAGTTGGATTATCTGCAGATGTTGACGGGAGAGATTGCGCCGCCGAGGCAATGATTGAGGGCGTGGAGCCCATGCTATACTCCGCGCGCCTGAGGGGGCCTTCCCGGTTCACCGGGTCGGATATTGAGGGAGCCAATGGAATCGAAGCGAGAGCAGGCACTCGTCGGATTATTCGTCATCGTGGCGTCGGCGCTTTTGATCGCCACCATCTTGTATCTTTCCGGCAGCCTCTCCAGTGGGTTGGTTCCCTATCACACCTATTTCAAGAACGCGGGCGGAATGATTCCTGGCACCGAGGTTCGCTATGCCGGTGGTCCGAAAATAGGGCGCGTCACGAAGGTCGCGCCAGATCCGAAAGACCCCACGCGTATGGAGATCGATTTCGAGATTGAGCCCAGCGTGCCGGTGAAGACCGACAGCAAAGCGACGGTCGCAAGCACCAGTCCCCTGGGAGAAAACTTTCTCGGTATTCTCCCGGGAACCCCTCCTGCCCCGCACGCACCGCCCGGTTCGGCGCTTCCCTCGAAAGAGTACGTCAGCTTTGCAGACCTCGGCGACATGCTCTCCGGCCTCGGCCCTTCCGCGCAGGAGCTCATCACCCATTTGAATGATCGCGTAGTGGAGATGAGGGAGACCATAACCCGCGTCAACGATCTGCTCGACAACGAGAATCGCGCCAATATCAAAGCTAGCCTCGGCAACATCAAAGGCATGCTCGCTGAGAATCGCCCCGTCATTCGTTCGTCGTTGAGTCGTGTGAATGATGCCACCGCAAAGATCGGCCCGCTCCTCGACAAGTTCAACACACTCTCCGATAAAGCCAACGAGCTGATCGCTCACATGGACGGCGTCATCACCGACCCCAACGTCAAGGAATCGATCGATAAGTTGAAGCAAACTCTCACGCAGGCAAACGAATTGACCACCCGGCTGAACAACCTGATGGACGCCAATTCCGAGAACCTCGACGAGATTATTGACAACCTGCGCGCCGTCTCCAACAACATGCGCGAATTCACGGAAACGATTAAGACTCGCCCGTACACTTTGATTCGCAGCTCGAGTCCGAAGCCGCATGCAACGGGTCAGGCGCCGAAGTAGGCTGAAAAGACGGCAGCTTTGAAAGGAACTTTAATGCGTCGCGCGACATATGCTGTGCTGGTGGCGGTGCTCGCAGAAGCTCTGTCAGGATGTGGCGCCACACGCGCTACCAAATACTACGTGCTTGACGTTCCCGCCCCGCCGGCGGCTCAGTCGACCACGCCGTATCCTGTCTCCCTGCTCGTCGCCAGGCCCATCGCTTCCCACCTTTATCGCGACGATCGCATCGTTTTCGGCGCAGGTCCGGTGGAACTTGGAACGTATGAGTTCGAGCGCTGGGCTCAATCTCCCGCCGACATGATGCAGGATCTGCTGGTCAGCTACTTGCGCTCCTCAAAGCAGTATCGCTCCGTTCTCCGCCCCGGAAGTAACGCGAGGGGCGAATACATCGTCCGCTCTTATCTTCGATCGCTCGCCGAGATTGACTCACCGGATTTTGTCGCCCGGTTCGCCATCCATATTGATCTATACGACCCGAAACAGGGTGCGATTGTCTGGAGCGGCGATTACTCCCATGATGAACCGGTGGGAAGCAAGACCGTTACGGCGGTTGTCGAAGCTCTCGACAAGAACGTGCGCGCCGGGATGCAGCAGCTCACCTCCGAAATGGGCCAGTATTTCACCGAGCATCCACCGACACCGCCATCGCAGGCCGCAAAGTAGCGATTCCGTCTTCGCGGCTCGTTCCATCTCTGCCACATCCCCTGTTCCATTCTGAAATTTTTCCGCTGATGCGTATTGGCTCATCTGTTTGCTCCTACCTGCCGATATGAAATTCAAGGCGCCTTGTCACAGGTGTCGTTGCGGGGGAAACCTTGGATTTCCTGAGGCAGCTTTTCGGCTCGGGTGACTTCCAGCCACACGGCTTCTGCTATCTCTGGAACGCCCGGCTGGTCTG
>Ga0209526_10001877_pt1 | contig 14060 bp, 11 predicted proteins | sample JacPinW_OM2H0_M1_FD_188566 | JGI IMG/M metagenome (GOLD analysis project Ga0209526, IMG submission 188566) | Forest soil microbial communities from Algoma, Ontario, Canada - Jack Pine, Ontario site 1_JW_OM2H0_M1 (SPAdes) (version 2) | ecosystem: Environmental > Terrestrial > Soil > Boreal... | reverse complement strand
TGACCGCAGATTTCAGCAACATTCTGGCCCCGATCATCGATCGCGAGATTGCCGAAAGAAAACTGAGCGTCGATCTGACGATATTTCAAACGCTCCAGGACTATGACCGGTGGAAGAAGCAGGGCGTGCTGATGTCTTTCAAGCCGGAAGGCTGGGACCAAATTGATCAAAGTTTCAAGGATCCTGACGGCCAGTATGTCGGCGTGTCGGTGTATGCCCTATCGTATGCCTACAACACTCAGGCCATCGCTGGAATCGATGTTCCAAGATCGGCCCAGGATTTCCTGAAGCCGGAATTCAACGGCAAGGTCATTACGTGCTATCCGAACGACGACGATGTCACGCTCTATCTGTTCTATACGATTGTTCAGAAATACGGCTGGGAGTTCATGGACAAGTATATGGCGAACAACCCCCAGTGGGTTCGCGGACACTTGGGATCCGCTCGTGACGTGGCCAGCGGCCAAGCCGCAGCGACCTTCGACACTATGACCAACGTTACGCTTGGCATGAAAAAGAACCATCAGCCAACCGACGTCGCTTTTTCGAACGTTGATCCCCTGCCGATCTGGCCGCAAACGACGGCGATCTTCAAGGACGCCCCACACCCGAACGCGGCCAAACTCTACATCACCTGGTTCCTGGCGAAGGAACAGCAAAGCCGAACCGGCACTTGGTCGACGCGCTTGGATGTTCCTCCACCGTCAGGTCTCAAGCCGATATTCGAGTATCAACTTGCCAACGACTTTCGCAGCTTCATCACTAATGAGAAGCTCGCCGAGGAGATGCGCAAGCGGTTCGAGGGTTATATCGGCAAGCCGAAAGGCGAACCGGTGATTCGCTAAAAGTCTAAAGGAGAATGGAGGATTCTGATGTCTAAGGTGTGGTTGGTTACTGGCAGCGCAACCGGTTTGGGCCGCAACATTGCGGAAGCTGTTCTCGCATCGGGCGATCGCCTCGTCGCAACGGCCCGCGATCCCGGTCGCTTGGAAGATCTGGTAGAGAAGTACGGCGATCAGGTTCGCACCGCTCCCCTCGACGTTGCCGATGAAGCGGCCGCCTATGCGGCAGTGCAGGTGGCAATAGATGCGTTCGGCCGTCTCGATGTAGTGGTCAATAACGCAGGCTACGGCGACTTTGCACCGTTCGAGCAGTTGAGCTCCGAGAGGTTCAAGGCGGTGGTCGACACCAACTTCTATGGCGTAGTCAACGTCACCCGTGCGGCGCTACCCATCATGCGTAAGCAAAAGAGTGGCTGCATCCTGCAGATATCATCGGTGGGCGGTCGCTTGGGCGTCCCCGGCAACTCGCCGTACCACGCTGCCAAGTGGGCTGTTGGAGGATTCACTGAGTCGCTCGCGAAAGAAGTGGCCCCTTTTGGCGTCAAGGTCTGCGCTCTCGAACCCGCCGGAATCCGCACGAACTGGGGCGCTCGTGCGAACAGAGGCAGACCGGATCTGCTCCCGGACTATGAACCGTCCGTGGGCGGCGTGATGAAGGCGCTGGAGTCTCGCTGGGGCCATGAGAATAGCGATCCGGCCAAGGTGGCTCAGGTCGTTCTTCGTCTGGCCGCTAGTGATTCTCTGCCTGCACATCTTCTGATCGGCAGTGATGCCGTTCAGCACGCCGGCCAAGCCGAGGCGACGCGTGCCGCCGATGCGGAACGCTGGCGAGAGGTCAGCGTATCGACAGACGCGGACGCTCCCAGGTCCATGTCTGCATTGCAATTCTGATCGGAGTGCGTGTTCGACGCGGTATTCGAAAGCACGGATGGGCATCAAATCGACGATCCGTAACGGCGTGACGGCGAAATTCGATCTAGCTCGCGTGGCGCCGTGGCATGCCTTCTGTCATGCCCGGAATAAAACTCGACCACGCGTGTTTTTCATAGCAGGGCACAGTGGCGTCACTGTGCCCCAGGCCGAGCATTGCTCATTATTGCGAGAGCAGGATGTCGCGAGGCCGAAGGTGAGGCAGTCCAGTGCTAACAACATCTGAATCGTTGCATGCGCGGGACCTCCCGCGCGGGTGCACGTTCTCCGAATCCGATTGGCGAGTTCTTGCAGCATTCTGGTACCCCGTTGCTTTCTCGCACGAAATCACCGGCCGACCTCACGCCGTGACGCTACTCGATGAGCGCGTAGTAGTCTATCGTCTCTCCGACGGCTCGCTGTTCGCCGCAAGAGACATCTGCCACCACCGGGGAGTGCCGTTCCCATCTGTCGGACCTTCGACAAGGATGCACCCCTTCAGGCTACGCTGGACTTCAACTATCAGGTGTTTGCCGAAGATATTGCCATCGTTGAGCGACAATCCCCAGAGGACTTACCGATTGACCTTCAGGCTGAAGCTCACTTTCCTGCCGACCGGAGTTCGATTGCTAATAGAAGGGGCCTTGCTGAAATCGGCTTAGGACGAAGTTATACAGCGTAGCTTACCGCGGTTCGGTGACCAGACATTGGGCCGAGAGGAAGCAAGAAGATCCTGACGATGCAGCAGAACTCCATGATGCAGCTCTCTGCCGTCGATGAGGTGCTTCCGTTCAGCCGGCTACTGTTTCTCGGCCTTCAGCATGTCCTGGTCATGTATGCAGGCGATGTCGCGGTTCCGCTGATCGTATCGGAGGCACTGCACCTTCCTGCGTCAGAGGCTGTGATGCTCATCAATTCAAGTCTTTTTGTTGCCGGTATCGTTACGCTTATCCAGTGCCTGGGAGCCTGGAAGTTTGGCGCACGTTTGCCGGTGATGATGGGAGCGACATTCCTCTCAGTCGCTCCAATGATTTCCATGGGATTAGAGTCGCATATTGGACTGCAGGGTTACTACGGCGCGCTCCTGGTCTCCGGCGTGCTAGGTATTTTGATCGCACCTTTAATGGCGCGGATTCTTGAGCTCTTTCCACCAGTCGTCACCGGCTCCCTGATCACTCTGCTGGGACTTTCTTTGATGGGTGTTGCCATAAACTGGGTCGGTGGCGGGCAGCCAACGGTGGATCGTGTCGTCAACGGAGTTTCGGTGACCTCTGTAAATCCGGCGTACGGAAGTCCGCAAAGACTCGCACTTTCGATCCTTGTCCTCGTTGTGATTCTCTTCCTCAGAAAATTCGGTCGGGAGATCTGGCGGAGTCTCGCTACTCTGATGGCCATTGTTATCGGCACTATCGTTGCCATTCCCCTTGGAGAGTTTCATGCGCCCAACCTGACAAAATTGCCGTGGATGGCCTTCACTCTTCCCTTTCGCTTTGGCGCGCCCGTATTTCACATCGGCGCGATCACCGCAATGACGATCGTTATGCTCATCACTCTTGTAGAGTCGGCTGCGGTCTTCCTCGCCTTGGGTGAGATTACCGGTCGGAAGCTTACGCGCGGGGAAATGGCACGTGGCTTTCGCGCCGATGGCCTCGGCATGCTGGTTGGCGGCGTCTTCAACGCCTTCCCCTATACGTCTTACTCACAAAACGTTGGATTGGTCACTGTCACCGGAGTTCGCTCGCGCTTCGTATGTGCCACGGGCGGAGCAATTCTTGTTTTTCTTGGACTTCTTCCGAAGCTTGGCCATCTCGTTGCAGCCGTCCCACAGCCGGTGCTTGGAGGGGCTGGCTTGGTTATGTTCGGGATGGTTGCGGCAAACGGCATCCGTATGTTGTCAACGGTCGACTTTAGCGCTCGGCCAAATGACCTCTTCATCGTTGCCGTTTCCGTCGCTGTCGGTCTTATCCCGACGCTTTCCCCGTCGCTTTTCCAGCATCTTCCTGACTGGATTTCCCCGATCACCCACACAGGCGTAGTGCTCGGTTCCGTCGTCGCATTTCTACTGAACCTCTTCTTCAATGGGGCAACAGCCCAAAAAGTGCCGTGAACTGGCAATCAGACTGACTGGGATCACCAAAGCCGATGTGGGAGAAGGTAGGTGAACCCCACGAACCCTTCCCACTGCGTAGAAGTGCCAGTCAGTCCATGATTGAAGCCGACATCGAAAACGAGTGTCTTTCGCGCCGTATAACTAACAGCCCAAAGATTGCCGATTGCATTGCCACGAAGAAAGGGTTGCGTAAAGTGCCAGATTTCCCCGGACAGCGTGAAGTTCTTGTGAAATGAATGCGAAATAGTTAGTGATTGGCCGAATTGGCCACGCCGAACCGGTTCTTGCACTAATTCCGTGAAGAAGGCGTTCGCGTCGTAATGAAAGCCTTTTACGTCCGCACTCGCCAGAACCAGAAACGAGTTGGTCGGGCTTCCGAAATCGAATTCGGGAGCTCCGCCATCGTAAACGCGATGGAAGTAGCTGACCGCAAGCGTGGGCTTGGCGCCCTCGCCCTGATACAGAACACCCTGCACGCCGAGGAAAACATCAGCCACACGGTTGGCGGTCACACCGTCCGCCGTGAAGTGCGCCACAGGCTCCGCGGAAGCAACAAGTTCAAATCGTCTACCGACCGAAAGCTTTATAACTTCATTGAAGCTGTAGCGGGATGAGAACTCGGGCGAATCACCTGCTCTTGTGAAACCGGACTCAAACTGGAGATAGCCGACCGGAGTCAGCGTCGCCGGTGTTGAGACCGTGGGACGACCGGGATTCGCCTCGGGCGTGTTTTGATCCTCGGATTGTGCGAGGACCGGTTGGGCAAGCAAACCCCAGATCAGAAATAACAGTGCCCCAGAGCCTTTCATTTCATCTCCTCGCAGACAGTTATACATGGCTCCATGAGACGTTCGTGGAGATCAAGGACAGCGGATGAGGCGTTGCGGTCTAGGCGCGAGGAGGACGGTAAAAGTCCGGCGAGTAATCGGTCGGCACAAGTACAGCTAGCGGCACCGGTGCTGACGCGGATTTGCCAGCTTCTAGAATTGTCTGGTGAGCAACTGCAACAAATTGAAACCCGCAGCAGGAACACCCGTCTCTATCGCAGTCCTGCGCGCCGTGATGATGGTTCAAATTGTGCGCGGCCGCTTGGCGGGGAGAGCAGGTCTTGAGAAAGACAGACCGGACAGATGGAAGAGGTCACGCAGACAATCCCAAACACAGCGGCTAGCAGGATGCCGACGTATCGCGAAAAGCATGTTCTCTGCCGGTCGAACATGGGTGATATTGTCGCATCGGCTCCGTGCTTCGGCAAAGCGGTCATTCCAAATGCTGCAATTCTTAAGACTGACGCCGGGTTTGTGTAGACTGCCACCATGGCCGAAAGCATCATTTTGGGTCGTGATGCCGTCGTTCGGCGAGGGCGACGTCTCGAATATTTCACGATCGCATGGAACACTGTCGAAGGTCTGGTGGCAGTCGTGACTGGGGCGATGGCCGGCAGCATTTCGCTCGTCGGTTTCGGAATTGATAGCTTCATCGAAGTTACGTCCGGATCGGTCTTATTGTGGAGAATATCGGTTGATGCACAGGTGCAACGCCGCGAGCTGAATGAGAAGCGAGCCTTGAAAATCTTGGGCGTTTGTTTCTTGTTTCTCGCGGCCTACATTGCCTACGAATCCACGATGGATCTACGGTCTAGGCGAGCTCCCCAACACAGCATTCCAGGTATCGTTCTAGCATGCGTCTCCTTGGTTGTAATGCCCCTTCTCTCCAGGGCAAAGCGAAAAGTGGGGAGCGCTCTGGGAAGCGCCGCCATGCACGCGGACGCCAAACAAGCGGAGTTTTGTAGCTATCTATCGGCCATCCTGCTCGCCGGGTTGCTGCTCAACGCCCTTTTCGGTTTGTGGTGGGCCGACCCTGCGGCGGCCCTCATCATGGTTCCCATCATTGCGAAAGAAGGAATCGAAGGATTGCAGGGCAAAGCCTGCGATGATTGTTGCGGACCCTGATTGATCGAGCCAAGCCGCTTGAGGTCTGAATCGACCGCACAATTCTTAGCCTTCTGCCTTCGGTTCTCTCGGTTGCAAATTGCCGCGACGAAGCGCGCGTTCCTTCATCAAGGCAAAAAACACCGGTACAAGAATCAGCACGTGAATGGTGGACGTGATCATGCCGCCGACGATGGGTGCGGCAATGGGTTTCATCACATCTGCGCCGACACCTGTTTCCCACAGAATCGGAATCAGGCTGGCAAGCACAACGCAGACTGTCATTAGTTTTGGCCTCAAACGGTGCACGGCCCCTTCGATCACTGCTGCTTCGATGTCTTCGTGACGCAGAGGAACGCCGGACTTGAGCCGGTGATCCAATGCTTCGTGGAGATACACAACCATCACGACGCCCGTTTCAACGGCAATGCCGAAGAGCGCGATGTAGCCGACCCACACCGCGACGCTGAAGTTGTAGCCGAGCAACTTCTGCAGAATCAGGCCGCCCGTCAGCGCATAGATCGTCGGGAAAATGAGGACAGCTGCTTCGGTGACGGAATGAAACACCACGTAGAGCAACATAAAGATGACAAAAAAGACGATCGGAAGAATTAGCTGTAAGCGCTCCTTTGCCCGCAATTCAAACTCGTATTCGCCGGACCATTTGTAGGTAAAACCGAGGGGCAACGCGAGTTTTTGCTTGAGCAAATCGCTCGCGCGCGTGACGAAACCGCCGTAGTCTTTCGTGTTCAGATCGATGTAAACGTAGCCAGTCAGCGCCCCGTCTTCGTCGCGGATCATTGACGGTCCCCGAGAGAACGAGATTCTTGCGACATCGGAAACTGGAATCTGCGCACCAGAGGGTGTGCCAATCAGGACGCGCCGCAAGTCCTCGACGTTGTCCCTGAAGTCGCGGCTATACCGGACGTTCACTGGATATCGCTCGCGGCCCTCGACGTTTTCCGCGACCATTTCACCGCCGATTCCCGAGGTGACCGCTTGCTGCACGTCGGCGATAGTCAGACCATAGCGAGCCGCCTCCGCTCGATTCACTTCGATATTGAGATAAAAACCTTGCGAAACGCGTTCGGCAAAGATGGAGCGCATCTCCGGAATTGCCGACAGGATTTGTTGTACCTGCGCGCCAACTTGTTGGATGCCCTCGAGATTCGGCCCCTGAATCTTCAAGCCGAGAGGTGTCTTGATGCCTGTTAATTCCATATCGAGACGGTTCTCGACGGGCATGGTCCAAGTGTTGGACAACCCAGGAAACTGAAGTTTCGCGTCCATTTCCTGAATGAGCTTCTCGTAAGTCATTCCCGGCCGCCACTGACTGCGAGGCTTGAGCATGAGCGTCGTGTCATACATATCGAGGGGAGCGTTATCGGTCGCGCTGTCAGATCGCCCGATGGAACCGAAGACGGTCTCGACTTCCGGGAACGTGCGAATGATCCTGTCCTGCTCCTGGAGCAACTGCGACGCCTGCCCGATGGAGATTCCGGGCAAAGCTGTTGGCATGTAGAGAGCCGAACCTTCAAAGAGAGGCGGCATGAATTGAGTTCCAATGTGGAGTGCGAGCGGAAGTGTGACGATCAGAAAAACCAAATTGAGCAGCAACGTGGTTTTGCGGAACCGCAAGCACAGTCGCAGAACCGGCAAATAAACAGCCTGCGTGATTCTTGAAATTGGATTCCGCGATTCGGGTATCAGCCGCCCGCGAATGAATAAAATCATGAGTACGGGCACAAGCGTGATCGCCAAGATGGAGGAGAAGCCAACCGCCAGCGTCTTCGTCCACGCCAACGGGCGAAACATGCGTCCTTCCTGTGCTTCCAGTAAAAAGACGGGCAGGAAAGAAACCACGATGATCACCATCGAGAAGAAGATGGCGGGACCAACCTGTTTCGCTGAATCCAACAGGATTTTCCGTCTTTGTGACTCGGAAAGAGGCGCGGCTTCGGGGGCTTGGTGCTCCGAAAGCTGCCGGTATCCATTTTCGACCATGACGATCGCCGCGTCCACGAGGACGCCAATCGCCAGGGCCAAACCGCCAAGTGACATGATGTTTGAGGTGACGTGGAGGTAGTACATCGGGATGAAGACTGCTATCACAGCGATAGGCAAAGTCAGGATGGGAATCAGCGCGGAACGGAAGTGGAACAAGAAAATAACGATCACGATGCTGACGATGATGGCCTCTTCGAGCAGGTCGCGTTGCAGTGTTGCGATGGAGGCGTGAATCAATCCGGAGCGGTCATATCCTGCAACCAATTCCACGCCCGGTGGCAACGAGGGTTTGATTTCCAAGAGTTTCTGCTTGATGCCGTTGATGACACTGAGGGCATTCATCCCGTCGCGCATCACGACAATCCCGCCAACGGTTTCCCCTTCGCCTTGCCATTCCGCGACGCCTTGACGAATGTCTGGCCCAAACGTAACCGTTCCCAAATCACGGACGAGGACCGGCGTGTCATTCTTGGTTGCAACGGGCACGGTTCCAGGTCGTTCAGCGAATGCAAATAGCCGAGACCACGAATCATGTATTCCGCTCCGCCCATTTCCAGCAGGCGTCCACCCACTTCGTTCGTACTGGCTCGAACTCTTTCGATGACCGTCGAGAGAGGGATTCCGTAAGCGCGAAGTCTGTCAGGGTCCACGTTGACCTGATACTGACGCACGAATCCGCCAATGCTGGCCACCTCCGCCACTCCTGGAACTGTTTCGAGCTTGTAGCGCAGATACCAATCTTGGAGACTGCGCAGGTCCGCCAAACTGCGTTGATGACTGTGGTCCACGAGCGCGTATTCATAGACCCATCCTGCACCGGTCGCGTCCGGCCCGATGACGGGATGCACGCCCGAGGGCAAACGACCCGCGATCTGTTGCATGTACTCCAAAACACGCGACCGCGCCCAGTACAAGTCCGTAGTGTCTTCAAAGACGACAAAGACGTAGGAGTCCCCAAACATGGTTTGTGCCCGCACGGCTTTTACATGCGGTGCGGCGAGAAGCGTAGTGACAATGGGATAAGTGACCTGGTCTTCGATGAGGCTAGGGGGCTGACCCGCCCAAGGCGTGTGGATAATCACTTCCACATCGGAAATGTCTGGCAACGCGTCGAGCGGAATGTGACGCAGGGACCAGATTCCCGCGAGCACCAGCAGGATTGTTCCCATGAAAACGAGGAAACGATTTTGCGCGCACCAATCAATCCATCGTGAGATCACGTTACATCCCTCCCGTGGCGTTCACGCTGAGTTGCTTGGTTGCGATCGGTTGGCCATTCTTTTTTGCGAGAATGGTGACTTGCCAGGTTCCGCCGTTTTCCAGCTTTCCCGACCCTTCATAAAGCCCGTTGCCCTTGTCGCTGAGATTGACGGGTGTACGCATCGCTGCCATGCCCATCGCGGGCATTGCCGGCATGAAAAACGTCACGCTGACTTCCGCACCGGAGATGGGCGCTCCACTCGCATCTGTAAGTTTCACGCGGAACACATTGCTTCCTTTACGCAGTGTGGTCGGGTCAGAGCTTAATTCGACATTCCCTTGCGGAGCGTTTGAAGCGGATGCCGCGCCTGCACCAGGCGGAGGTGGAACAAAGGAACCAAGCGCGGCCTGAAGCTGGCTCTCGGAGTCGATCAGGAAATTTGCGGAGGTGACAATTTGCTCGCCCGCTTTCAGCCCCTTCAGCACGATAAAATCGTCCCCCACACGGGAGCCCAACTGCACCTCGCGCGGCTCGATGTACCCGTCACTACGCTCGACAAATGCAATCTCACGAGTGCCGGACTGCAGGACGCCGCTCGCGGGGATAACAATCTGGTTCCCCATCGGGACCTTCAAACTCACATTGACGAACATGCCGGGTTTGAGTTGCAATCCGGGGTTGGAAAGAACAACGCGCACTTTGGCAGTTCGCGTATCCATATCCACCTGCGGATAGATAAAGTCCACGCGGCCTGTGAACGTCCGGCCCGGATAGGTATTCACGATGAGCGCTGCAGGAGCGCCGATCTTTATACGTTCGAGATCGTTCTGGAAGACCTGCGCCTGAACCCAAACGGTCGAAAGATCGGCGATGGTGTAGAGGCGCATTTCCGGTTGAACGGCAACACTGGGTAGCGCATTGCGTTCGGTGATGTACCCGGAGACCGGCGAATCGACTTCAAGTTCCTGTTGCACTTGGCCGGTTGATTCGAGCCGGGCGATTTCTTTTTGCGGAACGCCCCACTGCTTGAGACGCTCCGCAGCCGCATCGAGCAGCGATGCTGCGCTGAAGGCGACACCTTGCACCGTACTCAGCGCCACTCGCTGCTGATTCTGCTTGGCGACCAAATATTCCCGTTCGGTGGCCACCAGGTCCGGGCTGTACACTGTGAACAGCGGCTGCCCTTTGCGGACGTATTGGTACGTGGCATCGGCAAACACTTTCTGGATATAGCCGGAAAACCGCGTTTGGACGTAAGCCAATCGCCTTTCGTCCACAGCGACACTGCCGGTTGTGCGAATTTCGTCTGCCACCATTTTCCGTTCGACCTTGCCAGTTTTTACACCGATACTCTGCAGCCGTTGCGGAGAGATCTGCACTGGAACCAGCGGCGCTTCGGTCGATGCAGGGGGTGTGGGCATCGAGGTGGCCATAGAATCCTGCGCTGTGGAATTTGCCTTTTTGGTTTCCGAATCTGCCATCGGCTTCACCGCGCGATAATGCAGCCACAACCCAACGAGGACGACGGCGAGAACGATGTTTCCGATCAATGCCAGCAAAAACCCTGTGCGATACGTTTTCATCTCTTCACTCCTTCTTCATGCAATGTGAGTCCAGTGAGTTGTTCGAGCCGCGCGATGGCGGTCTCGTATTCGGCGATGTTCTGCCAGTAGTCCTCATCGAGATGCAGGACATCGAGAAACGCCGTTAGCACCGCCTGGAAATCCTGTTTATTGGATTGGTAGGCCGCGAGACCCGCTTGAAATTCCGAACGCGCCTGCGGGGACAGTCCTTCGCGGTGAATCTTGAGCAGTTCGGAGGTCTGCTGCACGATCACGTATTGCGATCGCAGTTCAGAAGCGACTTGCTGCGAGTGCGCCTGGAGTTCGCTTCGCGCACGAAGCTGCTCCGATTCAGCCTGGGCCAGTTCGGGGCGCTGTTTGCGGCTGCGATAGATCGGGACCTTGATGCCGACGCTCAGCACGTAGTACGCGCGGAACTGGCTGGGGTCGGTGCGCTGCCACATGTACTGCACGTTGAAGTCCGGATAAAAGTCTTTGCGGGCGAGGTCTATCTGCAACGACTGCTTGTCGATCATCTTCTGCGCCCCGGTAAGGTCGGGATTTTGCGCCTGGGCGGCAGCCAAGAGATCGCCATAGGTTTGCGCGAGAGGTGTCTCCGTGAGATCGGCCGGCTCGATGTCCGGAGATTCCTGTGAACGGTTGAGGAGTTGTTTGAGTTGGGCTTCGAGCTTTCCGACCTGGAGATGATGCATAGCGATTTCGCGAAGCAGCTTCGTTTTTTGGAGTTGCGCCTGGAGGATGTCCTGCTGCGTTCCTATGCCCGATCGGTAGCGAGCGTCGGCGGCCTGGTCCACTTGCTTGAGCAGCTCGCCGTCCTCTTCGAGGATCGTGAGTGTTTTAGATAGATACGCGAGCTGGAAATACGTGCCCTTGAGCTCAGCGAGGACGGCACGGCGCACGGATTCGACTTGTTGCTGCGAAACATCCGCTTCGCGTTTCGCAATTTCACCCTTCAGACGCAACTTGCCCGGATACGGAATGTCTTGCGAGATCCCGAGGCCAAAATAGGCGAAGTCGCTGTTTGTATATCCAGCGAAAGGTCTGGGGCTCCCCACACTGACTTGCTGCAAATTGAATTGCGGGTCGGGCAGCGTCGAGACTTGTGTTGGAACTTGCTTGGCCGCCTGCCAGGTTTGCCGCGCCGCTTCAATCTGCGGATTGTTCTTCTCTGCTTCCCCCTTAGCAACTCGGAGAGTGGAGTCATCCACCCCGTGTGCGATGTTGGAGATTCCTGCGCAAAGGCATGCGCGGCTAGAACAACAGAAAGCAAAATCACAAAAAAACTTCGACTAAGAGCTACGCACGACAAACGCGCAGCGAAATTCGTTCTCGCTATCGAAAACATCTTTTTCTCCTAAGCGTGTGGATCGAATCCGCGGACTGTCGGCGAGTCACCCAAAAGGGCCTCGACCGAAACATGTCGCGGGTTAAGTGGACAGTGGAGACGGAAAAAGAGACAAGCCGGTGCGTTGCTGCACCGTTGAGCAGCGGATCAGATCAGGAGGGAAGAGTGAAGGGTGTACAGTTCGGGAGGCGAATGCGGCCGCGCCTCGAAATCCAAGCGAGATGCTTCGGGGTACATCATTGCCCGAGGTGAAGCAAGAATATCGGTCGCAACCATCACGGGGGCATGGAGCGTCACGTGAGCGACGGGCAACACATTCGGTGACTGTGCCGAAACCATTCCCTTACAGCAATCGTGACTCTGATTGGACGGATCGCAGGGCATAGAACCACAGCACTTCATGCTCTGTTGGTCTTGCGTCATCGCAGACATGCAGTCCGCAAATTGCAGGCCCAATAGGGCGACCATGGCTACAACAATGAGTAGTCTTTTCCTCATTACTCTAAATCAATTCTAAGAGGGTTAGACGCGCTGGTCAACGAAAGGATACATAGATCATTCACGAGGCCGCCAAACTGAGCCACCAAGTTCTAGCATCGCTGTGCCACACCACTCGGAACGGAGCCGTGAGAAAAGCTTTTTTGACAGTGGTTCGGAGAAAAAAGGTGGGTCATTTTCCATCTCATTCGACGATTTCTGGAAGTGCGTATTCAGAACACTCGATCTGATTTCGAACGTATTTCGCCTCGACCACAGTATTGGTCAAATCCCGCGCACCAATATGTTTGAGCGCCGCAGTGAAGATTTCTCGTTGGCGCGCGGGCATCACGTTTGGAACAATAATGATCACTCCCGCGTGCAACGGTTCTTGTCCATGGAGGGAAAGGAAGTCGGAACGATTGTTGGTTACAAACGTGTAGTCCTTTGCGCGGATTGTGGCCATGAGTTGCCAGTCTTTCGAGCTACCGAGACCGAGATAATTGACATGATCTGCCACGTAACCGGCCGCATGCGCTACTTCAACCAAGGATGTGTGTAGGCATTCATCGATCAAGAGCTTCACTGTCACTCCGCAAGGGCGCGGCGATGGCGGGTTGCACGAATCGGTTTTCGTTTTGCCCAAGGGCGGGAAACAGGACGTCCGCGGCGCGGGAAGGCTTGGACGTACAGCGGAGCAAGTTCGACCATCTCCCGATCCAGAGCTGGGTAGCCCTCAAGGATCTCTTCTGGTTTAGCCCCTTGGCTCAACATCTCGGCAATAAGTTCGACCGGGATGCGCGTCCCACGATATACCGGCGTACCGCGCATAATCTCGGAGTCGGAAACAATCATGTCCTGTGCACGCTCAAGTTTCCTCAGGTCCACGTCGAGTTCCAGCCGCACTGACTTTACCTGAATTACCAGGGCTGAACCCTCCGTAAGAACCACGGCGTCAACCTCGGGAGACGACTCAATCCTCTTGGCGATTGCTCGGCGAGCGGCGAGAGGCAAGAGCCGCACACCTTCCGCTTCGAGACGCAGATACAAGACTTGCCCGCGACTGAGCATCCGTTGAATGGAGCGGCCAGTGCGAAGTCGCCGCGGCCGAATGAGCCGACGTTCGATTAGCTTATGAACGGCAGGAAGCGGCAGATTCGCAACAGCCGAAGCCTGCGCCGGAGTATATTCTGTAGTGTTCATTCACTTATTCTACCCCAAAGGGGATAGAATTAATAGTGCGGGGAGGATTCAATCTTTGGAGATGCAAATACGCGCAATATCTGCACCGCCTTGCGTGCCTGCAACTTCTGCAACTCTTCGAGCGCACTCTCCAGCCGCTCTTGTTGCTGGCGTCGCGCACGGGCTTGCGTTTGCTTTGCCTTCGGACTGCTCTCGTCGTTTCTAGGATCGCCCATCGCCGCCACCCGCTGTCGCGCCCGCTCCAGATGCTCGCGAATCGTTTCCTCCTGGCGATAACTCCTGCTGCTCGCCAGTGCCTTAATCTTCGTGCCATCTTGCATCACTTGCTCCAGGGTGATCAGTCCTTCCTTGCTGAGCGCCGCCAACACCTGCGTGAACAGTTCATCCAGCTCCTGTTGTTTTTCCACACGGAAATCCGCCAGGGTGTGGTAGTTCACTTCCGTTAACCCTGT
>Ga0209526_10001876_pt1 | contig 14070 bp, 13 predicted proteins | sample JacPinW_OM2H0_M1_FD_188566 | JGI IMG/M metagenome (GOLD analysis project Ga0209526, IMG submission 188566) | Forest soil microbial communities from Algoma, Ontario, Canada - Jack Pine, Ontario site 1_JW_OM2H0_M1 (SPAdes) (version 2) | ecosystem: Environmental > Terrestrial > Soil > Boreal... | reverse complement strand
TTCTGATGGCATTGGCGAAGTGGCAGCCGCCGGCAAGACCGTGATGTCCCATTACCTGGACGATCCCGAGTTGACAGCGGAAACCATCGTGGATGGCTGGCTCCTCACCGGGGACCTCGGTCGCTTCGACGCCAGTGGACATCTGCAACTGTTCGGTCGCAAGAAGAACATGATCGTCACCGAGGGCGGAAAGAACATCTACCCTGAAGATGTTGAGACGGTCTTCGATGGACTGCCGGTGAAGGAATACAGCATCTTCGCGAAGAATTACATATGGCCGGCAAAGAGCCTCGGCCACGAGATGCTGGTTCTTGTCCTTCGTTTGGAGCAGGGGCAAGAATTTGATGAAGCGCTGAAGCAGGAAATCATTATGCGCAACCGCCGCTTGCCCGATTTCAAACGAGTGGGCGGGTGCGTGATCTGGGACAAGGACTTTCCTCGCACCGCCGCCATGAAGATCAAGCGCACGGTGCTCGCCGAAGAGATTCACAAGACCCTAAGCGGGGCCGCCGTGGTCGAACTATAAACATAAAACTATGGGCGACCAACCGTGAACGATTCCGACATCTTTCTTGCGGTGGTCAATCCCGCGGCGGGCGGAGGGCGATGCCGCAAACTGGTCGAGCCGGCGCTCGAGCGTTTGCGCGCGAGGGGAATTCGTTTGAGGGTGGTCGAGACCAACTCTCCGGGCCAGGCGACCGTGTTAGTCCGTGATGCTTACGCCAAAGGCCATCGGAGGTTTATCGCTGTTGGCGGAGACGGGACTTCTTACGAGATCGTCAACGGTCTCTTTCCAGCAGGCGAAGGTGAGCGGGCGACGCTGGCCTTTCTTCCTCTGGGAACGGGCAACTCGTTTTTACGCGATTTCAGCGGCCGCGGAGTGGAGTTTGCCATCGAAGCTTTGCTTGCCCAGCGCTCATCTCCCTGCGATGTTCTGCGGCTGACGCACGAAGCCGGAGTGCTTCACTACATCAATTTGCTGAGCATGGGATTTACCGCCGATGTGGCCACGATGCGGGCCCGCAGTTTCAGTGGGTGGGGCGAGGCGGGCTACCAGTCGTCTATCTTCATCTGCCTGGCACGCTTCCGGCGGCGTCCATTTCCCTTGCGAGTGGATGGAGAGCCGGAGGTGGACCGACGGCCGTGCTTGTTCCTCACCTTCAGCAATAGCAAATACACCGGCGGCACCATGATGATTGCTCCCAAAGCTGAGGTGAACGATGGATTGATCGAGTACGTGCGCTGGGGCCCGATCGGGCGCCTGGGCCTGATTCGCAATTTGCCGACGCTCTATGACGGTACGCACATCAATCATCGGTTGGCCGAACGGAGGCCGGCGAAGCGTATTGATTTCCATTTCGATGCTCCCGTGGACGTCATGGTGGATGGCGAGGTGCTCACGCTGCGCTGCCGAAGCCTCGACGTGCTGCCTTCCGCCCTGAACGTCGTGGTATAAAACAAGATTCCATGTCGAAGCAGAGTAAGAAACGCAGACTGCAGGAGCAGGAAAAATCATCGCTGGCGCGCAAGATCGTCACCGGTGTGCTGATTGTGGCTGCCTTTGCCGCGGTCATCTACATGGGCCTGCGCAAACGTGGGAATCGCCTTGATGCCTTCGCACGCTGTCTCGCATCAAAACAGGCGACGATGTACGGCGCTTACTGGTGCCCGCACTGTGCCGACCAGAAGGAAATGTTGCGATCGTCCTTCCAGTACGTTCCTTATGTCGAGTGCGGCGTGCCCGGCTCCCGCGATGAAGCTCCGGTCTGCAAGAATGCGGGGGTGAAGCATTTTCCCACCTGGCAGTTTGCCGATGGGGAACGCCGGGAGGGGACGCAGACCCTGCAGGCCCTTGCTCGCAAGACAGGATGCGCTCTGCCATGACGGGGTTTGCCCGGCGCGTTGTGCTGCTGATCGCTGTGCTGGCGGTGGGCGGCGCGGTAGTCTCATCCGTTTCGCTCTACCAGCACTACGGCACTTCACAGACCACGTACTGCGACTTCGGAGAGAGTTTCAACTGTGACATCGTGAACCGGAGCACTTACTCTGTAATTTTCGGTCTTCCGGTGGCGCTGATCGGCATCATCGGGTACCTCGTGCTGCTGGCCCTGGCCACCTTCTATCGCAGCAAAGCAGAAACTCCGGTGATGTTGTTGATCGCCTCGCTGGCGGGTTTGGGATTCGCGCTGCGTCTCACTTACATCGAAGGTTTTGTTCTGGCGGCATGGTGCATTTTGTGTCTGTCGTCGCTAGCCTTGATTCTTGGCATCGCCGTACTTTCATCGCTGCTGTTGGTCGATAGCGTCCGTCGGGGGTAGAGCCGGTAGTGATTGTCATGGAAGAAAATACAACATCTCAGACCACTTCATGCGGCGAGGCGTCCCCGGCGCCAGAGGGGCCTCGAGTTGTGGGTGATTTGCGCTTGCATGAATTCCAAAGTCGTATTTTCCGCAATACGCGTATGCTCCGGGTTTGGCTGCCGCCGGGGTACAACGAAACAGAAAATGAAGGCCGACACTATCCCGTGTTTTACCTGCATGACGGACAGAACCTGTTCGACCCGGCGACGGCTTACATCGGAGTCGACTGGCAAGTGGACGAATCGGCTGACCGCCTGATTTGCCAAGGCAAAGTTCCTCCTTTGATTGTCGTGGGCATAGATAACGCGCAGAAAGACCGCCCCAGGGAGTATCTACCGTATCGGTCTTTTCATCCCCCCATCCTACGGCCTCAGGGCAAGCAATATCCTAATTTCCTGTTGAACGAAATCATGCCGTTCGTGCAGCAGCGATACCGCATCGCAAGAGGCCCAGAAAACACGGGCCTAGGTGGATCATCGCTGGGTGCAATCATTTCGCTGTACACTGTGATGGAGCGACCAGGAGTCTTCGGCCGTTTGCTGCTGGAGAGCCCGTCTCTGTCTATCTCCAACCGCCAGCTTTTGAAATGCAGTCGTGCTTTTCGCGAATGGCCAGCAAGGGTATTCATGGCGATCGGAACCAGAGAGGCTGGCAGTGAAAACCGCGATCGACAGGCAGTCGCGAATGTTCGCATGCTTGAGCAGGTTTTACGCCGCGCCGGGTTGAAAGGAAACCGGTTACTAGTGAAGATTGAGGAAGGTGCGACCCACAGTGAAATAGAGTGGGCCAGGCGATTTCCGGAAGTGCTGATGTTTCTGTTCGGCAGCGCAAACCCGCACGTGTCATCCTGAGCGGAGCGGCTTCTTCCACATCGCGAAGCAGTCGCGGAGTCGCTACTCGCTCCACGGCCTCGCTGGGAACCGGTACTCTCACAATTTGAGCCGAATCCGCGGCGAGCATGCCTTGCCATGCCAGAACTTAAGTCTGTAGGCTCCTTCGACTCCATCTGGTAGTGGCTCAGTTTGAAATCCATACCTCTTTTGGAAGAAATTGTGGAGTTATCAAAATGACAACGAACCGCAAGGCTGATCTTGGGAAAAACCTATTAATGTTTGGTGTACTGTGGTTCACAAGTAGTTTTCTGTGGTTCGTTCTCGACTCCTTCTGGCCGCCAGGTATTTTTACTCTCCCGCCGTTGGACCACCCGCAGAGTATTTACAATATATAGTTGCGTGTCGCATTTGTAATGTCGGCTACATCGGCGGCGGTTGGAATACTTCTAAGGCGGAGCGTATTTCGTAAACTTTCCCTTGTGGACTACATAATCGTGTTAGCTTGCGCGACCGTTCCCGTCCTATGCGTGTTCAAGATGTCCGAATGGATTCATTTTTCAAACTGAGGCAGCACTCTCCATCTTCCCCTTCGCAAACGGGTGATATCCCTGCCTGTCAGGGTTGTGTTTTCCCACGGGCGAAAATCTTGGGGTCGGCTGAATCACGCGGATACCCACCCGCTTGCGAAGGGAAAGATTCCGCTCAGGATGACAACTCTGTGGGTGTGGCCGAGCTCAGAGCTAGACTCCTTACTGAAATCCGCCAGGTGGTCCACAACAAGAGGGTCATTGCCATCACCGACAACTGCAAATGAGTAATCCGGGCTAACACTCCCAGCAAGAAAAATGGGTAGCACAGGTAAAGCAGCAGCGAAACCAACGAAGCGAAACGGTCGTCATGGGCCACAATCCAATCACCGAGCAGCAGGAACGCCGGCGCAAGAATTACCAGGTCGTAGACCGTCAGGTGTGGTGATACGAGGACGGTAGCCAACAATAGCGATATACAGCGAACTTCCAGAGATGCTTTGTTCCTCCAGCAGCGAACTGCTAGCGCCAGAATGCTGAGGGCACTGACCAGGTACAACGCAAATGCCACCCGAGGCCACGGCACCAGCAAAGACCAGAAGGATCGCAGCGAATGCGTTTGATAGAGCCGCGGCTCGAGCAACAGCAACATATCTTCCACCCGGATTAGTGCATGCCAATAGGCTTCGATGACCGAGTTGCCATAATGCATCCAAGCTGCAGCAAGCTGAAGGAAAATAGCCACAAGAGCGCCAGCGATCAGGTTCCATTCGCGTGCGAACACAAACACAACTGCCGCGGCCACACCCAACTGTGGCTTGAAGGCTAGTGATCCAATGGCCAATCCCGCAAGTAACCTCTGATCACGGCGTAGGCCGAGATAGGCCAGCGTGAAACACAGAAGTGCGAGACCCGAGGTCTGCCCCCAGGCCAGCAGGTGAAAAAATCCCGGAAAGGCAATCGCCAGAACGAGAGCCGTCCACCGATAAGCCTGAAGATTGGGACAGCCCTTCCACACTGCGTAGCAACAGAAGGCGTAAATCAGAACGTTCACAGAAAGCCACACCGTCAACGCCAAACCGTAGGGCAGCCGGGCAAAAGGCTCGAAAAACAACGAAACCTGCGGTCCGTAAAGCGGAACATAGAGACTATCGGATGCTTGTGATACCAGCTCCTTCGCCAGTTCCGCTTGCGCCCGCATGTCGTAGAGAGAGTCTCCGCGGTCTCGCAACGCGAGATTTCCCAGAGTATAGAAATGCAAAAAATCCGTGCCCTTGACCTGGCCGTTGCGGTCCAGCAACCCAGGCGTGAACATGTTCACGGCATAGACGGACCACAGGCACAAGGCCAGCAAGAGGCCATGCACACGGGCTCGCCTTGCCGTGAGCCACGATCGAGGATTCATGGTTCCAGCGTCGGTGGCCACTGATCTGCGTTCAGGCGCCACAGGTGCCGATCGTGAAAATACTGCAACAATTCATCGTTGTTCCGCTCTCCCATGTCGCGAGCCCAAATGACTTTGGCTCCATCAATGTCCGCTGCGTTGTACACCCACTCCCGGTCAAGATCATGATCCGGGCCGTAGCGCACCATCACCAAATGCTGTCCAGGTGAGTTCTCCAAGTCGTGGCAGATTAGCGCACGTTCCAGATTGCCGCGCGGCCACGCTGGCTCGATGGGCGCTCGCGCGGCTACTGCAGCTATCCGCAGAGCGATGATGGCGCAGCAAATCACCGGTATGGCACGGACGATGGCTGCGCCAAACCGCCGCTCACGATACTGCCACAGCCTCAGGTGGCGCATGCCTTGCACAAGCGACAGATACAACAACCCGCTGGCAGCGGCGAGATAGTGCGGTGAGGTCCAGGTCTCAACCATCATTCCGAGCAAAAACAGAGTGCTCGCCAGCAGCGGGAATCGCATTCGACGGTCATGAAATGTCCAAGGCAACATCAGCAGAGGAATTGTTAGCACCGGTCCCAGATAAAAATCCCACAGGAACCAGATCTTTTCGCCGGTATTGCGGAAGAAGCCTTCAAGCGTATGGCTGCGCTGATAAACACGAAGCTCCCGTTGGTAGAACTCGCGCATGACCACATGGTGATAGATGGGTTCGGGTCGAGAAGCTTGCCACAGGAAATACGGTGCCTGCGAATACATCCCGCGATTGACCCGGTAAGTCAGGCGGAAAGCACTTCCGGTAACGCGATGGTAGTAATACCCGGTCGCCACGGCCGTGAGGGTGAGAACGATCACGATTGGCACTACAACTCGCCTCCGAGCGATAGAAACCTTGGGACGTCGTTTGTCAGCCCGCCATGGGATCAAGGTTGTTACGGCCAGGGCGAGAATCAACCCTTCATAAGGCCGGCTGTTGGCCAGGATGGCAAGTCCCAGGGCCAGCCAGATCCCGTCTCGAAGCTTCGCATCCCGGCGCAACCGTGGCAGCGCGCCCACTGCCAGCGCGCCTCCTAGAGCGACAACCGAAGCACTCCAGTATCCGTTCATCCAGTAGCTCAGGATGCCAAGACGCAGGGCCGCCAGCAGGCCGCCGAGTAGCGCCCATCGAGGGGGTAGCCAGCCCTGAAGCATCCAGCACAACGCCGAGCACATGAGCGCAGTGATGAGCCACTGCCCGATCCACGGATGCCCCAAACGCTCTCCCAGAGCCAGAACCAACCCCTGCGCCGGGGGATACATGGACATGTACGTCGGCTGCTGGATGATGTGAAAGCTCTCGAAGTGCACGCGCATCGGATGGGGCTGATTAGTGAGGCGGCCATGCGCGAAGGTGTCAGCGGCGAGGAGATAGCTGAACTCGTCATGCCAGCGGGGCTCAGGGATGCCGAGAAGAGGAATTAGAGCTGCTCGCGAAGTAAGAACTAACAGGCCCACAATCGCCAGACTGAGCGCTTTTCTTCGCGCCAGCTTAAAGAACCATCGCTCGAGAGAGCAGAATCTTGCAGGTTCTTTCCTGGGGCGAACTAGAATCAATCCCAGCGTGGCGAGCACCAGGACTAATTCGATGATCTCGAGCAATGATGGGGCGAGGCGGGCATAGAATCCGGCCATGCTCAGCGGATTCTCCGTTGCCGGTTGCAGATTGTCAATCGGACACCAGACCTCGGACGTCGGACCTCAGACCTCAGACCTTAAATTGCAGATGTTGGGGGGCGGTGCGAAGTTTGAGGCCTGAACCCTGAGGTCTGACGTCCGAGATCCGACGTCCGAGATCCGACACCTGCCTCACCGCGCGCCTCATTTTCCTATCGCCACTCTGTCCGTGTTCAGCTTGTCGAGAATGCCAAACGCTACGTCAATCGTTTCTTGATCCACGGTGCGGTTTTTGGAGATGGCGTCGGCCAGGGGTACGGAGACGATCTTGTTAGCCCGCAAGGCTGCCATGCAGCCAAACTCGCCGCGGTGTACCATGTCGATCGCTCCCAATCCATAGCGTGTGGCCAGCATGCGGTCGAAGGCGCTGGGAGAGCCGCCCCGCTGCACATGTCCCAGAACTACGGTCCGAGTTTCGAAGTTGGTGCGTCGCTCAATTTCCCGCGCCAGGATGTTGGCGATTCCGCCCAGCCGGGCATGTCCGAATTCATCCTTGCCCATGTCAACCACGATCGGCGCCCCATGCTGTGGATCAACATCGGTGGAGAACTTAGCGCCTTCGGCTACTACCACAATGCTGAAGTAGCGGCCTCGCGCGTGCCGCAAACGGATGGTCTCGGCGACCTTATCGACATCGAAAGGTATTTCAGGGATCAGAATTACATCCGCGCCACCGGCGATACCGCTATACATCGCGATCCAGCCGGCGTCCCGGCCCATTACTTCCACTACCATCACGCGATTGTGCGCCTCGGCGGTGGTATGTACGCGGTCGATGGCCTCGGTCGCGATATTGACCGCCGTGTCGAATCCGAACGTGTAATCGGTACCGACGAGGTCATTGTCAATGGTCTTGGGGACACCCACCACGTTGACGCCCATTTCGTGCAGTTTGTGCGCTACCGACAGAGTGTCGTCGCCGCCGATAGCGATCAAGGCCTCGACATGGTGCTGCTTCAGGCAGGCGACGCACGTGTCCAACCCCTCTACCTTCTTGGACGGGTTGGTGCGCGAGGTGCGTAAGATCGTGCCCCCTCGAGGCAGAATTCCACCCACGCTCGCCAGATCCAGTGGCATGCTCTTGTCTTCCATAAGGCCGCGCCAGCCCTCCAGAAAGCCAACGAATACGTCCTCGTAGTGGAAGCAACCTTTGCGTACTACCGCTCGGATAACTGCATTTAACCCTGGGCAATCGCCCCCGCCAGTGAGTATGCCAACTTTCATTGCCTGCTCCTAAGCCCCCGAACTCGCAGCTATGCTCGCGTGACTCCCCTGAGTCGCTCGGGATACACTTCTACCGTCATCACTTGCAGCGGAATATTAAGACTACCATTAAAAGGGCGTATTTTTGTTGCGCCTGGAACGTGGTCGGCCTCTATTGCCGATTGCACCGGGGGCCGGTGATTAGCCACAATATCTGCAACAAACACGTAATCTCATGTCCACACCGTTACGCATCCTGATCTGGCTTTTGGTTGCACTCTTGGGTACGCTGGCTCTAGCCACGGTGGCGTTACGTCGAGGTGAGCAGATAAATGCCATGTGGTTGGTGGTGGCAGCCATTTGCACCTATGCCCTGGGGTACCGCTTTTACAGTAGGTTCGTCGCCGCTAAAGTCCTCGCCCTGGATGCCCAGCGCGCCACCCCCGCTGAGCGCATGGAAAATGGTCGTGACTTCGTCCCCACCAACAAATGGGTAGTCTTCGGACACCATTTTGCGGCCATCGCCGGACCTGGACCTCTGGTCGGTCCGGTGCTGGCGGCGCAATTCGGATATCTTCCTGGAACGATTTGGATACTTGCCGGCGCGGTCTTCGGTGGCTGCATACAGGATTTCGTGATTCTGCTGTTCTCGGTGCGGCGAGATGGCAAATCGCTCACTGAAATGGCTCGCGAGGAGGTTGGCCGCCTGGGTGGACTTGTGGCCTATGTGGCTGTGATCAGCATTATCGTAATCCTGCTCGGGGTTTGCGCGCTGGTAGTCGTAAACGCGCTCAAGGCCAGCCCGTGGGGCACCTTTACCATAGCCATGACCATGCCCATCGCGCTTCTGATGGGCGTGTATTTGCGTAGGTTGCGACCCGGCAAAGTGCTCGAGACTTCGGCACTCGGTTTTGCCCTGGTGATGCTTGCGATCTGGGGCGGACAATGGGTTTCCCAGACTCCGTCGGTGGCCCGGTGGTTTACGCTCACAGCTCCAGTTCTGGCTATTTTGATCATCGTTTACGGATTCGCGGCGTCGGCGCTGCCCGTCTGGCTGCTGCTGGCGCCGCGCGATTACTTGAGCACATTTGTGAAGCTGGGAACGATCGCCTTACTGGCATTGGGCATTGTTGCCCTTCGCCCCATCCTGCACATGCCGGCTCTTACCCGCTTTATCGACGGCTCGGGCCCTGTGTTCGCGGGAAATGTTTTTCCTTTCGCGTTCATTACCATCGCGTGTGGAGCGATCAGCGGGTTTCACTCGTTGATCTCCAGCGGCACGACGCCCAAGCTGATCCGCTGCGAGACCGAAGCCCGCATGGTGGGGTACGGAGCCATGATGGCGGAATCTATGGTGGCGATCATGGCCATGATCGCGGCCTGCGTTCTTCAGCCGGGAATCTATTTCGCGATCAACAGCCCTGCGGGAATCGTCGGCGCCGCGCCGGAAGCTGCGGCCGCGACCATCAGCGGCTGGGGATTTCCCGTTACCGCAGCGGAAATGCATTCGCTGTCCCAAACCGTGGGCGAACAAACGCTCTACAACCGCACCGGCGGAGCGCCCGCCTTCGCGGTGGGAATGGCCCACATCTTCTCGAACAGCCTGGGCGGGCAGGCATTGATGGCGATCTGGTACCACTTTGCCATCATGTTTGAAGCGCTGTTCATTCTCACGGTTCTCGATGCCGGTACTCGCGTGGGTCGTTTCATGGTGCAGGATGCCCTCGCGCACGTGTGGAAGCCGCTCGGCCGCACCAGTTGGTATCCCTCAGTCCTTGCTACCAGCGCGCTGATCGTCGGCGCCTGGGGATATTTTCTATGGCAGGGCGTGAAAGATCCGTTGGGTGGGATCAACTCGTTGTGGCCGCTGTTCGGGATCGCCAATCAATTGCTGGCAACCGTGGCCCTGTGCGTCGCCACCACAATTGTCGTTAAGATGGGTAGAGCGCGCTATGCAGCCGTGACGCTCTTCCCCCTGGTATGGCTGGTAGCGGTGACGTTCACAGCGTCATGGCATAAGATCTTTGACCCCAATCCGCGTATCGGCTTTCTGGCACATGCCGCACAGCTGGCTTTCAGTCCTGGCACGAATATTCGGCTGATATTTAATGATCGGCTCGACGCATTCGTGAGTGGAACCTTGATTGTGATGGTGGGATTGATCTTGATCGAGTCGGCGGTGGAATGGGTGCGAGTGCTTTCCGGGCGCAAGCAGGCGAGGGTAAAAGAGTCGCCGTTCGTGGCTACGCAATTCGCCACCGAGGAGCAGGAATGAAGCCGCGACTAGGCACGGGCCCCGTGGGGACAGCCGCCCTCGGCTTCCCGGGCGAGCAAAGCTCGACAGGTTTCACGGCCCTGATGAAGCGCGCGGTGATGCTGCTAATGTCTGCCCTACGCGAGATTTTCGATGAGTCTGCCTACGTCCGGTTCTTGAAGCGCAGGCACATGGTGTCGTCCCGCGAGGCGTACTCAGCCTTTTCCCGGGAATACGAAGCGACCACAGCGCGCCGGCCCAAGTGCTGCTGAAATGAGGTAGGCGCGGGCATTTCGCCCGTGCGGGCCTGAACTAAGAAGAACGGGCGGGGAACGGTCGTCTCCACGTCGAAATGCCCCTCTACCCCCTGCGTCCGAATTTGCCTGGCTGAATGTTGAGCACTGATTGGGGAGTGCTGAAAATTGAATGCTCATAGTGAGCATGTGAAACTAAGGTAGACTCTCTCCCATGCGCGTGCTGGGGATTGATTGTGGCACTGAGTACACGGGTTTTGGTGTTGTCGAGTTAGGTCACAACGACACGCTCGTTTGCCTCACTTGTGGTGCTATCAAGCTCTCGGTTCGTGAACCTCTTCCGCTGAGGCTGGCGATTATTTTTGATCGGCTCGGTGCCATCATCCAGGAGCACAAACCCGACGACGTCGCCATCGAAGATGTGTTCTACGCGATCAACGTAAAGTCTGCGCTCAAGCTGGGGCAGGTCCGGGGCGTGGCCATGTTGGCCGCATCCTCCGCCGGATTGGAAGTTGCAGAATATTCGCCGCTGTCCATCAAGTCTGCCGTAGTGGGCTATGGCAAGGCTGAGAAACAGCAGGTTCAGCATATGGTCACGCGCTTGCTCAACCTCAGCAAAGTACCTGAACCCGCCGATGCCGCCGATGCCTTGGCCATTGCTATCTGCCATCTTCATACCTCCGCCACGCTCTTGCGCCAGCGTGCCGCGGGAGGATGAAAACGAGGAATCGGACAGCAACATCCGTTCGATTTTTTGGCATAATCTCTTGTGCATGGCTTCTGTGGTGTTTCCATTACTTTCATCAGCGCGGCTATGGGTGCTTTGTCACTTAGCCCTCGCACTTTTCCCCATTTCCGCTCGCGCGCAGCACACGGCGGTGGTCACTTTCACTCTGGATTTTCCCGGCTCCGAGCCCTCTCATTACTCCATCTCAGTTTCTTCCGACGGCCACTCAACCTACGACTCCGATGGAAAGCTGAGTCCCGACTCCGAGGCGGATCCGTTTCATCTGGACTTTTCGGTTTCCCCGGCTACCAGCAAGACCATTTTCGACCTGGCCAAGCGCGGGCACTACTTTCAGGGAGAGATTGACTCCAACAAACGCGGACTGGCCTCGACGGGAGCCAAGACTCTGACTTACAAGGATGCTCAGCGAAGTGCGACCGCGACCTACAACTACTCTCCGCTCGCTGCTGTTCAGCAGGTGACACAGTTATTCCAGAACCTCTCCACTACTTTAGAATTCGGCCGTCGTCTCCAGTATTTCCATCGTTACCAGAAGCTTGCGCTGGACGAGGAACTGAAACGCATGGAAGATGTGGCCAACCAGAACGGTCTGGAAGAGCTGCCGGCGGTCGCGCCCATTCTGCAGCAGATCGCGAGCGACTCCTCCGTTATCAACCCGGTCCGGGCACGCGCCCAGAGGATGGTTGAGCGAGCTGGTTCCGTAAAGCGATGAGTCGGTGGCACCGCTTTTCGGTGTCAGTGTCGATTTACTGGCAACTAAGCGATCCGAAAGGTGTTCTAATGGGGTAAGGGGCAGTCTCTCGGGAGGTAGCATATGTCCACCCACAAATTGGTTAGTTTGTTCGCGCTGGCGGTCTTGGCGTGCTGGTTGGCCGTTCCCTGTTTTGCCGACTCGCAAGCTCGTATTGTGCGGTTGAGCCAGGTGGAGGGAGACCTCCAAATCGACCGTAACACCGGGCAGGGATATGAAAAGGCCTTCGTGAATTTGCCCATCACCCAAGGCACCAAACTCCGCGTCGGAGACGATGCGCGGGCTGAGATCGAGTTCGAAGATGGAAGCACCTTGCGTATCACGCCCGGGACAGTGGTTGAATTCTCCGCGCTGGCACTACGCGATTCCGGAGCCAGAGTCTCAGCTTTGAACCTTCAGGGAGGAACCGCCTACTTGAATTTTAAAGGTGAGAAGGAGGAAGAGTTTACTCTCGGCTTCGGACGCGAGAAACTCGCGCTTACCAAGCCGGCCCATTTGCGGATAGAACTGAAAGATACCGCCGCCACCTTGGCTGTGTTCAAGGGCGATGTAGAAGCGGAGGGGGCGTCGGGCAAGGTTGATGTGGAAAAGAAACACAGCGTAACCTTCGATCTCGCGGCTGACCGCTACACCCTGACCAAGAATCTGGAACCAGATCCTTACGACGAGTGGGACAAGCAGCAGGAGAAATATCACCAGCAGTACAGCGCCTCATCATCGAATAGCTACTCGAACTACAGGTATGGTGTAAGCGACCTGAACTACTATGGAAGCTTCTACAATGTGCCCGGCTACGGCACGATGTGGCAGCCCTATCTGGTGGGCGCCGGTTGGGACCCGTTCATGAACGGTGCATGGATGTGGTATCCCGGCTTTGGATATACGTGGGTCTCCGCCTATCCCTGGGGCTGGACACCGTATCGTTATGGGTCTTGGGCGTTCGTTCCATCCTATGGATGGTTCTGGCAGCCGGGGCGGACCTGGGCTGGGTGGAACACAGTGCCTCAAATCGTGAATCCGCCGCAAAGCTTTAGCTTTCCCAGGCCACCAGGCAAGCCAGGGCAGACGCTGGTCGTGAGCCGCGGGGCTTTGCCAGCTCCGGTGCGCGTAGTCCAAAATCGGGTCGAGGTCCGTGGCGATTCTGCGGGTTTGGGAGTTCCACGAGGCAGCGTGCGCAATCTGGGCAAGATCTCGCAGCAGTTTGAGCGGCCGACGTCCGCCCGTGGAACGATTCAGGCCCCGCTGGGTGGGTCCGCGGCGCGCTTGTCAGGAACCTCTCGGCCCTCGGCATCGCGCACTGCTCCTCCAGCTCGGAGTGCTCCTCCAGCTCGGAGTGCCCCTCCAGCTAGTGGCGCGAGTCCTCGGATGAGCGCTCCGGCGCCCTCGAGTTCCAGCTCACACGGTGCTCCTCATAAATAAGTAGTGCCAAAAGCGGGGATTGGGGCGGCAGCATATCGAGTTACGCGGAGCGCAGGTCCAACGTTCTACAAAGCTTGGTAAGCTCACATACCAATTGGCCACTACTTTTCAGGAGGTCGGGAATGTTGACTATAAAGACTTGGGTACACCTTGGTCTGGTCGCGGCAGCACTCATATTTTTCAGTTCGCGAGGCTCGGCGCAGAATCTGTCGTGCTCCTCCGATGATGGTCATCGGCATTATTGTCCGGCTGACACCCGGGGTGGAGTGCAGCTGTTGAAGCAACGGAGTGACTCTCCCTGCCGCCAAGGCTACAGTTGGGGCTTTGACCGCGGAGGTGTCTGGGTAGATCGCGGCTGTCGAGCGGATTTCGTAGTAAGCGCCTACCAGAATCGGGGTTCGTACCAAGGCGGCCAGGGTAGCCCAAGTACAATCTCGTGCTCTTCCGACGACGGTCGCCGGCATTATTGTGCAGCCGAGACGCGAGGGCGGGTTCGCCTAGTGCAGCAGCGCAGCGAGTCTGGGTGCCGGGAAGGCTACAGTTGGGGCTCGGATGGCGGGGGCATCTGGGTCGATCACGGCTGCCGGGCGGATTTTGCGATAGAACG
>Ga0209526_10001875_pt1 | contig 14079 bp, 9 predicted proteins | sample JacPinW_OM2H0_M1_FD_188566 | JGI IMG/M metagenome (GOLD analysis project Ga0209526, IMG submission 188566) | Forest soil microbial communities from Algoma, Ontario, Canada - Jack Pine, Ontario site 1_JW_OM2H0_M1 (SPAdes) (version 2) | ecosystem: Environmental > Terrestrial > Soil > Boreal... | reverse complement strand
CGGTCGGCGATTTGCAGGGCGGCTTGGGCGTTCTGCTCGACCAGCAGGACCGAGACGCCGCTGGCGCGCAACTCGGAGATGGTGCGGAAAATATCGGCGACGATGATCGGCGCCAGACCAAGACTCGGCTCGTCCAGCATCAACAGCCGCGGCGCGCCCATCAAAGCGCGGCCCATGGCGAGCATCTGCTGCTCGCCGCCCGACAGCGTGCCGGCTAGTTGCTTGCGCCGCTCCTTTAGCCGCGGAAACAACGTGTAGACGCGTTCGAAGGATCTTGCGGCGACGGCCCTCGCGATCCGGAACGCGCCGAGCTGCAGATTGTCCTCGACATTCATGGTGGCAAAGAGTTCGCGATGTTCCGGCACCAGGCTCAGGCCCACCGCGACGCGATCCTCGATCTCGAGCCGCGCCATGTCCTCACCGGCAAAGCTGACGCGGCCCTTGAGCGGCAAGATGCCCATGATGGCGTTCAACAGCGTGGTTTTGCCGGCGCCGTTGGCACCGACGATGGTGACGATCTCGTTGTCGCCGACCTCGAGCGACACCGAGCGTACGGCTTCGACCTTGCCATAGGCGACGTGCGCATCGGTGACCTGCAAAAGAATGCTCATGCAGCCGCTCCGAGATAGGCTTTTATCACCTCGGGGTTGGTCTTGATCGCCTCAGGCGTGCCTTCCGCGATCTTGGTGCCGAAATCGAGCACCACGATGCGGTCGGCGAGATCCATCACAAATCCCATGTCGTGCTCGACCAAAAGCACCGACATGCCGCCATCGCGCAATTGGCGCAACAGGCTTGCGAGCTGCTGCTTCTCCATATGCCGCAATCCCGCGGCCGGTTCGTCGAGCAACAGCAGCATCGGATCGACGCACAGCGCACGTGCGATCTCGACAATGCGCTGCTGGCCGAGCGAGAGCGAGCCGGCCAGCGCATCGATCTGGTCGGCCAGCCCAACGCGCTCGATCTGGCGCGCCGCTTCCGCCAGCAACCTTGCTTCATCCGCGCGATCGAGCCGGAACATGCTGGAGAGCGCACCGGCGCGACCGCGCAAATGCGCGCCGATCGCGACGTTTTCCAACACCGTCATGTCCGGCACCAGTTTGACGTGCTGAAAGGTTCTGGAAACGCCGAGTTTTGCTACCTGTTGCGGCCGCGCGTGGTTGAACTTGTTGCCGAGAATCGAGATGCTGCCGCCGGTCGGGCGAAGCACGCCGGTGATGAGATTGAAAGTCGTGCTCTTGCCGGCGCCGTTCGGTCCGATCAGTGCGACGATCTCGCGGGCCTGGACGTCGAAGGAGACATCGTTGACCGCGACCACGCCGCCGAACTGCTTTCGCGCGTTGTCGATCTGCAGAAGCACGTTAACGGAGGTCGGCGGTTTTGGGCGCGCCGGCAAGACAAGCGAAGTGTCGGGCCGTTTGCGATTAAGTTTTAACGGCAATCGCGCCATCAGCCAGGGCCACACGCCGGTCGGCGCCAGTTGCAGGAGCAGCACCAGGAGGATGCCGAACACGATGGTCTCGAGCTGGCCCTGGCCTCCGAACACATAAGGCAAATAGCTCTGCAGGATCTCTTTCAGGATGACGACGATGGCGGCGCCGAGCACGCCGCCCCAGACATAGCCGGCGCCGCCGACCACCGCGACGAACAGATATTCGATGCCGGCCTGCGCGCCGAACGGCGTCGGATTGGCGGCGCGCTGGAAATGGGCATATAGCCAGCCGGAAAGACCGGCCAGCACCGCGGCGTAGATGAATACCAGAAGTTTGGCGCGCGGCGTCTGCACCCCAAAAGCTTCGGCGGCGATGTGGCCGCGCCGCAGCGCGCGGATGGCGCGGCCGGTGCGGGAGTCCAGCAGGTTCATGGTCAGCAGCGCCGAGAGCAAGACCGCGATCCAGATGGCAAAATAGATCGTCCCGGGGTCGATCATCTTGAACGAGCCGATCGACAGCGGCGGAATCGCGGAGATGCCGTCATTGCGACCGAGAAACTCGAGCTTGCTGAACAGATAAAACAGCCCGAGGCCCCAGGCGATGGTGCCGAGCGGCAGGTAATGGCCGGACAGCCGTACCGTGACGAGGCCGAGCAGCACCGCGGCGACGCCGCTCACCAACAGCGAGGCCGGCAATGTCAGCCATGGCGACAGGCCGTAGGCCGTCGTCAGCACCGCCGTGGTATAGGCGCCAAACCCGCAAAACGCCGCCTGGCCGAACGACGTCAGGCCGCCCACTCCAGTGAGCAGCACGAGGCCCATCGCGACCAGCGCGGAGAGGCCGATGTTGTCGAGCAGCACGATCCAGAACGGCGGCATGCCGGGAATGAACGGGATCGCCGCCATGACGAGCGCGAACACGATGATGGGCAGCCGTTGCATCGCGATCAATCCTTCTCTTCCTCGACCGCGGGCGCCGCCAGCGACCGCAGCACGAGAACCGGAAGGATCAGCGTGAAGACGATGACTTCCTTGAAATTGCTGGCATAGAACGAGGAGAAGGCTTCGACCGATCCGACCAGGAGCGCCGCGACCGCGGTCAAGGGATAGCTGACCAGCCCGCCGATGATCGCGGCGATAAAGCCTTTGAGGCCGATCAGGAAGCCGGTGTCGTAATAAAGCGTCGTGATCGGCACGATCAGGATTCCCGAAATCGCCCCGATCACCGAGGCCAGCAGGAAAGCGATCTGTCCCGACAGCGAGGTCCGGATACCGACGAGCCGCGCGCCCAGCCGATTGACGGCGGTGGCGCGCAGCGCTTTTCCGTACATCGTAAGGCCGAAGAACAGCCAGAGGGCGATGATGAAGGCTATCGTGATGGCGTAGACGGCAAGGCTCTGGCCGGTGAAGCGCAGCGGGCCGACGGTCAAGGCGGCATCCGCAATCGTCGGGCCACGCTGGCCTTCGGCGCCGAAAAACACCAATCCAAAGCCCTGCATCGCCAGATGACATCCCACCGAGGCGATCAACAGCACCAGCACCGAAGTGTGCGCGATCGGCTGAAACGCGATGCGATAGAGAAAAAGCCCGATCGCCGCGACGATCAGGAGCGACAGCGCGATATTGACGGCGACCGGCGGATGGCGGCCGGCAAGCCAGGACGTTAGGGCCAAGATGACCACGGGCAGAATGATATTGACCGCAAAGGCTCGCCCGACCCGCGCAAGATGCAGCGACCGGCGCCCGGCGAACAGATCGAGGCAGAACGCGACGATGCCCATCGCCACCGCCAGCCGTGCGGTGCCCGGCATTTGCCCCGCGGACAGCGAGGCATAGGTCAGCGCGCCATAGGTGACGAATTCGCCTTGCGGTATCAGGATCACGCGGGTGACGGCGAACACCAGCACCAGTGCCAGGCCGAGCAACGCATAGATCGCGCCGTTGGTAATGCCGTCCTGCAGCAGGAACAGCATGATCGTCGTGTTCAAGACCGGACGCTCCCCCTCACACAATCGGGCCGGTCGCGGGGCTCTTGGAAGCCCGCCGATCCGCCCGATAACAGCAGTTGAAATAGGCTGCCGGTATTTGATATGATCTATAACAATTATTGAATATAACCTCAAGGACGAGGCAGCTGCGGCCTTGGCCGTTGGCAGGCTCCGGCCATTTGGCAGCCTACCGGGATTGCGAGCATCGGGCGATGACTGTTTCCAAAACCGCTGTGGTCGATCCGGCCAAGGAAACTGCCAAGGAAACTGCCAAGGTGACACGTGCCGCCCGCAAGGAGCCTGACGAGGGCACTGCGGACGGCGTGGCGCTGCAGCTCGGGGAATTGTCCGAGCTGCTCGGCTATTCGCTCAAGCGGGCGCAGTTGAAAGTTTTCGAGGATTTTCTGCGCTGCGTCGCGCCCTTACAACTGACGCCGGCACAATTCTCGGTGCTGCTATTGCTCGACAAGAATCCCGGACGCAACCAGACCGAAATCGCCAACACGCTTGGCATCCTCCGGCCGAATTTCGTGGCGATGCTCGATGGCCTGGAGAGCCGCGATCTCTGCACCCGGATCCGTTCGACCAATGATCGCCGCTCCCACATCCTGATGCTGACCGACAAAGGCAGAGCGGTGCTGGCGCGGGCCAAGAAGCTGGTCGCCGCCAAGCATGAGGCGCGTCTCAACGAGCTGTTGGGCCCGGCCAACCGCGCCGCGCTGCTCGAGATGCTGGCCACGATCGCAAAGGAATTTTGAGCTCAACCTCTCCCCGCTCTTTGCGGGGAGAGGTCGCGAGCGTCTTGCGAGCGGGCGAGGGGCAGGGCACGATCTTCGCCTCATCCGTGGTGTTCACGAATCCTCACGGGATGATTGGTCTTCAGACACTGAATCTATTTCGACTGTGGTGCCTCGCCCCTCACCCGGAGACGTCGCCTTGCGCCGTCTCCGACCTCTCCCCGTAAAGGACGGGGGAGAGGTAAGCGCGATCACGCCGCGACAATACGGCCGGGCGCCGCACGCTGCGGGAGAAACAGCCGCTCGATCTCGGCTACCGGGAGCGGCCGGCTGAACAAATATCCCTGCATCTCGGTGCAGCCTTCGGACGTCACCTTGTCGAGCTGTTCGCCGGTTTCGACGCCTTCGGCGGTCGCCGTCATGCCCATGCCTTTGGCGAGCGCAGCCACTGCGCGGACGATATTGAGCGAGCCGGTGTTTTCCGTGATGTCCTTCACGAACGACCGGTCGATCTTGATCTTGTCGAACGGAAAACACTGCAAATAGGTCAGCGAGGAATAGCCGGTGCCGAAATCGTCCAACGCGATGCGCACGCCGAGCGCCCGCAACTGATGAAGCACCGCAAGCGTGGTGTCCCTGTTTTGCAAGAGCACCGTCTCGGTGATTTCGATCTCGAGCCGGGTCGGCGACAGGCCGGAGGCGGCGAGCGCACCGACGATGACCTGCAGCAGGCCGGGACTGCGGAATTGCGCCGCCGAGATATTGACGGCGACATGGAGATGCTCCGGCCACTGCGCCGCGGTGAGGCAGGCCTGCCTGATCACCCATTCCCCCAACGGCACGATAAAGCCGATCTCTTCGGCCAGCGGAATGAACGAGCTCGGCGCGACCATTCCTCGTAGTGGATGATTCCAGCGGATCAGCGCCTCAAATCCGCTGATCTCGTTGCTCGCGAGATTCACCACCGGCTGGTAATAGAGCTCGAACTCCTCGGCCGGCAGCGCCTTGCGCAGATCCTGCTCGACGATGCGGCGGGTCTGCATCTGCAAATCCATCGCCGGCTCAAAGAAGCGGAAGGTGCCGCGTCCGTCGCCTTTCGCCCGGTACAGCGCAAGGTCGGCGTTGCGCAGCAGCTTGTCGGGCCTCAACCCGTCGCTGGGGCCGACCGCAATGCCGACGCTGGCGCCGATCGCGGCTTGATGGCCGTCGAGGTCAAACGGTTCGCTGATCGATGCAATGATGGCTTGCGCTAGCGAGGTGGCCTCGGTGGGATCGGTGATCGGGGCTTGCACGATGACGAATTCGTCGCCGCCCATCCGCGCGATGGTGTCGGTCTCGCGGACCAGCGCGCGCAAGCGCTCGGCGACGATCTTCAACAGCTTGTCGCCCGCGGGATGGCCGAAGGTGTCGTTGACGGCCTTGAACTGATCGAGATCGAGGTGGTGAACCGCGACCATTTCCGTCCGATGGATGCGGCGGCCCAGCGCCTGCTCCAGCCGCTCGTTCAACAGCACCCGATTGGCGAGGTCGGTCAGCGCGTCGTGGTGCGCCATATATTCGATCTTGAGCTCGGAGACCCGCTGCTCGGTGATGTCTTCATGGGTGGCGACCCAACCGCCGTCGGGCATCGGCCGATGCCTGATCTTGAAGGTGCGTCCGTTTTTCAATTCGACGACGCTGTCGGTGGGTTCGTTGGATATCGCAACGTTGGTGCGCCAATGCAGATATTCATCCCGCGACATCTCGGGAAAACTTCCCGCCTCGAATCGGAGATCGACGATCTCGGTCAGCGGCGTGCCCGGACCGACCCGGTCGCGCGGAAGATCGTACATGTCGACGAACATGTCGTTGCACACGATCAGCCGATGGTTGGCGTCGAAGAAGCACAATCCCTGCGACATGTTGTTGATCGCGGTGTCGAACTGGAAGTTTCGGATTTTCAAGTCCTCTTCCTGCTGCCTGCCGAGCTCGAGTTGCGCTTTCAAGCGGGCGCTGATGTCCTCGCGCCCGGTGATGTCCTCATGGGTGGCCATGCCGCCTCCATCAGGCAGCGGGTGGACCGTATAGGCGATGAGGCGGCCGTCGGTGAATTCATGCACGGTGGTGTCGGCAACGACGGCGCCTTCGACGCGCTGGCGGACGTAGTCCTCGGGCTTTGAACGTACTTTGAGTCCCAGTTTCAGCCGGTGCCGGATCAGTTCACTGGTCGGCGTGCCGGGCTTTACCTGCTCGACCGACAGCCCGTAGATCTCCCGATAGCGCGGGTTGCAGAACACGACCTCGCGCTTGCCGTCGAAGATGACCAGTCCGAGCGACAGATGGTTGATGGCCGCTTCGAGCAGCGAAGCCGGACGGCCCGGCTCCGGATCGATGATACGCGCAACAGAGTCCGACATAGGCTGTTCCCCTGCCGCAACTTCTTGCGGCACTCCGGCACGGCGGAGCGGGCTATTAGAAGCCGAAGCTGGTGAACTGCGCCCTTGAGATGCCCGTATCTTTGCCGGGTTCCTTAGAATTCGCTGAACAAAAGGTTAATATTTGGGCCACGACGCCGGATGGGATTTTACTCCCCATCCACCAGGATCACCCTGATATCGTTGACGTTGGTCAGCGTCGGGCCGGTCTGCAAAAGGTCGCCGGTGGCGGCAAAGAAGGCGGTGGCGTCGTTGTTGTCGAGATAGGCCATTGGGTCGAGGCCGAGTGAGGCGATCTTCGCGAAGGTGGTTTGATCGATCACGGCGCCCGCCGGATCGGATGCGCTGCCGCCGCCGCCATCCGCGCCATCGGTATCCGCCGCCAGCGCCGAAATGCCGGAGGTGTCCTTGAGCAGGGCGGCCAGCGCCAGCGCATATTCCTGGTTGGGGCCGCCGCGGCCGCTGCCGCGCACGGTGACGGTCAATTCGCCGCCCGACAGGATCGCGACGCGTTGGCGCTCGGCACGCGCCTTTAGCGCAAGCTTGGCGTGATCGGCGGCGACGTCGCGCGCCTCGCCTTCGAGGTCGGCACCGAGGTCGACGATGGCGTAGCCGGCGTCCCGCGCCACCCTGATCGCGGCCTCAAGCGAAGCCCGCGGCCGCGCGATCAGCTCGAATTGCGCGCGCGCGAAAGCGCTATCGCCTGCCTTGCAGCTCTCGTTGTTGGCGTCGTTGAGCGCGCGATGGACGGCGTCGTCGAGTTTGAGGCCGTATTTTGCGACGATCAAGCGCGCATCCGCCAAGGTAGTCGGATCGGGTACCGTCGGACCCGAGGCGATCGCGGATGGGTCGTCGTGCGGCACGTCCGAAATCGCCAGCGTCACGATCTCGGCGCGTTGGCCTGCGCGCGCGAGCCGGCCGCCCTTGATTCGCGACAAATGCTTGCGCACGGTATTGATCTCGCCGATCGGCGCGCCGGAGCGGAGCAGCGCCCGCGTCACCTGTTGCTTCTGCGCAAACGACACGCCTTCGGCCGGCGCGATCCAGTTCGCCGAGCCACCGCCCGATAGCAGCACCAGCAGGAGATCGTCAGCTTTCGCCTGCGCTGCAAGACGCAGCGTGTCCTCGGCGCCCTTTAGCCCGGCCGCGTCCGGCATTGGATGGCCGGCTTCGATCACTTTGATCCGCCGTGTCGGCACGCCGTGACCGTGGCGCGTGGTCGCGATGCCGACCAGGCGCGCCGGATCGAGTTCGAGCGCATCGAGATAATGCTGCTCCGCAGCCCGGGCCATGGCCGCGGCGCCCTTGCCGGCGGCAAGACAGATCACGTTACCCTTTGGCACCGGGCGGAGATACGGCGCCAAAACCACATCGGGATGTGCGGCGGCGACGGCCGCGTCGAAGATTGCGCGCAGGAGGGGGCGTCTGTCGGTCATGGCTTCACGGGATGAGAGGGACGTTTGCACCATCAGGTTATCCATCCGATCGCCGCAAAAGAAAACCCCCGCAAGCGCCGCGGAGGTGCTCCTCGCCCCGCTTGCGGGGAGAGGTCGGATTGCGGAGCAACCCGGGTGAGGGGGACTCACCGCGGACTCCCTGGTCTTCGGAACTCGCGGAACCAGCCCCTCACCCCAACCCTCTCAGGGCGAGCTTCGCTCGTCCCGACCCCGCAAGGGCGGGGCGAGGGAGCAGAATCACCGGGCTCTGCGGAGCAGCGAAAGATGCGCTGCTCCGCAGAGCGAAGAAACTCAACCCCCAACGTCGCCGGAGATGACGTCGCCGAACAGTTCCCACTTGTCGCCCTTGAACCGCATCAGCTGAAGCTGGCTGATCGGCGCGAAATCGGTCGATGAAGTGTTGATCATGATGCCGGGCAAAAGGACCTCGGTGCGGAAGTCCTTCAGGTTCGCCGCCTGCTTCATGATGTTTTCGCGGGTGAGGTCGTCGCCGCACTTCTTGAGCACCTCGACCAGCGTTTGCGAAACGCCGTAGCCGACGACGGTCGAAATATCCAGCTTGTTTCCTTCAGGAAAATCCTTGGCCATGAAATCATAAAACTGCTTCATGCCGGGATCGTTGTCCCACTGCGGATCGGAAGCATCCTTCAGGTAGTTGGCGGAAATGATGCCTTGCGAATTCTCAAAGCCAGCCGGTTTCATCACCGCGCCGACGGAAGCCGAGACGTTGTTGAGAATATGCAGCGGTTTCCACTCGATCTCGGCGACCTTCTTGATGGCCTGCGCCGCGAATTTCGGCGTTGCGATATCGATGAACACGTCGGCGCCGGTCGATTTGAGCTTGACGATGTGGTTGTCGACCGTGGGCTCGGTGGTCTCAAAGCTTTCTTCCGCGATGATCATCGAGGCGGCCTTGGCGCCGAGACCGTCTTTCAGGCCCTTCAGATAGTCCTTGCCGTAGTCGTCGTTCTGGTACAGCACGGCAATCTTGGCGTCGGGCTTCTCCTTCAAGAGAAATTTCGCGTAAATCCGCGACTCGCTCTGATAGTTCGGCTGCCAGCCCATGGTCCATGGAAAATCCTTCGGATCGTTCCACTTGGTGGCGCCCGTGGCGACGAACAATTGCGGCACCTTCTTCGAATTCATGTATTTGTGGATCGCCGAATTCGGCGGCGTGCCGAGCGAATTGAAGATGAACAGAACCTCGTCGCTCTCAACCAGCTTGCGCGCCTGCTCCACCGTCTTCGGCGGGCTATAGCCATCGTCGTAACTGATAAAATTGATCTTGCGGCCGTTGATGCCGCCGGCATCGTTGATCTTCTTGAAGAAGGCGGCCTCGGTTTTGCCGATCACGCCGTAAGCCGAAGCGGGACCGCTATAGGGCATGATGTTGCCGATCTTGATTTCGGTATCGGTAGCGCCGGTGTCGTATTTTTTTTGAGCGAGCGCGCCGCTGCTCGAAGCTGCGAGCACAACGAACGCAGCCGAGACAATTGCTACTCTGCTGGTGGCAACAGCCATTTCCGGATCTCCCCTTTTTTGCGATGCTTGTGCAGGCGTCAGTTTGTTGATTGAAAATTTCTTGCGACGCGGACGGGATTGAATACCATTTGGCAGCGGCCAGCAACAAAAAGCCCCTGCGACAAAGCCGCAGGGGCTGCTTCTTTAGTAGTCAGCCGGGCGGAATAACCGGCCCGGCGAGGTGTCAGCCGCCGACGTCGCCGCTGATGGCCTCGCCGAAGCGATCCCAGCTCTCGCCCTTGAATTTCTCCAACTGAAGCTGGGAGATCGGGGCGAAGTTGGAGGCGCTGGTGTTAACCTTGATGCCCGGCAGCAGGCCGCCGAGCTCAAGTCCCTTGATGTTGGCCGCCTGCCTCATGATGTTTTCCCGCGTGAGATCGTCGCCGCAGTTCTTCAGCACATACACGAGGCCTTGCGCGACGGTGTAGCCGTACATCAGGTTGAGATCGATCCGATTGCCTTCAGGGAAGTACTTGGTGAGGAACTCGTCGAAGGCCTTCATGCCGGCATCGTCCTTCCACTGTGGATCGGACGCATCCTTAAGGTAGGTGGACGAGATGATGCCTTGCGAATTCTCAAAACCGGCCGGCTTCATCACGGCGCCGATCGAGGAGGACACGTTGTTGAGGAAGTGCAGCGGCTTCCATTCAATTTCGGCCATCTTCTTGATCGCCTGCGCGGCGAATTTCGGCGTGGTGACGTTGAAGAACACGTCGGCGTTGGTCGACTTCAGCTTGACGATGCTCGAATCGATGGTCGGCTGCGTCGTTTCGTAGCTCTCCTCGGCAACGATCATCGAGACGGCCTTGGCGCCGAGGCCGTCCTTCAGCCCCTTGACGTAGTCTTTGCCATAATCGTCGTTCTGATAAAGGATCGCGATCTTGGCGTTGGGCATATTCTTGAGAATGTACTTCGCGTAGATCCGGGATTCGCTCTGGTAGTTGGGCTGCCAGCCCATGGTCCAGGGGAATTCCTTCGGGTCATTCCATTTGGTGGCGCCGGTGGCGACGAACAGCTGCGGCACCTTCTTTGAGTTCATGTATTTTTGAATCGCCGAGTTCGGCGGCGTGCCCAGCGAATTGAAGATGAACAGCACCTCGTCGCTCTCGACCAGCTTGCGGGCCTGCTCGACCGTTTTCGGCGGGCTGTAGCCGTCGTCATAACTGACAAAATTGATCTTGCGGCCATTGATGCCGCCTTCGGCGTTGATCTTGTTGAAGTAGGCCTGTTCGGTCTTGCCGATCACCCCATAGGCGGAGGCGGGTCCGCTGTAGGGCATAATGTTGCCGATCTTGATTTCGGTATCGGTGGCGCCGGTGTCGTATTGCTTTTGCGCTGACGCGGTTGTGCTGGCTAAGGCGGCTATCGCGAGGGCAGCCGAAAAGGCCCCCAATCGCAAATGGATAGCAGGCATTTTGATCTCCCTGATCTGGTTGAGTGTGTCAGTTTTTTTGATTGGGAGCGCTTTTCGGCTCCTCGGCGCATTCAATACCTTCCCCAAGAACCCTTCAACAAAAAGCCCCCTGCGACGGCGTCGCAGGGGGCGTCATTTAGTCGAACAGCTATCGGGTCACGGACCCGTGAGGTAGACCCTCAGTTGCTCAGGTCGTCGGCGATGATGTCGCCGAACAGCTCCCATTTCTCGCCCTTGAACCGCTGCATCTGAAGCTGTTTGAGCGGGGCGAAGTCGGTTGCGGAAGTGTTGATCTTGACGCCGGGCAGCAGGGTGTCGGGCGCAAAGTCCTTCAGGCTCGCCGCCTGCTTCATGACGTTCTCGCGGGTCAGGTTGTCGCCGCACATCTCCAAAACCTTCACCATGGTCTGCGCCGCGCCGTAACCGTACACCACGGAGGCATCGAGCTTGTTGCCTTCGGGATAATACTTCTCGAGGAAGGCATAGAATTTCTTCATGCCGGGATCGTTGTCCCACTGCGCGTCGGCGCCGTCCTTGGCATAGGCGGCCGACAAAATGCCCTGCGAATTCTCAAACCCCGCCGGCTTGATCACGCTGCCGACCGAGGCCGAGACGTTGGAGACGAGATGCAGCGGCGTCCATTGGATCTCGGCGAGCTTCTTGATCGCCTGGGCCGCGAATTTCGGCGTGGTGACGCTGATGAAGACGTCGGCGCCGGTTGCCTTCAGCTTGACGATGTGGTTGTCGATCGTCGGCTCCGTGGTCTCGTAGCTTTCTTCCGCCGATATCATCGACACCTTGGCGCCGAACCCGTCTTTAAGTCCCTTCAGGTAATCCTTGCCGAAATCGTCATTCTGATAGAGCACGGCGATCTTGGCGTCCGGCTTTTCCTTGATCAGATACTTGGCGTAAATATGCGCCTCGCTCTGGTAAGAGGGCTGCCAGCCCATGGTCCACGGAAAATTCTTCGGATCGTTCCACTTGGTGGCGCCGGTGGCGACGAACAGCTGCGGCACCTTCTTGGCGTTGAGATATTTCTGGATCGCCGAATTCGACGGCGTGCCCAAGGGATTGAAAACCACCAAAACTTCGTCGCTCTCGACCAGCTTGCGCGCCTGCTCGACGGCCTTCGGCGGGCTATACCCGTCGTCATAGCTGACAAAGTTGATCTTGCGGCCGTTGATGCCGCCCTCGGCGTTGATCTTCTTGAAATAGGCCTCTTCGGTCTTGCCGATCACGCCGTAGGCGGAGGCAGGGCCACTATAGGGCATGATGTTGCCGATCTTGATTTCGGTATCGGTCGCGCCGGTGTCGTATTTCTTTTGGGCAAGTACACTGCCGGAGGCAGTCGCGAAAACAATGACCGCCGTCGAGAACGCGGCGATTCGTAATTCTTTAGAAAGCATTTTTTCTCCTTGGTTTGATTGGCTTGACCCGTAACCTGTAGGATGGGTTGAGCCCTTGCGAAACCCATTACACTGGTCCGGTTTTGTTGCTGATGGGTTTCGCGAAGAGCTCAACCCATCCTACTTCTTGAATTTACCGGCCAGTTGCTGGGCGACCATGGCGACTTGCCGTGCGCCATGCGGCACCAGGAAGATCACGAAGAACAGCAGGATGCCGAACACCGCGCCGGAGAGGCCCTTTGAAATTCCCTCCGCAATGTTCGGCACGAAAATGATAAAGGCCGAACCGACGATCGATCCGGGCAGCCATCCGACACCGCCGACCACCATGCCGAGAAACAGCGAGATCGCCAGCGTAATGGTGTAGCCGTCGGGTGCGACGAACTGCACGGCGATCGCGCCGAGGCCGCCGGCAACGCCGGTGATGCCGGCTGAGACCCCGAACGCCAGCGTCTTGTACTTGGCGACGTCGACGCCCATCGCGGACGCCGCGATCTCGTTGTCGCGGATCGCCATGAAGGCGCGCCCCGAGCGCGATTTCAGCAGATTGACGGAGAAGATATAGATCGCGATCGTGACGGCGAGCGTGAAATAATAGAGCCACATGTCCTGCGACATCGGCAGCCCGAACGGCGCATCGGGTTTGGTCACGACCAGCCCCTGCACGCCGCCGGTCCACCGCTCGAAATAGCCGAGCTTTAAGAGCTGCGGCATCGCGGTCGCGAGCGCAAAGGTTGCCAGCGCCAGATAGACGCCGGAGAGACGAAGTGCCGGCTGGCCGAACAGAAACCCGAAGCCAAAGCAGATCGCGCCGGCGATCGGCAATGTCAGCGCGTAATTCATGCCGACATGTTCCATCAGGATCGCCGAGGTGTAGGCGCCGACCGCGTAGAAAGCACTCTGGCCCAGCGAGAACTGTCCGCTGCCGCCGGTCAGGATGTTCAGCGCCAATACCGCGAGCCCGTAGATCAGGAGCATCGTCAATTGGAAGATGATGAAATTCTTCACGAACAGGGGGGCGGCGATCAGCACTGCCAGCATGATCAGCGAGGCCCCGGCGCTGAGCGTCATGGCGCGCTTGGGAACGGCCTCGACCGCAGGCACTTCGGTGACGACTTCCTGAATTGCGCTCATGATCAAACTCGCTTCACGATGGGCCGGCCGAACAGGCCGGCGGGTTTGACGACCAGGACGGTGATGATCAGCGCCAGCGCGATCGGCAATTTCAGTTCATTGCCGACGCCGGGGATATAGGTCCCGACCAGATTTTCGAAGATCCCGACCAGGAAGCCGCCGATCACGGCACCGAACGGGCTGGTCAGGCCGCCGAGCACGGCGGCGGCAAATCCGTAGATCAAGACGCCGAGCATCATGTTCGGCTCGAGGAACACCACGGGCGCGATCATCATGCCGGCAATCGAGCCGATCGCGGCCGCCATGCCCCAGCCGAGCGCGATCATCCATGAGGTGTTGATGCCGACCAGCCGCGCCGATTCAGGCAATGAGGCGGCCGCGCGCATGGCGAGGCCCATTTTCGTGAAACGAAAGAAAAAGAACAATAGCAGCAGCAGTCCCAGCGTGACGCCGATCATGCCGGCCTGGTGGGTCGAGATCAGCTGGCTGCCGAGAAACGGCGAGGATCCGAACGGCGTCGGATATTGCTTGATGGTAAAATCCCAGATCAGGCCGGCGACGCTGTTGATGATCGCG
>Ga0209526_10001874_pt1 | contig 14080 bp, 13 predicted proteins | sample JacPinW_OM2H0_M1_FD_188566 | JGI IMG/M metagenome (GOLD analysis project Ga0209526, IMG submission 188566) | Forest soil microbial communities from Algoma, Ontario, Canada - Jack Pine, Ontario site 1_JW_OM2H0_M1 (SPAdes) (version 2) | ecosystem: Environmental > Terrestrial > Soil > Boreal... | reverse complement strand
AGCTTCCCGATCTCGGCGATCTTGCCGTTCTTGATCCCGACATCTCCGCGAAATGCCGGCATTCCGGAGCCGTCGACAATCCGGCCGTTTTTGATCAGCAGATCATACGCCATCGCTACCCCTTTCTCGATTCAGGTCACAACCCACCGTTTACTCGAAAGAGAGTGTAGCACCGCAAAATCGGCTCACCCATGCGAAATGCGGCGAATGGACGCGCGTCACCGCACGATTATGCATGCCGCCAGATCAGCCCAGCTTTTCGAGTTCGTCGATAAAACCGGCGATTATCGACAGACCCTTCGACCAGAAGGACGGATCGGCGGCGTCGAGGCCGAACGGCGCGAGCAGCTCGCGATGGCGCAGCGTGCCGCCCGCCCTCAGCATTTCCAGATAGCGCTCGGCGAAGCCCTGGTGCGCGTCCTCGTAGACCGCGTAGAGCGAGTTAACGAGGCAATCACCGAACGCATAGGCGTATACGTAGAACGGCGTGTGGATGAAATGCGGGATGTAGGTCCAGTAATGGCGATAGACGCCGTCGAGGCGCAGCGCCGGACCGAGGCTCTCGCGCTGCACCCCGAGCCAGATCTCGCCGAGCCGGTCGGGGGTCAGCTCGGCCTCACGCCGCTCCTCATGCACCTTCTGCTCGAAACTCACAAAGGCGATCTGGCGTACCGCCGTGTTCAGCATGTCCTCGACTTTGCCGGCGAGCATGATCTTGCGCCGGCGCGGATCGGTTTCGCGCGCGAGCAAAGCGCGGAACGTCAGCATCTCGCCAAAGACCGAGGCGGTTTCGGCCAGGGTCAACGGCGTGTCAGCCATCAGATAGCCTTGACGATTGGCGAGCAGCTGATGGACCCCGTGACCGAGCTCGTGCGCCAATGTCATCACATCGCGCGTCTTGCCCTGGTAATTCAACAGCAGATAGGGATGCGCGCTCGGCACCGTCGGGTGGGCAAAGGCCCCCGACGCCTTGCCGGGCCGTAGCGGCGCATCGATCCACCGCCCGGCGAAAAACCGCCCGCCGACCGCGGCCATCTCGGGCGAGAACGCGCCGTAGGCCGACAGCACGGTCTCCTCGGCCTCGGACCAGGAAATCGTGCGCTCCTCCTCTTCGGGCAAAGGCGCGTTGCGGTCCCAAAACGGCAATTCCTCGACCCCGAACCAACGCGCCTTCAGCTTGTAATAGCGGTGGGACAGACGCGGGTAGCTGTCGCGCACCGCCGCAATCAATGCGTCGACGACCTCGTCCTCGACAAAGTTGGCCAGATTGCGCGACGAGATCGGGCGGGGAAAGCGGCGCCAGCGGTCCTCGATTTCCTTGTCCTTGGCGAGCGTGTTGGTGATCAGCGCAAAGACGCGCGTGTTCTTCCCCAACACTTCGCCGATAGTATGGGCCGCCTCGCGCCGAATTTCCGGATCCTTGTCGGACAACAGGTCGAGCGCTTCCGGCTCGGTCAATTCCTGCCCGCGGAACGGGAACCGCAGGTCGGCAACGGTCTCGTCGAAGAGGCGCGTCCAGGCGGCGCGGCCGGCGACGTATTTTTCATGCAGCAGCATTTCGATATCGTCGCTGAGCTGGTGCGGGCGGAACGCGCGCGTGTCCCGCAGCCACGGCCGATAATGGGCGAGCCGCGGGTCGGCGAGCTTCGCGTCGAAGTCGGCGTCGTCGAGCCGGTTGAGCTCCAGAGTGAAGAACAGCAATGCGGTCGAGACCGCGTTAGTGCGCTCCTGCATCGTCTGGTAGAACCGGCCGATCTGCGGGTCGGAAAGATCTCCGGCGTGCACGAGCGAGGCATAGCTCATGATCCGGCCGATCTTCTCCTGCAGCCGCTCATAACCCTCGACTGCGGCGCCGAGCTCGGCCCCCGAGAGCGTGTTGAGGCGCCCTTCGTACCGCTCGCGGAAAGATTCCGCTTCCTCGGCGAGTGTGGTCAGGTCGCGCGTCAACGCTTCGCTGTCGCGGCCGGGGTAGAGGTCCGACAAATCCCATTCAGGTAGCCCGCCAAGCGCCGCTAGCCGCTCTGCCGATGCCGGTTCCGTCGCCGCTGCCGGCAAATTCATCGCCATTCTCCCGATCGGTCACACGGCGTGCATATAGGCCCCGCCGCCGAACGCGCCAACACGGATGCAGAAGCCCAGCGGGTGGCCCATACTACGGATGACGAGGCTGGCTGTTTTCGCTGTTTTTTTGCAGCGAATTATCAGCCAACGACGACCCGTGTTCCGCCGAAATCCTCGCTCGCGGATCCTGCCGGCGAGCGGCGGAACAGCCAGTTGGTGGCTGTTCCGCGGCTGTTTTCCGCTGTTTCGGGTGTCGGCGCGGATCGCGTAGGTGACCCTACCGGCTCCGGTTCTCGGAGAGCGACTTTCTCGATATCGCATCCCACAACGATATCATAAGCCTCATGTGTTGTCAATTTAGCATGAGCCATCCCCAAACGCTGTGGCCATCTCTGCGCGTTCGGCTGCGTGGCAAGCCGGCGCCACGCCGATCACATCACCCAGATCGGCCGCACCTCGACGGTGCCGTAGCGCGCAGCGGGGCAGCGCGCCGCCCAGGACAGCGCGGCGTCGAGATCGGGCACGTCGATCAGGTAGTAGCCGCCGAGCTGTTCCTTGGTCTCGGCAAACGGCCCGTCGAGCACCTGGGTCCGGCCGTCGACGACACGCACAGTGGTGGCCGCCGAGGTCGGTCTCAGCCGATTGGACCCGACCAACACCTTGGCGTCGCGCAAGGCCTGGGTATAGGCCATATAAGCGCTGACAATCTCGGTCATCTGCTCGCGCGGCATGCTCTCGGCCGCCCGCTCGTCGCTATAAATCGCCAGCAAATATTGCATCGTTTCCACTCCTCCATCATCGAGCGCCCCGCTATCGGCGCCCATCCAGATGACGTTCGAAGCAGGCTGATTTCGACATCTCGCTTTGCTGGATGATCACTCGCTCGGCATGGACTGGTCGCCCATCGGCTGCTTTTTGGGCTGGCGAAGAGCTGCTAGGCGCGCTCGTTTTTCTCGCCTCGGACGTCATTGCGGCTCGCCTTCGGGCATCAAGAACTTCCTCGGGTGCGCCGATCCGTCTTGCTCGCTGCGAATAGCCCGCCGGCGCCGCACCGGTTAGCCCGCGTCAAATACCAGCCAAGATTAACACCGGCTCCCACGGTTCCGCTCGATCCCAACTAAAATCGTTAAATTAACCACGTTTAGCCACAAATTGGCTCTCACTTCTACAAAGGCAGGGATTTAGTAGTATCGCTGACAATGTGCGATAACGGCTCGTTGCGGCTCGCCGGGAGGGGCATGTCTGGGACCGATAGGCTGCCGAGCTCGAGGCGGCGGGTGGCGCGCATACGGTTGTGCAAGCGGGCAGCCTCGATCAATGGCTGATCTGCCGCCGGCAAACACCAATAGGTGGGTGGCTCGCCGCAAGGCTGCCGTACTCGCAGCTCTGAATAGCGGCGTCATCACTATGGAGGAGGCTTGCCGCCGGTACGCGCTTTCCGAGGAAGAGCTGCTCGACTGGCAGCGCGCGTTCGAGGCCCATGGCCTCCCCGGACTACGCGCCGCTCGCCTCCGGGCTCGCCGCACCCGTCGATCAAAGGCCGACGATCCGCAGCGATGACGTGAGTTGCGCCCCGCGTTGGTTTTGACGCGTTTTGGACAGTCAAGTTGCAATAGGACTAGTCTTGATCCGGGGCGTCAGCGAGGAAGACGGGCTGTGACCCAAGACGTGCATGCTACAATCTCAGAGCTGCACGACCTTTGGGCCAGCCTCGAGAACGAGCGCCATCGGCTCGCCATGATGATAGCGCAGACACGTAACGGCGGCGCCGACGTGAGGCTACTGCGTGATCGGGAGGCCCGCCTGCTGCTCGACATCAGTGCGGTAGTGGCCGAGATCCGCGAAGCGCCTGCGACCACGCTGCTCGACCACCTCGCCTTGCTCGACGTCGCAATCGAGCATGAAATCGATCTCGCCGCGGACATTGCCTACTACGGTGCAAGAGACTTTCCCATGATCACGCGTCTGCTGCGGGCCTTGGCGCGAACTGCGCCGGGGTTCGAATTCAACTCGCTGCGGCGGTCGTTGTCGTTGCCCGGCCAATTCGAGCAATTGATGGATGATGATATCGAGACGGGCGGACCGATTGGCCTTGGCGGCCGGTAATTGACATGGATTACTGACATGGATTACTGGGGCAATGCAGAGCGCTCAACAGCTCGGACCGGCTCCAATGCGATATTGCCGCTTTCGCCGTGGACGAGGCCGGTGATCGGTGTCTCCGCAAAGATGACGTTGCCGAACACCGACTGACCTTGCCGCGCGGGGCTGCCGAACTCGATGCCGGTATGCGGCGAATAGATCCTGTTGTCGAACACCTCCGCCAGTTTCAGCGGCAAATCATGATCGCGAAAAACCGCAGCAGCCGGCTCCCCGCCGATCAGCACGTTGTCATGGAAACTGATGCGGCCGGAGCCCTGGAAAAGCGCTTCGCGGGGGTTGTCGATCAGCAGATTGCCGTAGATCTGATAGAGATCGCTCGAGCCCGCGCCCTCTTCGGGAAAGCCCCCCACCAACAAGTTCGGCCGATTGCCGTCAGGTGACGGGCGCCCGCTCTTCTTGAACACGTTATTTCTGATGATAGTGGCTTGTGCTCGTTCCGGCATGCCAGGGAGTTCCGGGCGCGCGATCTGATACTTGATCTGCATGCCATAGCCGATCGGGTCCACCACCAGATTGTTCTCGATCAATCCTGCGATGAACGGGGCGGTGCCGTCGGAATCTCCGAGATAGAGCGCCGTGCCGGCTGAAAGGATCGTATTTCGCCGGATGATCCAGTTCCAGGTCGGGATCTTGGTCGTAATACCGTCGGTCTGCTGGTTTGCTCCGGCGCCAATGATCAGGTTGCCATCGAGAACGACGTGATGTGTAGCGGGATGCGGCGATGCCAGTGCCTTGATGCCGTCCGCGCCGGGAAGCCCGCGGCCGTCGATTACCAGATTGCTGATGACGAGATAGCTCGAATCGATGATCTCGACGGTCTTGTTGCCGATCTCGCCAAAAATGACGGCGGGCCGGTCTCCGGCCGGTCCCGTGATGGTGATGCAACGGCCGGGTGCCCCCGCAAGGTTCGCTATAGTGAGGCGGGGGTACTCTCCCGCCGCCAGGACCAGCGTATCGCCGGGCACGAGGCCGGGGATCATTCTCCGATAATTGGAGGGGTCCGCGCGGAGGATTCGCGTTGGTTCCTGTGCAGCGCAAAAATCCGAGGGCGGCGTGCCGCCCGGCTCATTTCCCGCCACAGCGATTGTTCCCCCGCCGCCTTGACAGGCCGAGAGGGCGGAGGCAGCGGCAGCAAGATGCAATGCGACGAGCGTCCCTCGCCTCATCCGCGCGGCACCCCACCCCCTTGCCTAAGGCGGCAGTCGCCTAGTTACTCCGCGGCGGCTCTAACCGGCTCGATAAACTGCGCGATCCACTTGTTGCGTCGCTTCAGGTTCTCCCGATACATCGCCTCGAACTCGGCGGGCGGGAAGGAGTGCGTCGAGGCGCGATTGAGCAGCGCTTCGCACCAGGCCTTGAGCCGCGGGAATTTTTCTATGTGGCCGAGCTTCTTTACCCGGTCGAGAAATACGTAGCGCTGCAGGAACGGGGCATAGGCCGCGTCCACCAGCGAATACTTTGCGCCATTGAACAAAGGCCCGCTGCCCTGCTTTTCCAGTGCCCTCTCGAGGCGCTCGAAGGGCACCGGGATCTGCTCGGCCGCTTTGTCGTAATCGGCCTCGGTGTCGGCATAAGCGGTTGCCGTGACCGCACTGGCGAAGGTGGGGACATAATCGGTCCAGGCCCGATTTATCGCGCGCTCGACCGCGTCCTCCGGATGCAGACGCGGCGAGATGGTCTCGTCCAGGTACTCGTTGATGGCATTGGATTCAAAGAGCGATATCTTGTCGTCGATACGCAGCACCGGCACCTTTTTGTGCGGAGAGATGGCGAGGAACCAATCTGGCCGGTTGTCGGGCTCGATGTGGCGGAGCTCGAAATCGGTCTTCTTCTCGCGCAGCACGATCGCCGAGCGCTGCACCCAAGGGCAGGTCTTGAAACTGACAAGCATGTATTTTGCCATGACGACCTCGGTTCGGCTATTGGGACCACCGCATGATTGCACGCTCCACGGGGGTCGTTAAGCACAAAACGAGGGAGGTCCGCGTTCCGATGATTTTGCCGATCAGGCTCCGAGCAGCCCACCGTCGATGGGGATCACCGCACCGGTCGCGTCATCGTGCTCACCTGCCCTTGAAGACTGGCCGGCGTTTCTCGACGAAGGCCTTGCTCGCTTCTCTATGGTCCTCCGTCATCGCGGTGCGCGCCTGATGCACGGCCTCCATCTCCAGAACCGCGGCGAAGGGTTCAGTTTCCGCGGCGAACAGATTGCGTTTCATGTAGCCGTGGGCGACTCGGGGTCCATCGGCGATGCGCCGGGCGAGGGCCGTCGTTTCGCGATGCAGCACGTCGTCTTCGACGACGCGGTTCACCAGGCCGAGCGAGGCCGCGGCGACGCTGTCGATGATCTCCCCGAGAAAATAGAGTTCGCGCGCTTTTGCCGTGCCGACCAGGCGTGTCAGCGTCCACGACCCGCCAAAGTCGCCGGAATAGCCGACCCCGGCGAATCCGGTACCGAACCGCGCGGAACGGCCAGCGATGCGCAGGTCACAGGCCAGGGCAAGCCCTAAGCCGGCACCTACCGCCGGCCCGTTGACCATTGCGATGGCGATTTTGGGGATCGTGCGCAGCAGCATTGGAAGCTGATGCATTCGGCGCAGCCCCTCGACGCGCTCCTCAAATCCCTGGGTGGCTCGGCTCTCCATTGTCTTGACATCGCCGCCCGCGCAAAAACCCCGTCCGGCGCCGGTGACGACGATCGCACCGATGCCGGTGTCGCTGCCCAAGCGCTGCAGCGCCTCGTAGAGGCCCTGTAGCATTGCCGGCGAGAACGCGTTCAGCCGATCGGGTCGATTGAGGGTCAACCACGCGATTCCGTCTTCCCTGGTTTCCAGCAGGTCGGTCATCTCGGTCCTATAATGGCGGCTCCGCTACCACGGCGGTGGCTGATAGTAAGGCGGCGGATAATAGTAGGACGAGGACGCGGCTGCAGCGCCGACCGCCACACCCGCCGCGACGCCGGCGCCAACTCCGACGGCGGTGCCGCCGTAATAAGTACCCCCGCGATAGACCGTGGTGGGACCGCGGTAGCCGGTTCCGCCATAGTAGGCGCCGCCGGGCGCGCGATACGCGGTCCCGCCATAGGGTCCGCGAGCGGCAGCTCCGCCATAGGGCCCACGAACGGCGGCGCCGCCCGCCGGGCCGCGATAAGCGGCGGCGCCTCCCGGCCCGCGAACGGCAGTGCCGCCCATCGGACCCCGATAGGCGGCGCCGCCATAGGCACCGTGAACCGCGCCCCAGCCGAACGCGTCCGGCGCCACCGATGAGGCCAACACCACACTCAGACAAACGACGGTCAGCCGCTTCATCGCTTACCTCCCTTGCCCCTTGGCCTTGCCCTTGACCGGCGGCGCCGTCGCCGCAACCGGCTTCAATTGCACCTGCGCTGCATCGGCCGGCGGCTGAAAGGTAAAATCCGCGTCGGACGGATGGATATTGAAGTTCCAATCCGAGAACTCGGCGATGAGGTTTGGTTCGCCCGGCAATGTTCGGTAGGTCACAATCAGCCGGCGCGGCAGCGACTGATCGTTTTTCTCCACCCAGAGCTCGAGCTCGATCCCGGGCGGCTGCGAGAAGAACATGTGAAGGCAGGGGACGCCGTCGATCGTCACGGTATTGACCACCGTGCCCTCGGTCACACCCGTCAGAAAGGCCTTGCCTGGATCCTCGGTCAGGAAATCGGCAAGCGGGAAATCAATGCCGAGGCGCCCCACCGCCTCCTTCAGCATTCCCGCGATGGTGCCCTCCGGCACCGGAATGCTCGCGTATTTTTTCTCGGTGGCCGAGTAGACGATGGCGGTCTTGCCGTCAAAAACGAGCTTGCTCGCCCCATCATCTCCGGTCCTATCGACGAGCAGGTGGTTCGGCCGCTTCACGGTGACCTTGAGGGTATGGAAGATGTGGAGGGGGTAACCGTTCGCGTCCGAATGGTCCCGGATCGTCCGCGCCTGAAACGAGAATTGCTCGGCGCGTAGGGTCTGGCCCATGCGCATCAACGCCGCGCTCGCCTCCTCGCTGATTGCCGGCTTTTTTTGCTGAGTGGCGGCGTGTGATGCGGGCGCCGTTAACGGAAGGATGCCGATCAGGCCGCCGGCGAACAAAGCCTCCAGGACGACGACATATCTGAGCTTCACAAAACTTCCCCTACCTCGTTATCCTGGTGTTCACCATAATCAGCGCTTTGCAAACCGTCTACGCTAAGCGACCGATTTTACTTTGCTCCGCATCTTTCGGAGGTGTCCTTGAACGAGGCAATCATCGCTGTTAGATAGAATTGAGAGTACGGCATAGGACGCTTAGGTTTGGGGGGGAAATGCAGACTCTGCGCATTCCAAGGTCGAGCGTAATCCTCCGGTCGGCAATTTTGGGCGCATGCCTTGCACTGACCGCGATGCTGCTTCCCGCTGATTCGCGGGCGCAGATTTACATCGGCGCGGAAGGCGGATGGACCGGTCTGCCCGATCGGACCGACGACATCCTGAACGTGACCTCGATCAAGGCGCGCTTTGACGCCGGCTTTAACGCCGGCCTTCGTGGCGGCTACGAGTGGGGCCCCTGGCGCTTTGAAGAAGAATACAGCTATCGCCAGAACGGCGCTCGGGACCTCGTTGGCAACCACTTCACAATCAAAGGGGTCAGCGGCAACCGGCACACCAATTCGATCATGACCAATGTGCTCTACGACTTCACGCTCGGCTACCCGATTACGCCGCATGTCGGGTTCGGAGTCGGCGCGGTCGACGTCTTCGATGGGCTGAAAGTCCCGGGGATCGGGCAGCTCTTCAACAACAGCAGCTGGCAATTCGGTTATCAGGGGATAGCCGGGATCCGGTACAATCTCAGCCCGACCTTCAGTCTCGATCTCGACTACCGCTATTTCGCCACTACACGGCCGACATTGAATATCCCGAAGACCAATCTGCGTTATCGGACCGCTTACGACACGAACAACTTTGTCGCCAGCCTGATTTATCGATTCGTGCCGCCGCCGCCCCCGGCCCCGGTTCCGGTCGAAGCGCCCGCGCCAGCCCCGCCGGCGCCGCAGGTATTCTTGGTGTTTTTCGACTGGGATCGCGCCGATGTGACCCCTGCTGGGATGGAAGTCGTGAGACTGGCGGCGAACGCCTACAAGGCCGGCGGTTCGGTACGCCTCCAGGTAACCGGGTACACCGATCTTTCGGGCTCCGCCGGCTACAACCAGCGGCTTTCGGAGAGACGCGCCAACAATGTCGCCAACGCCCTGGCGAATTTGGGTGTCGCGCGCAGCGACATGGCGGTCGCCGGCCGCGGCGAAAACGACCCGCGCGTGGCGACCCCGAAGGGCGTGCGCGAGCCGCAGAACCGGCGTGTCGAGATCGGCTTTTCGTAAGGATCGACCGCGGCGCGTGCGGAGCAGCTTTCCACGGGGATGATTGCGCTGGATAGGACGCACAATTCCCGGCGTTAACTGCAGGTCTGCCGCGGGTTTCGGTCGCATAGTAATTGCCATGAAATCATCTACATAGCTGGAACCTCTCGCAGTGCGACGCCGTTCGGGGCGTGTTTGGCCGAAAAGGTCGGTGATGCCGCCAATATCCACCCTTTTTAAGATCGTTGACACGCTGGGTGATGCGCTTGCCTCCTCGCACCAACCTTTGAGCGCCGATGAATTGATCACTTTGGCGCACCATCGGTCGGGGCTGACAGATTTCGGCCAAACCCCTTTTCAGGCCGCGTTTCAGAAGTTTTTGCGCGCCTGTTTTGAGGACGCAAATTTAAGCCTGGTGGGACGGATGGCTACCCGCTGGGACGTGGTGCGGTTCTTGTCAAACCTGCTTCGGCTCGTCGAGGAAGAAAAGCGGGCGCCCGACATCCTTGCTCAGCCGATCGCGAGGCCGATCTTCATCTCCGGGCTTCCCCGCTCTGGGACGACCTTTCTGCACAGCTTGTTGGCCGAGGATCCGGGCAATCTGGTACCGCGCGTCTGGCAGCTGATCCAACCCTATCCGCCCAGAAATTCCGGATCTGGACCCGACCGCCGGGCCCGGCGCGTCGGTCGCCAGCTGCGGCTCTTCGGCCTTCTGGCGCCGGATTTCCGCCGTATGCACCCGATCGACGCGGACTCGCCCCAGGAATGTTCCGAGATCACCGCCCATGTCTTCGCCAGCCTGCGCTTCGACACGACTTACCGTATTCCAAGCTACCGCCGCTGGCTCGACGAAGCCGGACATCTCGAGGCCTATCGCTTTCACAAGCGCTTTCTGCAGCATCTCCAGCATCAGACGGCGGATGGCGGGCGCTGGGTGCTCAAATGCCCCGACCATGTCTTCGCACTAGACGCGATAAGGGCGGTCTATCCGGACGCCCGCCTGGTCTTTGTTCACCGGGACCCACTTGCCGTCCTCTTGTCGGTTGCGCGGTTGACCGAGACCCTGAGGCGGCCATTCACCCGCAGCACCGACAAGGCCGAGATCGGGCGTCAGGACAGCGACCGCTGGCTGGCGGCGACCGAACTAATGATTTCCGCCGCGCAGGAACAGCGCTTCGCGGAGCCGATCTTTCACGTGCAATACCTGGATCTGGTTCGGGACCCGGTCGGCACCGCGGCGGCGCTTTACAGTCATTTCGGGGACACGCTGCATCCCGACGCCGCGGCCCGGATCGGCCGGCTGGTCGAGGCAAGGCCGAACGGCGGCTACGGCGCACACGGCTCTCGGCTCGAGGAATACGGTCTGGACGCCGCACTCGAGCGCGAACGTTACGCGAGATATATGGCGCATTTCGGCATCCAGCCGGAACCGCAGAAGCGTTCGACGCAGTCGACGAGGTCTTCGCCGATTCTCGCCTCGCCGCGATCCGCCAAGCCAATCAAATGACCCGCTTCGGGGACGTCGCGGGCATCAGCTCGGGCCATCCGGTGGTCAGCGCGCCATCAGAACCGGGAGCTGCGCTTCCATAATAATGTGCCGAGTGCCGCCGCCGAAGATCATCTGGCGGATGCGGCTCTGCGTGTAGGCGCCTTTCAACAAGAGATCGGCACCAGCTGCCATCGCTTCCTTCAGAAACGACTCGCCCTGGGCCTTCTGCCGGCCATAGGCTGTTCGAACGCTGACATCCATGCCGTGCCGTTCGAGCGTGCGCGCCAGTTCTTCGCCCTCGGGACCCGGCTCAGGCATATGTTGCGGGCCTACCGTAACGACCACGACCTTGCGCGCCTGCTTCAGGAAAGGCATCCCCATGGCCACCGTGACGGCGGTCTCGGTGCTGCCGTTCCACGCGATCGCGACGACCTCGCCCAGGGTCGGCAGGCTGCGCTTCGGCACCATCATCACCGGGCGGCCGCTCTCGAACAAGGCGTCTTCGAGGGTGGCTTCGGCGATCGAAGCGAGCTTTTCGGGCTGCTCGACCACGATCAGGTCGAAGAGCCGGCCGATCATGCCGACAACGGCATTCTGCCGCCCGTCCTCCTCGCGCCAGGAGGCGCTCGGACCGTTATGTCCCACCGGCACCGGATCGAGCGGGACGCCTTTTGCATTCATGAAATCGCGAAACAGCCGGCGCGCCTGGTCGCGGCGCTCATGGCCCTCGCGTTCGAGGGTGCGATCGACCTCCGACGAGATCGAAAACCCCATCTCGCCGCCGAACACCACCGCGTATTCGGTTGTGAGGCTGTGCAACCCGACGACATGGCTGTTGAAGCGTTGCGCCGCCATGAAAGCGGTGTCGAGTACCGGGCCGGCATTGCCGTCGCCGACTACGGTCAGCAGATTCTTCATCGCGCGCTCCACCGCCTCGCCCGCCCCGATCGGAGCGGGGTCTTTACCGAACCATACACGATTGTGTCATGCTTTGCGAGAGCAGCCGGGTGACGGCCGGCGTGCCTCCGTCTAGAGTTGCGGGCGCGCGGCAATCGGAGTTGGCGGGAATGCGGGTTCTGATCGGGGTCTTCATTTGGGTCGCGGCGGGTCTGGCTTTGGCGCGCGTCGCGACAGCCGCGGAAACAATCACCTTTGGCACGGATTGGAAAGCGGAGGCCGAGCACGGCGGCTACTACCAGGCCATCGCCACGGGGATTTACCGGCAGCACGGGCTCGAAGTGACGTTGCGGCAGGGCGGACCGCAGGTCAACCACGCGCAGCTGCTCGCCGCCGGCCGGCTCGACTTCAACCTCGCGCCAAACTCCTTCATTCCACTGAATTTCGTGCAGGAGAAGATCCCGCTGGTCGCGGTCGCGGCGATCTTCCAGAAGGACCCGTCGGTCCTGATCGCCCATCCCGGGCAGGGCAACGACAGCCTCGCCGGACTCCAAGGCAAGCCGATCATGATCGGCTCCGACACCCGCATCACCAGCTGGGTTTTCCTCAAGAGCAAGTTTGGCTATTCCGACGACCAGATCAGGCCCTATACCTTCAGCGTCGCGCCGTTCCTTGCCGATCCCAACGCGGTTCAGCAGGGGTACCTGTCGAGCGAGCCGTTCACGATCGAAGCTCAAGGGGTAAAGCCGGTGGTCATGTTGCTGGCCGACGCCGGCTATTCGAGCTATGGATCGCTGATCCAGACCTCCGACAAACTGGCGCAAGAAAAGCCCGATCTCGTGCGGCGCTTTGTCGATGCCAGCATCGAGGGCTGGTACAGCTATCTCTATGGCGATCCGGCGCCGGCCAATTCGGTGATCAAACGCGACAATCCGGAGATGACCGACGCATTGCTGGCCTATGGCATCGTCAAGATCAAGGAATACGGCATTGTCGACAGCGGGGATGCCAAGACCAATGGTATCGGGGCGATGACCGAGACGCGCTGGCGCGAGTTCTTCGACACGATGGCGAATGCCGGTATCTACCCCAAGGATCTCGATTTTCACAAAGCCTTCAGCCTGCAGTTCGTCGACAAGAAAGTGGGTATGAAGCCCTGACGGAAACGCTGTCGCCGGGCCTGCTGACGCAATCGGGGGCAACGAATTCGCTGGTCGCGTTGCGCGCGGTCGGCAAGCGTTTCGCGACGGGGGTGACGGCGCTCGACGGGATCGATCTCAATATTCATCGCGGCGAGTTCTTGAGCTTGCTAGGCCCTTCCGGCTGCGGCAAGAGCACGTTGTTGCGCATCATTGCCGGGCTCAGCGAGCCCAGTTCCGGCGTCCGCCGCCTGTCGCTCGCGATGGACCGCACCGGGAAGATCCCAGCGGGGCGGATCGGCTTCGTGTTTCAGGACCCGACTCTGATGCCGTGGTGCAGTGTCGTCGACAATGTGCTGCTGCCGTTTCGTCTCGCCGGACGCATCGGGTCCGCGGAGCGCGAGCGGGCCGACGCCGAGATCCAGTCGGTCGGCCTCGGCGGGTTCGAGCGGGCGTATCCGCGGCAACTCTCGGGCGGCATGCGGATGCGCGTCTCGATCGCCCGCGCGCTCGTCACCGATCCCGACCTGCTGCTCCTCGACGAGCCGTTCGCCGCGCTCGATGAGATCACCCGGATGGCGCTCAACGACGATCTTATGCGCCTTTGGGAGAACCGCCGGCCGACCGTCGTGTTCGTCACCCACAGCGTGTTCGAATCGGTCTATCTGTCGACCCGCATCGCCGTAATGACGCCGCGCCCCGGCCATGTCGTCGCCGAGCTGCCTGTCGACCTGCCGCAGCCGCGCCAGCGCTCGCTGCGCACCTCCCCGCGTTATGCCGCGCTCTGCGCGACGGTGTCGGAGCAGCTGGCGAAGGCGATGGCGGTTCGGTCGGCCGTTGACGGCGTGTGATGGCGTGAGCCGCTCCTCCTGGCAGTGGACCAGCTCTCATAGTCGATCAGCGCCGGCTGCTGGCCGGGGTGAAGCTCATCCTTGGGCGCTATCTTGTCACGGCGGAGCGACCGGCGCGATGCTCGAGCCCTCT